>Ga0326728_10008598_pt1 | contig 25227 bp, 19 predicted proteins | sample MB3enrmetagenome_FD_207602 | JGI IMG/M metagenome (GOLD analysis project Ga0326728, IMG submission 207602) | Lab enriched peat soil microbial communities from McLean, Ithaca, NY, United States - MB31MN | ecosystem: Environmental > Terrestrial > Soil > Wetlands > Peat | place: USA: New York... | reverse complement strand
CCTCCTCCTTCCGAATCTCTTCCATAAACGATGGGATCTCGTTCCGTTCTCCATCGAAATACCTGACATCTGCACCAAACAGATAATCGAGTAATAGATTTCCCGCAATTGTGTCGGGTTTCTTGCCCTTCACCACTAGGATTGACTTCATACCAAGCTTGCATGAGGCGGCTGCAGTCAATCGGGTGTGATTGGAATGTAAGTCGCCCGTTGTGATTACAGTGTCGCATCCCTTCGACTGTGCATCTGCCATAAGGAACTCGAGCTTTCTGACTTTGTTTCCTCCCATCGCAAGCTCCATCACGTCGTCGCGCTTGACTAGAAGGTCGATTGACGGTACAAGCCTCTGCAGACCGCTCGGTTTTTCAACCGGAGTCGGAAACGTGCACAAATGTATTCGCTTCTGCGAAGATATCAAGGCCTACCGCTCATTCCTTCCCTTAACAGACACTTATCCTCGTCGCTCTGGTCGTTCTGGGGACAACCTGCTACGCATAAAGATCTCGTTCAAGGCGCCCTGACGTGGCGAGCAGTGGAGCAGTGCAACTGAGTTTGGCTCATGCACCGAAGAAAACTGTTGAATCAAACTCGAACTTCACCTTGCGCAACTACACATCACTGTTATGGAGGCGGTAATTCACAAGCGTACTCTTTCCTCAACGCTGTTCTGACTTCGGCACGTGAGACGTATACCAGGATCTGTGCTTTGTCAACGTTTCGCGTGCGGAATCCACGGTTACTCCCGAAGAGGCGGCCCATCGAATTAAGGCCGAGTATTCTCCGGTTCTTACTTCGGGGAATACATCCTGAAGGTCCCTTCTTGCATGGTAGACACTTAATAGAGTGGAGAGTGGGTCGCTCCCGTCTTGGATCGCGTTTCGTGCGGAGGAGAGATGCTCAATCTGTTCTGAGAGTGCTTCGACTCTCTCGGATAATCTCTTAACCAGTTCTCTTGCCGGTGTATGGTCTTCAACTTTCGGGGGGAACCACGCACCGAAATACGGGTCGAATACTCTCTCTAGATTCCAACGCCCATCCTCATCATACCTGTTGAGTTTGAGTGAATCAATGATAAAGGAACTTGGGTCAGGCTTCAGGTTGTTGTATTGGATATGCCAACCAATCGCACGTTCCTCTGGCGCATACCTCGGCAATCGCTCCTTGAAGACTTTTCGTAACCCGTGTTCCAGAGATCGAAACATGTAATGTCTCATGACGAACTTTGCTGGAAAGACAACCTCCGCGATATCCGGAGGAAAGTGAGGCTTGTGATTTCCAATGGTGATTGACAAGTTAATTCTCGGATCATATTTCCAAGCCAGATAGTGGAAGTCGCTAACCCAGCTGTAGTACTTGAGCCTCTTTCTTACGCTCGGCTCGCGGCTACTGTAGTCTTTCTCGGTAAGTAAGAAATTGAAACAGTTGAATTGGATGAGGTTGCATCCCAACTCATCTACCTCTTCGATTGCTTCTGCGAGATTCTTGTTAGGAAGAGGCGATTCCAAGAATGCATCTGCGCTTACACGTATGTACCAATCGGGCGAATACGCTGGTACTCTACTAAGAAACTCCTTCCATTGAGCTTTTAGGGAGAAGTATGGTGACGTATCGGAAATTACGTCTAGAACTCCCTTTCCTATGAATCGCCGCTCAATCTCAAGTGAACCGTCTACGGAGTCATTGTCAAGAATGAGCAGCGGGATACCTTGTTGTATCATATGCGTAATCGACTCTTCGATGATGTCCGCTTCATTGTGAACCGGCATAACACCAATAATTTTCAGTTTTGACACTGACTAGCACCCGAACGAAATGATGATTAGCGGTTCAGAAGACCTCTGTTAAGTTCATCGGCCCTCTGTCTTCGCGTAAAAGCTGTGACTTTCGATTCTTCAAGGTCTACGCCTAAGCCCGCCTTGCGCGATATACTCACGTATCCGTTCTTCTCCTTAATCGGAGTCGAGAGGATATCATCCGCATAGTACGGACGGCCGTAGTGATCAGGTCTGTGGAGATTTTGCATCGTTGCGGCAATTTGATGAGCCGCGGCTATTCCGACTCCAAATGCGTAGGATGCTCCCACAATCGGAATAATTTCTGCCGCCTCGGCTACCGAGATCATCTTCATGGCCATTGCAATTCCTCCATTACATAATTTAATGTGCACAGCATCAGCTGCCTTTCTCCGAACTACGTTTTCAACGAGAGCGCGGAGAGTTAGCGCTGTCGTGTCCGCTATGATGTTTAGGTCGGTGGCCGCAGTGACTTTAGCCATCCCTTTAATGTCGGAGCCGTCCAACGGCTGTTCAACAAACTCCACCCCGTATTTCTCCATTTTTCTGATTGTTTGTATGGCGACGCTGGCGTTCGGATAGCGGGCGTTTACGTCGACCTTCAGAGAGACTTTGTTTCCAAGGGCCTCTCTGGCAGCGCATACTCGCTGAACGTCAAGTTTCGGATCGGCTCCCACCTTAAGCTCGACAAAGGCGTAACCCAATTTCGTGGCCTTTGCAGCTTCTTCCGTTAATTTATCGGGGGCTGCCATTTTCTCCGTCAGAAGAAATTCGACGGGCAATTTGTCTCTGAAGTTCCCGCCAAGCAATTCAAACATGGGCTTATCTGACCACTTTCCGATCAAGTCAAAAAGAGCAGTGTCTATTCCAGCTTTTGTCGCGGGGCACGGTCCGACGACTTGGTCCAGTTTATCGAAGAGGAGTTCTCTTTGGTGAGGGTCGTTATTAATCAGGACCGTCGACGCCTTTTGGGTTAGTTTGATGATCCCCGTGGCCGTCGTTTCCTCGGCAGATCCGTGACGGGTTGGTTGTGATTCACCAATCCCGACCAGTCCGTCGTCAGAATGAATTTTGATCACAACATGCGTGGCTACATTCTTCTCACTCTCTGTGCCAACTTTGGGGCCACTCCAAAGGCCTGATAGTCTGGTTGCCATTTGTACGGGAATTGCTTCAACTCCTATGATCCTCAAACAGCCCACTCAACTGCAACGTAGTTCCAATCATCTTAGTTGCGAACATCTAACTTTATGGACTTGGTGAGTTATCTCTTCGTGAAGTGGATTTTGGCGTGTCCGCCACTGTTGATAAGTTAGGAGTGCCGTTAGAAACTGTGCTTGAATCGATCAATTTGCCGGTGTATTCAGCAAGGATCGGCCGGCTGCGCGGTACAGCGCGTCATGGATTCCATCCGCAAAGAGTAGGCCCTGCAGGTCACGTTGAACTTTGTTTACTTTATCCGGTGTTTGATATGATCTAGCTCCTGCTAGAACAGCCATGTCTGAGACCACGCGATAAGCGGTATCGACACTGTACGCCTTGACTGTACGCGACCAGATACTCGCTTCCGGCGCACCCACCGATACCAGCTTTTGGCCAGTCATCGCGGAGAGGAATGAACTTTGAATCATAATATAGCTACGAGCTAGAGTTTCCAGCGTTGAATCTCGACAATCTTTCAATATTCCTGAAGACATCTTCTCCTTAATTTGATCGACGAGATTATCGAACACAGCCGCTGCGCCCCCCAAGGCGCATGCCGCAATCATGGGCCGATAGTAGAGAAAGTGGTCTCGAAAAACACCTATTCCGTCGTTGACCCGCCCGAGAAAATCATCGTTTTCGAACGGAACATTTTCGAACCGTAACAGCCCCCATGACCAACCGTTTAATCCGGTTGACTTCAGTCTGTCACGTATAACTCCCTGGGCGCCGGCATCAATTAGCGCGGCGGATATTTGGGTATGTTTTTCAGTCTTGAAGAAAACAACGAACGCGGCGGATTCATCTAACCTGCTGATCCAGATCTTCTCTCCGGAAAGCAACCATCTGCCGTCGCTGTTTTTCGTGGCGCTAGCAGTAATCGAATCAAGCGTCGTTCCTCCTTGCTTTTCTGTGACCGCGATTCCGATTAGTGCTCCTCTTAGTATCTTAGGCAACCAGAGATTCTGTTGTTCAGATGATCCATTGCGAAGGATCATTCTGCCATGGGCTATGTGCGCGATATCTCTGAAGTCCACGTCGTGGTAACCAGACACAAATTGAACTAGCATTTGCACGAGGCTGCTCCTTCCTAAGCCTCCGTTGGAGGAGGGGACGTCGATTCCTCCGTAACCTTGGACTGCGAGTCTAGCCTTAAGTTGAAGAAGGTCGCTGTGTCTCATGACGTTGTGATTTGGTAGTTCGGCAACGGATTTGCTTAGGTCTTGATCATATCGCTCAACGAGAGCAAAGTCCTCGTCAGTTATTGAATCGGAAAGTATCGACTTCACAGGAAGAAGCCAAGCCTTTACGAGGCCGCTCATTTGGGTACCCTCTCTCTGTTGACGGTGCCAACAACTCTTGCTGGATTACCATATGCGATGGAAAACGGCGGTATGTCATGCGTCACATTTGAGCCGGATCCAACTAGTGCCTCTCTCCCTATTCGCACAGCTGTCCCAATTGTTGAGCCTGAGCCAATTTTCGAACCATATTCGAAATATGGAGGTTTGAGATCAGGTTCAACTCCATCTTCCTTCCAAATCATCGACTTATCGTTTATTGTCATAATTCCAGCGCCGAGGAAGACGCGATCTTCCAATACAGCACTGCTCGTGATGTGCGATAATGGTGAGCATCGAACATGATTCCCGATCCGTACATTGCGTTCTACGCTGAGTCCTTGGCCGATCTGCGAGTCTTCTCCAACCTGAACGTAGCTACGCAATAACGTTCCGTGTCCTATGGTACTGTTAGTACCGATGACGGTGCCCCCATAGATTGTGCAACGGGAACGTAGAATTACACCCGTATCGATTTTCGTTTGGGCAGCACTGCCATTGTACACCTTTCCCACAGCATACCCATATTCTGATTTGCCGAGGATTACAAATTCTTCAACTACTACTCTCCGGCCGAGGGTCGTTCCTCCATATAGAATAGCACCTGCCCCTACCCTGCACCTATCGCCAATCGCTATTGGCAACTCATTTCCGGTAACATCAGCCGATTCAAAGATCGCGTGCGGACTTATTCTGCATCCGGTCCCAATCCGTAGCAACCCACGCTTCTCAAGGCGTTGCATCTTTGTATTCATGAATTTGTTCAGCTTCGATAATCTCAGTTTGGAGCTAACTTAGTAACGCTTTCGGACACAGTTTGAAACTACTCGAACGCTATACGACCTGGGGGAATTAGAAGCCAAGTATCCTGAGTTCTTCAGCATGCAATACAGCTATACCCTATTTGGCTAGCAGACATCAAAGCTCTCCAGTTGGAACGCTGACATCATCCAGGAGTCGTTAGCCAGATTCTGTTCTTGGATAGACTGTTCTGAGTTGCCTGCCGATCGCTTCGAACAGCTTATTCCATTCCGGTAACTCTGAGTTGATTCTGGCGCGGTTGTAATCGACTCGCTTCGGGTCGTCGCCAAGAAGGTATTGTAAGCGATTAGCCGTTAAAGCGCATACGGACGGGTGAATGTGGAAGTAGTAGTGTCTCCCGTGTTGCGTTCTCGTGGCTTCAATCGAGCTGACCCTGACGTTGCGCTTCGCAATATCGCCAGGGCGTCTTGGATGTAGTCTTGTTCCATTTGCGGGTCGACGTGGCAGTCCTTATCGACTTTCAACACGCTTTCTCTTGGCAGCTTTATGCTTCCGCTTCTTTTTGGCATATGGCAGCACCTTCAACGGTAACGGGGTTGCTTTCCACTGTTTGCCTCGATACTGCATGCCTCTGGTGTAGACAGTTATGTTCCTCTCAGTTCTCAGCGCTGGTTGCTCGACGGACACAACCTGTGTATATTCACTGGTGCGAATTTGTCAGCGGCGTATTTTGTGTGTGGTATAGCTGGTGCGCACACACACAAGATGAATTGATCACTTTTCTTGAACTTCGGTAACCCGATTACTCCCGAAAATTTAGAGACGATCACGCGATCACTTTCCTAATTCGACGCGTGGAAGGAGATAGACTGAATCAGGAAAGATTGGGGTTCAACGAGAATTGTCGCAGAGTATGACAATGCGATCTTCTGGACACAAAGATGTCAAGGATTCAACAAGGGTTTCGCAAGATAATGGGCTTCCAACCCTCGATTGCTTATTCAGAGCATTGTAACGAACAACTGTGAAAGTCGTTCGGCAACGGATGCTGCGCTTTGTTGAACACGAGGTCGCTGCTAAACGTGAGGGTATGGCTGCACTTTCTTCTTTCACGCACCATCTATCTGATGGCGGCAGCATTTACCAAAATCATTTTGATTTCAGGAAACTTGCAAAACTATCCCTTCCAAGGCTCTCTGCCCTGGCCAAGCACAGCCACCTGGTCTCAGCTGCTGTATCAGTCACTCTTCTACGGTGACTCTGGCTGGTACTGGACTATAATAGCGAAAGGTTACGAAAAGGCACCATTCACGTACAAGCTTGCCAACTGGGCATTCTTTCCGCTATATCCTGTGCTTGTCAGGTTGCTCGGCTCAAACCCATGGGTGGGTATTCTAATCTCTAACTTGTCTGCTCTTCTTGCGATCTTGATCCTACGCAATGTAGTGATGAAAAAATACGATTCGTCGTTAGCTGACCGCGTTGTAATGCTCATGCTCTACTTTCCGTTCTCATATAATCTCTCTGCCTTCAGACCTGAAGGGTTACTGCTGCTCCTAATTGTTCTGACGTATGTTTTTTCCCTTGAACGAAGATGGGGACTGGCTGGCCTTTGTGGTTTCCTGGCGGCGCTTACTAAAGCTGAGGGGCTTTCTGTTGCGATTCTCATCGCATATGAATATCTTAAGAGCAAAAATTTCACTTGGCGAGGAATCCGAATGGGATCGATCGCAACATTAGGCCCATTCGCTGGCATCGTGTCATTCTCGACATATCTCTGGACGGTGACGGGAGATCCCTTTGCATGGCTGAAGGTTAGAGCAGCATGGGGTCAGGCGAGTAGACTTCCATGGACCGCAATCACTGCATATGTTTCGCGCCCAATGTTCATCGACTATGGAGGGTGGAACCTTGCGGCTATCAATTGGATTGTTATGATTCTGTCACTGGCCACCGCAACCTATCTCGTCGTTCACTCAATCCACAAGAGGGAGCGTGACGAGTTAGGATTAGGATTGTTTGCGATCCTGTTCATCTTAGCACTAATGGCCTCGGCCGGTTCTATCAATTTCGGAAGATACGCGCTGGCGATTTTTCCTCTATTCATTGTGTGGGGGAAGTTGAAACGAAACGTTCTGTTCGAGGCTGTTCTGGTTAGCTTCACGGCTTTGCTCGTTCTCTTCGGCTGTTGGATGGGACTCGGCCTAAATGCGGTAATGGTTTGAAAGTGTGTGTGCGCACCATTAGACCCCCACACACACAAAAGAGAACGCATGATCGTTCGAAGTTTTCAGCTCTAACTTCTTTCTGAATAAACTATAATCCCCTAGGCGAGGAGGTATTTCTCCTGATAGGTCGTTCCTAAATTGTGTAGACTCTAACGTTAACCTCTCTCGCTTTCAGATCGACGTACCCTTCCTCAACGCCCTGAGTTGAGTTCAACCATGCAAACTCCTTTGCGCTTGTCCGAAAAGTTACGACTCCTTTAATGTCTGATCGCTCCTCCTCCTTCGCCTGTGTAGCGAACGCTGAGACCTCAATGGAAATTCGGTCGCCGCCATTTGTCGCAATAACGCCATGAACATGCATAAGTCCTACGTCATCGGGACGAATCAAAACGTAGTCTACTCCATCGAGCTTGCCGCTTATCTTGGGCCCACTTACGTTCCCCGCAAAGGGAAAGTTGATTCTCCTTCCCTCAGGCACGAGGCCAATATCGACACTGGGCAACAGCTTCAATTTCTCTTCATACAGAAGTTTTGCTTCCATCAAAAACTCCCACACGTACTACATCTTCGTGATGATTAATGATTTCTGCGTTATTACAAACTTCAACTTGTGACAGAGGATGTTAGGGGATTCATTTCCTAACTCCTCTTGTAGGTCGGGACAGCTCATGCGCGTTTTCTTGGTGTGTGTGTGCGCGCACCAGTAGACCAGGAGACAGGTCGGCACGACTAGTTTAGTAGAGTTCGTCTTTGTCCAGCATGAGTTCGCTTTCTGAATATCTGAGGCCGTACATCTTCTTGATTGTTAGAAATCGTCTCGACCTTTCTTTCAGTTCTTTCTCATAGATTTCAATGACACCATCAAACGAGTCCATAATTGTCTGCACCTCTTCTCTCGCAGCTATCAGAGGGTTGAATGTGGCCAGAACTGTGAATCCATCCGCTTTGCGCCTCGTAAGGAAGTCGGAAAGCCACCTTCGAGTGGTAGGCAGTTTGTGGTGAAGCAGAACATCAGACAGAAAGTCAATAATCATTATTTTTCTGGCTCCCTGCCTGACAGGTATTCCTCTTAGCATGTGCGTGAGTGATATGTTGAATTCGCTAAGGTTTTCTAACGTGGGCAGATTGAAAAGGTTGACATACTCAGAGGTCAATTTGCCGGCTTGTGAGCAAAGAGCAAAGAAGTTGTTGTGATATTTCCCCGACAAGTCCTCTAGCTTCCGCATGTCACCTGAAACGTAGAATGAAGGGTTTCCAGAGAGTGAATTCGACTCAATGATTTTGCGGAGTAGAAGGTCTCTCTCATCGTATGATGGTGAAGCGAAGAGAATCGCATATCTTTCAGGTAGTCCACCAGAGAGAATTTGGTCAAGTTCCGGGTAGCCTGTCGAAATAAGACTGGCCCTCTGGCCTACCACGGGCGGTTGCTCGCCAGAAGGCTGGACGACCACGGCGGAAGGTGGCGGTGGCGCGGCAAGAGGGGAAGGTTCCTTTTTGACCGCTGGATGAGGCAACGGTCTCATAGCTTCAGCCCCTTGTGATGTCCCTGAAGCAGCACTTCTCCGCCGATAGAATACAAATCCGACAATTGCCACAGCCGCGAGCGCTCCAATCAGCAAAAGAGAGGAAGGTGCGCCGCTGGAAAGGATACTTGACCCGGCAGTGACGATTTGAACTGTGTTGACTAATTGGGTGGTTGTTTCCGTGACGTAGCTGGTAGATGAAATGGTGGAAATGGAATAGGTCGCTATGGATAATGTGCCCGATACTGAGTTTGGATTGCCATTGACAAGCAATGCGACGTATTCGCTAGTAGACGGGGCAGTCCAATTCACAGAACCATTAACCGCCGAATAGGAGAATAACGCCCCTGGAACATGGGTACTAATCGCTCCTTCGTACCCGCAGGCAAAGGAGCGCGGAAATGAGGAGGTTACCACATAGAAATCAAGGGGTACGGGAGCCTGACTTGTCGTCCACTGTATATGGAAACGCTCGCCTTGTGTCCCGTTGAACGCCAAACCCCAATCCCAACATATCGGCTGAAAACCTTCAAACCGCACCGTAGTTCCATTAATCGTGAACCGGTCTGGTCCGTTGACACGGCTACTCTGCGTGGTGGTTAAGTGTTCGGTGGCGACGAGATAAGAAATCGGTTCTGTGATGGTGACTTGACTCGTAACGGTTACGTCGCTTTGACTCGTAACTTGGGTCAGTATACTACTGCCTGCCAAGACTGCTACTACAAGAAGTAGACCTGTAACCATAGCCGGTTTAGGAATCACTGGATTTTACCAGCCAACTATAATCCTAATCGAGACCTGTTAAGACTTTGCACTTTCACGACTAGCACTTTGAATTATGGTAAGCCATCTGTTATTGACTTTTGAATCTTGGTTTTTCGGCTTCGACGCCTGATTAGGCGTGTGGGCTGTTAGACGAGGGCTGCTAGCGCTGGGGTTGAAGGTGTTGCGCCTGAATCAACATTTGAAAATCCGCTCCACGTGCTTACGACGGTGTTGGAGTAGAGGATTTCGGATGGGTTTCCTTCAACAAGGAGCAAAAACTCGGAGGAGCTGCCTGCGACGTACACACACAATGACGGTTCAAAGACTGATGCTATCTCTAGCACGGAAACTTCTCTCTATATTCTTGGTCGTCTAAGGTGGTTTCACCATTATCTGACAACCGAGCAAAAGTAGATTAGTTTACTCAGGAAATTCGGTTTGGTTCTCAGCTTGTTTGTTGCTGCCTTCCTAATCTCGATGGGCATCTACCTGTCCGCTGAAGGATTTTTGAACACCCTGTACTGGCGTCCTTCCCATCCGCCTTGGCTGTTCCAGGTCGGAAGAATCCTGCGCGGCCTAATCGGCGTTAGCATGATAATTGTCGGTCTTATGCACTAGGGCGTCATCTAGTGTACAACGTGCATTTTGCTGTCGCAGCGTTTGATGAACCCCTCGTTTTGCTAACTTAGATGGGCGGTGAACGAACATTTTCTCGCCGCCGACTTGTAAAGGATGTAATCTGCGAATTGCTTGCTTTGCCTGTGGGGTGCGGTCTAACGGAGTAGGTCTACAAGCGAGTACGTGTGCGCACCATTAGACCACCCACACACACCTTAGCAAACGGAACGCTGAAGCCGCTAAATTGTCATCTCAAACGGTTGGCGTTTTCGGGGGCTCTGTAGTCGTAGGTGGACTTGAAGTGGCTTCAGTTAGAGGTGCCGATGTTGGTGGCTGGAGTTCGGCCGGTGGCGCCGTCGGTTTGCGTGCTGGCCGCGGGGCTTTCCTTCGCTTCACCGTTTTTTTGCCGACTTCTTCCCTTTCTTCTTGGGCAACATTTCACCTACCTACAGATTATCGCAGATTGCAGATAAGACTTTGATCTTTGACGGCAACATAGCGCTTCGTAAGTTGCGTTCTTGTTCTTGACAAGCAGGTCCCTAAAGGAGGACAGAGAGTCAGCCCAAATTATTGGGGGTCGCTTTAATACTCATGGCGTCGTATTAGGTTAGAGTGGAAATATCTTAACTGCACTAAGGAACCTAACAGGGATCCGCGGTCTCGACAGGGACTTCATCTATCTTCTTCAGATCGCAAAGAAATATGATCTAAGGCCCAATCTTCTTCGCGCCTCGATTCTAGTTGCGCGAAACCGCGGTAACTCTCGGTGTGGAAAGGTTTCTATTCAAACGCGTCGACACGGAGCAGCTTCTTCAACGTACATGTTCTCAGCTGAGAGGGGGTGGGTGGCGCAAGCGGACATCCCTAATGATTCGGTTGAAATGTTGAGGAATCCGCCGGAACGATTTTCACGCTACACTGATGTCATTCAAAAACGCGAAACAAACAAACTTGACGCGAAATGTGAGAGGAGCATTAGAGATCTGAGGCTAGGTTGGAAGAACGTGTGTTTCGAGGCGGTTGTGGTCAAGAAATCGGAAGTGAGAGCTGTGACCTCGAGGGACGGGACTCCCCTCTTGGTCTGCTCCGTTACGCTCTCCGACGGTACCGGAGAAATCCCTCTCTCGATATGGAACAATCAGATAGGAACAATCTCCAAGGGCGACCGAGTTGACGTTCACGATGCCAGAGTCAGAAGTTTCAGAGGCCAAATCCAACTCTCACTTAGGAAGACAGGCAGACTTACCGTCCTCGAAGGGGCGAAGAAAACCCCAATCACAGGAATCCCCTCCCACCTTATTGCCACCTAGTTTTAGTTTCATGCGGAAGTTCGATGACTCCACATTTCGGGATAAATACGAGTTGAATTCGAATTTTAGGCAAATACAGTTGACTAACGATCATCCAAAATGCAAGCTCGTAAATACTCAGTCATCCTTTGACAAGATATGACCAAAATAACTTGTCCAATATGCAACGGAACCGTTCACTTCCACGATCTAACTACGCACAAGCTCAAACACGAAAACGCTAAGCGCAAACATCACAAACCACATCCACGTGGCCATCCAAAAACAGCCCTTACGTAATATCCCCGTACTATTCGTGCGGGCATCACAATTTGAACCCGTTATTCACGTCGTCGATCGAAATATCGGAAATACCTCGAGACACACCGAGATAATGTACTAGCTCGTTTTCGACAAGAAACTCGCAGCCCGCTCGCAGCAAGGTCAACGATTCGGGGACGAAAGTGTGACCCAGCAAAGGACACTTAAGTAGAGGGCAGCCCCTTGCGTGGGCATGCGCAGTGGATTCGGATTCTTCGTCCTATCCAGTGTGTAACGGAGATAGAAAGTGGTGAGCGGAACATGACAGAACAACGGAAAATTGAGTCAATCCCTCCCACTCGGCAGAGCCGCCTTCCCTCCAACACCATCTTCATTGGACAGAAGCCTATCATGGCGTATGTTACAGCGGTCATGATGGGATTCGGCAGCGGCACCAATGAGCTTTCAATCAAAGCGAGAGGGCGAGCCATATCGGCGGCCGTTGACGTCGTTGAAGTGTGCAGAAGACGATTCTTCGAAGGCAAGCTTCACGTAAAGGACATCATCATCGGAACCGAGCAGCTGGGCGAGGAAGGACAAGTACGAAACGTGTCAACGATCGAGATCAAGCTGACAAAACCAACCTAGCGACGACACTGCTGACTAGGAGAATTTCGCTATGGGGCTACATGCTGAGGATGCCCTTGCTTTGAAGTACTTGCGCTTGGTTCTGTGTGTAACGCCAGAGCACGTCCGCGCGACTGGTTTGGAAATCCCAGGGAGCAACCAAGACTACATCGCCGTTCTTGATCCAGGTCCGCCTTTTCATCTTGCCTCGTATGCGGCAGACTCGGTCGGTTCCGTCTGAACACTTGACCATTATCCGATCGTACCCGAACATTTGGGTTACAATTCCAAGCAACTGGCCTATTTCTGGAAGAACGAGTTGATTAATGTCTCCTTCTGAAAGGACTTTTCTCTTTCCCAATCCACACTGCCTATCCTACAAGCCTACAGCTCGACTCCCCATTTTAACCTGCTTTACCATAGGCGGCAACTGCTTTCGACCTAGGCCAAGAGTGGGTGCTCATCATACAGAGTCGGTCACGGAACGCCGGCGAAAGCTGAGGAGTTCAGATGCCTCGACGTTCAGCGGTTCCCGGATCTGAGTCGTCTCTTCGTCTCTACATCCAATTTTCGAACGAGTTTGATGACTTCGTGAAATGCTTGGTGTCAATTGAAACTTTCGATACTTCAGAGCGTGCAGTATCCGCTTGACAATGCAATATAGCACAAAGTCTACACTTATTGTGAACTCAGTCTACCCTTGTTAGTTTGCGTTTTAATGGTAGTCTAGAATGCGAGTTCAAATTCAGTCGCTCGCACCATTAGACCCACACACACCGAGCAGCGCCGTGATGGAGTAGAGCGCGCCCACCATAATACCGTCACAACCACCGGTCTGACAAATATCAATAAGCAAGATGCTAGTAGAATTCCGGGCGACAAAATTAATTCCGGATTGTTTGAAGGCTTATGTCGACGCTTAAGTGGAGGGTCATTGGAGTTCTAATCACCGCCATAACTGTCATTGCCTCTGTAATCACGATCTATGAGTTCACTTACTTTCGACCTCCTAATGCCGAAACAGGTACGCAACAGACTTTCACGACTCAATCAACACCTTTTGATTTCTATCTGAGCTACAAAGTGGTGCAAGGCGTACTATGCAAGACTAGTATGATCTTGAACATAACGGTAAGTTTGAGCGAGGGTAGTCCAAGAACGGTATATCTGACATTGCAGAACGGAGCTATTCCTTCTATCGTAACTTCCTACTATTTTTCCCCGGCCTGGGCTACGCCAAGCTTCAATTCCTACTTAACGGTTCAATTCGTTTCCGCGTCACAATTACATCAGTCGCAGTACTACCTCACCGTAGTCGGAGACGACCATGATGGCGTCGTGCACATATTGGTGATTTCTTTCACATACCCACTCTGCTTTTAGTATCTGTGCTCGCGGGTCCAATCATAGCGTCCATATCATGATGCCGTCATGTCTAAACTAATAGTCTAACGCAGCCTAGTCCTCTTTGGGGGGGTGGGCCTGGTGATGTGACTCAATTGTAACGTGTACACCACTTGACTTATTCACGAGAATCCGATATTTGGTTTCTGGCTTGCCATAAGGCTGCACAAAAATCTGCTCCAAGAAGAGATTAGCCTCTTGAAGTCACGAATGGATGCCTTCGAGCAACGCATCAAACTAGCAGCAAGCTGAGTTGAACAAATTCCTCCAACCGTCGTGGATTGGGATAAGTCTGAGCCGGGGTATGCGGAGGGATACGACCCGCAACCAACATTCTAGACCTTACGTAACTCTTCCGGCCTTTGCAGATGTAAGCCGCTCATGTCAGTATCCGCGAGTTTCTTTCTGCGTTATTGAGCTGCTCTGCCTACCGATTCAGGGATTCGATATAGCAGAAACTAGATTTGCTGTGTTCCCAGTCTAACCTGGTCTACCTTACGTTTAATCGTAGTCTAGAAAGCGAGTTCAAATTACAGCGCCCGCACCAGAGAATAACACACACCACAGACGACGGTCGCCGTGCTTGTCAGTACCTAGTGCATACGCGCTTGAACGGCGACGGGCGCTCTCTACGGCTACGATGGACCTAGCTTTCTTGCCTTGCGTTCTGCAACCATTGCATCTTTCGCTCTTCCACACTTTTTTAACAGTCTACTTCTTAGTTGCCACGCCTCACCATAGGAAGGATCTAAACCAACTGCCTTACCCGCCGCGGTCAATCCCTCAGGGTACCTCCTTAATGCCGTTAGCGCGAATGCTTTGTGAAGCCACGCATGAGCCGCCTTGGGCTGCAACTTCACCCATTTCTCGCACGCTGCTAATGCTTCTTTGTGCCTGTGGAGGGAGCTCCACGCGCGTGCCTCTAAATGCCAAATTTCAGGTTCATTCTGGTCAAACTCAGCCGCTTTCTTTAACGCATCCAACGCCGCCTTAGGTTCGTGTATACCAATAAAACACATGCCTTTGTTCACCCATCCGCTGGCTGTTGTCGGTTTGAGTCTTCGGAGCTTCCTAAGCGATTGCGTTTCTTCCCGATGTCTGCCGAGTTGCGAGAGCGCGTGGGCTTTTTCTAACCATGCCTCAGGAGCAACGGACTCTAGGCGAGTAGCCTGATCCAATGCTTTGAACGCCTCTTTGTGCATACCGAATTTGTTGAGAATTGCTCCTTTGGACGTCCACGCGTCTGCTAAGGAGGGCATCAAATCAATCGCTCTATCGAAAACGACCATGGCATCTCGCTCCTTGCCGACGTACACGAGGGCGTCACCATATCTAGCCCAATTGAAAGCGTTGTCGGGATTCAATCGAGTCGCTTTTCTTAGTGCGGCCAATGCCTCGCGAAACCTGTCCAACTGTAAGAGAGACAGGCCCCGTGTTTGCCATGCACTCGCCAATGAGGGCTCGAGTTTTGTTGCTTTCTCCGATGCAGCCAAAGCTTCCCCATGTCTGTGTAGTTCCAGCAGAATTTGACCTTTCGTTTGCCACGTTTCAGCCGACGATGGCGCCAGAGTTGTTGCCTTCTCTAGTACAGTCAACGCCTGCTGCTTTTTGTTGAGATTCAACAAGCCTATTCCGTAGTTAACCAACGCGTGAGCACTCTTCGGTTGAAGCCGAAGTGCAGCACTGAAGAATTTGAGCGCCACATTATGGTCACGGGCATTCCCGAACGCGAATCCGAATCCCATGAATGATAGGAACGCCGATGTTTGCGAGAGTTTACGCACATCAAGGGCTCTTAGTATTACATCGGCTGAAGGACTAACTTTGCAAGTTATACTCTCCAATTGCGTATCTAAGGCTCGTACAATTCTCGACCGCTGACTGAGCCATCCTTTGTCTTCCAATGAAGAGACGACGTTCGAAAAAGGCTCAGTAGGGGCCGTTGTCAACCCGTCATAGAAGCATTTGACAACGTCACTGAATGAAATCACATCTTTCCTTCTCAGAAATCGAACTATGCAGAGCAGGGCAACCTCAGATGGGGTCAGTTCTACTTTTGCAGCTTCTCGCCACATTTTCTGAACGTTCTTCGGAATCCTGCTAGATGCTCGCAGCGCTCTATGCGAATGTTCTCTAAGCAAAGACACAGCAAAGAGTGGCGTTCCCTCCGCGTTCAGAATTCGTCGGACAAATCTCTGTCGAATCGCTTGCGGAATCTTGACATCAAACTTTTTGGCAAACTGCTGAACGATCAAGAGACATTCTCTCACAGACATCCGTCTGAGCGATATGACTGTAAATCGTCGCCAGAATACTCCGTTCGGATAGCCTTCGAGCAGTGACGTCATTCCGGAACGGCAGGTAGCGATTGTAATGACTCCTGATTTCTTGATTTCTTCACACATACCTATTGTGGATGGAACTAACTCTTTTTGATTGTATTCATAAGCTCTATCAATGTCATCCCAAAGGATGACAGCCCTTCCGGGTTTGCTGAGAATTTGCGCGAGTCTCTCCTTTTGCATCTGCAACAAAGCATACGATTTCACAACGACAACCATTTTTGGCTGCAAGTATGAACAGAGCATCATCGCCAAAGTCGTCTTTCCAGACCCTGGCAAGCCCTGAATGAGAATTCGGCTTGGGTCCCTAGGGAGCCTTACAGATTCTCTTCGAATGGGATGGTCGGGAGCGAGCGGATTGAACCTCAACGAATTCCTGAACTCAGCGAGTTCCCCATCCTCATAGACATCAAACGCAGCCTCAGGTTCCTTCATTTCGTCTATGAGCTTGTCCAATGCAATGATTACGAGTGTTGCGAGTTCGTCAGGTTTAGTGAATTCATTCACAAACCTGTCTGATTTGATCTGCTTCTTGAAGGCCTTCAACTTTTCAAGTTTCGGGGGGTCTTGTTCAACGTAAGACGGCTTTACATCCGATTGTTCGGACTTCAAGAAAATGAGTCGAGGAATGCCCAACTTGACAGCATGCTCGTATTCGAGTTGAGTGACGGACTTGCCGGTTTCATCATCAACTCTCGCACAGTAATAGAAACCTATGATTCCAATGTAGATGTCGCTTTTGCTGAGTCTGTCGAGTGACTCTTGCTTGGGCTTTTGATCGGAACTTGTCCAAAATTCCATTGCGACTGCCTGAAACTCCTGTTGTCTCTTCTCAAGGGCCCTACTCACCGCATCTCGTTCTGGTTGCAGGTCCCGTTTCGTTGAACTCACGAAAATTCGCAGTGGTTTTGTCAAAGATAAGACCAGGTCTAACTATCGGCACATGTTAGGCCTTTAGGACTTGCTATATTGAACGACGACTGGGTAGGATAGCTTACGAGTGCGCCTATGGACGGTTATCGAGACGCGAGAGGTTCGGCATATTATCATACCGGATCCAGGATCACACCGAGTTCAAAGTTCTGCGCTAAATGCGGAGCACAACAGCAGCGCTAGAGGTGAAAACACGGAGGCCTAACCCAAAACAACACATCGATACTCACCGAAGCCATCACTTTCATCGACCAATCCAATAACGAAGTTCAAACTGCTACCTCCATCCTCAATTCCGGGTAACCTCAGGGCTATTAGGTTCGGCGCTACCGCCAGACTGGACGGCGTGCCGAAAAAAGGAGGGTCCATGGGGATTCCAGCAGGTGTGGGTTATGTTACACTTCTTTCTCTCATTCGAATTACAGAATTGAGTCTCTGGAATTCCGTTGTATCGTTTTCTAGCTCTTTCTGTTTCCTTCTTATTCGATCCTGAAGCAGGGCCGTGTAGTAAGAATTCAGTTTTGGACTGGCCACGGGCGGATATGCTGTCCGCAAATCGGAAAGCAAGTGCATGGCGAATTGATCCATCCATGATCTCTCCTGTCGAGCCTTTGATTCTCCTGCCCGTTTTTCCCATAGTTTCCAGGCCTTTCTTGGATACGGCTGCTTGAAAGTTACACTATTCCAATCTGCATAGGGAGGATAATCTATTACCAGTTGAGCGATCGCAATGTATGTCTCAGTGCCATGCTCTTCAAGTGCCATATTGATTCCTCGAAAGTCCGCGAACGGCGGGTAAGGTAAGCTATCGCCAAGGAATTCCAACGCCTCCGTCACGCGCTTACGCTTATCCAACCTGGCAAGATAGCAAAGACTGCCGATGAAGGTTAAAGCCAGCGCACGCTGGAAGTGACCAGTTTTTCGCCATTCCTCGCCCCGAGTAAGACGAATTAAGTTACGACTCTCAAGCTGCTTCACAAGAAATAGAACGCTACTGGAGTTTAGTTTCAGTCTCCGACCAATCTTGTGCATTGTAAAATCAGGGTTTTCAGCAATCGATTTCAGAACACTGATTTCGTTATCAGTTAGAAAACTCGCTGGCCTCAAGCGTCTCACATAGTTTAGCTAACTAGCTATAGTTCAGTGAAATACTGACTTATAACCTAGAGTTAGTTGAATGCTTCGAGTGGTAAGCATTGGCAATACCAATTGGAACGAAAACATTCTCGTCCGCGAATATCTTACACGTTGAGGCTGGCACTAACGGATATCACGGCGGTAACTCAAGTCATGGAAGCCAAACCTATCTAAAACTCAGGGACGATGGCGCGACTTGTTGGCGGCTGAAGGTACGCGATGGCGGCGGAAAAGAATGGAGGTTTGACCAACCTGCAACAATCGAAATCATCGCTGAAGGGGACACCGAGCTTGAGACATTGACTGCTGCCCTAAAGTTCGCGTCGCAGGTACTCGAAGAATTGGTTGACATTGAAAGAAAAATTCCCGAGATTAGTCTTGGAGTTCGCGAGGTCTAGCCTTTCATGAGAATGCGCCTGTGGCTTCTCCAATTTCATACGGGACGAAATTTCATTGAACTAGAAGAACTGCATCATTCGGCTAACGCGCACGACATTTGGAGAGATTAAGGTAGAAGATTCAAATGCGTCGCAGGCTTAAGGCTTTCATGTTCGCTACGAAGGAAGCACTAGGCGACTTCAGCGCCTACAAGTACGTTGAATTCGCCAGCAACGTCTATCGCTACGTACCCCCTAAAATGATTCTTGAAAGTGATCTTGACGCAGAGATCGCCAAAACAAATAACACGAATCTGTTCGTCTCTCGCTATCGTTGCCGGGGCCCGGATCCCTTCTTCGGTCCGATGTTCAGCGACTTCTATATTGACATTGACAGCGAAGATAGACCGCAGGAAGCACTTAACGACGCTCGAAAAGTGGTCAGCTGGCTAATCAACGTCGCCGGATTAGACGAGAACGTTATCGTCGTTCACTTCACAGGCATGAAAGGCTTCTGTATCGAAGTCCCATTCGAATGTTTCGGCGCTAAGCCGAGTGAGTTTCTTCCACTGATTTGGCGGCGTATCGCTCAGACGATACAGAAACGCGCGGACTTCAAACACTTGGATACAAGCGTCTACGACAGACGGCGCTTATGGCGTGTAACGAATTCGATTCATGGTTCAAGTAAGCGATACAAGATCATGCTTCAACGAGGCGAACTTTTCACCAAGTCACTTGACGATATACGAACCCTAGCGACTACGGCGCAACCTAAGTTGGAGAGAGCGCAGAACGTAGCCGTCTCTATCGTACTTCAGGAGCTATATGACAACACCTTCGAGCAGATAGAGAAAAGCACGCTTCAGGAAAGCGAGAAGAAACGGGAGGAACACGCCCACATTCCTAGTACGTTCAGTTTAGATCGTGTCTTCCATTGCACCAAGAAGTTACTTGCCGAAGGAGTAAAGGAGGGCACCTACGGTCGCGAACCTACGGCTATGTATATCGCCGCGTCTTTGCGAGACTGCGGCGCAACACAAGAGCAAGCGCTGGAACTTGTGAAGCAGTTCGCTGAGCGATGCGAACCGGAACTTCCTCAAGACCAATACGAACATGCTGTAGACTGCGCGTTCAAATCGGCTGTACGAAGTGGCTGCACGACCCCCTGTTTTGCGGATATTTGCGCTAAGGAATGTAAGGAGAAGTGTTTCATTTACAACGAGACGGCTGCGGAAGCGTTGACGCCGGAGAGACGGGCAGCAGCCGAAGAATTTCTACTACGCCCGACGCTTCTTTTCGATGTTCACGAAGCTATGGCTGACCACATAGGGGACGACGAGCAGAAAGTTGTTGGCTTTCTGATTATCGTGGGCGGTCTAAGCGTTGAAGTCCAAGCATTACGTAGTTCTGGCAAAAGTGACTTGGTCAAGAAAATACTGCGCTGCCTTCCCCAGGAGTGGTGGGAAGAATTCTCAGGAATGAGTGACAAAGCCCTACGGTACTTAGGCAAGCACATCCGAATCTTGTTCTTTTCTGAACGAGGCGCCATGCAACACCGCGGCGAAGAAACCACCGCCGCCTTCGACGCCAAGATCATAATGTCCGATGGCAAACTAAGTGTTCTCGTTCCAGTGAAAGACAAGGACACGGGCGAGATTCGAAGCCAGCCCGTGGTCAGTGAAGTAAAGAACATTGTTACAACCAGTACCCGACTAGATATCCCGGAAGAACTCGACACACGCCTGTTGATAATGAATGTTGACGAAAGCGAAAGGCAGAACGAACGATTCGTGAAGCACTTTCTACACGAAGTAGCCACGTTGAAATCGGACCGACAGAATCTATCAAAGACCAAAACGTTGGTCTCCGACGCCGTCCGGTTGTTTGACGAAGAAGCTCCCAAGAACGTTGTGATCCCTTACGCAGAACGCCTGAGCGGGTTATTGGATATGACTGACCCGCGGGTACGTCGAGATGTGCAGAAATTAACCACGCTGATAGAGTGCGTAACCCGCTTTCACTACAAGCAGCGCCCGATAATTGTTCAGCAGGTTGGCGATGAACAGGTTGAGAATGTGGTTTGGACCGTCGCAGACCTAGCTTTGGTTATCGAAGTAGGGTTGGATACGTGGCTGCAGACTTGTAGTGGATTGACTCAGCAGGTAATTACGGCGCTTCGAGTCGTTTCCGCGGTGCGTGAGATCAGTACTTCAACGTTGGCGGATATACCTGAAGTCAAGTCACTCTCGCAAGCTAAGCGGTACATTTACGCCCTATTAGAGAAGGGGTTACTCGTACAATCTGATAAACGAGGCAATCTGAAAATATATGAGTTGACAAAGCGCGCTAAAGATTCAGGGATAGCTTCGATTTTCACACCGGACACCTTTTCGGTCTTTGATTGTCAAAAGGACGTTGAAAGCTGTGCGAATAAGCATCATTTTCCCATGTCTCTAACAGGGCAGCTATATTCGGCCATAACTGGGCAACCCTTGACGTTAGAGCAGGTGGAGAAGTCACTAAAGGCCAAGATAGTTTCGTCCCCCGTGAACGAGGTGGACGAGGTGAACGAGATTGGTCATACAGGGAAGACGTCCGCCTCGTCCGGCTCGTCCAAGAGAGTGACACTAAGCAACTTCGACCAGGAGCTAGAAGGGAAGGAGCTCTAGGAGTCAGCTGAATCACGTTCCAAAGAAAAAAATTTTTCCCAACTCCACCAACTAACAGGAACACTAGGAACCTCTACTCGGCCATGTGGGGCGTGTCATTGAGTGGGGATAAGCTGACCATACTCGAACGGGTAGGGGTTTAACTCTTGATTTTTCTAACTCGTATTTCGCTATCCGTTAGACTAACGCCGAGAGTGTCTCCTTCTCTTAGACCAAGTGCCTCGGCGACCTCCTTGGGGACTGTAAGTCGTAAACTGTTACCAATCTTGACTAATTTCATCTTGAATTCGATTGGCATGAGTCTACATCTGAACATACGGTGTATCCCGAAGTTATACTTAAGTATAGGTGTAGTTGAAGACTATACAAGGTGTATACCGATGCACAGATCAACGGAGGACAGTCTGAATGACCAGTAAGATATATCGTCTAGGACCAGAAAAATCGAAACAATTCGAGGATCTAATATCGGAAGACAAGGCCTTTGCTAGATGGATGCGTAAGTTTTCGAACGAAGTCAGTAAGTACAACTACTTCCGCTGGTTTGTTCCCCTCTGTGACCACCTGTCGAGGGGCCCTCAACAGTTGCTTGACGAGTACAAGAAAGGTGGAGAGGTACGCGACGCCCTGTTAGACCAGATCGAGGCACACCTGAATGAACTCAAGGAGCGAAGCGTCGTCTCGGCCATGAACCTTCACGCTGCCCTCTGTTCCTTTCTCATGCATAATGGAGCTATACCCGGCGCGACTGCATTTGAAATCCCAACACCCAAGCGCGAGACCATACCCTCCCAGTACATCCCAACCGAAGAGGAATTCGAGTCCATCCTTCGGTTTGCCCCGAAGATCAGAGACAAGTTCCTTCTTGCCTTTCTGCGTTATTCGGGAGCTCGCCTGGGAGTGCTGGAAGACCCGGAAGCTCCCACCATGAGGCTCGTTCTCGACCTAGACATGAACGCATTGGAGGCTGGGAGAGTTGCGTTCAAAAGTCAGTCTAGCTGTGGACTTATGATCTACGCTGCCTTTGAGGGAGAAGAAGTCGTTCGTACTCGGGACACTTACGTCACTTCCCTACCCCCTCGCGGCATGCAAATACTAAGTGAATACCTTGAAGACCGCATGCGACATGGTGAGAAACTAACCCCTGATAGTTTTCTATTCAAGAGCGAATCGTGTCGCAAGATTCCATATCTTGACAAACGTGCAGCCACTTTGATGATTAGCAGAACTTCCAAAGCCGCCGGTTTCTTGCGCAAAGAAGGGAAGGCCAAGTTTTCGGCGCATAGTTTGCGAAGATTGTTTTACAATTCTCTATCCGGCATCGACGACGTTGACCGCGAAGCCTTGATGGGTCACGTGAAGGGCGTTCGCGCACGTTACTACGGCAGCGTTGATGAATTGAAGAAGGCCGTTGAGTTCATGCGTCAGAAATACGAACTCGGCATGCGAAGAGTCATGGGCTTGACTGATGAAGAGACACGCGTGAATGCATTGTACGATTTCGCTAAGACGATGGGAATATCGGATGAGAAGATTGAGAAGATCAAAAGGAGCATCTCAATGGCAGCCAACACGGACCAACTTAACATGCTTCGACGGACTCTCTACACCGAACTTCATCCAGGAGCGCTAGCGATGTCTGAGAAGGCACCCGGCAGTAATGGCGTGAACGGATTCAGCAGCAAGATTGTGACGGAGGAGGAGCTTCTATGCTTCCTTGATGATGGATGGGAGTTGGTTCAACAGTTGGCCAATGGGAAGCTGCTCTTGCGCAAACCAGTTCAAGTTACTGTGAAAATCGACTGATTTTCGACTCGGAATCACGATTTACTCCTACAGTTCTGTAGGGACAAAGTATTTTAGAGCTCAGGCAGTTGCGGCTCGAAGAAAGCAGGTTAGCGTGGTGTGTTGATTGGGCCATAGGAAAGTTCATGCTCCAAAGCGCGGATCCCTCGCCTACCTACCTAGGGGGCGTGCTTCAAGGTGGGTTGGAAGGATTAGGAATTGGCCCGATGTTGAGGCGGGCCCACGGCTGCTCGCGTTTGCGGGTTTCAAGGCCGGCATGACCTATGCCTTGGGTATAGACACTAGACAAGGTTCTTTGACATTCGGTAAAGAAGTCGTTTTTCCGTTAACTGCGCTTGAGGCGCCGCCTATGCTGGCTTGCGCAATGAGAGCCTACGCGAAAGACTACAAAGGGCTCAGGACATTTGGCGAAGCTTGGATGGAGCAAGTTCCCAAGGATTTCGCGCGAATCATATCCGTGCCCGAAAAGTTCTCGACTGAAAGCGGATTAAAGAAGATTGAAGACGGCCTTGACAAGATTAGTGACGTACGCCTCCTTATGGCGACACAGCCAAGGCTTGCCAAACACGGCATCAAGGCACCGCACCTGGTAGAAGTAAGAATCGGTGGAGGCTCTGTCAAAGAGAGATTCGAATATGGCAAGAAGTTGATCGGGCAAGAAGTAAAGGTCTCCGACTTCGTGAAGGAAGGTCAAGCCGTCGACGCTATCGGAATCACGAAAGGGAAGGGAATTCAAGGTCCGGTTAAGCGATGGGGGATTAGGCGGAAGATCCACAAGGCAAGGAAGACCGTGAGGCAGGTTGGGTCGATCGGAGGTTGGACTCCGCACTATGTTATGTACTCCGTCCCGCGTGCGGGGCAGATGGGATTTCACCAAAGAACCGAATACAACAAGATGGTAATGAAAGTCGGAAGCAACGGAAGCGAGATCACACCGAAGGGCGGATTTCTGCGGTACGGGATCATTAACTCGGATTACGTCGCCTTGAAAGGGAGCGTGCCGGGGACAAGAAATAGGCTTGTGATGATGCGATTGGCCGTTCGTCCTCCGCCGGAGGAGAAATCGGCGCCGCCGAAACTCGACTATTTGAGCGTGGGATCGATACAGGGCGATTAGGGCTCAACGCCAGCGGCCCCAAGTGTCCTCTACGAAGCGTCCACTATCCTTCGGCAGCGAATAGACTGCGGTGGCGCGGGCGAGGATGGATGGGGCCGACGTTTTCAGTTTCTCTTTGAAGATTGCCTGCCATGGTTCAAGTTCACTCTCCATTAGTTTCAGTAGATCTTCGCCGCTGGGTTTGGAATTGAAGAACAATTCACGCTTCGCATTATCCAACACCAGATCGGCGGCTTCGTTAGACAGCATCAAGTTCGTTGTGAGCCAACTCTTCAGTCGGTCCAACCCGTGGCCCCCTCCCTGCGAGAAGAGAACCGCTAATTTGATCCTTGACGGCAGCAGATCCCAAGCATAGCCCGCTTGATACTCTAGATCCAAGTCGACACCATTTTCGATGCTCCCCTTCGAAAAGATTAGTGGAAGAGGGGGAATGGGTTCCATATTCCCCTCGGGCAGATTCAATTTCAGCCGATTATGTGGGCACTTGCTCTTGCAGGTATTTTCCGGCGCGCGCCCGCTGAACCCAAGTTCCTTGGCCTTCCATACGCCCCTAATGACGGCTTCTGTTGGAACGTATTTTTCCTTGACTATTGCGAAGCTGGCCAACCTTGGGTATACTAGGACTGTCTCGGCTGTGGTCTTCTTCAGGATTCGAGGGTAGAATCGGGCCGTCTCACCTTCGAGGCGTTCCCGGAGTAGGTAGAGGCCTTGTTCCGCCGCAATGCCGTTGTAGAACATTGCCTGAAACTTGTAGGAGGGAGCCTCTTTAGCCGTGTCCTTCGCTTCGACTATTATCGGCATCCCTTCTTTCTTTGTTAGGCCGATGAAATCCGGCCTAGCGGTCCCGGCCAAGTCGGGGTGGCGGCCTTCACCCCTACCAACGATTGATACCTCCTCATAGGAGGCTTTGAGGCTCTTCCGAATCTCATCCATACCCTCAACAGATTGGGCCGCGATTTGCGCGAGATATTCGTTTATTCGGATCTCCGGAACGGAGTGGGCAATGCGGGTTAGAGTTTCGTGTTTCGGG
>Ga0326728_10008597_pt1 | contig 25236 bp, 24 predicted proteins | sample MB3enrmetagenome_FD_207602 | JGI IMG/M metagenome (GOLD analysis project Ga0326728, IMG submission 207602) | Lab enriched peat soil microbial communities from McLean, Ithaca, NY, United States - MB31MN | ecosystem: Environmental > Terrestrial > Soil > Wetlands > Peat | place: USA: New York... | reverse complement strand
TGAGCCTGCAACTCCAGGCACTGTCGGAAAAGATCGACGGCAAAGGCGGCGCTCATGCGGTTGGCCAGGCGGGGTTGCCATTGCCTGCTTCGAACGCCGAATACATGAAACTCGTCAACTCGCTACAGGAGCAGCTTCACACGGAACGCGAAAAGAACAGACGACTCAAGGGTGCATGACGATCATGGTAGTCGCGATTACAGGACTTGGTAGCGTCTGGCGCAGGCGGTTCGGCAAGGACCCCGACGACCCGAGACGGTTTGCGCGAGCTGCCTACTACAACACCACGGGCGTGCCGGTAGACGGAACGATCCGTGCGCGCTCGAAGGTTGCCGGCCACGCGCGCTTCAACTCAACCGGCGGCTTCAACCCAAATTATCCCCAGCGGTTGATCAATCGTGTATTCGAGTGCGACGAGCCCTGTGTCTGGCAGGGGCAGAACAAGATCTTCTCCAAGCACATGCTGGCTGCGCCGCGGGAGCCTGACTTCTTCTTGGTTGTTGCCAGACAAAGTGAGATTGGCCGGCTGCACGTTGGAGACTGCGGATGGAAGTCTGACAACGGAGTGCTCATTTCATTCAGCGAATGCGGTGACGAGCAGGAATGCATTTTGCTCTTACCGGCAAATGGGTGGATACACAGTGACGTGGGGACGTACGTATTGCAGCCAACGTCCGCCCGTAATTGGATTGCACGCTTGCAACTTGTGGCATAAGTTCGCCTGCGGTTGTGACGATTTGCGATATTCCCTCCGCTGCCTTCCTGGCTCTGCACCGAGCGAATGCGCAGAATGTTGCTCTGAAACTGTTTTGGGAGATTAGCAATGCGTTACATCAAAGACTCCATCAGTTTGAGTCCCGAACACGATTACCCGCTGCTTCGCCAGGTCTTACGTTCCGGCCTTATCACGCACGACCAACTGTTTGAGTTCATGCAGCTTGGCAGATACGAGTCGAGCTGTCCAACTTTCAACTGGAGGCTGCGCCGGCTCACCAAGTTTGGGCTGACCGTGCGACACGCGGTGCCGTCCGCAGGCAAAGCTTTTGTCTATTCCATCACACCGGCTGGGGAACTCGAACTCGCAGGTATTGGCGAGCAATTCCTCACTACACCTGCCAAGCCGGACCGAAACGACAAAGAACTTCAGGTGGTCCACTCACTCGAACTCAACAACATCCACCTCAGCCTGTTGCGCGCAGGTTTGCTGGTGCGATGGGTGCCGGAGATCCAATTGCGATCGAGAAACCTGTCCATGGATGTCGCCAATGGAAAGGTCTACGACGCAATCGTAACGGTCAGAGTCGGCGGTCGTGACACAATGTTTGCGCTCGAGTACGAGCGGACGGCCAAGAGCAAGGAACTGTACGCCGAGGTTCGCAACAAGTTCGAGGCAGAGGAAGACCTCGACCGCTTCCTGTACCTTGCGTCCAACGAGGACGTGCTGAAGTTTGTGTCGTGGCAGTTCAGGAACAGCAAGAGCAACATCTGCTTCGGACTACTGTCGGACTGGTATGGCCGCTTGCTCGACACCCAAGTCTTCGACTGGAAATGCCACCAATACCGGCCCTTCCGTGCCGCTTTAATCGGCGGTACCGACCCTTCCCGAGATTCCCGGAGCGTCCTCCCTTAAGCCTTTTGCCTATTTCTTGGTTATTTGTTGCGTCTCTTTGACTTTTCCAGAGCCCCGCCAAGCGACTGAGCGGCAAAGACTTGTTTTCTGACTATATAGTGAAATCAGCCGTTTTCGTGGCGGAAAAGATAGGTCTGGTGATCAAACGTCGCACGAGGCTTTGACACGGCCCGCGTTTGGCTTGCAGGTTAGGTGTCCGGGAATCGACGCAGTGTGGGTGAGTTGGAGGAGGACGAGGTCCTCAGCAAGTGCTTGATGGTACGGACAGGATCGTCAAGTGTACAGCTTTGAGCGCTTCGTCGCGTGCATGCTCTCGTTCATTTGGAGCGGAGCATTTGAGCGGAGATGGCCAAGGTCAGTCTTGACCGCACCGCGCGTGGTCTGTGGCAAGTGGAAGGCCACTTGGCGAACGAGGCGCCGCTCCGCTTCCGGCGTTCCCAACGTGCAATCAATGAGTGTCCTATGTGCGGTCTCCGCCTGGATAATTGGTGCAAAGAATCGTAGCCCCGCGCCGACGGTGGAGCCAGTTTAACGGAGCCGCCTCATGTGGCGGGCTTCCATTTGCAGCGCGGTGCTTTCGGGCACGGCCTTCTTAGCTTAATGCCCTGGACAAGCTACTCGGGAACGGCTTCGCACGCCGCACTAACTCGATCGCCGCTGCCGTCGGCCGTCGAGAGGCGCACGGCTTGCACAGCGGCTGCGACTTCCTCCGGCCCCGGCTTTTTATGATGGGAATAGCGAAGAGGATTCGGTGTGCTGGTAGTAGACGATCATGCCACTTGCAGGAGCACAACGAGCGGCACAAGAATGAGCTGAATCTGCTTGAGCGAGATTCGATCACCTCCTTCATTCTCATTCGAGGTGCAACACCTCTGCGGGATCCGAGCGCGTGGCGCGCCGCGCCGGAAGCCCGCATGCCAGTGCCGCAGCAATCGTGAGCACCGCCACGACTAAAAGGTAGGTCACGGGATCGATGGAAGAGACGCCCACCAACTGAGCGCTGAGTACCCGGCCCACCCCCAAAGACAAAATCAAGCCAATTGCCAGCCCGATCGTGAACTGCCGCATTCCTTGGGAACACACCAGCCACAACAGTTGCCGCCGCGTGGCCCCCATGGCAACCCGAATCCCGAACTCCCGAGTCCGTTGGCTCACGGATTGCAAGATCACCGCGTACAGGCCCATGGACGCCAGAACAAGCGCTATCCCGGCCAGGAGTGCAAATGCAGACGTGAACAGGCGGGTGTCGCCGCGGCTCATACTGACGTGCTCGGCCAGCGTGCGCAGCGCAAACACCGGCAGGTCCTCGTCCAACTCCCGCACACTCTGGCGAAAGGCGGTTGCCAGGTTGGCTGGCGATTGTGACGTCCGCGCGGCTATGTACATGGACTCATCGGGGTCTTGGCGGTAGGGCAGATATATCCGAGGGAGTCCCCGGCTATAGTCTGTCTGCATGATATCGGCCGCCACACCCACCACCGTGGACCAGGCCGCTCGACCATGATCATCGACCAGGACCCGCTTTCCGACCGGATTGCTCCCAGGCCACTGCTTGGCGGCGAAGCTCTGGTTCACGATTGCCGCCTCGCGGCCGACGTCTCCGTCCAGATCGGTGAATTCCCGGCCCCGCAATAGGACGGCCTGCATAGTTCGGAAGTATCCCGGACCTACCACCAATACCGCCGCCTGCGGCCGCTGGTCTTCGTCGCCGATGGGCTCATCGTCAATCTGAAATGTGCTGACGTCTTCCCGAATGCCCCCGTTTCCCGGCAACTCACCCGCCCACGCCACCGTTTCCACGCCAGGCAACGCTTCCAGACGGGTCCGCAGATCGCGGAAGAACGCCACCTTTTGCTCCGGCTTCCTATACTTGGCGCCCGGCAACGACACCCGCACGGTCAGAACGTTAGCTGTATTCACCCCTAGGCCCGCTTTCACCGAGTTCGCCATGCTCCGGACCATCAGCCCCGCGCCCAGCAGCAACACCACGGAGAGCGCAACCTCGCCGGCAACGAGCACGGCGGAAATCCATCGCCGCCGCACCCCTCCGGTAGCGCCGTGACCGCTCTCCCGCAAAGCACTGCTCAATTCACCCCGCGACATCCGCAGCGCCGGCGCCAGTCCGAACACGATGCCAGTGCCAATTGAAATCGCCAAGGAATAGAGAAGCACGTTCCGGTCCACTGAGAACACCACCCAGTCCGGCTTTCCAAACTCCGCCATCTGGCCTAGAGCCCAGCCAAATGCCTTCACCCCAGCATAGGCAAAGACAGATCCCAACACTCCCGCCGCCGTCGAGAGCAGGACGCTCTCCGTCAGCAACTGGCGGATGATGTCCGCCCGTCCCGCTCCCAGCGAGGCGCGGATCGAGATCTCGCGCGACCGCATCATCGCCCGTCCCAGCAGCAGATTGGCTGCATTGGCGCAAGCGATCAGCAACACGAACCCGACTCCTCCCAACATCGCTTTGAGTACCTGCCGGATGCGGGGAGGGATTTGGTATTCGCTGACATTCTGAACCACCGCGCCCAGGTCCTTGTCCGTGGCCGGGTATTCGGTTCCGAGTTGCTGGGCTACCGCCGCCGCCTCTGCGCTCGCCTGGCCGAGGCCTACACCCGGAGCCAGGCGGCCCATAACCCCCAAGTCGCGCTGCCCTCTGGCCTCGGACTGCGGCTTGACCAAAGGGAGAAAAAGATCGTTGTCCCCGGCGAACCGTACGCCAGGAGCGGTGACGCCGATGACCATTGCGGGGTTCTCGTCAATCCGCACCGTTTTACCGATTACCGAGCTGTCTTTGCTATAGCGCCTCGCCCAGAGCCGATAGGTCATCAGGACCACTAGCGGCGCGCCCGGCTGAGTGTCGGCAGGCGTCAAGTCCCTTCCCTCGAGCGGCCTCTGGCCGATCACCGAGAGGGTGTTCGCGGTCATGCGCACGGCCCGGCAGCGCTCAGGAAAGTTCGCACCGTCGCTCAAGTTCAGGGCTGTATATTGCACCGCCGCCAAGTCTTCGAACGACCGCAGCCGTGCCTCGAAGTCCTTGTAATCGGCATAGGAGAACACCTGCAGCGGCTCATCGCCGTGCGCGCGGTCAAAACTTGCGAGATAGGCGATCCGGTTACTATTCCGGAACGGAAGGTTGCGGAACAGCGCTGCGTTGACAATCGTGAACACGGCCGTGTTCAGGCCGATGGCCAGCGCCAGCCCGCCCACGACGAACAGCGTAAAGGCCGGGCTGTGAATCCAGATTCGCACCGCGTAGCGAGCATCCCGCCAAAATCTTTCAAGAGCCCCAAGCTCTAAGCGTGATCGTGTAGCCATCGCTTTTTCCCCATTTAAACCGAATTGCCTCTGCGGGTCATCCTGTAAGTCTCGTCGCCCTTCACCCGCCCTTTGACTACAACGAGCAACTTACCTGTCTCGACTACTGCGTCGACCGCCTCCTTGGGATAAATCTGAGCCTGGAGTTTCAAAAAGGCCACGGCCAGGCTAGTGAACAACAGGCAGCGCCTTCTTCGCGTCATGTTCGTGACGTGACCTGGCTTTTTTGGAGCAGGTGAAATGAGAGAATATTCACCTGAGCACGAATTTCCGTTTTCGATTCTGAGCCCAACTGTGAATATACGCCGGACCTCCTCCGAGTGCAATGGCCAGTCGGGTTTTCGATGTTCAGCGCCCCAGCTAACCACCGGAAGCGCGCGTCCTCCCTCCCTCAGAGTCCCAGAAGCTTGTGGTTGTCGATCATTGATGGCTGGCTTTGGGTGTGAGGGCTGGGCACCAAGCTACTGGAACAGCTTTCTTCAGTGTTTGACTATTCCTCGTCTCTACTGCTATGAGCGTTTCCGCGAAGTAATTGCTTCCCTGAAGACGTCCCTCAGAAGACCGCAACGGTTAATCTGAGTCCCAACTCAGCCTACCGAATGAATCACGACTTTTAAGGAGGAATTCACATGATCATTGGTGTCACGCACGACAATGACGGCCGTGTTGTCCAACGGCTGTCCGTATCCACAAAGGTCTCGATCGGGTTGCCACCCAACGGAGATCGCAACCACCCCACCAAGCTCGACCACTTCGTCTTCCTGCGCAAAAAGAAGACAGCCAATAGGCTCGAGTGGGAGATTGACCCGGAACTGACCAAGCATTACGGAGAACAGTGCCGGGAGCTTCACATTATGTTGATCGACGACGACATTGAGAACGTCTTCCCCAGTTCGTACGCCTGGTGGACTGCCACGGAGCGAAAGTGCTGGGGTGACGGAACGTCGGCGACACGGCGCACAGCCGAGAAGCCCACCGGGCAGCCGTGGAAGCCTTGCGGCAGCGAATGTCCCGAGCTTGCCGCCGGCCAATGTAAGCCAGGCGGGGATCTGCGCTTTGTGCTGGCGGAATTCCCGCGACTGGGGAGTGTCTGCCGCATCCACACCTGCTCGTACCGCTCCATCCGCCAGATTCACTCCGCCTTGCAGGAGATCCAGACCTTTACAGGCGGCCGCTTGGCCGGCATCACCGCCAAGCTGACGGTTCGGCCGGAGGAGGCCACGTACTTCGACCGCAAAGAGAAGAGGAAGAAAACTTCCTCCATCTGGGCGCTGAGTCTCGAGGTCGAAGGCGACGACATGCAGAAACTTATCGCTAACCTGACGGAAAACGCCAAGCTGTTTGCGGAAACACGAAGGCTGCTCGGGTCGGGCGGCAAGGTCTTTGAGGTCGTTGAGGACGAGCAAGAGCAGGCGCCGGAGGTCGCAACGGAGTTCTATCCGGCGTCGGCAAATGGCTCTGCGACTGCAGAAGGCGCCGCGGCGCGGACTCTTTCCGATACGATTCCCGCCGTAACCCCGCCGCAGCCGACGACGAACCCTTTAACTCCCGAGAGCAGTTCAGCCTCGAAAGGCGGGAACGGATCTGTCAATTCACCGGGGGAAGGGGGCACGGCGTCAAAGCTGATGGCGAAGCCTTCCTTCCCTGCAAACAACGCGACCCCGAATGGTGGGAATAGATTTACCACGCCACCCGCCGAGGGGACTGCCTCGCCTCCTGCCCGGAACAATGGTAGCGGGTCAGCGACAGCTTCCGGATTCAACCAGCTCCGCAACGAGTTCCTGACAACGGCACGCCGTGTTGCCACATCTAAGAAACAGCCGATCGCCGAAGTAGTTGAATGGGCAAGCGGCGGCACATTTAAGTACGGCGACGTCGGCCGCATGACCGAAGCCGATGTCCCGAAGCTGCGGACGGCCACTGAACTCATCGCGTCGACCCTCCACGGCACAGCACGCTGACGGAGAGCTTCCTTCCTCCGCACGCCAACCATTCTTCTTACCTCCGCCCCAACTACCACTCCACGCTGGAGTGCCGGCATGTGACTGCATTGGTGCCGGCGCTCCAACCCTCATCCACGCTCCACCCTCGGGGTACTTCCGGGTGCGCCATCAGAACCGTCCAGACCGAATCGATCAGCAATCGCAGGGCAACTAGGGAGGAATAATCCGCCAAGGTGTGGACCAACTTCCGGATTCCGACCATACGCCCGGAACCGCCTGGCGCCACATCCGCGTGTAATCCGTTTATCAGCCAATTGGATTGTGCCCGAGTAGCCTGTCAGACTTTGCGCCTCCAGCGCGCGTGCACTGGCAGCCGTCTGGAATCGCAGGAGAAACAAAAGTCGGGCACCGACCTCGTGTAACTACCAGAGACCACCTTTTAATGTCGTAAGATATAATTTATGATTCGTTATGATTATGCAATCGGCAAACTTCCTCCTGAAGAAAGAACCCGTCGAGGTCGCCCCGTACCTTGAAGAGGTGAAAAGGAGGGCCGACGCGGAAGCTTTAAGCCTTGGGTTTTTCCCTTCAGAAGTCTACACCCAGTCGGCAGAGCGGGAGAGGCTCGTCGTTGCAGTACACCGCTCGGAGGAGCGCGATACATTTGCCGGACATCTGCTTTTCGGGGGAACATTCCCTCATCTTAGAGTTTTTCAGATCTACGTTGAGGAGCAGTTCCGAAGGCGGGGTGTTGCGTCGATGTTATTGGATGACCTGATTTTGGAGGGCGAGCGGGGCAATTTTCTAACAATCTCGGCTCGGGTCGCGGACGATTTGGAGGGAGCTAATAAGTTTTGGGCACGCAGAGGATTCGACGCCTTGAAGGTTGTGCCGGGGGGCGGGCCGCTGCCAAGAGTAATTAACATCAGGGTTCGTCAACTTAGTACGCCCACTCTGTTTTCTGCGGCTGGTTTCGGCGGGGCAGGCGTGGCGGCGGATCTCCAACTCGCCGGAATGGTACCGTCAAGGTCGCCAGTCTTTTCCCTCGACGTAAACGTGATCCTTGATATCGCGCAAAGACGACCAAGATGCGCGGACGTGCAAAGAATCATGTCGGCGGCGATGAATAATGAACTTAGGCTTGTTGTTGCGGATGAATTTGTTGCTGAGCTAGAGCGTTCGCACCAATCCGGGAAACCAGACCCGCTCTTGGAGTTGGCTCGCGGGCTTCCAAGATTCTCTAAAGTACCCGTTGTAAGTGCGGCAGCACTCTCGTTGCGGATCGAATCGGTAGTGTTCAGTCAGAAGAAACTGAGAGTCGGCCTGAAACCGCGCGACAAGTCGGATATAAGTCATCTTGTTGCGGCAATCCACAACCGGGTTAATGGCTTTGTCACCAGTGAGGACAGAATTCTCAAGCAAGCGAAAATTTTCAGGAGTCAATTCGGGATCGACATCCTGAGCCCAGCCGACCTATCGGGCATGGTTGAGTCTGACCCGCTCCTTGAAAACGCAGAGATGAATGCGTCGTTCTCAGGCATTGAGCTAACGGTATCGGAAATCTCAGAATCGCTCCGGATTCCAATTGAGCAATTCATCCGAAAGCATGTGTCGGACGAGAGTGTAGACCCGGACCTCTATTTGTCGGGGACCGTTTCGAGCCATCGGCGCAGGCTCGTCGCTGCGACGGACCAGCAAATCGTCGGATGTGCGGCTTGGGAATCCCCGCAACAGATCAGACCGGCACAACTATCGCTGCTGGTGGACGACTCGCAAACGGGTTCACGAGTTGCGGCGGATTATCTTCTGGACCTTGCTATACGGGATTCATGCAAGCGGGCACCAGCCCTTATACATCTTAGCGGGCTCGGAGTGGGAAAAACGGGGCTGGAGATGGCCGTCGCTCGCGGGTTCCGCCGCGCGCACGGAAGCAGCACCTGGTGCGAGGAATCATTAGTAAAGATATCGTTTGGCCAGGTCATATCAGAAGATACGCTTGCGACGGCACGGTCCCAACTCATGGAGCTCGCTCACGTCGGCCTTCCTCCACAATTGCCTCCCTATTGCGGCTTTGATACGGGCCTTCGTGTATGTACTCCCACAGGCGCGGAGATCGCGGTGCCTTTGGCAATGCTCGAGGATCTCCTGAGTCCAAACTTGCTTGTGCTGCCGGGTAGGCCTTGCGCCCTGGTGCCGATAAGGCCTGGGTACGCGCGGGAATTGCTTGATACAGGCAGGCAGCTGCCGCTCTTCCCCAGAAAAACTGCCTCACTCTTTAGCGAGCGAGTGTATTATAGCTCGTCGCGGACCGCTTCTGTGCTAGTGCCTGGGGCTCTGATAATTTTCTACGAATCATCGGATAGGGGAAAGCCCGGAGCAGTCACGGCGTGCGGGCGTGTTGTGAGGAGCATGGTGGAGTCGCGTATTCCGCCTGGCTCCCAGAGCCGAGGGGTTCTTATGGAATCCGACTTACCTCAAGTGATGAAAGCGGGACCAGTAAACATCACCTTTTTTGACACAGTGCTCAGGTTTAAAAGCCCGGTGGCCCTTGACGAACTGCGCAAATTGGGGTGCTGCAAGGGTGGCGACTTAGTCAGCTCCAAAAGGATCTCGTGGGAGAGGTTCTGGGCGGTTGTGCGGCAGGGGGAACCGAGTGCCTAATTGTGGCGACATCCTGATTTCAGTCGAGCCATGTTATGGGTTCAGAATCCTAGATGGGAGCAAGACCGTCGAGCTTAGACGGCGTCCGGTTCGGGTCCAGCCGGGAACACGAATGTGGATATACATCACTAAGCCGGTTGCGGGTGTGAGCGCTTATGCCGTCATTGGGGCAATGCACGAACTTCAAGTGACGGAACTGTGGCGCCGGTATGGGCGGGACGCGGGTATCACCCGTTCTGCTTTTCGTGAATACTTTCAAGGGAGGAAGAAGGGACACGCGCTCGTAATTGAGAAAGTGGTTCTCCTCACCCGAACCGTCGCCCTGGGCGCCCTTCGTCGCCGCCTTGGTGGATTTAACCCACCCCAATTTTTCAAGAAACTGACATCGGAAAGCCCCGAGTTGCAAGTCTTGAGAGCCGCGATTTAAGAAGGCCGCAGGCAAATTCTTGCGGGGAGAAAAGCGCGTCAAAGTTTTTGGGCGAAACCTGGTGGCTAACCCTGGAGTTGAGCCAAGACCTCCTTCTTCAGCAACCCTCGGCACAAGTAGGAATCGCCGAGGGCTCCTGAAGGAAGGCACTCTACCGTTAAGCTAGTTAGCCAGTGATACTCGCTGCAATAATTTCTGCTCGACTATCTTCTAACCCGAACTCCGTTCGCAAATAGCCGATGGCGCGTTGCTTCCGCTGGCTATCGTCCGAAAGGTGCTTCCACGTATTAATGGGAACGGATCGAGCCAAGGCATCGTTTCCGGGGTCAAACGCCATTGCAATTTGTTGAGCAACAGAGAGAGACAGCCTTGCGAAGAGTTTGATGTCACAAAAGGCGAGGTTCGCAAAGCGGCTAGGCGCGATCGCGTTGCCGACTGCCTGCCACTCCCGGCGAATGTCCTCCAGTTTTGCGGCGTGCTCAGCGAAGAATTTATCGGGTTTGGTCACATTGGCCTCGCTGGGATGTGTGATGGCGTTTCTACATGTTCGGTAGTACTCGACCGCTATCTTTTCCGGCCCCAATGCCAGACCGCTTGGAGCGTTCCTGCTGAGTTCCTCAAACGGCCCATCATCGCCAGACCGACGCCACGCCATGCCAGCCAGCCTGCACCACTCCGACCTAACATCTCGACAGAACGCATCGAACCCCGAATACACCCCTACCATTTGAAGGCGGGAGGCAGTTCTCGCGACGTTCTCGGAACGCGTGTGGTCAAGTCGGATCCCGTGACTCTTCGCCAATTCCCCCCATGGATCGGCAGACTCGTTGTTCTTGAGCGATGCTACCGTGTGGCGAAGAGCCACTTCAGTTCCGGCGACACCTGCAGTGATTTCACCGATGAAGGTCTTGAAGGTCGCGTAGCTACCAAGGCGAAAGGTCATGGCTAACACTGGCGTGGATTTCAGCAAGCGCGCCCCTTCCGATTCACTTTGCCTTCAGGTAGTTCTTTGGGGTGCGTGCGTTCACAACCAAAGTATAACACCGTGCCCTCGGCTAATCAGTGCGAGTGGCCTTCTGCCCCCCGATGCTCCGATGCGATACCCGGCGGGCACGGATGTATCGCCAACCACTCGGAAACTATCCGAGTGCTCACTTTGACGTGTCGGCTAACCGTACATGCGATCTGTTTGCCGTCTCTTACGTTCAAGCCCGGATGGGCTACCCGGAAGTTGGCCAGTGAGCAGCAGCAGGCAGTCCGCTGGGCGCCTGACCGCGTTACCCCTGCCTGACGCCGCAGTGTAGACCGGCGCACTCCAACGCGAGGCCCGTCGCTCACAGCCATCCACGATGGTGCGGGTCGCACCCGTGAAAGAGTCTGACCGATTGCCAGGATCTTTTCGTAGACCGTGGCAGCTATTTTCAACACCTGCAAGGAATATCCGCAGTCGTGACAACCTACATTCTGGTTGACCCAACAATCAAAACGACCATAGGAGGTGTGACAAAAATGTTCGGCGAAGTGCGAATCACTCAGATGTTCCAATTGAGCAACCCGGCAACTGCGGACGAAGCGGTTGCTAAATTGTTGCAGTTTGCTGACTACCCCAAAATCGTTCGTTGGTTCCAGTTCCCAACGGCCCTGGTCGTCTTTCTTGCCCCTGATGACGCGCCGGATTGTGGGGCTATCTACGTGTACGACCGGAAGCGGTGTGTTTGGCTTTGGGTGGATTTCGATGATCGGAATTACGGTGGGTATAGCCCGTCGCAATTCGATGTTCTGATCAGCGAGTGCCACTTTTTCGGGCTCGTGGAATCGCCGGCCTTGCTTGAATCTCCCGTCCAATGGTTCGTTGCACCCGGCCAGAGGCCCACGGTTTTGGGAAGACTCCCAGCTTGAGGACTGGTCTCTCCCCGAAAATCACACGGCAGCCTTTGACCGCAATGCAAATTTCAGAGTGCAAATTGCAAAGTCAGAACCTTCAACGAATCCCCCACCTGTAAGTAATTGAAAACACAATATCGGCCCAACTGACAGCCACCCCATTTGACGAGAAATATTTCTCGTTTTATTACCAATTATTATGGACTTGTGGCGGCCACCGGGTTTCACGGAGGAAAAGATGCAGCGGCTTCGTTTGAAAGCGCCCGCTGACGTGGTGGAGGAATATTTCCGCCTCTTTGTGAACCGGCGGGCGTATACCCTTCAGTCCGACCGGCCGCACGCGGAAAGCGGCCGGCACTACTACTACCGGCCCACGGACAAGACGACTGGCCAAGGGCTCAGCCTGACATCAGAGACGGTCCGGCGCCATATTGAGGGCGAAATCACCATCGGCCTCTACGCCATCAACCCGGCCACGCAGCGGTGCCAGTGGGTCGCCATCGACGCGGATTACAAGGGCGCCATGGAGGACCTCGTGAAGCTCCAGTACTACCTGAGCGAAGACCAGGTGCAGGCGGCCTTGGAGATGAGCCAGCGGGGCGGGCATATGTGGATCTTCCTGGAAACACCACTCCTGGCCCGAGACTGCCGGATCTACATTCACAACCTGGCGTCGCGGCTTGGCGTGCCGGTGAAAGGAAACGGACTGGCCGAAGGACTTGAGATCTTCCCCAAGCACGATGAACTGGGGCCGGGAGAGTTCGGAAACGCCATACGAGGGCCGCTGGGAATTCATCGCGGGGCCAGTCGCCGGTTCTGGTTCTACGGGGCTGAATATGAGCTGGGAAAGCAGATTGCCTACCTGAAGCAACTGAAGAAGGTTAGTGAGGAGGAGATGAGGCGCTTCGTTGCAGGGAAAACCTTGCCCGCGGAGGCGGTCCGCCGCCCGCGCAGCCCCGAGGCTGCGGTCCCGCGCGCGAGCTCTGGTGGACCGGAATTCCGAATTCTCGAGCACGTAGGTGATGTTCGCAAGGTCGGCCGGAACTACGTCACTCGCTGCCCCTCCTGCGCGCAGGCAGGACATGACCGTAGCGGTGACAACCTGGCGATCCGGATCGACGATCCGCGGTTTTACAAGTGCTGGGCAGGTTGCACGAAGGAGATGATCCGCGAGGCGGTCGGTTGTCCGATCCGCGCGCGCCAGCAGGATTGAGGCGTGTGACGCAGTTGGAAATTGATAGGGAGGCCAGAGAATGAAAGGTGGAAGTCAGGGCTCCTTGTACTGGGGTCTCAACCTGCCTGGGCGAGTCCGCAGGCAGTTACGGGAGGTCGGAATTCTTGCTCGGCCAGAAGTGGGCTTGGAGCACCAACATCTGGCACGGCGATACGTAATCCGGGGAGTGGAATCGGGCGGTGCTATCCGCGAGATGGGCCACTACGTGACTTTCTCCGGCGAAGATGGCGAGCCTTTGGCTTACCTTCATCCCATTGATGCCATCGGGGTGAATGGAGTTCATGCCGTGGTGGTCGCCCCCCTCCTGTTGCGGGTGGAAATGCTGCGGACGGGGCGCACGTACGAACTCCTCATCACGTGCTACCGCATTGGCAAAACTGAAAACGGCCGTCGCCCGCCCCTGGAGAGTCAGGTCTTGTTCCGAGGAGTGCATGGCTACCTGGGGCTCGAGCTCTGGGGAAAGGACAAGGAGAGCGCCGGGGCAGTCGTGCCAGCTTTCTACTCACGCGCAGGAGAACCTCTGGAAGTACACGCGAAGTTCCGAGCGGTAACACAAGCCGTTACCAATGCCGTGAATTGTTGTCCATGTTCGCACTGTCATTACCTGGTAGCCGAACCCGCTAGCCCTTAAGTCAAAGTACTCCCGGAGGGACAGGCGTGACACCCATCGGAGATATCGAAATTGAAATCGTTTTCCGGATTGCGGTACGCGGGCGAACGGGTGATCTTGCGCACTTGCTGGAGGCAATCAGTAACGCAGAAGCGGTTGCAATCGGAATCGTCGAGAAACCGACCGCTACGGAAGAGCAGTGCCAAAATGGTGTAACAACAACAGTGGGAGGTTTTTCTGAATGAGAGTCGGGACCAAGAGTGTGATTCTTGGAGTGCACGCGACCCTGGTCCACCCGTTCTTCGTTGCCTACGCCTGGTCCCGGCTATTCGGGTTCCCTTGGGATCCCAGGCTGTGGGTCGCCTTCCTTGTTCACGATTTGGGCTACATCGGCAAAGCCAATATGGAGGGCAGTGAGGGACAGCAACATGTTGTCTTGGGAGGCCGGATCATGGGCTGGCTTTTCGGTCCGGAATGGCGGGACTTCACGCTGTGCCATTCGCGACATTGGGCGGAGAGAGTTGGCATGAAGTACTCGAAGCTATGCCTGGCGGACAAGCTTGCCTTTGTTCTGACGCCCGCATGGCTTTATCTCCCCATGGCACGGTTGAGTGGTGAGCTTGGCGAGTACATGCGTGTGTCGAGCCAACGGCAGTTAGGTGGCAGGGTCAATAACTTTGAGCTGAGCCTGCTCAAATCCCGTAATCCGCAGGTATGGTTGGAAGGGCTAAAGCTCTATACGCGGCGCTGGGTCGAGCAACATCGAAATGGCTTTCAAGACCGCTCGGCCTCAGTACGCCCGGTACGCTTTCAAGAGCAGGTCGTTGGAAGCCGGGGCTGAAAATGGAAATCCGGGTCACAGGAGGCGCTTCGCCAAGATTGACATCGATTCGAGCTTCGAATACGAGAAAACGCCGTTATTGGCGCGAAGTGGAGTTTGCTGAGAGGTCCGTATGTCAGAAATCGAAGAAGCGGTGGCCGCGCAACCCATTCGGAGGCGTCTACCCGACGAGCGTAAAGCTATGGTCCATCACTTCAAGGTAGGCGGGTACGAAGGGTATTTGACGATCGGGTTTTACGAGGACGGGCGCCCTGGGGAAATGTTCATCACCACAGCAAAGGAAGGCTCGACGGTATCCGGCCTTATGGATTGTTTTGCCACCGCAGTGTCGCTCGCCCTGCAATACGGCGTGCCGCTCAAGGTGCTCTGCGACAAGTTTAGCCACACGCGGTTCGAACCGAGTGGATGGTCAGGGAACCCGGAAATTGGGTACGCGAAGTCCTTTATGGACTACATTTTCCGCTGGCTAAAGAACAGGTTTCTCCCACCTGACTCTCCTCCCCCAACGGGCGCCGAAGGCGAAGTCAAGGCTTTGGCGCCCGCCTCCCTTTCGGGAGAGGGATCGGGCGCGGATCAGACGGATGCACCCGCATGCACAGAATGCGGAGCCATTATGACCCGCAGCGGATCATGCTACCGCTGCGCGAATTGCGGGAGCACAAGCGGGTGTTCGTGATCGTGCCGCCGACGATCAGACTGTCTGATGTGACGTGAGGGCCGAATTCCAGCGACTTCGGATGCTCGCTTCCAGCCCCTTTGGCACGTCGCTTGCCAACTTTTTTTCACGGGTCGACAAATGATAGCACCGAACCCGTCATTTCCCACCTTCCATCGTTCCTGATCCTGCCGCAACCATCCGATTATTGGTTTCTTCGAGTTCAGCCTGAAAGGAGACCGCCATGAAAGCATCCTCGATATCCGACGCCTTGCGTGTCCTTGTGGCAGCCCGGAGACCAGTATTTATCTGGGGAGGACCTGGGGTAGGAAAGAGCAGCGTCGTGAAGCAGCTTGCCGAAACGTTGAACGTGCCCTTGCAAGACGTGCGAGCCCTTTTGCTCGATCCGGTCGACCTGCGCGGCCTGCCGTTCCTTGGCAGCGACGGCCGGTCGAAATGGGCGACGCCGGAGTTCTTGCCGCAGAATGGAACGGGCATTCTCTTCCTGGACGAACTGAATGCGGCGCCGGCCATGGTACAGGCAAGTTGCTATCAGTTGGTCCTTGATCGCAAATTGGGCGAATACGTCTTACCCGATGGCTGGGCCATTATCGCCGCCGGGAACCGCGATTCGGACCGGGCAGTGATGACACGGATGCCGACCCCGCTCCGGAATCGTTTCGTGCATTTGGAGTTTGAGGTGGATGTCCAGGAATGGTCGGAATGGGCCATTCAGACGGCGATTCGTCCTGAGGTGATTGCTTTCCTTCGGTTCCGGCCAGAGTTGCTGAGCGCTTTCGACCGCGACGCGAACGCTTTCCCATCACCACGTTCCTGGGAGTTTGTCTCACGCATTCTCGATTCCCTCGACTCGCAAGCGAACCCAGCCATCGAGCACGAAGTCATCGCGGGAGCAGTGGGAACCGGCGCGGCCACGGAATTCTCGGCCTTTCTACGGATGTTCCGGGAATTGCCCACCATTGATGCCATCCTGTTGAACCCAACTCAGGAACCGGTGCCGGAGAACGCTGCTGCGCAGTATGCGGTCTCTTCCGCGTTGGCTCGCTGCTCCTCCGATACCAACTTCGATCGCATCTGCCTGTATCTGAATCGCCTGCCAACGGAGTTTCGCGTGCTGTGTGTACGCGATGCCACTCTCCGCGAGCCAGCCATACGCTGTACCGCTGGGTACACCAAGTGGGCCATCGAGAACCACCACGCAATTGCCTAGTTAGCGACGGTCTAAACTACACCGTTATCGAGGGTTTATTTTTGGCGGATTTCCCAGGCCGAATCCCAGCACCGGTTCCGCGGAATTCAGCTGTAGCCCGCCGGATTTATTGATAGACTTGCATACGGATGGCCCGGCGCCCTGGGACGGTGTTGGGGCGACGGCTACACGCTGCACTTGACGTACAGATACGTTGAACTAAAGGATGGATATGCCTGCTATTGGCCCAGAGTCTTATGCTTTTTGGCTTTACGTGTGCTATCAGGGGACGGGAAAAACGAAACCGAGACTCGAAGTCTATTGGAACGCGAGAAGGACAGGGAGCCCAACTTCCCCTCCCACGGCAGAGCCCGACGTCTTCATGCATGCCCAGAACGAGAATTTCGAAACCAAGGTGGCGATTACGAGGACCGTTGTGGAAAATGCCCAACATCAATCTACTAAGCAATATCGTATCACCGTGCTTGAGGGAGAAGTTTATGCGCGGTGCGCAACGCAGAGTGCGTTGGACTACTTAGATCAGGTATATGACCAGGAGTATTATAATTTCATGACCGACTGTTGGACGTGTGCACAATTTAACTTATCATCGCGCTTCCCGAAGGTGTTCCCGCCTTCGTAGCGGGCAGCCCTAGTTATTCTGACACGGAGGCGGGAACCGCAATGGTTACAGTAACGGCTGGGACGTCCCGCAGACCCTGTTTCACATCCTGCACGGGAGAACTGATTGAGTCAGCTCGCGGATGGTGTCAGCCCCAATAATCACCCACGGTAGCGCTACCCGCTTTCGAGAGAGATGACAGTTCACGGCTCTGGTCAGAAGCCTTTCAGAAGGATGCCCCTTAGATCACCCTCTATTGCGCCGAGGATATTCGACTGGACCAGTGGGAACTTTACTGGTTCAATCGTGTCCGGTGTCCCTCCGCCGGCATAAAGTGTGAACGTGTTACCCGCTTTACGTCTCTTCGCCCGCACTTTGGCCGGGTCACCATGGTCAACATCGTGCCTGAGATCGGTCCTCAGTTCGTTTACATGGATGAATGACACGGGCCAGCCTCCCTCGAGTCGAGTGCCGACCGACTCCCGAAACAAAAAGTAAAGGTCGTCGATAAAGCTCTTGTAACCGGCGAGATCTCTTGCGGGCCTGCGGATTCGTACCAGTGCCTGGGTTGTCTTGTTTGTAGGTTTAAACAAGTCCTCCCCTTTACGGGCGGCGTGTTTTCCATTGATCTGGCTGATCAACTCGGTAAGTGACTCACCTAAGGCGGCGACCCGCCCGGACACGCCGCTCTCTGCGATTACAGTGGGGTCAAAAACTCCAGCCAAATCAGGAGCGATCCGGAATAGCTTTCGCAACAGGATTTCTTGTCGCGTTTTTGCTGCGCCTCTTACGTTTGCGCTCACCGAATGCTGGAACGTTACGTAATCGCTGTCCGTCGCGCTTTGGCCCATCTCAACCTGTTCCGCAAGTTCTGACATAAAGCTCTCAAAGAACCTGCGAAGTTTCGATTCGCACCCGTCAGAACGGCGCGTTGATACCAGCTTACAGGTCAGGGTTAGGAGAGATTGGACGATGGTACGCGTCCGGAGAGAAGCCCCTCGGTTCTTAAACGCTTTGTGCAGAAAATCGAGTGCTGCCTTGATTCGCTTCCCAATAGCCGACGTAGACGCGAATGAACTCTGAGATAAGAATACTTCTCTGATGTCGTCGAGACGCAACCCAGCGTCGAGGTCCTCAATCTCGATTGTCGCGACCTTGGCCACAATGTCGAAGTGTGCATAGCGCGTATTCGGGATCGCAACAGTCTGCCGAAAAAATGCATGATTGGCCACTGACCTGCAGTAGTCGGTTAGCTTACTTGGCACAGCGTTCAGCTTTTCGCTGCTGGTCAGCGGCATGCCCTCTTGGAGCCGCTGAAAGAATTCTTTCAATTCCTCGTCCGTCGCTCCCGAGATAAGGTCGTACGATATCTCGAAGTCATCGAACGCATCAGCAACTTTCCGTGGCAGGTCCTGGTAGAAGCGTCCGCCGAACTGCCTTGCAGAGTCTCCGCTGAGCGGAAGTTCGTTAGAAAAAAACTCCCAAATTGCATTTAGACGCTGCTGCCCATCTTCTACAAGAAAGTTGTCGCCCGATGTCTCAATGAAATAGAACTTCGGGAGCTTCCAACCACGTAGGATCGAATCGATTAGGCGCTGTTTTTTCTCGCGGTTCCATACCTCCTGGCGCTGCCAGTCAGGAAGGTCATACCGATCACGTCGTCGAAAGATCTTGTCTATGGCTCTTTTGTCGGAAAGCATCTTCATGATGCTGCTCTACCTCAATTGGGATCGCGTGTCGAGAGCTTCATTATAGCACTCGGGTTGCTGCATGCAGAAGGTCGCGTATCGCGCAGCTTAAAATGTTACCTATTATGGACACGGGCTGGCGCAGATCCCGTGGTTTGGGGTCTGCGATTTCCCAGAGGGACCAGGAGAGATTTCGATCCACGTCAAACGCGGAGCGTGCCTTCGGCAGATCGCAGACGTCAAAAGACAGCGCCTGCGCCAGCCCGCCCAGGAAGCGGCGCCGGGAATTGCAGCCGCACAGTATGCTGTGGCTTCGGCCCTGGCCCGATGCGCCTCCGGTACCAACTTCGACCGCATCTGCCTGTATCTTGATCGTCTGCCTACCGAGTTTCGGGTGCTCTGTGTGCGCGACGCCACGCTTCGGGCACCAGCCATTCGCTGTACCGCCGGATACACCAAATGGGCCATCGAGAACCACCACGCTATTGCCTAGCGACGGTCTACACGACGCCCTTGGCCAGGGCCGACCTTGGTCAGGAGGCGGCGACATGGGTCGAGGAAGGGAAGCGCTTGAGGAGGCTCATGGGAGAAATGTCAGAGGCCCAGGCGGAGGCCCCGATCGGCGGCACTTCAGACAAGAGCGGGCTGAGCTGAATAGATCCCAGGTGTACGGATCAAAAAGTATTGAATGGGTGTATGCTTCTCCCCACGGGAGGCCCGAAATGCAAACCCTGAACCGCACCTTTGTGTGTGAGAAATGCAGCACAACGTACCACCTCGGCGTGGATTCGTTCATGATGTCGCACCGGCAAGCCTTGAGGTCCCTGGGCGCCGGGGGTGTGCCGGTCTTCGATGCGGCGTCCAGCCCCGTATCGAGGACGTACACGGTCGGTAAGCTTCACGAGTTTCAGCCCCCCGCGCTGGCAGATCTGCAGAACAGAACCAATGCCGCAATTTCAGAGGCCGAAGAGGGGTTCGAGAGAGGACAAAAGATGACTTGGACGTGTCGCCAATGCGATAACTCCGAGAACGCTTTTCCCCTGTTTCTATGGGACTCGATTGTCAACGATCATCTGGATTACATCCGGTCCTTAAACCCGCGTCCGGAAGCGCTGCCGCTGATCCAGCAGGCACTGCGTCTTTCCTTGCACGTGCTGGAGCGGGACCCTACGCAGTTTGCATCCCAGATAGTGGGACGGCTGCTGCCCTACCGGGAGCAGTATGGTATCGGGGAGTTCGTTCAGAGGGTTTGCGACACCGCGCCACGCCCATGGCTTCGCCCGCTGCGCGCATCGCTGCACCCTCCCGGCACCGAACTCATTTGTACGCTGCTAGGCCACACTGGTTGGGTCAGGGGTGTGGCGGTGACGGCGGATGGCCGACGGGCGGTTTCCGCATCTAGTGACGACACACTGAAGGTGTGGGACCTTGAGACAGCGGGCGTCCTCCGCACGCTGCGAGGCCACACTCGTTCAGTCAATGGCGTGGCGGTGACGGCGGATGGCCAGCGGGCGGTTTCCGTGTCTCATGACTGCACACTGAAGGTGTGGGATCTGGAAACGGGGCGTGCCCTGCGCACGCTGCAAGGTCACACTCTCTATGTCTTTGGCGTAGCGGTGACGGCGGATGGCCGACGGGCGGTTTCCGCGTCTGGGGGCTGGAAGCTGAAGGTGTGGGACCTGGAGACGGGGCGCGCCCTGCGTATGCTGGAAGGCCACACTGACAGTGTCCGTGGCGTGGCGGTGACGGCAGATAGCCGAAGGGCGGTTTCCGCGTCGGATGACACGACACTGAAGGTGTGGGATCTGGAGACGGGTGAAGTCCTGCGCACGTTGCGAGGCCACCTTGCTTCGGTCGAGGGTGTGGCGGTGACGGCGGATGGCCGACGGGCGGTTTCCGCATCTAATGACCACACTCTGAAGGTGTGGGAACTGCAAACCGGGCGGGAGGTGCGCACCCTGGTCGGCCACTCGGGCGGGGTTTGGGGCGTAGCGGTGACGGCGGATGGCCAGCGGGCGGTTTCCGCGTCTGGTGACCACACACTGAAGGTGTGGGACCTCGAGACGGGGAGCGTCCTGCGCACGCTGCTAGGCCACACTCATTTGGTCAATGGCGTAGCGGTGGCGGCGGATGGCCAGCGGGCGGTTTCCGCGTCTTGGGACGGCACCGTGAAGGTGTGGGATTTGGAGATGGGACCGCGCATGCCAGAAGCCCACACTGACAGTGTCCATGGCGTGGCGGTGACGGCAGATGGCCGAAGGGCGGTTTCCGCGTCGGATGACAAAATACTGAAGGTGTGGGATCTGGATACCGGGAGCGTCCTGCACACGCTGCAAGGCCACACTGCGCGGGTTTTTGGCGTGGCGGCGACGGCAGATGGCCGACGGGCGGTTTCCGCGTCGGATGACAAAACACTGAAGGTGTGGGATCTGGATACGGGGAGCGTCCTGCGCACGTTGCAAGGCCATACTGCGCGGGTTCTGGGCGTGGCGGTGACTGCAGATGGCCGACGGGCGGTCTCCGCGTCGGATGACACGACACTGAAGGTGTGGGATCTGGATACGGGGAGCGTCCTGCGCACGTTTCAAGGCCACACTCTTTCTATCTTTGGCGTGGCCGTGACGGCGGACGGCCGCCGGGCGGTTTCCGCTTCTAGAGACAAGACACTGAAGGTGTGGGACCTGGATACGGGCCGCGCTGTGCGTACGCTAGAAGGCCACACTGACGGTATCAGGGGCGTGGCGGTGACGGCGGATGGCCGCCGGGCAGTCTCCGCGTCGGATGACAAGACACTGAAGGTGTGGGATCTGGCTACGGGGGGCGTTCTGCGCACGCTAGAAGGTCACACTGATGGTATCAATGGCGTGGCGGTGGCGGCGGATGGCCGCCGGGCGGTTTCCGCTTCTAGAGACACAACACTGAAGGTGTGGGATCTGGCTACGGGTGAGGCGATCGCCTCCTTCCACTGCGATGGTGATGTCAAGTGCTGCACGTTCGTGGACTGTCGACGTGTCGCCGTTGGGGATGCAGGCGGCCGGGTGCACCTCCTTTTGTTGGAAGAGTCCGGTGGCAGCGTGTCTCTCTGAGGCTCCATAATTGGATCACGACCTCGCGGTTCAGCGCGGTGTCGCGCGCCAGGGACGCATCTCCAATCCCGCGCGCACTCCGCGGGCGCGGATTTCGTAGGACCCGTGCCTCGTTCCTGGAGCTGGCCATGGTTCCGGGCGCGTGGAAGTTGACGTACTCCTGCCGTGATTCGACGGGGTCAGTCTGAGATTCTGCAATTCATCACGACTGCCGGAATTGTGAGCGACCGGCACGACGGCAACTACCTCCGCAAGCGTAATCACAATATGAAATCCCGCCGTTAACGAGAACCGAAAGCGTCTGTTTCAAGTTTTTTTTGCACCTGCAGAAAACTTTCCCAACAAAGGAGACATAGCCATGAACTCCATCTCAACTCCAGAACCATCTCTGTCATCGCGGGCCATGCTTTGCTCGCTTTCAATCAGTATGTGGTCGGCGCGCAAACACGACCCCGAGGCATCCGAAGAAATCGCGCAGCGCCACGGCGCGCAACCCGATGCCGGCCGGTATCACAAAGTCCTTCTCCCCAAAGCGGCGCTCGCCGAGGTGCAAAAGATCGTGAGCGAGGCCCGTCAGGATCACTACTTCATGACCCTGCCCTGGGACGATAACGGCTATCGCGTCCTCCCAGCAGCGGCGTATACGGACCACACGGAGAGAATGCGGCAGCTATCGAACCAGTTCACACCAGCCATCGATACCTTGACCCAGCAGTTCGGACAGCTTGTGGAGGAGGCCAGAGTACGACTCGGCGGTCTGTTCCGTCCGGAGGATTATCCGGCTCCCGAAGAACTCCGTTCCAAGTTCTCTTTCGAGACCAAAGTGATGCCTCTGCCGGATGCAGGCGACTTCCGCGTCACGCTGGGCGACGATGAGAAAGAGCGAATCAAGCGTCAGATCACCGCCGCCGTCGAGGCATCGCTTCAGGTCGCGAGTCGTGAGCTTTGGCAGCGGCTTTACGAGGCTGTCAGTCATCTGGCCGAACGCCTCCAGGCCTACAAAGTGACGGGGGACGGGATTGAACATCCCTTCCGCGATTCGGTCGTCACCAACCTAGTGAAACTCGTCGATGTTCTGCCCAAGCTGAACGTCACGGGAGACCCGGAACTCGAACACCTGGCTGCCCAGGCGCGCTCCTCGCTGCTGGTCGATCCCCAAGAGCTCCGGAAGTCGGAGTCGGTAAGAACGGAAACTGCCAAAGCCGCGGCGGCCATTTCTGCACGGATGGCGGGATACATGAGTGGGTACTTAATCCCCGTGCCGAACGAAGGGAGGGCGGCGTGAAGCCTTCTCACACCACCACGGCACAAAAGCTGACGCGGGCCCGCGTACAACTCCTGCTGGCGCAGCCTTTTTTCGGCACGCTCAGCTTGAGGTTGAAACTGATACCCGGAAGTTTGCCAACGATGGCGACTGACGGCTCGCGGATTGTCTATAACCCCGCCTTCGTGGATCAACTGAAGCCACCGGAACTCGAGGGAACACTAGCCCATGAAGTCCTGCACTGCGCGCTGGGCCACCAGTGCCGCCGCGGCAACCGCGATCCAGAGCTTTGGAATGAAGCCGCCGACCTAGCCATCAACCCTATTCTGATCGGAAACGGTTTCGTCCTTCCGGCTGGCGCGCTGATCAATTCTGCCTTTAACAACCTGAGCGCGGATGAAATCTACGCCCGGTTGCTGCAGAGAAAAGGCGAGGAACACGGAGCAACAAAGCCGCAGCAGCAGACGAGTACTGGCGGGGGAACCGATACTGGTCCGCAAGGGACAAACGGAACGATGCGCTCCGCTTCGAAACCAGACCCCTCGCATCATCCGGTTTCAGATCAACGTGGGCGGACGACAAGTGAAGCCGTGGGGCCAACGTCGATACGGCCCGGAGGATTCGGCGAGGTATGGGACGCGACGGACGAGTTCGGGCAAACAGCTTCGCCGGCGGAGAAGCGGCGCCAGGAGCACGAGTGGGGCATCGCTGCTGAGCAGGCCCTGCGGTCGGCCAAGGCGTGGGGACACGAGCCTGCCGGGATCGAAAGGCCGCTTAGCGAAAGCCGCCAGTCGAAGCAGGACTGGCGCGCGATCCTGCGTGATTTTGTGGCGGCAACTACGCCCTCTGATTATCGCTGGACACCGCCCAATCGCCGCTACATCGCTTCGGGTCTATACCTGCCCTCGGTCGAGCACCACGGATTGGGCGAGATTGTGATTGCGGTCGACACTTCCGGTTCAATCGGGAAGCTCGAGCTGGAACAATTTGCAGGTGAAATCTCCGCCATTTCTGAGGAGGCACAGCCGGAAGTGATCCACGTGGTCTATTGTGACGCGGCGGTTCAAAGTGCTCAGGAGTTCAGACCCTCGGAACCGGTGCGACTCGAACCCAAAGGCGGTGGAGGCACAGACTTCTGCCCGGTTTTCGAGTGGGTCACTGAAAAGGACCTCGCGCCGGCCTGCCTTATCTATCTCACCGACTTGTGCTGCCATTCATATCCAGAGGCCCCGGAGTACCCAGTCCTTTGGGTAACCGATTCGCGCAGAACCGCACCTTTCGGCGAAACGGTTCGGATCGGCCTTGAATAAAGGGACGTATCTTGAACGAGCCCGCAGCCATTCTTCTCATTCTGAACCCGTCATCATAGTCATCCTGCCGTCCTGACAACAGCACCAGCCTAAGGAATTCTCCAAAACCAAGGTTGTACACAGAGCACGGAGCCGCAGGCCTCACGCCGACGGTGAACTGTTGACTCCGGACGATGGCAACGAAGCCCAAGGTCGAAAGGCCCTGACCTGTATGGGTCTATTTCAGAGTAACGAAGGTTTCTATGGCAACTCAATCCGTTCCCGCTTTTCAACAACTGAGCAGCTTGACGGCCGCGGCCAATCTTCGCTTTCGGTCGCCAGCGCGACCGCGCCGACCCCTGACTCCTCTGATCTTGCGTGCTACGAGAAGGCACGAAGGAAAGGCCGTCCAGGACAGGGACAAGCTATTAGTTGATATGCTTCCCTTGGTAAAGCGCGTGGCTCTGAAGATTCGCAAACGCCTGCCTGCCCATGTGGAGCTGGATGACCTGTTCTCAGACGGCGTGCTGGGACTGGTCGATGCGGTCACCAAGTTTGACGCGACCAAGCGGGTGAGGTTGGAAACCTACGCGCGGCACCGGATTCGCGGAAGCATTTTGGACGGCCTGCGTGTCGCTGATCCGGCCTCCCGGGACTTACGGCGCAAGAACCAAAGAATCCAAAAGCTCCATCACGAACTGGAGGTCAAGCTCGGCCGCTCCGTCACGGACGAGGACATGGCCGTGGCGCAGGGAATGAAACTGGCGCAATGGCACCGTGAGCTGAACGAGATTCAGAGTGCGGGGCTTGACTGTGGCACGCGGGCCCTTTCGGCGGGCCCGAACGCCATCCAGAGGTCCGTTGAGCCAGCGTT
>Ga0326728_10008596_pt1 | contig 25242 bp, 24 predicted proteins | sample MB3enrmetagenome_FD_207602 | JGI IMG/M metagenome (GOLD analysis project Ga0326728, IMG submission 207602) | Lab enriched peat soil microbial communities from McLean, Ithaca, NY, United States - MB31MN | ecosystem: Environmental > Terrestrial > Soil > Wetlands > Peat | place: USA: New York... | reverse complement strand
GCGCAATCTTGTTGAAGCCGTGATGGGTCTCCTCGGTCAGATAAAGGATGGGCTCGCCGGCAAGGCAGCGGAGTCCATGCTCGCCATATTCAGGAAAGGCCCAGGTCAAGGCCACCACTACGGCGGATAGGTTTGCCTCGGATCCACCGCTGGTAAAGGTTGCAATGGAGTCTTTGGGCAGTCCAAATCTTTCGGAAAGCCATCCCAGAGTGTGCCGCTCCATCTCATTCGCTGCCGGAGAGGTGCGCCAATTTGCCAGCTGAGGGTTGTACATCGCCACAAGCATATCGGCCACCACCGAAGCCAGCGTTACGCTTGGGTTGGAGAGGCCGAAGTAGCGCGGATGCGTCACCTGCACCTGCCACTTGCGTAGCATCGCTTCCACATCCGCAACCACATCTTCGAGTGGCATTGGGCGAGCAAAGTCAAAGTGCGCCTTCAGGTGCTCCCGAATCTCTTTGGCCGTCACGTTGGGAACGATTGGACCGTTCTCGATTTTGGATTCGGCCGTGGCGAACTCATCCCGGATCTGATCGATGCGCATTTGCCTCCTACCACTGAAAGCGAAGAAGTCGTGCACATCGCCTCCACTCTGCGTTGGCCGTCTATGTCTCCAGCTTCGGTTGCGGTCCCAGGACGATGCGGCGGAGGAGAGTCACCAGCAGCTCCACGCCCTCGTAGAGATTTGCATCCGCACTTATCGGCTTCAGTGCCATCTCCAATTGCAGCGCGTGGAAGAGCCCCTCGGAATGCGCAATATCGCAGACGCCGTGCACATCCGTGTATTCCATCTCCTCTGAGCCCTGCAGCTTGGCAAGCGTCGCCAGGTAGGCCATGAATTTCTGGATAAACCCCTCGAAGAAGGCCATCGTCGCCAGCGACTGCACACCTTGCAGCTTCCCCAGAAACAGCCGTACGGCGGTCAGTTCAGCGTTGACGGCAAGCGCATCCGTGTCGGTGGGGTATGCCTTGGCGGCGATTGCGAACCGGCGCAACATGGCAGGGTGGCAGTCGCGAACTTCCTCGTGCAGATTCTCCAGCAGAATCGGCCGCGCCTCCTCGCAGTGAACCGCAAGGGAAGTCGCCGTCATCCAGTAGATGAAATTGCCCTCCAGGACCGAGGAATACCTGGCGATGATGCCGCGGCGCTCCTCGGCTGTGAGAAGAGCGGGGTTGGGAAGTTGATCCATCAGATGATCGACCATCGCCGTAACCCGTTGCTGAACGGGGGCTCCGAGGGTATCCGCCTGCATCTGTGGAGCGAGTACTTCTGTGTTCATGACTCCTCCTGAGACTGATCCTTGTGCATAGCGAGATGGGCAGCCCGGCTTCGTTCGTGTCAATGCAACTGGGGTAATGCCTGCTATCACATGGAACTGTGATTCACATCTAGCGCATGCACTCAAGATACCAATCGGAAACTCGGTCTCCGATGCTCCTTTTGAAGAGGTTGATTCGGATCGTTTCATGTTTCGATCTTGTTGAATTGATTGGGGTATTGCACCCTTGAAGATCTGGGAGTCAGCAATCCATCCGCAAGGGATCAGGTAGGGCGCGATGAAGGGTCGCTATCCAGTGGCAGATAACTAAGCAATTATTTTCACACCCAGTAAGAATATCCCCATCCCAAACGTGTTTAGGAACAGAACCGGGTCCCGCGCAACCAGAGCTCACTCAGTTGATTGACTTATCAAATCAACAAGTTACACGGACGTTGTTCGAAGGTTTGCGGGCAGCACACGTAAGGGCGACATACCTCGGATATTTCAGGATCCCTATTTCTGGGGCGGTCCCTATATGTGGGGCCCAGCGTTGTACCCGTCAGGCGTGGCTAAGATTCCAACAGTTGCTGCGAGCGAGGCGCTGGCCGAAAGGATACAGAAGGAGTCGCCGGATTCACATCTGCGCAGTACAGATGCCGTCAGGGGATATTGGATTGAGGCGACGGATGGTGACATCGGACACGTGGATGGGTTCATTGTGGATGATGAGAGCTGGAGTATCCGCTATATGGAGGTTGCAACGCGGAATTGGTGGACGGGTAAGAAAGTACTGGTTTACCCGCCTGGATTAAACATGTGAGTTGGGCAGATTCGACAGTACACATTCGACTCTCCCGTGAAGCTATCCAAACAGCCCCTGAGTTCGATGAGTCCGCCCCTATTACTCGTGAATACGAAGACCTTCTCCACAAACATTACGATCAAGCACCATATTGGATACACGAAGTCCAAAGAGAGGCTTCTCGTCGCTGAGCGCGGTGAAGCTCTGCTCGTTTGAACGACTTGGACTGGCTACTTCTCTTTCATTAGCTGCTTGCCGATCGCCTCTAATTCCAGCCGCCGCTTCTGTGTGGTCTTGGGATATGCCATCTTCAAATCCTCGAGCGCATCAAGAACAAGACGGGAAACAATCAAGCGTGCGTTCTCCTTGTCATCGGCGGGGACAACGTACCACGGCGCGTGATGGGTGCTTGTTGCACTCAGACAATCCTCATAAACCTTCATGTAATGCTTCCAATACTTCCGCTCGTGAATGTCGGAGAGGCTGAACTTCCAGTTCTTCTCCGGCTCCTCAATGCGCTCAAGGAAGCGCTTTCGTTGCTCGTCCTTCGAAAGATGAAGAAACACTTTGACAATTCGTGTTCCGTTGCAAAAAAGGTGTTTCTCCATGTCCACGATGGAACGATACCGCTCCTTCCAGATGGTTTTCTCGTCGCGCAATTCTTCGGGAAGCCCCTGGCTGCGAAGAATCTCCGGATGGACCCGAACGACGAGCACTTCTTCATAATAGGAGCGATTGAAGATCCCGATCCGTCCGCGTTCAGGAAGGCGACACGTGCTACGCCAAAGAAAATCATGCTCCAGCTCTTCAGGGCTCGGCTGTTTGAAACTGAACACCTCGCAGCCTTCTGGGTTTACCCCGGACGTGACGTGCCGGATGGCGCCATCCTTGCCGGCAGAATCCATCCCTTGAAAGATCAGCAGCAGCGCATAGCGGTGAGATGCATAGTGAAGTTGTTGCAGTGAGCTCAACTCTTCAACGTGCTTTTCCAGAAGCTCATGATACTGCTCCTTCGACTTGCAAATCGGCTTTACAATCGTTGGCCATTCGCTGAGTTCAACCTTTTTCCCGGGCGGCACACGAAAATCCTTCGAATCAATTTTCATTCTGTTTCTCTTTCTCGCGGTGTAACGAACTGCGCAGTCTGCCAATTTGCTGGATAGTAGCACTCGCACTCACGATGCTTTCCCGGGGGGCGGTTGATCCTTCCGGGTCTCTCGCTCCGCCTCAAGCCAGTCCTGATCCTGCTGGCTTTCACCGTGGACTCGCTCCTGATAAAGCTCATAGGCGCGGGCAGCGATCTGAGGGGTAAGATCAGGCTGTTTTCTGGCTGACAGCGGGACTGCCTTAGCAGTGTCAAAGACCCGATAGGCCAGCAATTTCACGCGATCATTCACCAGGAACCAAGCAAGCGCATAAACCCAAACAAATCCTGCCCAGCGCCAGCCGAGTGACGACATAAACAAGCCATACACCGCAATTAGGGTCGCAACGATTTGCGTGCCGAGCACGGCAACCCACAGAATCCTTGCTGGGCGGATCGACCAGAACGGGCCGCGCGTGCGCGTCAGAAAAATCGTCAAATGTCCAGCCACGGAGAGCTTCAGGTACATCAGTGTCTGGATGCGTGCATGGTCAAGATGAAAGACGCGCTCGCCAAGATAGAACAGCCCGAATGCCGCCACTACCCCGATGACGCCCAGCACGGTGGAGACTCCCAGCACCATCCGCATGTTCCAGGCTTCGGGCTTATCCTTGTAATGAACATTGTCGTAGGCAATGGACAGGATTGCCCCATCGTTGAGCACGGCAAGCATTACAATCATCACCGCGGTAACCGGATAGAAGTTAAAGACCAGGATCGCCAGCGTCATGAAGAAGAGCACGCGCAGGGTTTCAGTGATGCGGTAGATGGCATAGCTGTTCATCCGCTGGAAGATGCGGCGGCTCTCCTTGACCGCGTCGATAATCACCGAGAGGCCGGATGCCAGCAGCACGATGGACGCTGCCGCACGAGCCGCGTCCGTTGCGCCGGACACCGCGATGCCGCAGTCCGCCTTCTTGAGCGCGGGGGCGTCGTTTACTCCGTCGCCGGTCATGCCCACAATGTGGCCACGCTTCTGTAGTACGTCAACAATGTTGAATTTGTCTTCGGGGAATACCTGCGCGAAACCATCCGCGTCTTCGATAGACTGTGCCGATTGTTGATTCTTCGAATCGTGCAATCCTGTGGCGTCAAGGATGTTTGCTCCCAGGCCCAGTTGACGGGAGGTTTCCTGCGCAATCGCCAACTGATCGCCGGTTACCATTTTGACTTTCACGCCCATCTGCTGGGCGCTCGCGATGGTTGCCTTAGCCTGCTCACGTGGCGGATCGAACATTGGCAACACGCCGGCAAACTGCCACTGGCCTTCCTGGTCTGCCCGGGCCACGCCAAGGGAACGGAAACCGCGTCCCGCAAAGTCATTGACTGCTTTCTCAACGACGGGCTTCACTTCCGCGATGTTCTTTGCCATCTGCAGAATGACCTGTGGCGCTCCCTTGGCCACAAAGAACTGCTTGCCATCCGCTGCTTTTACGGTGGCCTCCGTGTGCTTGTGCACCGGGTCGAATGGCTGGAAATGAACAACCTGATAAGACTGCAGGGCTTTCTGGTCCTTCACCCCTCCGATGACGGCCAGGTCAATGGTGTCCTTATCCTCCGCTCGCGAAGCCAGTGCAGCCCACAGAATCAGCTGATCTGCGGGAACGTTGTTCACGGTGAAAGGATCGCCGAGGGTTAGCTTGTTCTGAGTCAGGGTGCCGGTTTTGTCCGAGCACAGAACATCCACGCCAGCCAGTTCCTCAATCGCCGACAACTTGGTGACGATCGCCTGTTTCTTTGCCAGTAGGCGCGCGCCGACGGCCATGGTGACCGATAGCACCGTTGGCATCGCCACAGGAATTGCAGCTACCAGAAGCACCAACGCGAATTCCAAAGTGTCGAGAACCGGATCACGACGGAAGAGGGCGAAGGTAACAATTACCGCCACCAGCGTCACCGCCAAGATGATCAGGTAATCGCCGATTTTGAGCACAGCTCGCTGGAAATGACTCGCGGTATGAGCGCCCTGCACCAACTCCGCGGTCTTGCCGAAGAAGGTTTTGGAACCGGTGGCGTACACCATCGCGTCGGATTCGCCCCGCTTGATAATCGAACCAGAAAACACCGCCTCGCCAGCTTTCGCTGTGACGGGCAGAGATTCTCCGGTCAGCGCGGATTGATCCACTTGCACCGGATCGCCCGCCAAAAGGCGCGCATCCGCCGGCACGATGTCTCCGAGCCGGAGACGGATGACGTCCCCAGGCACCAATTCAGATACCTTAGGGGTCTCCCACTTTCCATCTCGCAAGGCGCGGGCCTTGGTCGCCAGTTTGGCTCGCAATGCGGCAATTTCGTTGCCCGCCTGATGCTCCTCCCAAAATGCCACCAAAGCGTTGGAAAAAAGCAGGAAGAGAATGATGAAGAAATCCAGCCAGTGACGCACGATTCCCGAAAGAATGACTGCGCCTTCAATCATCCACGGGATGGGGCCCCAGAAATAGGTGAGGAACTTCAGAAGTGGATTCTGCTTCTCTTCCTTGATCTCGTTTGGACCATACTGCGCAAGCCGCTTCTGCGCCTCGGCTTGGCTGAGGCCCTTGGGAGACGACTCCAATCGTTTCTCTACTTCCGGCAGAGGCAGGGACTTCAGATCGTCCTTGGAATCGGGCTTCGCTCCCGGCTTGGCTTCGGGAGTTTTGAGTTGGGCTGCATTGGGCTTCATAACGCGTTCCTTCTGGCATCGCTGTGCCACAGGTCATATCCATCTTCCAGCACCGACAATGTTGCCTGTGTACTGCTTTACTTGGTGCTCAAAGCGTGTTTCAGAGACGAACCTTGATCTGAGACGCTCTCCCGACCATCCGTATCGAGTGCGGCATTGTATTCACCACGGCGCGCAGCACGGTTGCATTGCGCTCGATGGTGGAGTGCTTTCTGTGCCGCTGGCACGTTGGCCTGCTCGCCATGCCAGATCCCCAGGGCCGGTTGCTGGATAGCGCGGGCAAATGAAAACGCCAACGCCCAAGGCAGTTGCGATTTGAATCTGACATTCATAGCATTCAAGCGGGCCGAGGCTAGTTCGCCGGATTGACCACCCGACAAGAACGCAATGCCCGGAACAGCCGCGGGGACGGCTCGCAACAGGCACTTCACCGTAGAGTCGGCCACTTCGTCCACCGTCTCCTGTCTGGGACAAGCCAATCCCGGAAGCACCATGTTGGGCTTCAGGATCAATCCCTCCAGCATGACGCGTTGGGAGTAAAGCTGGTTGAAAACCGAGCGCAGGACTTGCTCCGTTACTTCGCAGCAGCGCTCCATGGTATGAGCGCCGTCCATGAGCACCTCCGGCTCCACCACTGGAACCAGTCCGGCCTCCTGGCATAACGCGGCATAGCGGGCCAATGCGTTCGCGTTGGCCTCGATGCAACCCTGGCTGGGAATACCATCGCCCACGGCAATCACTGCGCGCCACTTGGCAAAACGAGCGCCCATTTGAAAATATTCAGCCAAGCGGTCGCGCAGTCGGTCCAGCCCTTCGGTTACTTTTTCTCCCGCATGACCCGCCATCTCCTTTGCACCGGTGTCCACTTTGATGCCAGGAATGATTCCAACATCGATGAGGGACTGGACGATGAGGGTGCCGTCTTTCTTCTTCTGGCGAATTGTCTCGTCGTAGAGGATCGCGCCACTGATTGACTCCCCGAGACCTGGAGTGGTCACTATCAACTCCCGATAAGCGCGCCGGGTCTCCTCGTCCTGGGGAATCCCCCACTGGGCAAATCGTTTGTTACAGGTTGGGGTGCTTTCATCCATCGCCAGTAACCCCTTGTCGCTGGCGACCATCGCGCGCGCGGTATTTATAAGCAATGTCGAATTCATTTACTGTTGCTCCACTTCCTGTGTGCTTGATGAGCCGGTTACGGCCGCAAGCCGCTATGCTTCTCCCAACCACTTCAGCGCCTCAGCGGCCTCGGCATGATCGAAGTATCGAATCGTTGCTTTCGTGAAGGGCTTGAAGAAGATCGCCATGGCGTGCTGCCACCTTTTATCGCCAACCATCGCGAGCCGTTCGATATCGGCGAAGTGTTTTATGTCGAACTTGATGTCCTCCCACGCCGCCCCTGCGTCCCAGCCGTGGAAATCACCCATGTCGAACAGAACGCGCAATTTACCGTGTTGCCGGATGAGTTGCTCGAACTCATTCACAAAGTGCCCGTAATCTGCCTTTACAAGCTTTCCGCTGATGTGAAGGATGAGCACCTTCCCGTCATCTTCTTCATTCAGTTGAATGGGCATCTGGAACTCCTTGGATTCGATTCAGTGTCATTTTTGCGTTCTGCTCTGACTCCACTTCCAGTTCAGGATCTCCGGCATGTCTTCGCCGTGTTTGTCGATGTACTGCTTGTGCTCGATGAGCTTGTCCCGCATCTGCTGCTTCAGGTACGCGCCCTTGGAGCCTAGATGCGGCAAACGATCGACGACATCCTGCACCAGGTGGAAGCGATCCAGGTCGTTCTGCACCCTGATGTCAAAGGGTGTCGTGATCGTGCCCTCTTCCTTGTATCCCCGTACGTGCAGGTTGCGGTTGTTCCGGCTATAGGTCAGCCGGTGGATAAGCCAGGGGTATCCGTGAAAGCCAAAGATGATGTGCTTGTCTTTCGTGAAGAGCGAGTCGTAATCCTTCTCGGTCAGCCCGTGTGGATGTTCCGTGCTGGGCTGGAGCTTCATCAGATCGACAACATTGATCACCCGGATTTTCAGATCGGGCAGGTTCTGGCGAAGGATGGAAACAGCAGCCAGTATCTCCAGCGTCGGTGTGTCGCCGCAACAGGCCAACACCACATCCGGTTCGGCGTCCTGGTCATTGCTGGCCCATTGCCAGATGCCGATTCCTTCCGTGCAATGTACCACCGCGGCGTCCATGGTCAGCCATTGCGGGAGGGCGTGCTTGCCCGCAACCACGACGTTGACGTAATTCCGGCTGCGCAGGCAGTGATCAAAGACCGACAACAGGCAGTTGGCGTCGGGCGGAAGGTAGACGCGCACGATATCAGCCTTTTTGTTGATGACGTGGTCGAGGAAGCCAGGGTCCTGGTGGGTAAATCCGTTGTGATCCTGCTGCCAGACGTGCGAGGCCAGCAGATAGTTCAGCGACGAGATCTGCCGTCGCCATGGCAACTCTCGGCATACCTTCAGCCACTTGGCGTGCTGGCTGAACATCGAATCGACGATTCGAATGAAGGCTTCATAGCTGTTGAAGAGTCCGTGCCGCCCGGTCAGAAGATATCCTTCCAACCAGCCCTCGCACTGGTTCTCGCTGAGCATCGAGTCCAACACCTGGCCGGCAGGCGCGAGGAATTCATCGTTCTTTACTTCACGAGCATCCCACTGGCGGTTGGTGACCTCAAAAACCGCGCCCAGCAGATTCGAGACGGTCTCATCGGGACCGAAGATGCGGAAGTTGCGCTGCTCCTGATTCAGTTTGGCCACATCACGCAGGAACGAACCTAGCACGAGCGTATCCTGACCGCTCACCGAGCCGGGTTGCGGCACATGCAGGGCGTGGGCGTGAAAGTCCGGCATGCGCAGGTCGCGCAGCAGAATGCCGCCGTTGGCGTGGGGATTAGCGCCCATCCGGCGGTCGCCCTTCGGCGCCAGTTCGGCCAATTCCGGTATCAGGCGCCCCTTCTCACCGAACAGTTCTTCGGGCTTGTAGCTTTTCATCCAGCTTTCAAGCTGCTTCACATGATCGGGATGCTCTGAATCCACAAGGAGAGGTACCTGGTGCGCTCGGAACGTGCCCTCGATTTGAAGGCCGTCGACGACTTTTGGTCCCGTCCAACCCTTGGGGGACCGGAGGACGATCATCGGCCAGCGCGGCCGAGTAGGGTCTTTCTTGCTTCGTGCGTTGCTATGGAATTGCCGGATGTCCCCGATCGCTTTTTCTAAAGTGGCGGCCATCAATTCATGCATCTTCTCCGGTTCATCCCCTTCCACGAAGTACGGCGTCCAGCCGCAGCCCCGCAGAAACTGCTCCAATTCCTCGGGCTCGATTCGCGCCAATACGGTCGGATTGCTGATCTTATAGCCATTCAGGTGCAGGATCGGAAGCACGGCTCCATCGGTGATCGGATTGAGGAACTTGTTGGAGTGCCACGCAGTCGCCAACGAAGCTGTTTCTGCCTCACCATCGCCGATGATGCAAGCGACGATGAGATCGGGATTGTCGAATGCGGCGCCAAAGGCGTGGCTGAGAGAGTAGCCGAGCTCGCCGCCTTCGTGAATCGAGCCCGGAGTAGTGGGCGCAACGTGGCTGGAGACCCCTCCGGGGAATGAGAACTGTTTGAAGAGCTCCTTCAATCCAGCTTCGTCCTGGCTTACGCTTGGATAGATCTCACTGTAGGTCCCTTCGAGATAGACATTACCCACAAGCGCTGGGCCGCCGTGCCCCGGACCGGCGATGTAGAACATATCCAAGTCATACTTCTTGATGACCCGGTTCAAGTGCACGTAGATGAAGTTCTGGCCCGGCGTCGTGCCCCAGTGTCCGACTACGATTGGCTTCACATGCGACAGCTTCAACGGCTCCTTGAGCAGAGGATTGTCGTAGAGATAAATCTGGCCCACTGCCAAATAGTTTGCGGCTCGCCAGTATGCATTCATCTTGTGGAGCAGTTCTGGACTGAGCGTATTAGCTTTTTTGTTCGCTGCTTCGGTTGTCTTGTGAAGCGGCTCCGGAGTGAGCGTGTTTGTCTTCATACCTTCAAATCCCCTTTTTGCAACCAAGCCCGAGAACCTGGCAAACTGTTTTGGCGATCGTGAGTTCTTCATCGGTGCGGATCATGCGGACAGCTACCCGGCTGGCCGCCGAGGAAATCACGCATTCATTCGCGGCATTTAGTTTCTCTTCCACTTCGATTCCAAGAAATTCCAGCCCTTCGCAAATCCGGGTGCGGACCGGAGGCGCGTTCTCTCCAATGCCACCGGCGAACACCAGCGTGTCCAGTCCACCCAGTGCAGCAGCGAATGCACCAACCCACTTTTTCACCTGGTAGCAGAAAAGCGATACGGCTTCCGCCGCCCGCACGTCATGCGTTTCTTGCCCGAGCAAATCGCGCATGTCGGAACTGATCTCTGAAACGCCGAGGAGTCCGGAGTTGAGGTTGGCCATCTCGTTAAATTGCTTTGCACTCATCTTCTCGGTACGTGACAGATACCAGACCAGTCCGGGATCGAGATCGCCTGATCGTGTGCTCATAGGTATTCCGGCGGTAGGAGTAAAACTCATGCTCGTGTCTATGGACTTTCCATGAAGTACCGCCGCCAAGCTAGCGCCATTGCCGAGGTGTGCGAGGATGACACGGCCTTGTGCCGCTTCCGTTCCGGCCAGACGGGCCAGTTCTCCCATCAGAAACTCATAAGACAGTCCGTGAAACCCGTACCGCCGCACCCCCGCTGCTTCATAACGGCGTGGGATTGGCAGAATCTGCGCTACACGCGGCAGATCATGGTGAAAAGCCGTGTCGAAACATGCGATCTGAGAAAGATCAGGGAAGCGGCGGTGAAACGCTTCGGTCAGCAGAATCTCCTCAGGCAGATGGTCAGGATCAAATGGACTGAGCTGGTGCAGCTCTCGAACCATCTCTGCCGTGATTCGCTGCGGCTTGTAATACTTTGCACCGCCCTGCAAGACGCGATGCCCAACCGCGGACAGTGCAGTTCGTCCGATGCGTTGCTCAATCCAATCCATCAGGATGCCTACCGCCTCAGTGTGGTTCGACGCCGACACTGGCCGCACAAAATTGTCTGCCTCATCCGTGCCTTTCACCCGGAGGCTGGCCTCAGGAAGTCCAATCCGCTCAAGAGCTCCCTCCAGAACCCGTTGCAAGGATTCCCCTGCCTCGAAGAGCGCGAACTTGATGCTCGATGAGCCGCCATTGATAGTCAGGATGCGTGGATTCGCTGGTTTCATTGAGAGCCCCTTAGTCATTCCGCAATCCGAACGAGGCTAGCCTTGCGCAAGTGGACTCGTAATCCGTATGGAGAATGCTTCGAATCCCCAGTCCCTCCGCGATCTGAACGAACATCGGTGTGTTTTCGATGTAGATGACCTGCGAGGCGCGCGCTTGCGAGATGTCCAGGGCGAGTCGAAAGATGTCAGCATCGGGCTTGCGAATGTGCACAAAGCAAGACGAAATGAAAGAGTCCACAAAGCCGTCCAGCTTAAACTTGCGAATCCGATACGCATTCACCTCGCGCGATTCGTTGCTGACCACGGCAATCTTGAGTCCGTAACGCTCTTTGAGTTGAGAGACCAGTTCAATCATCTCCGGGCAGGGTTTCGATTGTGCGAACATGAAGTGCCGAAACTGAGCTCGGGTGAACGGCCGCTTCTCATAAAAGACCACTCGATTCAAATATTCTTCAAAGGTGAGTTTTCCTTCCTCGTGAGTCTCAAAGGTTAGCCGATGCCGCTTCTCCATCTCCGCCCATGGCAGCTTGAAGAATTTTGCGGCGCGCCTGCGGGCAAGGTGATCCCACCCATCATTGAGCAGAACATCACCTACATCCAGGAACAGCGTCGTAATCTCGGATGAGCGTTTCATGAATGTCACCGCTGCCAGAGGATGTTCGCGACTTCCAGCGGAATCGCTACGCCTTCGCAGTGTGGTATCAATCGCGCCGTGTAATCGGCGACTGGGCGGGTAGCCGGGACATGTGCGCCATAGACATAGCCGGTGACTGTGTCAGCAGGTTGACGGATGAGTTTCATCTCATGGGAGGTAGCGTCACCCGCAGCTCCGTCGGCAAACAGTTCAACGCGGATCGCGTCCGGGGAAAGGTCGCCGAGAGATATGTGAACCTTGAAGACGTGCTGCCCGTCATCCGTCTCCGCCGTCATCGCTCCAAAGTGCACGCGCTCCCAGTCCCGTTCCAACTCGCGCTGCCAATCGACGATTTGCTTGCCGGCGGCTCCGTTATTGCTCGTGCGCCCGCGGTAGGCTGCTGCGGCAGGCAGGTAGTGTTGTTCGGTATAATCCCGCACGGCACGATCGGCTGAAAATGCGGGCGTCAGGCGAGCCATGCTTTCCCGCATCCGCTTGACCCATGAAGTGGGGATTCCATTCCTGTCGCGAGCGTAGAACTCTGGAACTACCGCTCTTTCCAGGAGCCCATACAAAGCTTCGGCTTCGGCAGCGTCCCACGCGGGATCATCGCCATGTTCCTTGCCATCTCCCAATGCCCAACCCACTTCAGGTGTGTAGGCTTCAGCCCACCAGCCATCCAACTCGGAAAGATTGATGCCTCCATTGACAAGCACCTTCATGCCACTGGTTCCGCACGCTTCCCATGGGCGACGCGGCGTGTTGATCCAGACATCGACTCCCTGAACCAGGTGCTCGGTCAACAGCATGTCGTAGTCGCTCAGGAAGGCGACGTGGGGCCGGGCTTCCGGTTGGCGGATGAACGTGATCCACTCATGGATCAAGGCCTGCCCCGCCTTGTCCTCGGGATGTGCTTTCCCGGCGATGATGAGTTGTACGGGACGCTGCGGGTTGGTCAGCAGGCGAAGCAGCCGTTGTGGGTCGTGCAAAAGCAGGTCTGGTCTTTTATAGGTCGCGAAGCGTCGCGCAAAGCCGAGCGTCAATGCGTTGGGATCAAAGAGATGTTTCGCCCTCTCCACCGCCTCGGTCGATGCGCCCGAGGCAGCCAGCTGCCTGGATAACCGTTTGCGAGTGTACTCTACAAGGTCCTTGCTGGCATGCATTCGAAATTGCCAGAACTTGGCATCGGAGATCTGGTGAATGTCCGACTCCATGGTCTCTGTGGTTCCCAGCCACCGCTGCTTTCCACAACTCTCCGTCCAAAGATCGTCGGCCGGCGCCGAGTCCCAGGTGGGCATGTGGACTCCATTGGTTACGTGTCCGACCGGAACCTCGTCCTCCGGCCACCTCGGAAACAGAGGAAGAAAGAGGCGGCGGCTGACCTTGCCGTGCAAACGGCTCACTCCATTAACTGCGCCACTGCCGCGAATTGCCAGGTATGCCATGTTGAAGCTCTCCGACGCGTCGCCCGGGTTTTGGCGGCCGAGGGCCAATAATTTGTGAAGTTCAATTCCGAGCTTCTTTGCATAGCCCCCGAGGTACTGCTCAATCAGCGTGGGAGCAAAGCGGTCAAAGCCCGCGGCCACCGCCGTATGGGTGGTGAACAGATTTCCCACTCGTGTCGCCGCCAGTGCAACATCAAAGGGCTGTCCAGTCTCCTCCATGAAGGTGCGCGCACGTTCCAGCACGGCAAACGCCGCATGTCCTTCATTGAGGTGACAAACGTCTGGTTGAATCCCGAGTGTTCGGAGCAGTCGCCATCCGCCGATCCCGAGCAGCAGTTCCTGCTGGAGGCGCAGCTCCGGACCTCCGCCATACAACTCGCTGGTAATTCCCGATGCGCGGGAAAGTTTGCGGCGTCATTGCTGTCGAGCAGGTAGAGCTTCACCCTGCCGACCTGGACTTGCCAGGCGCGCAGCCAGACCGAGTATCCGGGCAACGAGATCTCCAGCCGCAGCCACTCGCCATTTGGTTGGCGCAATGGTGTAACCGGCAACTGTCCTGGATCGTTGTATGGGTAAAGGGCCAGTTGCTCGCCATTTCTATCAATCACCTGGCGAAAGTATCCCTGCTGATAGAGCAGTCCCACTGCCGTTACCGGCACGCCCAGATCACTGGCGGCCTTGAGCTGGTCGCCGGCAACATTGCCAAGCCCGCCCGAGTAAATGGGGAGAGCTTCGCTCAACATGAATTCCATGCTGAAATACGCGACGGAGGTCAAAGGAGTATTCGGGTGCTTTTGCTGAAACCATGCTGGCGTTTCCGTCTCATGACGCTTGGCTTGCAACAGATCATCAACGTTCTTGCGGAACACAGGATCGGCGAGCACTCGTTCGATCTGGTCGCACGCTGCCGACTGAATGACAACCCAAGGGTTATGAGTGAGCTCCCATAGCAGAGGATTGAGCGTGCGCCAAACTCCGTCGGTGGCATGGTTCCACGACCAGCGCAGATCCAGGGCGAGCTCGGCGAGAGAATCGAAACCCTCGATTTCCTTGGGTAGAAATCTGTACGCCGGATGCCTCTGGCGGGATAAGTCGCTCATGATTCCTTCCATGAATCCGACACTGGGCCGATTCGATTAACAGCACTCGACAATTCTTGTATGGCAATGGGCAAGGCCTTCAATCAAGCCTTGCCCATCAACTCGCGAGCGTGCTCTAAGCGGCAATCGCTCCTTCGCCTGAGTGGATCGAGAATTGAACAGGATGCGTAGTCTTAATGATGTCCCTCGCTTGCTCCACTTCGGCAGCCGTCCCGTGCACAATGAGCAGGAACTGGTCTGTCTTGAGAGCGGCTTCATACTTCACAACGCTGTCCTTGGGAATCCCGATGCTGTAGAGGCCAGCTCCCAAGGCGCCCAGAACTCCCACCTCCACTGCTCCTTCCAGCCCTGCCACAATCCATGCCACCACCGGTCCTGCCGCCAGGATAGGGCCGAGGCCGGGGATCACAAAGACTGCTGAGCCGAACAAAAGCGCCCAGAAGCCTCCCCAGAACGCTCCCAGTTTGCCCCAGTACTTCATGCGGTCGCCAGCGTTGTAATAGCCCACCACCTGTTCATCTGTATGGTTGCCCTTGCCGACGATCGACAGCTTGTGCATGTCGATTCCGCCGCGCTGAAGCTCCTTCACTGCATCTTCAGCGCCTGTGTGTGTGTGATAGATCGCGACAACTGAATTGTTTGCTGACATTCCTGCTTCTCCTCAGAGCGTGCCCTGCTCTTCCAGCCGTTGCTAAGGCTTCGCCAGTAACTTTGACAGGCGAGCCCTGCGGAAACTGTGCGTTATTGCACACTATGGATGAATTTCTCCCTCGTATTCGTTGCTCCCAATCTTCTTCATGCAAGTCTTCTTACTTATTGCTTAGTACTCCCCACGATCAAGCCGAACAGGTCCAGGAATATGGTCAATTGTGAACAGTCGGCAAGTGGGCCAATGGCTAGGATAGTTGGAATCAGAATCGGTCCCGAACAGGCGCCGACGTGAGATGAAACGATGGCGCAGGCGCTGAAGAACGGCAACGAAACCATGCCGTCGATGAACGAGATTCACGGCAAAACCACAGCTCAGACAGCTCTGTATCCTCTTCGCTTCGAACCGATCTATCAATACAGGCTCTGGGGCGGCCGGCGTTTAGCCGACATACTCACCGCTCCTCTGCCGGCTGGTCCTATCGGTGAGGCGTGGATACTCAGCGACCGCAACGATCACGCGAGCCGGGTTGCCGATGGAGCACTCAAGGGGGGACCATCGCCCAATTGATGGAGCGCTTTCCGGAGCAATTGCTGGGAAAACTAGCCGGGCGTTTCCATCGATTTCCACTGCTGCTGAAATTTCTCGATGCGCGGGAAATGCTTTCGGTGCAAGTGCATCCCACCGCCGCGAATACCAACCTGCTACCAGAGGGCGAGACTGCAAAGACCGAGGCATGGGTCGTGCTGGAAGCCGGGCAAAAAAGCCGCATCTATGCGGGCCTGATGCCAGGCACGACTGCAGCCAATTTGCGGCAGTCGCTAGTGAGCGGGACTGTGCCGGACCACCTCGCGTACTTCACTCCAAAGCTTGGCGACGCGGTTTTCGTGCAGGCAGGGACGGTTCACGCATTGGGCGGCGATATCGTGGTCTTCGAGATTCAACAAAACAGTGACGTTACCTTTCGCTTGTATGACTGGAACCATGTCGATGCGAAGACAGGAAAACCGCGGGAGCTCCAAATCGAGAAAGCCATCGCATGCATTGATTTCGCGCAGGGTAAGGTCGGTTCCTCCGTGCCGGTGGTGGAATCAACAACGCCGGTGTACCGCGAGAGACTCTTTCATTGTGAACATTTCCGCCTGTGGCGCCTGCGCGGAGATCGTCGGTTTATCGTCGGCGCATCGGATGTGGCGCGGGTGCTCGTATGTATCGAAGGCGCAGGACAGATCGAGCACGGCGGTGCAGGGTACGCCGTCGGAAAAGGTGGCGTATTCCTCTTGCCGGCAGTGATTGGAGCGTGCGCTTTCCAGCCAAGCAGTGCTGTGACGTTGCTGGAAATTGCGTTGCCGGATTGAGAAATCAGGAATTTATAGGTGGAAACGCAATGAAGAAGCTGATTGTGTTTGATCTGGACGGCACGCTCGCCGAAAGTAAATCATCCCTTGATGGCGAAATGTTGGCCCTGTTGCACGACCTTCTCGGGATCGTCAAAGTAGCGGTGATTTCAGGAGGCGAGAAGCGGGTTGTAGAAGCAATCATCGCTTGTTTAGCAGATCGCGATCAGGCGGCGTGACTTTGTGAGGAAGATCGATGAGTGGGTTTAAGCTGCAGCGTCTGGGAATGTTGATGGAGCCGGAACTGGGTAATCCCCATGAGATCGAGGGCGTCCTGAATCCGGCTGCTGCGCGTGGTCCAGATGGTCAGCTCTACCTGTTCCCACGGCTCGTCGCACGGGGAAATTACTCGCGCATTGGCATCGCACGAGTGCGATTCAATGGAGCCGGCGATCCAGCGGGCGTGGAGCGTCTCGGCATCGCACTGGAGCCGGAAGCCGACTACGAGCGGCGGCCGAACGGAGGAGGAGGCTGCGAGGATCCGCGTATTACGTTCGTGGAACCGCTCCGGCTATACATCATGACGTATGCAGCGTTTTCGGCTTACGGCCCGCGGATCGCTCTGGCCAGTTCGAAGGATTTGCTTCATTGGGAGCGACTGGGGCTCGCGGCGTTTGCTTCGTATGACGGCATCGATTTCGTCCACGTGGACAACAAGGATGCCAGCATCTTCCCGGCGGCCGTTCCCAATCACTGCGGGAAAATGCAGATGGCGATGCTTCATCGCCCACTTTTCCCGGGCACGCGCCCGGAGGAAACTGCCTGCCAATCCGCCTCGCGCGTGCTGGATCTCGATCATGAAAGCATCTGGATTTCCTACTGCCCAATGGGCTTGGAAGGACCCCCACCGCATCATGCAGGCCTGTTTAATTCCCATCATCGCCTCGCGACCCCGGTGGAGCCTTGGGAGAGGCTAAAGATCGGCGGCGGCACTCCCCCCGTTCTGACCCGGCATGGATGGTTGATTGTTTACCACGGCGTCAGCGAAATGGAAGGGCCAAGCAGAGAGGCGCATCCCCTGTGCTACTCAGCCGGGGTGATGGTGCTCTCGAAGGAGCATCCGCAAGTAATCCGCTATCGTTCAGCAGAGCCCGTATTGACGCCATCGCTGTTGCAAGAGCGTCTGGGGACTGTCGCCAACGTCGTGTTCCCGACAGGAATCGACCGGCGTGATGACCTCGGCTTGCCAGACCGCTTCGATGTCTATTACGGAATGGCCGACAACCGAATTGGAGTGGCTCGTCTTGACATGCCGGAGTTCTTGCCTGCGGAAGCAGTCTCCGCCCTCCCGGGAGCAAAGGTGTAACGCTGTCAGATACTCGCGATCGAGATGAACGCGATTCTCGAATCGATCTCCACAGAATGAATCTGTGTGGCATGAGCAAAAAGGAACAGATCACTACTCCTACGGGATGCGATCCTCATGCAGCGGGTATAGACGTGCACAGAGCTGAGTACGGGCCAGTGCTCAATGCGATCTGCAGTCTGCCTGTGCTCCATCTTGTTACCACTCGATAAAAGGAGCCTCTATGACTGAGAAGGCTAAATGCGCAAACCCGGATTGCAGTTGTGTGCCAACGGACGGCAAAGAATACTGCAGCGATAACTGTGCTGTCGCGAAAGACAGGCCACAACTCTCGTGCCAGTGCCCGCATCCCGGATGCAAAGGCGAGCACTGAGCCGGACGACTCACTACGAATGATTCGCATGCTTCGCCGACTCATGGAGAAATCATGACGCGCGTTGGAATTGCCTGCGACCACGGCGGTTCGCCGCACCGCTGAACAGGACCAACTTATAACTGTTTCGGAGATTTTTTGTTGCTTTGGATACTGCCCTGCGCGGCCAGCGTTCCGGCGGCGGTCGCTTTGCCTTTCAAAATCCACTCAAAGCATACAGCGATGAGTGCGCCCAGTACGGGACCCACGACATAGACCCAGGTGAAAGTCAAATCGCCGCGGATCAGATCGGGGGCGCATGAACGCACCGGATTCATCGACGCGCCGCTGATCGGCGCCGCCCAAAGTCCGGCCAAAGCAATATAACCGCCAACCGCGAGGGCTCCATTGGAACCGATATTGCGGGCGCCTGATGCCGTGCCAAGAATCGTGCTGACCAAACCAGCCGTCAATAAGACTTCCATAATAAGTGCCTTCCAATCACTCACGCCTTGACCAGGCGTTGTGGACCCGAGTAATCCTATCGTGCCGAACATTGCCCGCAGGAAAGTCGCCGCCGCGATGCCGCCAACAAACTGCGCCCCGATATAGCCCGGCACCCGGCTCCATGGAAAATTGCGTCGCACCGCGAACGCCAACGTTACCGCCGGATTTAAATGGGCGCCCCCGACAGCGCCCATGAAATAGATGATCGCCATGACCATCAGTCCCGGTGCAACAACCTGCATACTCAGGGTTATCGCTCCGCCACTCTGCGCACCAACAACCCCGGCGCCAGCCGCGACGACAACCAGGAGGAACGTACCCCAGGTTTCTGCGAACAGGCGTCGCCATTCATGGGCGGGTTCCAGAAAATCAGGCGTCGATGAGCCGTGCAGCATACGCTGGGCCAGTGTCGAGTCGGTTCGGTCTAACTGAGCGGGCGCCATGAAACCTCCTTTGGAAGTGGCAACGTTATTCTGATCGGACAATCTTACAGGGAATCATGGCGTCCTCATCGAATGTGTAGACTGCGCATAAGCGGTGATAACCGCCGGTGATAATCAGCATGCGGCGATGTCTGTCCCTGAACAGCAAAAGAGGCGATAGTGCTTTGTTAAGAATAATTCGAGTTCGATCTTTCTCCACGTGGCTGTTGCTGACACCAAGCAGCGATAGCCCAGAAGCTCTGAAGATGTCCTTCGCCGCAAACTCCGTCATCTCGGCGTTTTTCAATTGATTAACAACAATCTTTGTCGCCTGTGGCTCCAAGATCAGGGTCAGAGAGGATTCAGCTGACGGATAATCATGTTTCTGAGGTTCCTTGAACCATTTGACCTTTGTTTTCTTCATGGTGGTCCCTTAAGAGAAGATAGGTATCCATTTCCCTCCAGGCGAATGCAGTGGGATGAGCCATCGAGCTGCCGCACATCGCGGCGCTGGGAAGATCGCTGCGCAAACCAATATCTGAGAAGCCTCGTGGAAGGATTCAGGATTCCCAGCCGGTGCAAAAATCGCCAGTCAGGTCACGACCAACGCCGCCGACAGGGACTCGCCACCAAACTCGTTGCCGATATCGCCGGGGCGAAAAGTGTGAACAATCTAATGACTATCAAGTCGTCCAAAACCACTTATTGGAGAGGGCGGCTTTTTGGCGGGGACTGCCTCCCTCGCCACCGGTTTTCCTTTCCGGAAAGTGTGCAACTGTGCACAGCTTCCCGATTGGTGCGCGGGCATACTGGGACTGTAGTGCGGCCGATGCCATAGCCGCATAGTCGAACGAGCTTTAGAGCTTGCGTAGTGCATGGGTGGGTTGAACATAAGCTAGCCATTGCTGCGCGGAGGTGTAGTGATGAGAAAACTCTTACTTGTGTTCCTTGTTTCCGGAGTGGTTTTGACGATGGTGGCTTGTGGGAGCTTTGGCCGCAACCCGGCCAGCAGCACCCTAAGTGTCAGCAACCCGGGCGCCGGCAGTCCCGGCATCGTCCTCCCCGCCAACCCAATTCCCACGCCTATCCAAAATGCTGATCTTTCCGTTGCGCCCCTGTCGCCCTCCATAGCAGTGGATAGCACCGTGCAGTTTGTCGCCACCGCAAAGGCCAGCGGGGCGGAGGTTCATTGGGCGAGCAGCTCTCCGAGCGTGGCAACGATCGACAGCAGAGGCTTGGCGACCGGCTTGTCCGCTGGAACAACGCAAATCACAGCAACTGCCGGCGGAATCACCAGCACGCCAGTTGTGTTGACATTGTGCGACTTCCGCCACCTATAGCACCCGACCGACGCCGCTCCGCCCCGTTTTCCCGGAAGCGCCCCACCGACCTCGGATCTGTCCGGATTGCGTGTGTTGTTGGCGTGGCGCTTGGCGGCGCAGGATCGCTGTTCGGATGCCCCTCAAACAGCGTGCGCTGGGGGAACCGTTCTACTCGATCGTAGGGAATCGTTCGCGCCCGTTACTCGGGTAATTTACATGGCGCGCATGACTTGATTACACTCGTGGCGTCGGAGTTCATCATGCTCGCCCGCGGATTGCCGGATGGGCTGCGGTTAGAAACGGCAGACGTTTGCAGAGTAAGGTCGGCGTAAGTCTTTCAGAATCATGGTGAGCGCGCTGGGACTCGAACCCAGGACCCACGCCTTAAAAGGGCGTTGCTCTACCAACTGAGCTACGCGCCCACACTTCTAGCCTAACACAGCTTGCGCGGGATTTTTCCCACCGGCCGTTATGGCATTCCGCTTCCCTGCGCGAGGGGTAATCCCGTGGCTTCGCCGTCTCCGGTTGCGCGCGCGCCGGGCTGCCTTCGTTGTAATATCGTTTCTCGGGGAAAAGTCATGGAACAGTTTGATGTGCTGGTCGTAGGCGCCGGTCCCACAGGCTTGGCGTGCGCCATCGAGGTGCGCCGCGCGGGTTTTACCGCCGTCGTGGTGGACAAGGGCTGCCTCTGCAACTCCATTTACCACTACCCCACCAACATGACGTTCTTCACTACGCCGGAGCTGCTCGAAATCGGCGACATCCCCTTCATCTGTGCTCAGCAGAAGCCCACCCGCATGGAGGCTCTTGAGTACTACCGCAAGGTGGCCGAATTCTATCGCCTCGATGTCCGCCAGTACACTACGGTCGAGCGTGTCGAAGGCGTCGACGGAGCCTTCCTGGTGCACTGCGCCGACCGCCTCGCCCGCCCTGTTCAGTTCCTGGCGCGCAAGCTGGTGGTGGCCTGCGGTTATTACGACCGTCCCAACCGTCTTGGCGTGCCGGGCGAAGAGCTCAGCAAGGTGGAGCACTACTACCGCGAGCCGCATCCTTACTACAACAGTGACGTGCTGGTGGTGGGCGCTAAGAACTCGGCCGCCATCGCTGCCCTGGAGTTGTGGCGTCACGGCGCGCGCGTCACGCTCGTCCATCGCGGAGCTGCCATCAGCGGCAGCGTCAAGTATTGGATCAAGCCGGACATCGAGAATCGCATCAAGCAGCATCAGATTGCCGCGCACTTCAACACCACCATCGCGGAGATTGCCGACGACAGCGTGCTGCTCAAAACCCCCGCGGGCGAGCTGCGCGTCAAAAACGACTTTGTTTTGGCCATGACCGGCTATCACCCGGACTTCAGCTTCCTGCGCGCCCTCGGCATCGAAATCTCCGATGTGGCCAGCAAGCCGGTGGTCGATCTGCAAAGCCTGGAGAGCAACGTGCCGGGCATCTATCTGGCCGGAGTGGTGGTGGCCGGACGCAATACCAGTGAGATTTTTATCGAGAATGGCCGCTTCCACGGCCGCCAGATCGCGCGCAACCTGCTGCTCAAACTTGGCGCTCCTTCGGGCAGCCGCTGGAGCCTGGATAGCACTCCGGAGCCGCAGCCCGGCGCGCCGCTGCGCAACGCCGAGTAACGCCGTCGAACTTCCTCTGATCAAGATTGATGAATAGAATTGCGGCCTAGTTGAGCGTGACCGAGTTGCCCGTCTGCTCGCCGATGAGGCGCGCCACCAGCGGCAGCAGAGTCTCTCCGCTGTGCGCCAGCACAAAGTCCGAGTAAGCCTCGCTCCAGTCCAGCTTGAAGCTGGTGGAGAGCGCCGAGATCCAAATCTGTTTGGCCGAGGAGTTCGGTGAAAGCACAAACGTTCCGGGCGGCTCCTCAAATAGCAGATGCAACGCCCCGCTGCGCTCTTCGACTTCAAAACCCGCGGCCTCTTCCACCGCGTACAGAGCCTTGGTCAGCCGCGCCATCGCCTCTTCGGCATGCTTCCGGAATGTCTCGTCGTCCATCTTGAATCCTGCTTTCTTCCCGCACGCTGCGTCTTAAATTAAGTTAGTAAGATGCAGCGGAAGAATATCGTCCGTCGGCTTACGGCATCTCGCGGCGGCCTTCCAGGGCGCGCTGCAAGGTCACCTCGTCGGCGTACTCAATGTCACTGCCCGCTGGAATGCCTGTCGCGATGCGCGTTACTTTGACGCCGGTTGGCCGCAACTGCCGAGCCAGATACACGGCCGTCGCTTCACCCTCCACCGTGGGATTGGTGGCCAGGATGACCTCGTCGATCTGCCCGCTCTGCGCCCGCTGCATAAGATTACTGATGCGCAACTGCTCCGGCCCGACTCCATGAATCGGTGAGAGCGTGCCGTGCAGCACGTGATAAGCGCCCTGGAAGTTCTGTCCTTTTTCCAAGGCGGCAATGTTCGTCGGCTCTTCCACCACGCACACCACGCGCAGGTTGCGCGTCGTGCTGCTGCAATACACGCAGGGGTCCACGTCGGTAATGTTGTTGCACACCGAGCACAGCCGCAGCGCCGCCTTGATGTCGCGTATGGCCGAGGCCAGCATTTCGGCGTCTTCGTCCGTGCCGCGCAGAATGTGGAAGGCATAGCGCTGCGCGCTCTTGCCGCCCACTCCCGGCAGCTTCTTCAACTCGTCAATCAGTCGAGCCATGGGCTCGGCAAACTTCGCCATGATGAGTTTCGATTCCTCTTTGTCAGGACCGTGGGTCTAAAACAATCCCGGAGGCACGCCCATGCTGCCCAGCATGCCGCCCAACTGGTTCTTGGCCTCGGCGTCGGCCTTACGTGACGCTTCGTTGACCGCCGCGAGGATCAGGTCCTGCAGCATCTCCACGTCCGCCGCGGCGTCTTTTTCAATCTTCACCGACAGCAGAATCTTCTCACCGTTCATGCGCACCACCACGGCGCCGCCGCCCACCGAGCTTTCCACCTGCACCTCGCGCATCTTCATCTGCATCTGCTGCTGCATCTGTTGCGCCTGCGCCATCATCTCCTGCATCTTTTTCAGGTCCATTGCTACTCCCGGGAGCGGTCGACGATCATGCGGATCTCGGCTCCGAATTTTTCCTGCATCTGTTTTACCAGCGGCTCGTCGGCCGCCTTGGCCTTGAAGTTTCCTTCGCCGCCGGTGCGTGGCGTGCGAGCCTTGGGCGTGGCCGTTACCGTAGCTCCACCCACCAGCCGCACCTTCACCGTGCGGCCTGCCGCGTGCGTGGCTGACTGGTTGGCCGCCCGCTCCTGCTCGCGCGTGTAGCTGATCTCGACCATCGATTGCGACATCGCAACCTTGGCCGTCAACTGGTTGCCCTCGGCGCTCCACTCGGCTTCTTCAAGAGCGTGCACCAGCATCTGCGAACCGCTCTTCTCCATCGCGTTGAGCACCGCTTCGCGAAGAGCGTCCACGTCCAGCGGCGCACCTGCGTGCTCGGCCTTCTGCGGAGCCACGGCCAGTGCAGAGCCGTTATCGAAGGCCACCGTGCCGGCCTGCGCCTTGGCAGCGGGCATCGGCGGGGTTGCATGATTTGGCGCAACGTTCATCGGCGACGAGCTGTTAGAAGAGTTGCTGATCGGCGTGACGCCTGTTGTCGAGGAACTCACATTCACATTTCGCGCTGTTCCTGTCGGCTCCGCCGCCGAGCTCAATTCCTCGCGCCCCTTGCGAGCCTTGTCGGCCTCAAAGGGCGATGCCTTACCGCCAAAAGGAGACGACCCGCCGCCTATGGGAGGCACTCCCGGCGGCCGCGAAGCCAGCGGTGGAGGCGTGCGCGTGGCTGCCGTCTTTGCAGATGTACTTGCCGATAACGTCGCCGCCGATGATGCATGCGAACCACCGCGCGCCGGTGCGGAAGAGGACGTCGCCTCGCCCAGCCGCACGCTGCTCAGCAACTGCTCCAGCGGCAGCAGGCGCTGCGCGTGCACCAGCTTCAGCAGCCCCAGCTCAAGATGAAAGCGCTGCTCCTGCTTGTAACTCACGTCGCCGAAGGTGCGCAGCATGATCTGCAAAAAGCGCGTCAGGTCTTCTTCGTTGAAGAGCTCGGCCACGCCCTGCACTCTTCGCTTCTCGTCCGTGCTGATCTGTAGTGCGGGGCTTTCCGCGCCGGCCACCTTGGCCACCAGCGAGTTGCGCAAAAAGCGCACCAGCTGCCGCGCAAAGTGAGTCGCGCTCTGACCCTCGACAATCAGCTTGTCTACAATGCGCAGCACTTCGTCGCCGCTGTTCTGGTGCACGGCCTGCATCACGCGCTCCAGCAGCTCACTGCTCACGTTGCCGATGAGGCCGCGAATGTCGTCGGCACTGAGCGTGTCGCCGCTACACGAAATCGCCTGGTCCAATATGCTGAGCGCGTCGCGCAGGCTGCCGTCGCCGGCCTCGGCCAGCAGCGCCAACGCCTCGTCATCCACGGTCAGCTTTTCCATCTGGCAGATGTGGCGCAGGTGCGCGACGATCTCCTCAAAGCGCACGGCGTGAAAGCTGAAGTGCTGGCAGCGCGAGCGGATGGTCTGCGGAATGTCCTCCGGCTGCGTGGTGGCCATCATGAACACCACCCACGGCGGAGGCTCTTCCAGCGTCTTCAGCAGAGCGTTGAACGCCGCGTCTGTCACCTGGTGCGCTTCGTCCAGAATGAAGATGCGATAGCGGTCGCGGGCGGGCTCGGCCGTTGCGGTGGCAATCAGCCCGCGCACCTCTTCGATGCCGCGATTGGTGGCGGCGTCAATTTCAATCACGTCCATGGCGCCCACCGAGCCGTCGCGAATCTCACGGCAGCTGTCGCACTCGCCGCAGGGCTCACTCACCGGGTGGTCGCTGCTCTTGCAGTTCAGGGCCATGGCCAGGATGCGTGCGATTGTCGTCTTGCCAATGCCGCGATGGCCGCTGAAGATGTATCCATGGGCAATGCGCTTTTGCTCCAGCGCATTCTTGAGCGTGCGCACGACGTGATCCTGTCCGATGACGTCGGCGAACTTCT
>Ga0326728_10008592_pt1 | contig 25249 bp, 25 predicted proteins | sample MB3enrmetagenome_FD_207602 | JGI IMG/M metagenome (GOLD analysis project Ga0326728, IMG submission 207602) | Lab enriched peat soil microbial communities from McLean, Ithaca, NY, United States - MB31MN | ecosystem: Environmental > Terrestrial > Soil > Wetlands > Peat | place: USA: New York... | reverse complement strand
TCTTCAACAAACTCAAGCATTTTCGCGCCGTCGCAACCCGATACGACAAGCGCGACGACAACTACCTCGCATCCGTCCAGCTCGCCTCAATCCGCATTTGGATGCGATTTAATGAGTCGATGTCCTAAATGAATTCGGCATGTTGGCGATGAGAAGGTTATGTCATGCTCCAATTCTTGAAAATATTTTCGAGCCGTAGCCGCGCTTGCCTCCCTCTTCAAATACCGAATGAAGTCGCGGATGTCCTGTCTCGCCTGTGGAGCACGGCGGATTTGGTAGGACATGACGGATCGTCAGCGTCTCTTGCGTTTGGGGGCCGGCCGTCGCGGGGCGACGGCTTCGATCGCCTTGGCGTTTTTGCTGCCGCCGAATATGCGATTGAATTCGCGCCGTAAGCTTGCGGGCGTTACCACGTCATAGTCGCCGGCGGCGATGTCGGCGCGAGCTTGTTCCAGACTAGCCCGCAATGCCCGACGTTCCGCATCGGAGATGCGCGGCACCTCTTCGACGGTAGGGACAAGAATACTCGCCCGGGCTTTGAGCGTCTTCGCCATGCGGAAAATATAGCAGACGCTGCAATTCCCGCCAGTGCGCACAGTCGATGGTGGTGCGCAGTTCAGCCCGTACCCATCTCCGTGCGCACCTGCGCCCGCAGCGTGTCGATCAGCGTGAGCCCCTGCGCCGTCTCGACGTGCCAGAAGGTCCAGCCGTTGCAGGCTTCGAGGCCTTGCGCCAAGGCGCCGATGCGATGGATCGAGCCGACCGCCGCGCCGAACGCGAGCGCGCCGTCGGCGCGCACGAGCGCGCGATGGCGGCGCTTGGCGTCGACGAGATCGATGCCGGGCGTGACGAGCCCGCGTTCGATCAGGGCGCTGAAAGGCACCCGCGGGGCTTCGCGCGCGGTGACGAACGCGGCGAGGCTCGCTTGCGGCAACGGCGCGCTCGCGGCGATGCGCCGCTCGGCGGCGGCGGCGTAATCGGCGTGGCGCTCGATGCCGATGAAGCGCCGGCGCAGCCGCCGCGCCACCGCCCCAGTGGTGCCGCTGCCGCAGAACGGGTCGAGCACCAGGTCGTCCGGCCGCGACGACGCGAGAATGACCCGGGCGAGCAGCGATTCGGGCTTTTGCGTCGGATGCAGCTTCTTGCCGTCCTCGCCCTTGAGCCGCTCCTCGCCGGTGCACAGCGGGATCAGCCAATCGGAACGGGACTGGATATCGTCGTTGCCGGCTTTCAGCGCCTCGTAATTGAACGTATAATTCTTCTTGGCGGCATCGCGCGCCGCCCAGATCAAAGTCTCGTGGGCATTGGTGAAGCGCCGGCCGCGGAAGTTCGGCATCGGGTTCGACTTGCGCCAGACGACGTCGTTCAAGATCCAGAAGCCGAGGTCTTGCAACAGCGCGCCGACACGGAAGATATTGTGGTAGGAACCGATCACCCAGAGCGTGGCGCTGGGCTTCATCGCGCGGCGACAGGCGACGAGCCAGGCGCGGGTGAATTCGTCATAGGCGGCGAAGCTCGAAAACTTGTCCCAGTCGTCGTCGACGGCGTCGACGCGCGAATCGTCGGGACGCTTGAGGTCGCCCTTGAGCTGAAGGTTATAGGGCGGATCGGCGAAGACGAGATCGACCGAAGCCGCCGGCAGCTTTGCCATCTCGGCAACGCAATCGCCGACAAGGATGCGCGAGGACGTTGCGCATGAACGATCGGCGGATGAGCGATCGGATGATGCAACCGGCGCACGGGGCGCCGCGGATGCTCGGGACTCAAAACTCACGCGGGGCGTCCTGACGGACGCCCCGCGACGCGACACTACCATGACTCAGAACTCTGACTCAGGCGACGCGATCGGCGACGCGGGACCTACAACCGACGCTCCGGATATTGGCCGCCCAAGGTAAAGATCGGCTTAATTGCGATCGTCATTTGCTAGGCAATAAATGCCGATAAAGACTTGGTTAATCGCGCGGCGCGAATGGCGATTTTCGGGCCGCGGACGATGCCGTCGGGTTGCCGCGCGCGCCCGAATTCGTTGTGTTGAGTTCGTGTCGAGTTTGCCGTGTCGAGGTTGCTTGCGTTTGCGAATGCTTCTGTGAAGGAGGGCGACAAATGCGTACGGATGATTTCCGTCCCAGTGACAATGTCGAAGACGATCGCGCGGCGAGCGCTTCGCGCGGCGGCATGCCGGGAGGCGCCGGCGGCCTCGGCATCGGCACCGTCATCATCATCGGTCTGATCAGCTGGTATTTCGGTATCGACCCGAGCGTGCTCCTCAACGGCGCGCAGATATTGACCGGCGGCGGGTCCGCCACGCAGCAGAGCGGTTCGGCGCCGCCGGTTGCCGCCGGCACGCCGGGCGATCCGACCGGCAAGTTCATCGCGATGGTGCTCGGCGATACCGAGGATCGCTGGAAGGAAATCTTCGCCGCGAGCGGCCGCACCTATCACCCGCCGCGGCTGCGGCTTTATGCGCGCACGGAGCCCGGCGCCTGCGGGCTGGCGCGCTCGGCCATGGGGCCGTTCTATTGCCCGCAGGATCAGCGCATCTATCTCGACACCTCGTTCTTCGACGACCTGCAGACCAAGTTTGGCGGCTGCTCGGACAAGAGCGCGTGCCGGTTTGCCGAGGCCTATGTCATCGCCCACGAGGTCGGCCATCACGTGCAGAACGAACTCGGCATCCTGCCGCGGGTGACGCAGATGCAGCAGGCGTCCGCGAGCAAGGCCGATGCCAATGCGCTGCAGGTGCGCGTGGAGCTGCAGGCGGACTGCCTGGCCGGCGTGTGGGCGAACCGCGCCCAGGCCAAGCATAATTTCCTCGACCCCGGCGACGTCGATTCTGCGCTGCAAACGGCGTCCGCCATCGGCGACGACCGGCTGCAGAAGGAGATGCAAGGCTTTGTCGCGCCTGACTCTTTCACTCACGGTACGTCGGCACAGCGCAAGCGCTGGTTCTTGGCCGGATTCCAGCAGGGCAAGGTTTCCGCCTGCGATACCATGTCGTCGAGCGCGCTTTAGGCCTGCGGCAACGCCAGCGGGAATCGACGTCCGGCACGACGAGCCGAGGTAGTTTGGGCTTGGCCGCGACAGTGATATTGTGCGTGGTGGGGCCGTGGTGGCAAAAGCCGCGCAACGTTGCAGATTGGAGAATGTCGGTGAGGTGGAAGAGGGATAACGTTGTCGGTTTTCTTGCGATTCATTTGATTGCGGCATTGGGATTTCTTCCCTGGTTCTTCAGCTGGACGGGCGTTGCCCTGTTTGCCGCCGGGATTGTCGTGTTCGGGGGACTCGGCATCAATCTTTGCTTTCATCGCCTGCTGACGCATCGCAGCTTTTCGTGCCCGCGCTGGCTGGAGCATAGCCTGGCGATTTTGGCGACGTGCTCGGTGCAGGACTCGCCCTCCCATTGGGTCGCCGTTCATCGCCGGCATCATCAGTTCGCGGACGAAGATCGGGACCCGCACAGCCCGCTGAAGAGTTTCTTGTGGGGTCACATGGGCTGGCTGCTGGTGAAGAAGGAAGACATGGGCCGCCTTGCCCTGATCGAGCGGTATGCCAAGGATGTCGAGCGCGACCCGTTCTATGCCTGGATAGAGCGGGACAGCAATTGGGCGAAGATCGCGTTGCTCACGTGGCTCGGCTTCTTCACGGCTGGGTTTGCCGTCGTCTTGGCGGCGGGCGCAGGCCTGCCGGCGGCGGTCCGGTTCGGTTTGAGCTTGCTGATCTGGGGCGGAGTGATGCGGACCGTCTTCGTCTGGCATACCACCTGGTCGGTCAATTCCGTGACCCACATGTGGGGCTACCGCAATTACAACACCCCCGATGCCAGCCGCAACAACGCGCTGGTCGCGCTGCTGACGTTCGGAGAGGGTTGGCACAACAATCATCACGCCGATTCCCGCTCGGCGCGACACGGTCACAGATGGTGGGAGATCGACCTGACTTGGCTGGCGATTCGGTTGCTGATGCTGCTCGGCCTTGCCGAGGGCGCCGCTTCGCCGTCGCCGTCGGCGATCCTGGAGGCGAAGTTCAGCGTGGAACGCTGATTGCCGAATTGCTCGAGTCACGGCAGCGGGGTGCTCGGCTGCGTTTGTGCAAATGGTGGTTCAGTCGCGTAAAGGTGTGCCATGCCCGGCATTGACGAGAGTAAGCAATTTGTACCGCTGAAATTCGCGGTGCTGACGATTTCCGACACCCGAAATCTAAAGGACGACAAATCCGGCGCGCTGTTGGTGCAAAGGATCGGCGCCGCCGGTCATCTGGTCGCCGAGCGCTCGATCGTCACCGACGACATCGAAGCCATCCGTAGCCGCGTCAAAACCTGGATCGCCGACCCGGTGATCGACGTCATCATCACCACCGGCGGCACCGGCTTCACCGGTCGCGATGTGACGCCCGAGGCGGTCGAGCCGCTGTTCGAGAAGAAGATGGACGCGTTCTCGGCGCTGTTCCTGGTGATCAGCTTCCCGAAGATCGGCACGTCCGCGATCCAGTCGCGCGCCACCGCCGGCGTCGCCAACGCGACCTATATCTTCTGCCTGCCCGGCTCCCCCGGCGCCTGCAAGGACGCCTGGGACGAAATTCTGGTGCACCAGCTCGACTACCGCTACGGGCCGTGCAATTTCGTCGAGATCATGCCGCGGCTCGACGAGCATTTGCGCCGCCCGAAGGCGCAAGGGGCGACGGTGTAAGCCTTCGTCATTCCGGGACGCGGGCAACGCCCGCGGGCCCGGAATCTATAATCACCAAAGGCCGGCTTTTTAAAAGTCCGAACCCAACTCGGCGACCGTGAGTATGGATTCCGGGCTCCTCGCTTCGCGAGGCCCCGGAATGACGACTTGGCCTACAACAGCAAATCCCAGTGCTCGCTCACCACCGGGCGGCCCCAACTGTTGTGCCGCTCGGAGCGCGTCAGCTTAAAGCCGGCCTTGGCATAGATGTGCCGCGCGGCTTCGAGCACGCTGTGGGTCCACAACGTGATTTTTTGGTACTTGGCGCGCCGCGCGAAGCGGATGCACTCGTTTGTCAGCCGCGCGCCGAGGCCGAGCCCGCGCGCTGAGGGATCGACCAGCAGGAGACGGATGCGGGCCGTGGCATCGGTCTCTTTGGCCAGTATGATCGAGCCGACATTGCCGCCGTCCATCTCGGCGATCCAGCAGCGCTCGCGCTTGCGATCGAACTTGTTGGCGAAGTCGGCGACGATCTGCGCGCACACGCCTTCGAACGGCTCGGTCCAGCCGTACTCCTGCGCGTAAAGCTCGGCGTGGCGCTTGACGATCCAGCCGAAATCGCCGGGTTTTGGCGCGCGCAGGCGGTAGCTGCGTGCGGCCGCCGGTTCCGCTTTGTCGCCCGCGCCCCCGAGCAGGCTTTCGATCGTCGCCATCGCCTCGGTGAGCCGTGTTTGCTCGGCGGCGTCGAGCGCGCCGAGCATGGCCGCGGTGCTGCGCTGCGAGCGGTGTTCCAGCGGCGCGAACGTCTTGCGGCCGCGGGCCGAGAGCGTCACGTCGCTTTGCCGGGCGTCGGTCGCCGACGCTTTGCGCACGATCAGGCCGCGCTGTTCGAAATCGCGCAGCACGCGGCTCAGATAGCCGGCGTCGAGATCGAGCGCGCGTCCGATCTCGCTCGCTGTCACCGCGCCACGCTGCGCGATCTCATAAAGCAGGCGCGATTCGCCGAGCGAGTAGGGGCTGTCGAGATAGGTTTTGCGCAGCACGCCGATCTGGCGCGTGTAGAAGCGGTTGAAGCGGCGCACCGCGGCGATGCGGCGCTCGTGGTCCTGCGCGGCCGTCATGCCGGGAGCTTCGGGCATATACTTGACTTAGTCAAGTATTGCGGGCGAAAGCCTAGCGCGACTGGAACGCGGCGGCGGAGAGCGTCACGGCGCGGCGCCGGCCGAGCCGGCGGATGAACTCGGCCTCCGGATCGGCGGCGTCGGCCGGATGCCCGCCCAGGCGGTCGTAAAATTGCTTCGAGATGATCAGGCCCTGTTCGGGCGACGGCCGCGCCACCAGCGCGGCGATGAGGAGCGAGAGCGCCTCGCGCAGCGCCGGCTGGCCATGGGCGCCGCGCCGGAACATGGCCGCGAGCGCATCGGGCGGGGATTGCTCGATGAAATGCCGGGCTTCACCGGTCCAGGACGAATCGAGCACGGTGCCGGGCTTGAGGAACAGAAGCCACGGCGCGCGCGCCGCCGCCGCCGCCCGTTTCAGGCGGCCGCCGAGCGGACCGTCCAGCGCAAGGTAAGCGCAACCGGCGACATCCGCCACGGCGGCGGTGTCGTCGCGCGAGCCGGCGTCGGCCACCAACACCTCGGTGATGAGACCGGCGGTGGCTCCGGGAACGAGGGCCGCGAGCGTCCGCACCAGCGCCCGTTCCGAATCCCGTGTCGCGATGATGACGCTCAGCATGCTCTGTGGTTGCACGCGGTGCTTTGCACCGGGTCCTTGAATTGCGCGCATGCTTAGCCTCGCGCGCAAGGCGTTTCCAACACTTTCCCGCGCGCAGGTTTGCCTCACGCGGATTTGTTCTTGTTTTGTTCGTGCATTCGCGTTAACTTATTGCCATGACACGCACCACCGCATTGAAGCGCCCGCCGGCACCGCTGCCCTCGCCGGCGGGCGAGAAGGGCGCCGCGGCGGCTTCCGTCAGCCCGGGCGTGGTCGTCGAACGCGAGCGCCGGCGCGGCCGCGGCGCGCTCTCGAACGCGTCGGGACGATACGAGCCGTTGGCACGCATCGCGTTCGACGACGGCTGGGACGTCGCGGAGGAGCTGCCGCCGTTCAAGACCAGCGTCACCGTCGATGCCACGCGGAAAATCATCACCCGCAACGATTCGCCCGATATTTCCTTCGACCGTTCGATCAATCCGTATCGCGGCTGCGAGCACGGCTGCGTCTATTGCTTCGCGCGGCCGACCCACGCCTATCTCGGGCTGTCGCCGGGGCTCGACTTCGAATCGAAACTGTTCGCCAAGCCGAACGCACCGGAACTGCTCGAGCGCGAACTGTCGGCGCCGGGCTATGTGCCGAAGATCATCGCCATCGGCACCAACACCGATCCCTATCAGCCGATCGAAAAGCGCCACCAGATCATGCGCCGGGTGCTCGAAGTGCTGGAGCGCGCCGGCCATCCGGTCGGCATCGTGACCAAATCGGCGCTGGTCGTCCGCGACCTCGACATTCTGTCGCGCATGGCCAAACGCAACCTCGCCAAGGTGGCGATCTCGGTGACGACGCTCGACCCGAAACTGGCGCGGACCATGGAGCCGCGCGCCTCGACGCCGCCGCGCCGGCTCGAGGCACTGCGGCGTTTGGTCGAGGCGGGCGTGCCGACCTCGACGTTGGTCGCGCCGATCATCCCGGCGCTCAACGACGCCGAGATCGAACGCATTCTCGACGCGGTCGCGGCGACCGGCGTGCGCCACGCCGGTTACGTGCTGTTGCGGCTTCCGCTCGAAGTGCGCGATCTGTTTCGCGAATGGCTGATGACGAACTTTCCGGACCGCTATCGCCACGTCTTCAAGCTCATCCGCGACATGCGCGGCGGCAAGGACTACGATTCGACGTTCGGCGCCCGCATGACCGGCAACGGTCCGATCGCCTGGATGATCGGCCGCCGCTTCGAGGTCGCCTGCGAGCGGCTCGGCTTCAATACGACCAAGGTGAAGATCACCACGGAACATTTCCGCGCGCCGCGGTCGCGGAGCGAGCAGCTGAGTTTCGAATTGTAGCCGGCGCGCGCGGCGCCGCGCGATACGCCGGTTTCGTGTGCTCACCTCGCGCGCGATTTGTCGGCATCTTTGCCGAGAGCCGTCAGGGCGGCCCGGTAGACGGCTTGGACTTGCGTCGCGTTCAAATCGATCGACATGGGAAAATCGTTGGCGCGCAGGTAGAGCCCGTGGGTCGGCTCGAAGTCCGGATGGGTCGCGAACATGTAGGACGCGGTGTTGTCCGGCGTGCGGACCCAAATGATGTAGTCTGAGGGATTGATTTCGCTGCGGGCGAGATAAACCGAATGATCGTCGGTCACGATCACGACGACCGGGAGCGCCAGCAGCGGATCGGGCGTCAGCCCGAGACTTTGCGCCGTCGGCGCGGGAAACGTTTGCTTCGCGCCGATAGTGTCGACGGATTTCAATAATTTTTGAATCTGCGCCGCGGAAATCGGCGGAGCCTCCTGCGCGCACGCGAGGGTCGCCGAGATTAGCACGATCGTCAGGGCCGCAATGGTCTGCCGGAGTTTCATGCGTTTCCTGGTTTGCCGACCCGCTAGCAAATCGGTGGGTGTCCGCGGTCGGATTGATTTGGCCGGATCGAAGGGGCCGGTCAATAGTGAATGGCGCCGGCGCGGAAAGTCAAATTAACACCGCCCGGACCGGCACCGCCGCGCCGCGATGTCACGATCGCCACAACGCTCCCGGGGCCAATCCCCGGCGATGCTGTGCCGGTGGGCACGGTTGACGCGCGCGTTGCGGATCGGCTCGCGACATGGTCATGATAGCACCATGATCGCACCGACGAGTCCAAAGGGATCCCGCGCGCTCCGGCTGCCGTTGGCCGAAGAAATTCTTCGCCCGACCTTCCGTCGCGAGCGCCTGGCGCTCAAGCGCGGGGTCTGGCCGGTGGCGGGCTGCGACGAGGCCGGGCGCGGGCCGCTTGCCGGTCCGGTCGTCGCCGCGGCGGTGATCCTCGATCCGAACGACGTGCCGCGCGGCCTCGACGATTCCAAGCGGCTGACGGCGGAGCGCCGCGAGGTGCTGTACGAACGCATCTGCGCGCGCGCGCAAGTTGCAATAGCGACGGCGCCGCCGGCGCGGATCGATCGCGACAACATCTTGCGCGCGTCGCTGTGGGCGCTCGCGCGCGCGGTGGCCTCGCTTCCCGTCAGGCCGCGTCTCGTCTTCGTCGACGGCCGCGACCGCATCGACGCCGGCTGCGATTGCGAGGCGGTCATCGGCGGCGACGGCCTCGTCGCCTCGATTGCGGCCGCGTCGATCGTCGCCAAGGTGACGCGCGACCGGCTGATGGCCTGCCTCGGCGCCGCCCATCCCGGCTACGGCTTCGAGCGCCACATGGGCTACAGCGTGCCGGAGCACTTCGCCGCGCTCGACCGCCTCGGTCCGACGATCCATCACCGCCGCTCGTTTGCCCCGGTCGCCGGCGCCCTCGCCGCGGAGGACGCCGACGCGGACGAGATCGTCGCCGGCGAATTGCCGCTGTAGACGATGCTCTCTGTCCCGCTCTACGTCGAAGGCTTGCGCACGCGTCCGGCGCTGGTGTTCGCGCTCGCGACGCTGGCGCAGGCGGCGCTGTGGGTGCTGGTGCCGATGGTGTTCTATGCGGCGCCGCCGGGCGACCTGCCGCAGGTGCTGGCGATCGGCCGCCAGTTCCCGCTGCGCGGCGAGTTCGGCCCGCCGCTGGCCTATTGGCTCGCCGAAGCCGCGTTCCGCGTCGGCGGCCTGTTCGCCGTCTATCTGCTTGCACAGATCTGCGTCGTCACGACGTATGCCTGCGTATTTTTGCTCGGCAGCGCGATCGTCGGCGCGACGCATGCGGCGATGGCGGTACTCATGATGACGGGCATCTCCGTTTTCACCGTGCCGACTCCCGATTTCGGCCCGCCGCTCTTGACCGCGGCGTTGTGGGCGCTGCTGCTGCTGCATTACTGGCGCGCGGTCATGCAAAAACAACGCGTGTCGTGGTTCGTGCTCGGCGCCGCCGCGGCGCTTCTGCTCGCCACCTCCGCCGTCGCCGTCATTCTCATCGGCCTCGTCATCGTCTTCACCGCCTCGACCGCGCGGGGCCGGGCGTCGCTGCGCGGCAACGAGCCGATCATGGTCGGCATCGCGCTCGTGTGTTTTCTGTTCCTGCATATTTTCTGGCTGAGCGCGCCGGGCGACCGTCTGTTGCCGGCGCTCGATCGCCTGCGCGATGCCGACACGGCCGGCGGCAATACGGCGGCGTGGCTGCGGCTCCTCGCCGGGCTCGTCATCGCCCACGCCGGGCTCGCCATTCTCGTCGTGCTGGCGAGCGGCTGGCCGCGCACCTTCGGTCAGGCGCCGGTGTTTGTTCGTGCGCCGATCGAGAACTTCGCCGGGACCTATGTGAAGACGTTCGCTTTCGCCCCGGCGCTCGCGGCGACGATCACGGCCGTGCTGTTCGGCGCGCGGGTGCCGATCGGCGGCTTCGCGCCGCTTCTGGTCTTGTCCGGCCTCGCCGTCATCGTCGCGGCCGGCGAGCGCATCACGCTCCATCATCCGCGCATCGTCGGCTACGCCTGGGCCGGTTTGCTGATCGTGCCGGTGATTTTCGTTCCGATCGTGATCGCGGTGTTGCCCTGGGCGACCGCCACCGATCTGAAAGTCGCGCAGCCGGCGGGCGCCATGGGCCGTTTCTTCGCCGAAAGCTTCGAGCGCCGCACCGGGCGCCCGCTTGCGATCGTCAGCGGCGACGAGACTGTCGCAGCGCTCGTCGCGGTCGGCGCGCCGAGCCGGCCGAGCGTCTACTTCGCCGCGGAACCGGCACGTTCGCCCTGGGTCACCGCGCAGGACATCGCGGCGCAGGGCGCCGTCGTGGTCTGGCCCGCAACGGAAACGAGCGCCGAACCGCCGCCGGCTGTCAAGGAGCGCTTCCCCGGTCTCGTCGCCGAAGTACCAAAAACCTTCGACCGCCCGGTGCGCGGCCGGCTGCCGCCGCTGCGGATCGGCTGGGGCATGATCCGGCCGGGGAGTTCGGGCGCGGGCGCGGCGAAGGCGCCGTAGGGGCGGCCCTTGTGTGGGCGCCCGTTTGCGGCGCCGCGGGCGGCCACGAGGGCCGCCCCTACGCGGCCAACGCCTTTTTCAGCGCCAGAAAATCGCGCCAGGCGAGGCGCTTCTGCAGCGGGCTGCGCAACAGGAACGCCGGGTGGTAGGTCGCCAGCGCGCGAATCTCGCGGCTGCCGGTGTCGTATTTGAACCAGCGCCCGCGCGTCTTGGTGATGCCTTCTTTGGTGCCGAGGAGCGTCTGCGTCGCCGGCTGGCCGAGGCAGACGAGAATGTCGGGGTCGGCAAGCTCGATCTGGCGGCGGATGAAAGGCAGGCAGATGGCGGTTTCCTGCGGCGTCGGCGTGCGGTTGCCGGGCGGCCGCCACGGCACGACGTTGGCGATATAGACCTTGGTGCGGTCGAGCCCGATCGCCGCCATCATGAGGTCGAGCAGCTTGCCCGAGCGGCCGACGAAGGGGACGCCGGCGATGTCTTCGTCGCGCCCCGGCGCCTCGCCAACGAACATGACGCGGCTTCCCGGTTGGCCGTCGGCGAAAACGAGCCGCGTCGCCGTCGCGCGCAGCATGCAGCCTTCGAAGTTTTCGAGGAGCGCGCGCAATTCGTCGAGATTTTTGGCGCTCTTGGCCGCCTCGCGCGCCGCCATGACGGCGGCTTCGGCGGAGGGCGGAGCTGCAAGCGCCGGCGGCGCACCCTCCCCTGAAAGGGGAGGGCCGGATCGCCGCAGGCGATCCGGGGAGGGGTCCGGGGGAGCGGATTTGTTACGGACCCCCACCTGGACAGCTTTGCTGTCCCCAGGGGGAGCGGGGGCTGCCGCCTCATCCGCGAAGCGGTCGATCGGCTCCTCGCCGAGGAGCGCATCGACCCCCGCGTCGAGATAGAAAGCGATCAGTTCGCGCGCGTCTTTGGGCGTGGGGACCATGTTTAAACGAGTCTATGCGGCACCGTGAAAGCATGAAACACTTCTTTTACGCCATGCCCTTTTGCATGATGCGCGCGTATTGCGCCGCGCGGCCGCGAGAATTGTGGAGAAAGTCATGAACGCAGCGGATCTTCCCGCACGCGAGGCGATGGAATTCGACGTGGTCGTGGTCGGCGCCGGCCCGGCCGGGCTTGCCGCGGCGATCAGGCTCAAGCAGACCGCGCCCGATGCCTCCGTCGTGGTGGTGGAAAAAGGCTCCGAAGTCGGCGCCCACATCCTTTCCGGCGCCGTGATCGACCCGATCGGGATCGACAGCCTCCTGCCGGAATGGCGCGGCGACGACAGTCTGGTCAAGACCGCGGTGACCGCGGACCGCTTCTTTGCGCTCGGACCGTCCGGCGCGCTGCGCGTGCCGAACGCGCTGATGCCGCCGCTCATGAGCAACCACGGCAATTTCATCGTCTCGCTCGGCGATGTGTGCCGTTATCTCGCCAGGCAAGCCGAAGCGCTCGGCGTCGAAATCTATCCGGGCTTCGCCGCGACCGAGGTGCTGTTCGAGAACGGCGCGGTCGCCGGGATCGCGACCGGCGACATGGGCATCGGCAAGGACGGGCATCACAAAGCGAGCTTCACCCGCGGCATGGAATTGCGCGCCAAATACACGCTGTTCGCCGAAGGCGCGCGCGGCAGCCTGTCGAAGACGCTGATCGCCCGCTTGGGCCTCGGCGACGGCAGGGAGCCGCAGAAATTCGGCATCGGCCTCAAGGAACTGTGGCAGGTCGCGCCGGAGCAATTCCAGGCGGGCCTCGTGCAGCACACCATGGGCTGGCCGCTCGACAACTCGACCGGCGGCGGCTCGTTTCTCTATCATTTCGGCGACAATCTGGTCGCGGTCGGCTTTGTCGTGCATCTCAATTATGCCAATCCGTATCTGTCGCCGTTCGAGGAGTTCCAGCGCTTCAAGACCCATCCGCTGGTGCGCGACACCTTCGCCGGCGGCCGGCGCATCTGCTATGGCGCGCGCGCCATCACCGAGGGCGGCTGGCAGTCGGTGCCGAAGCTTGTTTTCCCGGGCGGCGCGCTGATCGGCTGCGCGGCCGGATTCATGAACGTGCCGCGGATCAAGGGCAGCCACAATGCGATCCTCTCCGGCATGATGGCGGCCGAGCATGTCGCCAGTGCGCTCGCGGCCGGGCGGTCGCACGACGAACTCTCGGGCTACGAGGCGGCGTGGCGCGGCTCGCCGATCGGCAAGGATTTGCGCCGCGTGCGCAACGTCAAGCCGCTGTGGTCGAAGCTCGGCACATTTGCCGGCATCGCGCTCGGCGGCTTCGACATGTGGACCAACACGCTCGGGTTTTCAGTCCTGGGCACGCTCGCCCACGGCAAGCCCGACTCCGCGACGCTCGAGCCGGCGGCGCGATGCCGGCGCATCGCCTATCAAAAACCCGACGGCAAGCTCACCTTCGATCGGCTGTCCTCGGTCTATCTGTCGAACACCAATCACGAGGAGGATCAGCCGGTGCATCTTCTGGTGCGCGACGTCGCCCTGCAGAAATCCTCCGAGCACGACGTCTATGCTGGCCCGTCGGCGCGCTATTGCCCGGCCGGCGTTTATGAATGGGTCGAGGACGGCGGCAAGCCGCGCTACGTCATCAACGCGCAGAACTGCGTCCACTGCAAGACCTGCGACATCAAGGACCCAAATCAGAACATCACCTGGGTCCCGCCCGAGGGCGGCGGCGGGCCGAATTATCCGAACATGTGATTTGTCCGCGTCCAGCATGCGTCGAATAGCCCAACGGTCGCCCTGCCGCGATTTTGCCGCCGTCGGGGCCTAGGGAAAGCGGGTCCCTGCCGGCCGCCGGGCGGCGTTTTCGGCCGGTCATGCGTCCTTGCGGGCGCGGGGCAAAAAGTTCATTCTCGTGGCAAGGGCGCCCGGGCACCGATTCTTAAAGTTTGCCAATGGAGAGGTCGTGACTCATTCGCTGCTGTCCTGGCACGCCGCCCTCGTCGGCGCCGCCGTCGTTCTGGGTTTGCCATCAGCGCTCGCCGCCCAGGCGCCGACCCCGCAGGAACTCGCCCACGATACCGTCGCCGGCAGCTACCTTTCGGCTCGCCACGCCGGCGTCGAACGCGACTCCGAGACCGCAGCCGCCTACTACCTCAATGTGCTGAAGGCCGATCCGCGCAATGCCGATCTCCTGAGCCGCACGTTTCTCTCCATCCTCGGCGACGGCGACATCGAGGAAGCCGCCAAGCTCGCCGACCGGGTCTTGCAGGTCGATCGCAACGACCGCATCGCGCGGCTGGTGGTCGGCGTGCACGCGCTCAAGCAGAAGCAATACGGGGCGGCCCGGCAGAATTTCGCCCAGTCGGTGCGCGGTCCGGTGACCGATCTCACGGCCGTGATGCTGTCGGCGTGGGCGCTCCAAGGCGCCGGCGACACGCGCGCGGCGGTCGACAGTCTGGACCACCTCGCCGGTCCGGAATGGTACGGCATCTTCAAGGATCTGCATGCCGGTCTCATTCTCGACCTCGCCGGCAACAAGAAGGAGGCCGGCAAGCGCTACGAGCGCGCCTACAAGGCCGACCCCGCGGCGCTGCGCACGGTCCAGGCCTACAGCCGGTTCCTGTCGCGCAACGCCGACAAGGACGAGGCGCTGAAGATTTATCAGGAGTTCGCCAAGTCGGTGCCCGACCATCCGCTGGTGATCGAGGAGATGAAAGAGATTGCGGCGGGCGACAAGCTGCCGGCGCTCGCCGATTCGGCGCAGGCCGGCGCGGCGGAGGCGCTCTATGGGCTCGGCGCCTCGATCGGCCGGCGCGGCGGCGAGGATCTGGCGCTCATTTATCTGCAGCTCGCGCTCTATCTGGAGCCGAACCATTCGCTCGCTTTGTTGTCGCTCGCCGATCTTTACGAGTCGCTCAAGAAGCCAGATCTGGCGATCAAGGTCTACGACCGCATCGCGCCGTCGTCGCCGCTGCGGCCCAACGCGGAAATCCAGGTCGCCTCCGATCTCGACCAGCTCGACCGCACCGACGAGGCCAAGAAGCGGCTCGAAAAGCTGATCGCCGAGCATCCGAAGGATACCGAAGCGATCATGGCGCTCGGCAATATTCTGCGCGGCCGCAAGGATTTCGCCGCCAGCGCCGACGTCTACTCTAAGGCCATCGCCACGGTGGCGAACCTGCAGCCGTCGAACTGGGTCATGTTCTATTTCCGCGGCATCTGTTACGAGCGTTCGCATCAATGGCCGCTGGCCGAGGCCGACCTGAAAAAGGCGCTCGAGCTCAAGCCCGACCAGCCGCTCGTTCTCAACTATCTCGGCTTCTCGTGGTTGGACCAGGGCGTGCATATCGACGAAGGCACCGACATGATCCGCCGCGCCGTCGAGCAGCGCCCCGACGACGGCTATATCGTCGACTCGCTCGGCTGGGCCTATTACCGCGTCGGCAATTACGACGAGGCGGTGAAGAATCTCGAGCGCGCGGTCGAGCTCAAGCCCGACGATTCGACCATCAACGATCATCTCGGCGACGCCTATTGGCGGGTCGGCCGGACCTTGGAAGCGCGCTTCCAATGGTCGCACTCCAAGGACCTCAATCCGGAACCGGAAGACCTCGTCAAGATCGAGGCCAAGCTCAAATCCGGGCTGCCGGAAGACACGTCCTCGGCGGCCGACGCGGCGAAGCCGAAGAAAGTCGGCAACGGCGGTTGAGCTTTGTCCTGGTCCGTTGCGCTGGCCGATTTTGCTCCGGCTAAGGTCAATCTGACGCTGCGGGTCGTCGGCCGCCGCGCCGACGGCTATCACGAGCTCGAAAGCTTGGTCGTGTTCGCCGATTTCGGCGACCGCTTGAGCTTTGTCCCGGGCGGCGAGCTCGCTTTGACGGTGCGCGGGCCGAGCGCGGCGCAGGCCGGCGACGGCGCCGACAATCTCGTCACCAAGGCGACCCGCGCCCTTGCCGTGCGGTGCCCAGGCCTCGGCCTCGGCGCCTTTCGATTGGACAAGCGGTTGCCGGTCGCGGCCGGGCTCGGCGGCGGCTCGTCCGACGCCGCCGCGGCGCTGCGGCTGTTGGCGCAAGCGAACGGCATCGGCCGCGACGACGCGCGTCTCTACGAGGCCGCGCGCTCGACCGGCGCCGACGTGCCGGTATGCCTCGATCCGCGCCCACGCATCATGCGCGGCATCGGCGAAGTGCTGTCGGCCCCGCTCGCTTTGCCGGCGCTGCCGGCCGTGCTGGTCAATCCCGGCGTCGCCGTGCCGACCAAGGCGGTGTTCGCGCAATGGCGCGCCGCCGGCGCGGCCGCGGTGCCGCCCGCGATCGACGCCGTCGCCACGCTGGCGAGCCGCGATGCGCTGCTTGGTTTTCTCGACACGCAGTCGAACGATCTCGAACGTCCGGCCATCGCCATCGCGCCGGTAATCGGCGACGTGCTGGCGGCGCTGCGCGCACTGCCCGGCTGCCGGCTCGCCCGCATGTCCGGTTCCGGGGCGACCTGCTTCGGCCTGTTTTCCTCCGCCACCGCCGCGCGGGCGGCCGCCAAGACCTTGCGCGGAAAATATCAGCACTGGTGGGTGCGGGCGGGCACCCTCGGAAGTGGTGCGTAGGGGCGACCCTTGTGGTCGCCTTCGTCCGCGGAGCGGGCGCCCACAAGGGGCGCCTACGGATGCGGCGTCAATGCGTCCGCGCGATGCAGAAATCGACGGTCTCGGCCAGCGCCGTCTTCATCCGCGAGTCGGGGAATAAAGCCAGCGCGTCGCGGGCGATGGCGCCGTAATGGTGGGCGCGGCCGATGGTGTCCTCGATGGCGCGGTGTTTGGTCATGAGGCCGATGGCGTGTTCGAGGTCGGCGTCGGTCGCCTCGCCGCGTTCGAGCGTGCGGCGCCAGAACTCGCGCTCGGCGTCGCCGCCGCGGCGGAACGCCAACACCACCGGCAGCGTGATCTTGCCCTCGCGGAAATCGTCGCCGACGTTCTTGCCGAGCTTGGCAGAAGCGCCGCCGTAATCCGGACCGGGGTAGCATCCGCGCTCTCGCCTCAACGATCGTCGGTTCCCGAGCAGTGGGAGCCTTCCCAGGGCGTATTCGCGGCGATCTTCCAAATCGGCAATTGACCAAAGAAATAGTTCTCAAATACGCCGGCTCTTTCCATTGCAAACGACTTTGAAAGTCTGCGAATCATGGCGGATACGCCAGGACTATCTTCGATAAAATATTGCGGCCGGCCCCTCGCTGCCACCTCGCGAACCAGCCGCTCCTGGATGCATGCATCGGAAGCCCCTAGTGCGGCCGCATATTTATTTTGATGATAATACAATGTACCGCTTGCTCCGCTTGCCCAGACGATCGATTCCGGAGCGCGGACTTCATCAGGGGTGACCGTGTTGTGATTCGCCGGCTCGACAAACGCGAAGCGTATGCCAATAAAAATCAAAAAGGGCGCGACGAGCCAGCTTAATCGGAAGATCGTTGGTTCCGGCAAACGCTCGGGGGGGCTGGCCTGAAGGAAATCGAACAAAAGCAAACATAGAGTCATAATGCTCGCGGGCAGCATGTAATAGGGAATGCGAATCGTGTGCGTGCAGAAATACGCAAGCGACACGAAATAGCAGAAAAAAGCTCCGATGGTCGCGCCCCTGTCGTGCAAATTCCGTTTGGATGCGCGCCAAAGAATCAAGACAGTCGCGAAAAGGGCGGCAAGCGCTACTGGCGTGGCAAATGCTGTCTCCGCGTCGGTCAAGTAATATAAAAGATTGCTACCAAATAATTCTATCGAGAAGACTGGTAGCGCGGCGTCGCCGGCGCCGTACGTCGTCGCGAAGGGGGAGCCGGCGTTGATCCAGTCGGCGCTCGCCAGCAGCGCGCCGCCGGTGGCGGCGAACCCGACGAGCGCCACGGCTATGGCCCATGACGTTCGACGAGCCATGGCTGGCCGCCACAGCGCTCGATTCACCACGATGGCACAAACTAATCCCGTAAGCGCAAGGACGTTCGCGAGCCGGGTGGCGACAAGCAATCCTGACGTGAGGCCGAGAAGAATGGCGAGCCCAGGGCTGGCGCGTTTGTTCGAAGGCCGGAACGCGAGCAATGTTAACAGTACGCTTAAGGGAATGATTGAGAGCGTAATCGGGATAGAGGGGCTACCCGTCGCACCTCGATAGTGAATCGTAAGTTGCACAAATATAAGCAAACTAAACGCGAGAGCCGCGGCTCCAGCTTCGGGTGCGGTCATCGCAACCGCGATGACAAACGCCGCCGACGCGAGGGACCTGCCGACGATCAGCGCGAAATTCAAGCTCGGATTTTCGGGAAACAAGGAAAGAATCAGGCCCGTGCCCGGGGGATACTGAAGAATCACGGCATCAACGGCCGGATTGTAATGATGGCACGCCGGCGCTACAGCCGTAGACCACAGACGGCTGTCGAGTGTGATCTTCTTGGCAATCGCAACAATGAACTTCGCCTCCTCCGCCTTGATGCGCGTGTCCAGCCCCCTGACCAGACCATTTTCGCGAAACAGCTGTCCTTGTTGAGAATAGCCGAACGCATCGCAGCCGATCACGGCGAGATCGACGGGCTTTGCCGTCGCTCCGATGAGCAGCGCAAGTGTCGCTGCCATGAACACCAGGAGCCGAACGTTCAAAAACGACTTTCGCGGAGCCGCTGTTGCGCTGCTCGCGCGCAGTAACATCGACATCCGACACTGCCTCAGATTGTGCAACTTATAATGGTTTAACTACATGCGATAATTGAGGTCAAGGTCATGATGCGTCGGCCTTTCCTGGAAGGTAGCCGGCCGAAGACGGACCAGAATATCAGCGCCGCCAACAGCAATCCTTGCGGGAGGCGCTGGTCAATCCCGGCGTCGCCGTGCCGACCAAGGCGGTGTTCGCGCAATGGCGCGCCGCCGGCGCGGCCGCGGTGCCGCCCGCGATCGACGCCGTCGCCACGCTGGCGAGCCGCGATGCGCTGCTTGGTTTTCTCGACACGCAGTCGAACGATCTCGAACGTCCGGCCATCGCCATCGCGCCGGTAATCGGCGACGTGCTGGCGGCGCTGCGCGCACTGCCCGGCTGCCGGCTCGCCCGCATGTCCGGTTCCGGGGCGACCTGCTTCGGCCTGTTTTCCTCCGCCACCGCCGCGCGGGCGGCCGCCAAGACCTTGCGCGGAAAATATCAGCACTGGTGGGTGCGGGCGGGCACCCTCGGAAGTGGTGCGTAGGGGCGACCCTTGTGGTCGCCTTCGTCCGCGGAGCGGGCGCCCACAAGGGGCGCCTACGGATGCGGCGTCAATGCGTCCGCGCGATGCAGAAATCGACGGTCTCGGCCAGCGCCGTCTTCATCCGCGAGTCGGGGAATAAAGCCAGCGCGTCGCGGGCGATGGCGCCGTAATGGTGGGCGCGGCCGATGGTGTCCTCGATGGCGCGGTGTTTGGTCATGAGGCCGATGGCGTGTTCGAGGTCGGCGTCGGTCGCCTCGCCGCGTTCGAGCGTGCGGCGCCAGAACTCGCGCTCGGCGTCGCCGCCGCGGCGGAACGCCAACACCACCGGCAGCGTGATCTTGCCCTCGCGGAAATCGTCACCGACGTTCTTGCCGAGCTTGGCCGAGGCGCCGCCGTAATCGAGCACGTCGTCGACCAGCTGGAAGGTGATGCCGAGATTCATGCCGAACGAGCGGCAGGCGGCCTGCTCGTCGCGCTGCCGGGCAGACAGCACCGGGCCGACCTCGCAGGCGGCGGCGAACAATTCCGCGGTCTTGGCGCGGATGACGGCGATATATTCGTCCTCGGTGGTCGCGGTGTTCTTGGCGGCGGCGAGCTGCATGACCTCGCCTTCGGCGATCACCGCGGCGGCCGAGGAGAGAATCTCCAGCGATTTCAGGCTGCCCACCTCGACCATCATCTTGAAGGCCTGGCCGAGCAGAAAATCGCCCACCAGCACGCTCGCCTCGTTACCCCACAGCATGCGTGCGGCGAGCCGGCCGCGCCGCAGCTCGCTCTCGTCGACCACGTCGTCGTGCAGGAGCGTCGCCGTATGCATGAACTCGACCGCCGCGGCGAGCTTGATATGGCCGTCGCCGCCATAGCCGGTGAGCCGCGCCAAGGCGAGCGTCAGCATCGGCCGCAGCCGCTTGCCGCCGGAGTTGATGAGGTGGTTGGCGACCTCCGGGATCATGGTGACGTCCGACCCGGTGCGCGACAGAATGACGGCGTTCACCCGCTCCATGTCGGCGGTGACCAGGTCGCTCAACGGATCGATCGAGGGTTCACCGCGACTTTCGAACGGAACGACGACGGCCACGTGGGCTTCTCCGCAGGGACGCGCGAGCATAGAAACGCTATGGTGCAGCGGCAAGAGGCCGCCGGTTGCGCTGAACGGAATTCGCGGATCAGCCATGAGTTCCGCAAGGAGTCCGCGATGAGTTCCGCCAGCGCCGGCTGCGCGCTGCGTGTGGGGCGGTGAGGGGAGAATGTCAAGCAATCAGCGCCTGGCCGACAGCGTGGCCACAGCCCAGTACCAGGTCGCCGTGCTGGTGCCGTGCTTCAACGAGGAGCGCGCCGTCGCCCAAGTCGTGGCCGCGTTCCGCGCGGCGCTGCCGCACGCGGTCGTGTATGTCTACGACAACAATTCGACCGACGGCACCGTGGCCGCCGCGCGGGAGGCCGGCGCGGTCGTGCGCCGCGAACCCCATCAGGGCAAGGGCTATGTGGTGCGGCGGATGTTCAACGACGTCGAGGCGGATATCTACGTCCTGGTCGACGGTGACGCGACCTATGACGCGCCGAGCGCACCCGCGATGGTGGCGAAGCTCGTCGACGAGCGGCTCGACATGGTCGTCGGCGCCCGCCTCGATCGCGAGGAGGCGGCCTATCGCCGGGGCCACCGCGCCGGGAACTGGCTGCTGACGCGCTTCATCACCCACATTTTCGGACGCTCCTTCACCGACATCCTGTCGGGCTATCGGGTGTTTTCGCGGCGGTTCGTGAAGTCGTTTCCGATCCTCTCCGGCGGGTTCGAAATCGAGACGGAGATCACCATTCACGCGCTGGAACTGGAACTGCCGGTCGGCGAGGTGGCGACGCCGTATTATTCACGGCCGAGCGGCTCGGCCTCCAAGCTGTCGACCTGGAGCGACGGCTTGCGGATTTTGTGGACCGTGCTCAAGCTCTATCGCGCGGAACGGCCGCTGCCGTTCTTCGGATCCCTCGGCGTCGGCCTCGCCATCATATCGGTCGGCCTCGTCATCCCCATCCTGATCACCTACCTCCAGGAAGGCTTGGTGCCGCGCTTGCCGACCGCGGTGTTGTCGATGGGCCTGATGCTGCTCGCCTTTCTGTCGTTCGCGTGCGGCTTGATTCTCGATACGGTGACGCGCGGCCGGCGCGAGTTCAAGCTGATCGCTTACCTCGCCTTGCGCGCGCCAGGCGAGGAACGGCGGCGGAGCTGACGATTGGGAGTTGAAGATTTGTGGGAGTTGAAGATTTGCGCGAACTCGTTCGCACCAACGATGCCGTGGTGATCTCGGCCATCGAGGCGCTGCTGAAGGGCGCGCGGATCGACCATATCGTGGCCGATCAGAACATGAGCGTGCTGGAAGGCTCGATCGGCATTTTTCCCCGCCGCATTCTGGTCGGCGAGGACGAGTTCGAGGCGGCGCGCCGGCTCCTGCAAGAGGCCGGCTTCGGCAACGAGCTGCGCCGCGATGCCCGCTGAACGCGGCGGCATGGATGTGGCCGAGACGGACGTCACGGAGATGGACGCGACCGAAATGGACACGACCGAGGATGCGGTGCTCGGCGGCCGGCTCGTTCTGCGCCAGCCGCGCCGCGGTCATCGCGTCGGCCATGACGCCATCCTGCTCGCGGCGGCGGTTACCGCGCATCCCGGCGATCAGGCCGTCGATCTCGGCGCCGGCGTCGGCGCCGCCGGACTGGTGCTGGCGCGCCGGGTCGAGGGCCTGAGCGTCACTCTGGTCGAGATCGATCCGGCGCTTAACGCCCTTGCCGCGGCAAACGCCGCACGCAACGGCCTTGCCCCACGCGTGCGCTCGATCTGCATCGACGTGACCGGCGCGGCGGCGTCATTGACCGCGGCGGGATTGGCGGCGGGGATGGCGACGCATGTTCTGATGAACCCCCCTTTCAACGCTCCCCAATACAATCCGTCGCCGGACCCGGCCCGACGCTTGGCGCACATGGCTTCGGGCGAGACGCTCGATCGGTGGGTCGCCGCCGCGGCGCGGCTCCTCGACGCGGCCGGCACGCTGACCTTGATCTGGCGCGCCGACGGGCTCGGCGGCGTGCTCGCCGCGCTCGCCGCCGCTTTCGGCGCGGTATCCGTGCTGCCGGTTTATCCCAAGCCCGCCGCGCCGGCGATTCGCATCCTCGTCCGCGCCGTCAAAGGCAGCCGCGCGCCGCTTGCGATCCTGCCGGGGCTCACGTTGGCGGACGCGGCGGGAACACCGACGCCGGCGGCCGAAGCCATCTTACGCGGCGGCAACGCCCTCGCGTGGGTTGAAAACTGAAAAGATCAGGCGGGCACCGAACCGGGCCGCGGTGCGCTATCCTTCGCCCGGCCGCGTCGCGACCACGCCGCGATCGGCCAAGCGGAGCTGGGCCAATGGGAAAAGCCGACAATGACGGCGATCAGCGTCAACAGAACGTAGATTTTCATCGCTCGCGCACTCCGACGGTCGCCCCACCGGACAGCGGCCCCATCAGCGGCCTCGATTGTGGCCGCCAAAGAGCCAGAAGCATTCCAAAGGGTTAACGTTCCATTACTTGAGGCTTTGGCAGCCATCGCCTATCTGCAACCCATGACCCAACCAGCCAAGACCGAACCATCAGGCGATGAACGCGTGAGCGAGATGTGGACGCAGATTTTGGCGCCGTTGCGGCGTCTCGTGCCGGCACGGTGGCGCGGCGACCGGCCGGTCGTGCCGGTGGTGCGGCTCTCCGGCGTCATCGGTCTGTCGACACCGCTGCGCGCCAGTCTGACGATGGCGGGAATCGCGCGCACGCTCGAGCGCGTTTTTGCGGTACGCAACGCCGCCGCGGTCGCGCTCGTCATCAACTCGCCGGGCGGCTCGGCGGTGCAATCGCATCTGATCTTCAGCCGCATTCGCGAGCTGGCGCAGGAAAAAAAGCGGCAGGTGATCGCGTTCGTCGAGGACGCCGCCGCGTCCGGCGGCTACATGATCGCCTGCGCCGCCGACGAGATCATCGCCGATCCGCATTCCATCGTCGGCTCGATCGGCGTGGTCGGCGGCTCGTTCGGCTTCGACAAGCTCATCGCCAAGATCGGCGTCGAGCGCCGGCTTTATACGGCGGGCGAGCACAAGGCCATGCTCGACCCTTTCCTGCCGGAAGATCCCGACGATGTCGAACGGCTGAAACGGCTGCAGCAGGACATCCACGAGGATTTCATCGCGCTGGTGAAGTCGCGGCGCGGCGCAAAGCTTGCGGGGCCGGAGACGGATCTGTTTTCCGGCGAATATTGGACCGGCCGGCGGGCGCTTGCGCTCGGCCTCATCGACGGCATCGGCGAGTTGCGTTCCACGCTCAAGGCGCGGTTCGGCGACAAGGTGGTGACGCCGCTCGTCACCGAGCGCGGCCTGTTCGGCCGGCGCATCTTCGGGGTGAGAAGCGGCGGGTTGCTGTTGCCGGGCGGCCTTGCTGAGGACATGATTGCGGGGCTTGAAGCAAGGGCCATGTGGGCGCGTTACGGGCTCTGATGGAGGTGTCTCAATGCCGCCGGTTTTCGCCGTTGCGCTCGGCCTGATGGGAGCGGCGGCCCTGGTGCGCTGGTACGTCAAGGAGACGCAGCGCATCAACGCCGACCTCGAGCACGCCCGCCAGCGTGCGACTGTCGAGCCGGTCGATCGCACCACGCTGCCGACCCTGAAGCCCGACCCGCAGACCGGCGAATACCGGCCGGGATGAGCCTTCATCCGCCTCCGCACGTTAGTGCGGGGGAGGGGGACCGCCCGGCGAAGCCGGGTGGTGGAGGGGGCAACGGCCGCGACGCGTGCGCGACGTTCGAAGATTATTCTGAAACGCCGAAGCCCCTCCACCGCCCTTCGGGCGGTCCCCCTCCCCCGCGCAAGAGCGCGGGGGCGGATGACGGCTCACGCCCCTTGACCGGCGGCGGCCGTTCCCCCAACAACACCGCCATGAACGACGATTTGCCGCCGCACATGCGCCCCGACCGCTCGTTTCAGGGGCTGATCCTGGCTTTGCAGCGTTATTGGGCGGACTGGGGCTGCGTCATCCTGCAGCCGTACGACATGGAAGTCGGCGCCGGCACCTTCCATCCGGCGACGACCCTGCGCGCGCTCGGCCCCAAGCCCTGGAACGCCGCCTATGTGCAGCCCTCGCGCCGGCCCAAGGACGGCCGCTACGGCGAAAACCCCAACCGGCTGCAGCACTATTACCAGCTCCAGGTGATCCTCAAGCCGTCGCCGGACGACTTGCAGGACCTGTACCTGAAATCGCTCTATGCCATCGGCATCGATCCCAAGCTGCACGACATCCGCTTCGTCGAGGACGATTGGGAAAGCCCGACGCTCGGCGCCTGGGGGCTCGGCTGGGAGTGCTGGTGCGACGGCATGGAAGTCTCGCAATTCACCTATTTTCAGCAGGTCGCGGGCTTCGAATGCGCGCCGGTCGCCGGCGAACTGACCTACGGGCTCGAGCGGCTGGCGATGTATGTGCAGGGCGTCGAGAACGTGTTCGACCTCAACTTCAACGGCCGCGACGGCGCCCGCAAGGTGACCTACGGCGACGTCTTCCTGCAGGCGGAGCAGGAATTTTCGCGGCACAATTTCGAATTCGCCGACACCGACATGCTGTTCAAGCAATTCCAGATGGCGGAGACGGCGTGCAAGAAATATCTGGAAGACGGCTGGCAGCGCGCTCCTTCACCTTCTCCTCCCCCGCCCGCGGGGGAGGATTCTTTTAAGCTCCCTCCCCCGCTTGCGGGGGAGGGTAGGGAGGGGGCGAGCAATCGCGCGCATCATCTGATGGCGCTCCCCGCTTACGACCAGTGCATCAAGGCGAGCCACGTGTTCAATCTGTTGGACGCGCGCGGCGTGATCTCGGTGACCGAGCGGCAGAGCTATATTCTGCGGGTGCGCGAGCTCGCCAAGGCGTGCGGCGCGGCGTGGCTCGCGACCGACGGCGGAGGGATGAACTGAATGGGCGAGATGCCAGAAATCGGCGGCCGGGCGCCGATCACGATCGAAGTCGAAGCCGGCAAGAGCTACTGGTGGTGCGCCTGCGGGCTCTCCAAGAACCAGCCTTTCTGCGACGGCTCGCACAAGGTCACGGCGTTCACGCCGGTCGAGTTCAAGCCGGCGACCTCCGAGAAGGTGTGGTTCTGCACCTGCAAACGCTCGTCCAAAAAGCCGCTGTGCGACGGCAGCCATAAAAGGCTGTAGGATTGTTCACCCTCCCCTGCAGGGGCAGGGCTATCGCATGTGGTGCAGCATCTCGAAAAGGAACGCATCGTCCCATCCTGCACGTTTGAACTTGCCGCGAAGGGAGGTTTTGGCGTCGGGATGGGAGCGGG
>Ga0326728_10008589_pt1 | contig 25255 bp, 20 predicted proteins | sample MB3enrmetagenome_FD_207602 | JGI IMG/M metagenome (GOLD analysis project Ga0326728, IMG submission 207602) | Lab enriched peat soil microbial communities from McLean, Ithaca, NY, United States - MB31MN | ecosystem: Environmental > Terrestrial > Soil > Wetlands > Peat | place: USA: New York... | reverse complement strand
ACCTTTTTCGAAATCAAATATCTCAGAGATGTCTTCTGAACTCTCTGCAATCGTATATTTGAGTGGCGCAAGTTCTCCGTCCAGAATACATTCAGGAAGCGTTTTAGAGTAAATCTCCCTCATATCCCCAGCAATTTCATCTACGAACTTGACATTTCCGACTATACCCTGGAATGGAGTTGCAGTCATGCCCAAGATTTTTGTCCGTTCACCAAACTCATTGAGAAAATCGTTCCCTTTGTTGTTGATGAAGTTATGGATTTCATCCACGATTGCAAGGTCTGTAAATTCAAGAATTAGATCTCTGATTTCAGAACCCTGTTTTCCCAATATTGTCTGTAAAGAAGCGAAAAGCACAAAACCTCCACTTTTTCCTTTCCCGAGATATTTCAAAACTTCAGCAAGCTCATTTCTATCTACCTTATGCTCCGAAGAGAGGATTGCACTATTAGGAAAAAGAGGATGTTTGTTCTTTTCATCGTAATAGGTCTGATTAAGAAGAGGGTTGTTTTTCGAGACTAGGAAAAGCATAATCTTTCCCTCGTCGTAGTAAGTTTTCATGATGTGCTTCGAAACAAAGGTCTTTCCCCAGCCTGTGGGTACCTTGATATAGCCTCTCTGATTTGTTTCAAAATATTTAAGAAGATCTTTAACAATTCTTTTCTTATTTTCCTTCATAGGCTCGAGATAAATAGGTTTTATGCCAGCTGCGGCTTCATTTAAAATTGTCATCAGTACGCTGTCCTTATGTTTTTTACTGTAAAAACTTTTAAAGTACCTTTTCAGAACCAGAATATATCTTATAAAGAAGTTTCTGGGGAGTTGAATATTCCACACAACAGAAAACATTTCATAAAACTGAAAACATTATAAAAAGTAAATCCCCGCGAATTGTAGAGAATTTCAATAAACTTCTCAACTTCATCATATTCTTACAAATACATATAAATAATTTGTGAAAATCAGAGGTTTATCAAATCCTCTGCAAATTACTCATAAAAAGTTCCAGTCCAGAAAACTGCTGTATATAGCTTTCTCTTCAAAAGTATATAGTTTTCTCTTCAAAAGCTGAGAAGAATAAACTCTGGGAAGGCTTTTCTTTAAAAGGAATCTCTGTTAAATAATAAGAATTACATCAATATATATTTTATGCCAAAAAAGTCAAAGAAGAAAGGTAAGTAAGGAATTTTGATTTCTTTAACTACCTCTGTGCTTTGTCCTGAAATAATTAATAATTTCACCTAAAACTTGTTTTAATTTTTCCATATTAGCACAACCCAAAAAGCTTAACTCCTATTCTAAATTTTGCTTCTATTCTCAATTTGTTTAATAAAGCATTTTCTAATAATTCCAGTTCCCCAAGGTTAGAGGCTATTTGATGCCTTTTTTGCACCATTGAATTAATTTCTTAAAGTTTTTAAACTCATCTCTGAAATTTTGGATGTTGGTAATTATATTGAAAATGTGGTTTATGGTACCACCTCCGATTCCATTATAACGCTATGTTGAAAATAAGGGAAACCATGAAAAATAATAAGCAAATAAAAATATTTGATTTTGAATAATTCCATTTTATCTAGAGCGATGGTTAGAAAATATTATGTTGTTTGCGTCTGGGTGCGACACTGTAACTTTGATTTTTACAGTTGCATACTGTGGGCAATATTTTTTTTTTGCGATCCAAAAAAATGTTAAGAAGTTTCATTTTGAGAGGTATATTCTAAGGTAGTTAAAATTTTAGACATGTTAGTCTATTTTTAGGTAAATAAGTGTATTAAGAGTCTAAGTGTGTTTTACCTAAACTTAAATATCTTAAGCGTAATCTCCTCAAGGATTGGCGTGATTTCGAAAAAACTAATCGATCTTGGAGTGCTGGTGCTGAGGCAACATAACTCTCGTGGAAATTTCAAACCGCATATTTCAGTCAGGTTCAGAGATAATGATGGGGATTTACGCATGTTTTCCATCGACACTACCAGGACTATGGGAAAGCATTCATATCCTGATGCTTATCTGATTACACATGCTCATTCAGATCATCATGGGAAATCGGCTATGATATCCTCCAATTCGGTGTGTTCGGAAAAAACAGCAATCGCTCTTGAAATCAGGCACGACAAAAGATATGCTGGTAGCATTTTCAGGCTTGGAGATGAAATTGATGTAGGAAGAGTAAAGGTCAAGACTTTTCCTACTGAGCACACCTCCGGTGCGACTGCTTTTTACTGGGAAAACGAAATCGGATCAAGGATTCTGGTTACTGGAGATATCAAAGATGCAAGTAAGCTTCCTCCTTGTGATGTACTTATCACTGAAGCTAACTATGGGGATCCAGAAGATCCTAGCTGTCATTTTGTAGATGACCTTGAAGGCATGAAGTATGCTCTTTTTGAACACGAACCAGTTGCTTTCGGAGCATATGAATTTGGGAAGGCCCAGCGGGCAGTCAAACTCATCAGGGAATTTGGATATGAGGGTGCTATCCATATGGATGCAAGGACAAGAGCCCTTACACAGAGCATGCTTGAAGATACCGGGGAGCTTGAAGGGCTGAGTTCCGGAGGAAATGATGGGGTTTTCATAGTAGCACCCTGGAATCTTGACAAGCTTCCGTCGAATATGAAAAAGTACGTTCTAAGCTGCCGCATGGATTATCCTTACCCTATAATAAAAATAAGTGACCATCTTGATGCCTGTGGACTTGAAAATATGGTCAGGAAACTTAACCCTGAAGTTACTCTTACTTACCATCCAGGAGGTTACAGGCCCTCCAAATTTTCAAAACATTTAAATTCAATAGGAATCGATTCGATATCCATAGATCAGATAGGTAATGTTTTAAGTAATGAATTTATTTAAAGCTGTGAGATTCAATTTTAATAATTAAATATAGATAACTTAGATATGAAAATTAAATTCTGAGAATTTTGGTACAGTAATATTCAAAGAATTCAAATATAATAATTTTATTCAAACAATTTAGGTGATAATTTAGTCCCAATGACTTAAATGTGATAAATTAATTCCAATAAGTTAAATATGAAGAGAAATGTGACTAATTAGGATATATTTATATAATTATTAAAAGATATAATTTAAATTTGAGATTCAAGTATAATTCTTGCAAATTAGATTCCAAGATAATTGCCGTTCAGGAGTGTATATCGATTGAGTAAGCAAAGTCCAAAATCAAAACCCATAACTGAACCAGCAAAAACTACAGAAGTTCTTGCAAAAAATTCTGTCGTAAGCGTTGAGACCTCAGAAAAGAAGAATCTTATCAAGGAAATTACACCTGAAGAGAAGCAAAAAGCCCATCGAGAGGGAATCATAAAGACAATAGTAGCTTCAGCACTTGGGATAATCGCAGGACTTATCGCATCCAGCCTGTATGGAACAGGAGAAAATAAGGCGTGGTATGCTATACTCATGATAGTTATCGGTTTTACATATTTTTTGCAAAAGCTTATCTATTCTCAGCTTAATATAGACACCATTGAATTCAAGTTTAAGGACTGGTTTTACGTTGAGTTCATCGTCATTGATTTCTTCCTTGTTACCTGGACTCTCCTCCTGAATTGAAATATTTTTCACCTGAACTACAAAAAGGTTTTCCTAGTTTGAAAACCTTTTTATATGGTATATTTTCTATCAGCTTTTTATGGTTTAGCTTCTATTCAAGCAGCTTTTGCCTGCTTTATTCATTAAGCCCTTGCATAGTTGATGCTTCAGACTTGTAAATAGTCCAACAGTTCATATACCAGAGCAGGCATTTCATAACCGATGATTGCCACATATACACAATCTTCCAATCCGTATTATACCTACTTCATATTGTGAAGGATTTCTATAAACTCCTATATTTATTTGTATATTTATAAATTATATATAAAATATCCCGTGAAATTATATATTTCTCAAAATACCCTATTATTATTTTGCCGTGATAACTGCTCTCTATCATAGCAGAGATTTGCATTGTTAAACTTGATTATGCCTTAAATCGCAGGAGGCAATTCATTTCATGATGTATCTGTTAATAAATAAAAAAAACAATTCAAAGAAAAGATGTAGTTTCAAAGAAAAAACGTGATTTTGGGGACCACTATGAGAATAGCTATACTTAATAAAGACAGGTGTCAGCCCAGAAGGTGCAGTAAGGAATGCGAAAAGTACTGCCCCAGGGTCAGAACCGGGGACGAAACAATTATTTTTGGAGATGGCGGAAAACCCCTCATCTCTGAGGAGCTTTGTGTGGGCTGCGGAATCTGCATAAACAAATGTCCCTTTAAAGCCATCATGATTATAGGCCTTCCTGAAATTCTGCAAGAGCCCACCCATAGATATGGCTCAAATGGTTTTGTCCTCTTTGGGCTGCCTGTACCAAGAGTAGGAAAAGTAACCGGAATCCTTGGTCCTAATGGAATAGGAAAAAGCACCTGCGTACAGATACTTTCAGGATCTTTAATTCCCAACTTTGGACAGGAGAAGGGTGATTGGGACACTGTGCTTGAAAATTATGCTGGCACTGCTCTTTATGACTATTTCCAGGCTGTAGTGGATGGGAAAGTCCGTGTTTCCCAAAAACCGCAGTATGTGGATCAGATTCCGAAAGTTTTCAAAGGTAAAACCTCAGAACTGCTCGAGAAGACAGATGAAAGAAAAGTTCTTGATGAACTTATAGACTACCTTGATTTAAAAGGTGTAGTCGACAGGAAGATCTCTGAATTGAGCGGTGGGGAGCTTCAAAGGGTGGCAATTGCGGCCTGTGCAGCAAGAGATGCCCAGTTCTATTTCTTTGACGAAATCAGCCCTTACCTTGATATCTATCAGAGAATCAATGTTGCTCGCTTGATCCAGGAAATCTCAAAGGACAGGGCCATACTTGTGATCGAGCATGATCTTGCGATCCTTGACATGCTCGCAGACGTGATTCATATCGCCTATGGAAAACCTGCAGGTTTCGGTGTAGTCACTCTCCCAAAGAGTGTACGTGTGGGAATTAACCAGTACCTAAAAGGATATCTCCCTGAAGAAAACATTAGGATCCGACCTGAAGCCATTAAATTTGAGATCCATCCTCCAAGAGAAGATTCAAAGTTTAAATCCATGATAACCTTCAAAAGCTTTTCAAAGAAGTATGGGGATGGTTTCTCCCTGGAAGTTGCAGGTGGCAATCTTCGGGAAGGGGAAGTGCTGGGAATAGTGGGCCCTAATGGAATAGGAAAGTCAACTTTCGTGAAAGTTCTTGCAGGGGAAATAAAGCCTGAAGAAAGAGACACAGAGATCAAAGTCAAGATATCCTACAAGCCTCAGTATATCAAAGCTGATACACCGGTGAGAGTCCAGGATTTCCTGCGTGGCATCACAAAACGATTCGGAACTAGTTATTATGAGGTTGAGCTCTCAAATCCCCTCCAACTTGAAGAGATCTATGACAGCTTGCTTACTGAACTAAGCGGCGGAGAACTACAGAGGGTTGCTATTGCCGCCTGCCTATCCCAAGAAGCCGAAATATATATTCTAGACGAGCCGAGCGCACACCTGGATGTGGAGCAACGTTCTATGGTTACTAAGGTCCTAAATCATTTTGCCGAAAACAACCAGAAAACAGCCCTAGTTGTGGATCATGATATATATATGATCGATATGTTGAGCCAGCGCTTGTTGGTCTTCGAAGGCAAACCCACTGTATATGGTAAAGCTCGTGGCCCATTCAGCATGGAAACTGGTATGAACAAATTCTTAAAAAATCTGGGCATAACCTTCCGCAGGGATGAGGAAACTAAACGTCCTCGTGTGAACAATCTCGGTTCAAGGCTTGATAGGGAACAGAAGGAAAACGGAAATTACTATTATTCAGCAAGCAACTAAGGATATTTTGAAAACTTCGACAAAATCGAAGTTACTTTTAGCCCATTTTCCGCAGGCGTGCACAAGAATGCCATCTATGTTCTCAATATGACAGTAGCTCAAAAAAGAATCTAACTTTCAATGAGTAATAGTGGGCAAATCGGCAAAAAAATAATATACCTATGTTAATCTGCACAATGTCGGTTTTATAAAGAGAAGTCTGTTTTTTTCCAGGACAGTAAATTTTCGATACTAGCATGAGACTGGTCTTCTGTAATTAAGTAATTAATGTTTTCAGAATTAAGTTTCCAATGTAACAAATGTTTACGTTTTCATGTACTTAGAACGATTTTTATTCTAACTAACCTCACTGAAGTGCAGAACAACGATACGGAAAATGACAATAAGTGCATTTTGAAAATAAAGTTAACCAAATAATAGTGGAAGACCTAAGAGTCCAAAATAGCTTTTTATCTTATGTTTGAGTCTTTGGTTTTCAATGAAGATAGAAAGCCTCAATATACCAGACGAAGTAAAACGTTATTATACGGACTCCAACATTCTGGAACTTTATCCTCCTCAGGCGGAAGCAGTGAAAAAAGGGCTGCTTGAAGGAAAAAATCTACTTGCTGCAATCCCAACTGCCTCAGGGAAAACTCTTCTTGCTGAGCTTACGATGTTGAAGTCAATTTGCGCAGGAGGTAAGGCACTCTATATAGTACCCCTAAGGGCGCTAGCTTCTGAAAAGTTCAATCGGTTTAGGGAATTTTCTAACCTTGGGATCAGAGTCGGGATTTCTACGGGAGATTATGACTTGAGGGATGAGAAACTGGGGGTAAACGACATAGTTATAGCGACATCGGAAAAAACCGATTCTCTGCTCAGGAATGAGGCTACCTGGATGCAGGAAATCTCAGTAATTGTGGCAGATGAGGTACATCTTATCGATTCTACAGACAGAGGGCCAACACTTGAAGTTACTCTTGCAAAGCTTCGGAAAATGAATCCATCTTGCCAGATTCTTGCACTGTCTGCAACAGTAGGTAATGCCAATGAGCTTGCAGCTTGGCTTAACGCCGAACTTGTAGTAAGTGAATGGAGGCCTACAGAACTTATGGAAGGGGTGCATTTTAATGGAACTTTCTATTGCAAGGAAAGGGAAAAGCTTATTGAGCAGTCCACTAAAGACGAAGCTATAAACCTTGCGCTGGATACCCTCCAGGAAGGTGGGCAGTGCCTGATTTTCGAAAGCAGTAGGAGAAACTGTATGGCTTTTGCAAAGAAGGCAACTTCAAAAGTTAAAAATATTCTTTCAACAGAAGATAAGAAATTTCTGACTCGGATTGCAGACAAAGTGCTCGAAAATAGTGAAACCGATACCTCCGCAACCCTTGCTTTCTGCATTCGCTCAGGTACTGCTTTTCACCACGCAGGACTTATCACTCCTTTGAGGGAACTAGTGGAAGAAGGCTTCAGGGACAGAAGGATCAAGCTGATCTCAAGTACTCCCACCCTTGCAGCTGGACTCAACTTACCTGCCAGGCGGGTAATTATCAAAAGTTATAGGCGCTATTCTTCTGAAGCCGGGATGCAGCCTATTCCTGTGCTTGAGTACAAACAGATGGCGGGCAGAGCGGGAAGGCCCAGGCTTGACCCTTATGGGGAATCTGTGCTTCTTGCCAGGTCATATGAGGAGTTTGTTTCCCTTTTTAAGAACTATATCGATGCAGAAGCCGAAGATATTTGGTCCAAGCTTGGGACAGAAAATGCTCTCAAGACGCATGTGCTCTCTACAATATCCAACGGTTTTGCGCGTACAAAAGAAGAACTCATTGAATTTTTAGAGGCAACATTTTTCGCCTTCCAGTACTCAAACTTCGGACTTTCTACGGTTGTAGACGAATGCCTTGGCTTTTTGAGACAGGAAAAGATGCTTGAGAATACAGACGTCCTTGTTCCCACAAACTTCGGAAAACTAGTCTCGAGACTATATATAGATCCTCTGTCTGCATCTATCATCGTAAAGAACCTTAGAAAAGCAGAATCTCTGACCAAACTTACCCTGTTACATCTGGTCTGCAGCACGCCTGATATGCGCTTGCTCTATATGAGAAGCAATGACTATTGCACAATCAATGATTATGTAATGGCTCATGAAGGAGAGTTTGTGAAGGTCCCTAATCCATTCAATATTGCAGAATATGAATGGTTCCTGGGAGAGGTAAAAACATCTCTTATGCTCATGGAATGGATTAATGAAAAGCCTGAAAATGAGATTTGTTTGAAGTTCGGCATAGGGGATGGCGATATACATGCAATTGCAGATATTGCCGAGTGGATCATGCATGTAACCACCCAGCTTGCGAGGCTTCTTGACATCAAAGGAGTAAAAGATGCTTCAGAACTTGAAAAGCAGATCCATTATGGAGCAGGCTCTGAATTGATGGAGCTGCTCGATATCCAAAGTATAGGCCGCGTGAGAGCAAGGAAACTTTACGAAGCTGGTTTCAAGTCCATTGCAGACCTTTTAGATGCTGCCCCGGAAAAAGTGGCTGCTCTTCTTGGACCTAAGATCGCTGAAAAAATTTTGAACCCGATCGAAGGGAGAGAGACAGTTCCTGAAGTTATGAGAATCGCATCAATTGAAAAAGATTTTCCTTATGCACAAAGGAAAACCAATGATCATTGATTTTACCTACTTTTTGTTTTATTAATTTTCTTAATTTTCTTAATTTAAGTAATTTTTACTGTTTTTATGGTTTTATTTCTCTAGAATGCACAGAATCTTGGTGAGGGGCGGGAAGCTTACACGAGGACCATTATTAACTCACTTTCTGAAGATGTACACAAGAATGCCGTCTATTTTCTCAATATGACAGTGGCTTAAAGACAAATAATAAATTCTTCGAATAATAGGTTCAAATAAATGAAAGTATGCTTCACCTGACTTTTTTTGAGCATGGCTACATACTTATGAAACAGGAGGAAAAAGAATAATATAAGCAAATGAAATTATTTGATTTTGAATAATTTCCTCTATTTCCGAGCAGTTACACGAACATATCACGTTGCTTGCGGTGAAGTATAATATCACAATTTTGATTTTATTCCTTATATAGTTATAATTAAGTGCTGATACATAAACTTCCTATACTAATGTATTTCATCTTCGAGATGGATATTTTGGGAGATAAAATCTTAAATGATATTAGGGATTTAATGGAACTGGATTATCTAGTTATATCAGATACAGGTTATATTGGATTCTCATATATTATTTATATATTTTATCGGTTTATTTTAGAGATGATTACCATGTTGTTTAAAAAGTTGTCTGATGTTTCGGGAGCTGAAATGAAGAAATTGCTTTCCAGAGAATCAGGACTTGTAGATGTAGCGAAGACCGTCTCAGCCATACTTTCAGATGTGCGTATCAGAAAAGATGCAGCACTTAGGGAGTATACACGAAAATTTGATAAATTAGAGCTTGCTGATTTTGAAGTAAGTGAAGAAGAGTTTGAGAAGGCTCTTTCATGTATCGATCCGAAACTCCTGAATCACCTTAAATCAGCGGCTGCAAATATCCGAGCTTTCCACGAAGCTCAGCTTCCAGAGATTATCTGGTTCATGGAACTTAAACCAGGGATTGTGTTGGGCCAGAAGGCAACGCCTCTAGAAAGTATAGGCGTTTATTCTCCAGGAGGCCGGGCTTTCTATCCGTCAACAGTTCTAATGACGGTGATCCCAGCCAAAGTTGCAGGAGTTGCACAAGTTATAGTGTGCACTCCTCCATCAGCTGATGGTTCTGTGCACCCCCTAACGCTTAGTGCTGCAAAAGTTGCAGGAGCAGACAGAGTATTCAAACTAGGTGGTGCCCAGGCCGTTGGAGCCATGGCTTATGGAACTGAAACTATCCCAAAGGTAAATAAAATAGTAGGGCCTGGAAATATCTTTGTCACATCTGCAAAAATGCAGATAAGAGACGTTGCTGAAATCGACTTTCCTGCAGGTCCCAGTGAAGTGCTAATCATTGCAGATGAGTCGGCAGATGCTATTATGGTTGCTTCTGATATTATAGCTCAGGCGGAACACGATCCAAGTGCAATCTCGATACTTGTTACAATCTCCGAGACTCTTGCAGAAGATATAAAAAGAGAAGTGCTTGTCCAGTCTGAACAGACTGAAAGAAAAAGCATTGTTAAGGCATCTCTTGAGAGTGCAGCAATTCTTACTGCAGATTCCCTGGAACAATGTATAGACTTCAGCAATAAATTTGCTCCAGAGCACCTCGAAATCATGGTATCAAACTCAGATTTTGTACTTGACGGAATTAAAAATGCAGGATCTATTTTTATAGGAAATTATTCTCCTGTTACTGTTGGGGATTACGCGTCTGGTACTAATCATGTACTCCCTACGGCTGGATATGCAAAAATTTATTCTGGCCTGAATATAAATCACTTTATGAAATACTCAAGTATTCAAAAAATAAGCAAGACTGGCCTTGAAAGTTTAAAAGAAACTATAATCGCATTAGCTGAGGAAGAAGGATTAAAGGCACATGCTGATTCTATTAGAACCCGTTTTGGGTACAGACCCTCTAAATAATATTTTAGCTAACCGATATGTATATAAAATTTAAATACATAAACAAAATTTGGTATTTAAATGAATAAAAATTTAAATTTTGAACAAATAAATACTTAATTCTTAAAAATGAAGAGTGGGGATCAATATGAAAATCAGAGTAGTTAGTTCACGGGAGGAAATTCCTGCCCTGAATCCGAACGAGAAGGTTATCCACCTTGCTTTCAGACCATCTAACAAAGATGTATTTGTGCTTGCTGAAACATGTCCGAAAATTGAAGCAATACAGCTTCCAAAATCCTACAAAAGGACTGTTTCGAAGTCAATTGAAATGTTTCTGGAAATGCAGAAGATAAGTCTCCTGGAAGGGGATGTATGGGGACATCGAAAAGATATAAACGAATATTACAATGTCTCTCAGAGTGTGCTGGAAAAGATTCAAGAATTAAAAGCTGATCGCTTCACAAATGAGGTCATTGCTGAAAAGCTTTCAAGAGAAAGCAAGTTGAATTCAGATATGATCCTTTACATTCTGAGCAAAAGAACAATTGATTAATCTGTTTTATCAGTCACTTTTCCCGGAAAAATTCCTGTTTTTAGGATATGTTCTGTGAAAAATGGCTAATATTGATACTAATCATAGCTAGGAGGATATTAAATTTTTTCCAGAAATATTCGATCCTCCTTTTCGGGATAAAATTTATGATTAGAACTCCATTCAATAAATGCTTTCCTGTATTTTTTTTGTTAATTTCAAAAGGAGTTTTGTTTTTATCAAAAAGTAGGATTTAGTTCCATCTTTTCAGACAGCTGAAAATCTGATATCCATATTTATCTTCATTCCGATATACCTATAAACTATCTATTTGGAATCTATTTCCCTGTTCATTAATAAATGGAGGCCTCCTAGTTACTTTTTACCCTCCATCAATGACTGCTCGTTAAATTTGTTTCTGTTGTAACTGCTTTTTTATAATCAAAGTTGCTGTGGCTCATCCCACTGCAGCAAGTGGTTATATCGCTATTGCTATGGATAATAGATAAATTATCCAAAATCATATATTTTAATTTACTTATATTATTTTTTATCCTGTTTTCTGATTTCAACATATTTTTATTGTACATAAAAATTTGTACTATCATCCCAGTTCCAAGTAACTCCATAACTCAAAGTTCGCAACCCAAAAGCTGTTTTTAATCTCATAGTATTCTTTAAAGATTTATTTTGCTGTGATATTTTTTATAATCTGCACCATTTTTGAAAGAAAATATTTTTTTTCCAGCTCCAACGAAAAATGTATATGTAAATCATCATTAACCATTGCATCAAGCTTAAAACATTACATTTTTACCAATTTCAAAGCATATACCCCAAATAATTGATAATTTCATTGTCTTAAAAAAAATTGCGATATTTTATACAAAAAAAGCGATGTGATATCTTATTTTGCAAATACAATGGTTTGCGTGTATTAATTCCTTTTTATAGTACAATGGTAGATTTACAAATAAATTAGTCCATTAATTAACGATTATCTAGGAAGTTACCATCCTACAGAAAGCTGGGGTACTTGACTGAAATAATAGCTCGAACATGCACCAGTTATTCTGATTAAAGTAAAAGGTGATCTCTTACCCTTTTTATTATGGAATTGAGGAAAAATAAAGTATTAAATCACGGGGCAGAAATGAGAGAGGAGATAGCTGAGGATAATCAGATAATTTCGGTGACTGGGTGCTACTGTCGGCGGACCTTGATGCTAGCTTTGGAGAATCGGTCAAATTTAGATGGTATCCTCCTCTACCTTGGAATTATTAAGTAAAAAGGTCAATTGAGTCTGTTCAAGCAAGGGAAAGCAGCGAATGATAGTGGTTTCAAACATTTAAAGGAAAGTTTTAATGTATTACCAAGCCGAATGAGTGAGGGAATGGACAGGTAATATACCACAAATTCGTTGCATAAAACTTTAAAAACAATGTTTCAGTCGTGTTTTTCAGCTTTACCAACTTCGTGAGAGGTGACAAAATAAGCAACGGCGATAACTTGATTGAAATATATGATTCTAATGTAGCGAACTATCATGTCATTGTAGCTATATAGCTGTTTGACCATTACAGGCTCAGAAGCTTCCAAGAAAAGAGCACATCAAGTCAATCATTATAACTCAATACCACAAATTATACATTTTTTTTGACCAAATACCTGTATCTAATTTAGTTCTATTGAGCTTGATTTCTCAGCTCCGAAATGTTGATGCAAAGGAATATGAAGGTGTGTTTGAAAAAAGATAAATAATTAATTTGCCTTAGAACAGAAAGCACAGGTAGATTCCTCCATGAGTCGTAGTTATTCAGAAAAAATACATATCAAAATACGCAACAATTAGGATTATCAACTGAGGTAGGAAATAAAGTTTTTTAACCTAATTCTCCTTTTCTTTTTTCTTATATGAGATAATTTTGCGCCCGAAAAAATTCTATTTTTAAGGGAATAGAAGATAATTATTTATCCTCTGTTCTCTTATTTTTCTCATGATTTTTGATCCTATTACAGTCTGCAACCTGGATTTTTCTAATCGTTTTGTGAGGTCTGCGACACATTAATTCATGGTTGAAGAAGATGGAATACCCACTCTAAGGCTAGGAGACCTCTATGAGGAGCTTGCAAAAAATGAAGTTGGGTTGATTATAACAGGATTTTCTTATGTACTTCCTGGTGGACAGAGTATTATTTACCAGCAGGGTATCTATAATGATCGTTTTATTGAACCTTACATGAAGATAACCGAAATAGTACACAGGTACAGAAGCAAAATCATACTCCAGATAGTGCATGGAGGGAGGCAAGCAGCAGTTTCTGAAGAATATCCGGTTCCTATAGCTCCTTCAAAAATTAAAGACGAAGTCTCAGCAGTTGTACCTAGGGAAATGACTGAACATGATATACTAGAAGTAATCGAGGCCTTTACAAAAGTAGCTATCCGGGCAAAAAAAGCAGGTTTTGACGGGGTACAGCTTCATTGTGCCCCCGGTTTCCTTTTAAGTAATTTTATTTCTCCATACACAAATAGGAGGGATGACCGCTGGGGTGGCTCAGTAGAAAATCGGGCAAGAATAGTCACGGAGATTGTCCACCAAATAAAAGAACAATCTGGAGCTGATTTTCCAATTCTTGTCAAATTGAATGCAACAGATGGTTTCCAGCAGGGTTCTCAAAAAGCAGACCTCGGAATTAATATTTCACAGGTTGTGGAGACTGCAAAACTTCTAGAGAAAACTGGAGTATGTTCAATCAAGGTTAGCGGAGGGATAAGTGAGGCAGGTGAAGCAACCTTAAGAACTGCAATTAACTCTCCTGCTGAATAGGCATATTTTGGAGAATATTCTCAAGTAATAAAAAAAGCAGTAAATATCCCTGTAATGTTTGTAGGAGGTATTAGATCCCTTTCTGTAATGGAGAATCTGCTTGAAGAAGGATATGCAGATCTAATTTCCATAAGTAGGCCATTCATCTGCGAGCCTGATCTTGTTTCAAAACTTAAGTCTGGGAAATCCAAAAGGGCAATGTGTGCATCCTGTAATCTATGTTTTAATCTCAAGGGTGTCAGGTGCAGCTACGAGTTTGATCGAAATCCCGGGAACTGAAATCTCCTAACCATCTAATTTTTAAGTTAGGGTCTTAGTTTATTTTAACTTGTATATGAGATTGTTATTTAATTTTGATTCTTTTTCAGGAAGTTCTCAAGTTTTTCCATCCAAGTGTATAATTCTAATGGCTACATTGTAACCTACTTTCTGCAGATGTTCTCAAAAAAATAAAATTTTAATAATATCGTTTTTGGATACCGCAGTCATCATGGTTCATGTTCTATCGATTGTCCTTAGTCTGGAAGGCTGTTCAATGAACTCAACCTCTATTTCAAGAAGCTCACGTAGTTTTAAGCATAAAGCCTCCATTCCCGGGCTTTCAGTGGCATAGTGAGTAGCGTCAATAATGCAGATATCCTCGTAGGCTCGAAGAATCTCATGCTTAAGTTCGGAAGATATAAAAGCATCAATTCTATTTGCTCTGCCAATTTCAAGAAATTCACTCTTGAAACCGCTACCTCCAATAACCATAACCCTCCTGATCCCTTCTCTTTCTCCAGCATACACTACAGGAGTCTGCAGACATTCTGATATGTGAGATGCTAGTTCAGCTGAAGAACAAGGTTCTACTTCCCCTATTCTACCTATTTCTACAGTTTCGCAATTTTTGAGCCCAATCTTTACTGCAAGGGCACAATTGATACCTTCTCTTTCCCTGTCATAATTTGTGTGCATAGCATAAAGAGATATTCCATTTTCAAAGGCAAGCTTGAGAGAAGAAGCTAGTGATTTTGAAATTTTGTTAATAGGATGGAAGATGAGAGTGTGATGAGTAATCAGCAGATCTGCTCGCATTTCGGAGGCTTTTTTAAGAACATAGAAATTAGCATCAAGAGCAACTGCAATCTTTTCTATATCATTTTTCAGGCCAAGAATTAATCCTATCTTGCCTCTGTCAAAGTCATCAGCAAGCTCAAGTGGTGCAATTTGTTCAAGAATTTCTACAATTTTTTCAAGTTTCATGCAAAAAACTTCCTTAAATACAGAGATTTCAGATACTAAAAAAATCATTTCATCAAATATGCCTTACAAAATAGTTGATAGTAAATTGAAGATACTTAAAGCGTTATCTTGTGATAATAAAGACAATATTATATATGAAATGCCACTATTTAATTTTAAAACTATGTTTTCATTCATTAAAGAATTTCGATAAACTCCTATACATTTGAGTATTGGAGAGTTATAATCTCTTAACAATAATTTTTACTCATGGAAAATTTTACTGATTTGCTCTTTAAGAAGAATATAACTTTTTAAGTCAGTTGAAGACGAACTTACTAAAATTGATTCCTCAATTGATTGGAAATATTTTCGTATCATTTCTAAGTCTATATATTTTAACAAAACCGTTTCATGAGGAAGACCTGAAGTTGAAGTGATCATTATATTTATTGTAATGAATTACTGTATCAATAGGTAGAGTATGTCAAATTTGGGATAGAACGTCAGAGTAATAGCATGACAGCAGGAAAAATGACGATTCAAAATATTCTGATGCCTTGGGATTAATCCTCAAGCTACATTAAAGACTGAGTTTTCCCAAATAAACTTAAAGGACCAAAACAATGCATTTAAAGAAAAATATTTTAGTAAACATGTTTAAATTTATGCCGATTCATTGGCTCTTTCAAGCTGATACTTTTTCCGGATTTTCGCGACTATTTCCTCATAAGGGTCGACAAAACAGCTGCTAAGTTCCCTCATTTTTTGCAGTGGTGGACTGTTCCTACATACATACCAAACTCATATAATCAGTATTCCCGTAGATAGAGCAAACCTCAATTAGTTTTCCTCGATTCATATTAGTTTTTTCCTACAAGATGACTTAAAGTATCGATTTGTTAATTATATATGAGAAGGATGATTTAAGATAAAGATGTTTTTTAAGGAACTTGAAATGCGAAAAAAATCAATCTGCTTATATAATCACACCATATAACATGTCCCAGTAACTACATAAGATTTATTTTAAACCAAAATGATTTAACAGCTTACAGTGAGATAAAAATGACTGAAATGATGACCCCTGCAATGCGTCAGTATTATGAAGCCAAGCAGGCCTACCCTGATACACTTGTTTTCTTTCGAATGGGAGATTTCTATGAGTCTTTTGGGGAAGACGCAAAAACCATATCCAAAGAACTTGAAATAACACTGACTGCTCGGGGAAAAGACAGGACAGGGGACAAAATGCCGCTTGCAGGAATTCCTTACCATGCTATCGATACTTACTTGCCAAAGCTCATAAACAAAGGATACAAGGTAGCTATCTGCGAACAGCTCGAAGACCCAAGGCAGGCGAAAGGAGTTGTAAAGCGAGGGGTGGTCAGGATAGTTACCCCGGGTACAGTAATTGATTCTTCAATGTTTTCGGACGCTTCGAATAATTACTTGATGGCAGTTGCAGGAAGAGAAGTTGGAAAATCTGGGAAAAATACAAAAAAGGAAATCGAAATTGGAGTCTCTTTCCTGGATATTTCTACGGGGGAATTTCTTACAACTCAATTTCGAGACTCGGAAAGCTTTGAGAAATTACTTAGTGAATTTGTCCGGATGAGCCCTGCAGAATGTATTCTGCCTACTTCTCTGCATGGGAATTCAGAACTCACAGATAAACTGAAAGATCAAACTATTATTCAGGAGTTTGTTCCTGAGATCTCAGGAGCCGAAGAAGCAGGAAAAAAATTGAAAGCCCATTTCAAGGTTGCAACTCTTGAAGGGATGGGCTGTGAGAAACTGGATTTTGCAGTATGTTCTGCATGGGCTGCCCTGGAATATGCACAGAATACACAAATGAGGGATCTTGTTCATATCAACACTTTGAAGACATACTCAAACTCTGAGTTTATGATTCTTGACTCAATAACCCTGCACAATCTTGAAATTGTAAAAAATGTTAGGGATGAAGGAGACAAAAACTCCCTTTACAGAATTCTTAACTGCACAAAAACACCTATGGGTAGCCGTATAATGAAAAAGTGGCTTTCAAAACCCTTGTTATCCATAGAAAAAATCAACTTTCGACTCGATGCTGTCGAAGAACTAGCATCAGATCCCTTGATCCGTTATGATATTCGAAAATGGTTGTCCGAGGTAAGGGACATAGAACGTCTCATAGGAAGAGTGGTATATGGAAATGCAAATTCAAGAGATCTTATAGCCCTGAAAAAGTCCCTTAGTGCTGTACCTCCTATTCGGGACTGCCTGATGGGAAAAAAGGGAGTAAAATTGTTGAAAGAAATTGCAGAAGGACTTGCATTTTTTTCAGAGCTCGAAAATCTGGCTGAAATGATAGAAAAAACAATAGTTGAAGATCCCCCAGTATCAATCAGGGAAGGTGGAATGATAAAACCAGGATATAATGGGGAACTAGATGAGCTTCGAAATATTGCCAGAAACAGCAAACAATGGATTGCGGATTTTCAGCAGAAGGAAAAAGAGAGAAGTGGGATTAAGTCCCTGAAAGTGGGATACAATAAGGTTTTTGGCTATTATATTGAAGTAACTAATGCCAACAGTAACCAGGTGCCTGAAGATTATATTAGAAAGCAGACAATCGCAAATGCAGAGCGCTTTTTTACCCCTGAGCTCAAAGAAAAAGAGAGCCTCATCCTTACAGCCAATGAAAAGTCTATGGCTCTAGAATATGAAATCTTTATGATGATTACGCAGGCTCTTTCAGCCCATTCTAAAGAACTCCAGGAAACAGCTGAAAGAATCGGAAATCTAGATACTCTTTCAGCCCTAGCTGAAGTTGCAGGAAATAGCAATTATACTAGGCCTCAGCTTACAGAAGATTGCAAGATCCTTATTCGGGATGGGAGGCATCCTGTCATTGAAAATGTAGTTCCAATGGGTTTTGTCCCTAATGACACGGTGATGGACTGCAAGGAAAATCAGTTTTTGCTAGTTACGGGCCCTAATATGGCTGGGAAGTCTACTTACATGCGACAGATTGCACTTATAGCTATCATGGCTCAGGCAGGCTCTTTTGTTCCTGCATCCCATGCCTCCATAGGGATTATTGACCAGATTTTTACAAGAATAGGAGCTTTTGACGACCTTGCAAATGGGCAGAGCACTTTCATGGTAGAGATGGTAGAGCTTGCAAATATCCTGAACAATGCAAGCCCTAAAAGCCTTGTACTTCTTGACGAAATAGGCAGGGGAACGAGTACTTATGATGGATATAGCATTGCAAAATCTGTTATAGAGTTTCTACATAATAGAGGAAAGGTTGGAGTCAGGGCTCTATTTGCAACCCATTACCACCAGCTCACAGTCCTTGAGGAGAAGTTGAAAAGGGTCAAAAATTATCACATCGCAGTAACAGAAAAAGGTCATGAGCTCGTCTTTCTGAGGAAAATCGTACCCGGAGCAACGGACAAGAGTTACGGTATTCATGTTGCAAGGCTTGCAGGTGTACCGGAAAAGGTAATCGAAAGAGCAAATGAGATTCTTGAGGAAATTGAAAAGGAAAACGTTTTTACGGAAGCTGAAGACAGCGAGAAAGGGAAAATGAAAAAAAGTAGGGCAACAGCACGATATACTCAGATGATCCTTTTTGATCCTGGAAATAGCGAAGGAATTCCGGCACAATTAAATAAATTCAGTGCTTTAAAAAGAGCTGGTCCTGTGGAAGCAGCTATGAGAAAATTGAATGTTGAAGAAATGACACCAATAGAAGCCCTGAATAAGCTCCATGAACTAAAAAAACTTCTCGATTAAGGATCATCAAACTCAATCTCTGCGGATTTACATAAAAATCCCATTTATTTTCTCAATATGACAATAGCTTGAAAAGTAATCTAACTTTCAATGAATTATGGGGGAAAATAGGCAAATAAATTATACATCTGTGTACATTTGTGGAATGTCGGATCAAAGGGTATTTTGATATTTTAAAATATGTTTAAAGTATATTTTTCTGGTTTTTGATGGGGTAAAGGAATGATAGAAGAATATATTGAAGTGCAGGGAAATAAGATTCGAATCCTTGATCAGGATACAATAAACAAAATCGCAGCAGGAGAAGTAATTGAACGCCCGGCATCCGTGGTGAAGGAACTGATAGATAATTCAATCGACGCAGAAGCTAACTATATCCGAATCGAAGTCGAAAAAGGTGGAAAAAATTCAATTCTTATTCGGGATAATGGTTGCGGGATGAACAGGGCAGATGCACTTATTGCATACAAAAAATATGCAACAAGCAAACTTACTAAAATAGCGGATCTTGATACTATCTCGACAATGGGATTCAGGGGAGAAGCTCTTGCTTCAATCACAGCTGTTGCAAAGACGGAAATCCTTACCAGACCCTTAAAAGAAATCACTGGCACGAAGATAGTAATTCATGGTGGAAAAGTACTTGAAGCCTCAGATGCAGGCACTGCTCCAGGCACCTCAGTTCATGTGAAGGATCTCTTTTATAATACGCCTGCAAGGTGCAAATACCTCAAAAGTGATCGTATAGAACTTGCCTATATCACAGATACAGTCACGCAGCTTGCCCTGGCAAATACAAATATTTCTTTTACCCTTCTCAGTGAAGGGAAACCAGTCCTTAGAAAAATGGGATCAAACGATCTTTTCAATTGTATTGTCAATATTCTTGGGCCAGATATCGCTCGCTCGATGCTTCCTTTGGAACATAAGACAGAAGACTTTGAAATCCGAGGCTACATCTCGAAACCAGAAACTAGCAGAGCAGAAAGTGACCATATATTTCTTTTCGTAAATACTCGTCCTGTATCTTCAAGAGCTATCACTACTGCTGTCCGTATGGGATACTATACCAAGATCCCAAAAGGACGTTATCCTGTTGCAGTACTCTTTATTATTCTTGACCCCAGAGAAGTGGATGTGAATGTTCATCCCAGAAAAGCCGAGGTTCGTTTTAGCCGAGAAAAAAAGCTCGAGGATGCAGTCACAGTTGCCGTTGAAAAGGTTCTATCTGAACATGGACTTGTACCTGAGATCATGGAAAACGGGAACAGAGCTTTTCAGAAAACTTTCAAAGTTTTAGGTTCTTCAGGAAGATTGCAGGTATCAGGTACTCAGGAAACCTCCCAAAAAATGATTGTGGAAACAGAGATTGAAAAGAAATATGAAGTTCCTGAGAGCAGTAGCAAAATCCTTCGAGAAGGATCCAAAGCTTATACTTATCCCGTAAAAGATACTGAAAGAAAGCTAAAAAAATCAGAGCATTTTCTGGATTTTGCTAGAGAAAGAGAAGTACAGGAATCCTTGAGAGAAAACGAGCAGGATAGTGAAGTATGGGACGAAATTAGAATAGTAACTGAAGATGATAAGCAAGAACCAAAACAAAAACCAAATACAGAATCCCTTGAAGATCTTCGGATAATCGGTCAAGTTTCAAAAATGTATATCCTTGCCGAAAAAGGAGAAGATTTAGTACTTATTGATCAGCATGCAGCCCACGAGAGAATTCTTTATGAGAAGGTATTAAAAATTAAAAAATCCAGAGTACAGGAGCTTATAATACCCATAACTATAGATCTCACCCCAAAGGAAAAAGTGCTTATGGACGAATATATCCCCTACCTTGAAGAGTACGGCTTCGGAATCTCGGAATTCGGGGACAATACTTATGTAGTGACATTCGTACCCGAGGTTTTCGGGCAGCTTGAGCATCCGGAACTTATCCATGATGTAGTCTCTGACCTTTTAGCTACAGGAAAGGTTAAAAAGGATACCGGGATTTCAGAAAAAGTGTGTAAGATCCTGGCATGTAGGACTGCAATTAAAGGTGGCGCAGCTTTCAACTCCATACAGATGAAAGAGCTCATAGAACAGCTCAAAAAGGCTGAAAATCCCTATTCCTGCCCCCATGGAAGGCCAACTATTATAACTTTCAAAAAAGGCGAACTGGACCGCATGTTTGCAAGAACAAGATAAAACTGTCTTTAAACTTGAATTTTCACAATATGGATTTTAAGAGGTATATGCCAGCTACAAACCAGATTATATACAAATTTAGCTGAATAACCAAGATATAGAGCAGCAGATATTGGTCTTTAAAATGTGAAATTAAGAGCTTGAAAATTATTGGTTTTGGATTTCAACTGCATGAATCCTATTTATTTAGAATATATAAATATGCAGACAAATTATATCAAAACCTATAGTTATATATTCACAGATAATGATAATTTTACAAAACTCTGTTTAGTTTTTAATTTTTAAAAAAATCTTCACGGTTGTTGTAGTTGAAATATACTTATTTTTTCTTTTGGTGATGAAATAAATTGCCTTTAAGTCTCTCAGCTTATTGAGGTTTCTGGAAATTGTACTTTCAGAAATCTGCAAACGATCAGCTTTTCTGGCGCTATTGTTGGTTCATGCTCTATAATCTCTTCCAATAATATGTTTAGTTTTTCATCCAGACTAGTTTTTCATCCAGACTATCTCCTAAAAGTTTATAGTCCTAATCAAATATTATATATATATGACTAAATCGGTAGATGATGTTCATTGTATTGATGCTGCCTATTTTAACGCAAAACAGAGATTGGAAAATGCAGATATTGGAAAAGAGAATAAAGCGTTGATTGAAAATTTTTCAATTGCTCTCCGACGGGAAGGAACAGCAAAAATAACAATCACATGGTACTTACAATATACAACTTGGATTGTCGAGCAACTTCAGGAACTAGGATTCAATGAGACCTTGAATAAGTTAGATCCTGATACTTTTGATAGATTGCTTATTTACTTAGAAGATGAAAGAAAATTATCTTGTGGCACTATCCAAAATTATAAAAAATTGATAAAAAAGTTTTTCAAATGGTCCACAGGTGGTAACCCGCCTAAATGGATTATGGATCTTAAACTAAAAATAATTGAAAGCCCTGTGCAACCTTCCGACATACTAACCAAAGATGAGTTCACCCGGCTTCTCGAAGGTTGCAGACATCCACGAGATAAAGCGATCATTGCAGTTCTTGCAGATGGTGGAATGAGAGTAGGATCTCTGCTATCCTGCAGGATTAAAAATATGGAGTTTAACCAATATGGAGCTATGATTTACCTTTCAAAAACAGGAGCTAACAAGACGACACCGGCAAAGGGGCTACCAACTCACTTGGAGCGCAGGGTATTTGAATCAGTGGCTTGCAGTTCATCCTTTTCACGAAGATCCAGAAGCTCCTTTATGGATAACCCTTAACAGAAATAGAGAAGCTGTAAGTTATAAAGCTATCCGAAAAATGATAAAGACTACAGCCGAAAAAGTAGGCATCAAGAAAAGTATACATCCACATTTGCTACGACATATGGCTATAACAAACTGGATTTTAGATGGTCTTAATGAGCAGGAAATTAAGCACAGAGCGGGCTGGAGTCGGGGCAGTACTCAAATGTTCAAAATCTATGCAAATTTCACGGATCACGAAATTAACAATAGTATTTTTGAGAAATATGGACTCAAAACTGAAGACAAAAGACACGTTACACTTAAGAGATGCCCACGGTGTAATAATGTGCTAAAACCGGATGATAAATTTTGTAGTCAATGCTCATTGGTTCTTGATCAAGCAACTTCTCTAAAACTAGAAAAAGATAAAGAAAAACTGGATTTATCATTCTTAGAAGTTTCCAGTGTCGATCCAAAAGTTTTGGAGAAAATAGCCATGGAAGTCAAAAAAATTCTAAACAAGCAAACTTAAAATGTAATCATAAATTTTGCTTTTTAGTCCTGTGTATCCGATATAACACTTAGCATATAAAAAATCAGTTATATAAGATAAGAAGTTTGCTTATTGAAAATTAATATTACTTCTTCAATCAAAAATCTGACAATATTCCAAAAATATTATATATAAATAGACAAATAAAAAGTGAAGTTAAAGATTTTAAATAAATTGAATCTAAGTGCTTAAGGTACAACGTTACAGTTGCATAAGTGTACATTTTCCTATTTTTAAAATAGGGTATTGGATAGTCGAGCATATGGGAGAATAATTCGTAAGTTGTTCTGTAACTGTATTCAAATACTATTGTCCCTTTAAGTTTGGAACTTTTGATGAAATCAAACTTTCATCTTAATTTTCGGAAAAAACACGGTTTTCAGTTTATATTCCTTATAATAATTTCTTAATTTCTTAATTTCTTCATCTGATATTTCATTTTTTGTTTCTATTATGTAGTCTATAAGTTCTACTCTTAAACACCAAATCTCATCAATTGTTTCCTTTAATTTTTCAATTTCTGTATTTGAGATTTCTTTTTTTATTTGATTCAAATATTCTATGACTTCTTTTTTTAATTTCTTAATTTGTGAATCTGATATGCTTCTTTCTGCTCGTACACGCTTTACAAATTCGTCAACTTCTTCTTTAGGCGATGTTTTGTTTTCTATTTGTTCTAAGTATCCTATGCCTTCTTCAATATAGCGTCCTTTAAACAAATCCTTCCAAATACATTCTTCGTATATATTGTTGACATCCAAGATTGTTATATCTATTTCTACCCCGTCATTTGGTTCCCGATCGGATTTCGGATACCCTAGGCGTACCCTATTATCTAAAAATCCAGTAAGTTTTTTAATATTATTCATTAATTTATTTTTGTCAGTGGTCAGAAAAAGTCTGAAAAATTCAGGGGATATTCGTAATGCATTCTTAAAAGCTTTCTCAATTAGTTAAAAAAGTGTAACTTCTGCATGTTCCGCTCCATCCTTCTTACTTGAATCGTAAGTTGACTGTGAGCCAAAGGTGTAAGTTCTTGTAGACGTACTGGATAAGTCTTTATATTCACACGTCCCAAATCTCCTATTCAAAAACTCCATATCCTTTGAACCATAAATTAGATCCAAATGCTCACGAAATATATTTTCACGAATTGAATTATTTTTTTGTATTTTTGATATTAAATCTGGATATTTTTCCAATATGTGAATTAGATTCTGTATACTGGAATCAGTTGAATATAATGTCGGATCATTTCCATTTTTTCCTAATTTTACTTTATAACCTTCAATGTACCCATCTTTTTTTAGTTGTTTTAAAGCTCTATAAATCATATTGTAACGCGCATTACCTTCTTGATTCACATAACCTAGTTCATTTGCTAGTTCTGCAGTCGTTTTAGAAGACTCGAGTAGACTGATTAAAATTCGTTCTTGAGTATATTCTACTTGCAGATTGTCTTCTTGCATACTATATAGCTAGTTCTAATTCATATTAGAATATATCTGAAAAATAACAGATTTAATAGTCGACAAGTTGTGGCTTTTTGTCGATTCACGCCAATTTTTTAATTATTGTCGATTATCGCCAACTTTTTAATTATTGTCGATTATTGCCAATTTATTAATTATTGTCGATTAAAAATAAATATAAATGTCTAACTCCTATTAGTTTTGTATAGAATAGTAATTATGGAAAGTCTCGCGAATTACCTGTAAAGCTAAAATCAAATTTTTGTATACATTGCATTGTTTAGTATCTCGATGTGAGATTTTCCCCAAACTTTTTGAGAGTTATTTTGACTAAAAATAGATAAGTTATTAGATAAAGGTGAAATTATGTTTAGATTCGGAAAAAGAACTGTGATAAAACAGGGAGGAAGTTTCATGATAGCGCTACCCATGCAATGGATGAAATCGTGGAATTCAGATGTTAAAACCGTGATGATAGAAATGGATAGTGAAAATCAACTTAGAATTATAGCAGGCGACACTTGCCATGAAAATACAGTATACTAAACTGTCTACACGAAAGAATTCAATAGTTGTATTCCCGAAAAAGGATAACGCATCTGGGAAGAGGGACACAAATGCACGGTCTAAAACCAGAAACTATAGTTATATTTAAAAAATTATATAAAGAGTATTATGAATTAATCGACTATCGAAGAAAGTTCGGTAATGTGTATGAAAAGGCACAGGCCATGTTAATTAAAAATGTTGCTGAAAATGTTTTGCAAAATACCACCGCGGCCAAGCAGTCTAAAATTTTGCAAAACCCCCCACTGATACCTACTTTCATAACGAGTGACCCACAAGAACAGATTGACCCAGAAATAAGGAGTGATAAATGATGAATTATGAAAAAGATTTAGCGATTAAATGTAAAGAAAATTTGAATTCATTGTCAAACAGATATATGCTTGAACTAGCTGATGCCAGTTTTAAGGATAT
>Ga0326728_10008588_pt1 | contig 25257 bp, 27 predicted proteins | sample MB3enrmetagenome_FD_207602 | JGI IMG/M metagenome (GOLD analysis project Ga0326728, IMG submission 207602) | Lab enriched peat soil microbial communities from McLean, Ithaca, NY, United States - MB31MN | ecosystem: Environmental > Terrestrial > Soil > Wetlands > Peat | place: USA: New York... | reverse complement strand
CAGCACGATGGTTCCGGCATTGGTCAACTCCCCCGAGAGATCCAGGTAACTGCCGTCGCCATTGACCAACACCAAGCCATTCGTCGCCACCGTCAACACGGTGTTGGCGTCAATTCGTCCGCCCGTCCATTCCAGTTGGCCATTCACGGCCAGCGGCCCTGTGCCGCCCAATATCCCGCCCGCCAATTGAAGAATCCCGTTGGACTGCACCTGGCTGGCGTTGGTGATGGTCAGGCTGTACCCCGCCATTGCCAGCGTTTGTTGTCCGCTGCTTCCACCCAGCTTCAAACTGGCGATGACGGGGCTGACATCCAGGGTGACGACGTAAATGCCGCCATTGGTGATGATGGCAGTGTCAGACACCCCAGGAACTTCATTGGGATTCCAATTGGAGACGCCACTCCAATTTCCCCCCGCCGTATTGGTCCAGGCGATGTTGTTCGCATATCCGGGCAAGACCGCCCAAAATAAGAGCGCCATAAAAAGCGCGCGCGCAGGAAGTGTGATTCGCTTCATAGGAACGATGGTTTAAGTTCTTGATTGTCAACGACCAACGGAACGGTCATCCGTTGGTATTTAATCCGATTTAATCCGGGTCTGCGACATTATGGATAATTGTAGCGGATTTTACTGGTTTTGACAAGCCTTTTTTGGAAGATTTTTGTGATCAATGTGATGAGGAGAGGATACCCAAAAGACTGAATGCGCCCGGGGCGTTTTGGAATTAGGAATGGGCATTTCGTCGGCGAAGTGGTATTGCTGGGGGGTGACTTCCGCCATTATTGTCGCCGCAGGATTAAGCTCCCGGATGGGAGGGCAGACGGACAAGTTGTTTCTGCCGCTGGCGGGACGGCCGCTGGTGGCGCATACCTGGCAGCGGTTTGATTGCGCCAGTTTTATTTCTGAGATTGTCCTGGTGGTGCGCAATGGCCGGCAGGGGGCGTTTGCGGAGTTGGCCGCCGCCTGCGGTTTTCGGAAACCTTTCCGCCTGGTGGCCGGCGGAGCGGAGCGCCAGGACTCGGTTTGGAACGGATTGCAGAATCTGGCGCCGGGGACGGATATTGTGGCCATTCAGGACGCGGCGCGGCCTTGCACGAGCGCGGCGCTGATTGAGGCGACGATCACGGCGGCCCGCCAGGAGGGCGCGGCGGCGGCCGCCCAGCCGGTTTCGGACACGATCAAACACTCGGATGACGGGCGTTTCATCGCGCGGCATTTGGACCGTTCGCGGCTCTGGGCGGTGCAAACTCCGCAGGCCTTTCGCGTGGAGGTGATCCGGCGCGCGCTGGCCGCCGTTCGGGAGAGGAACTTGCTGGTGACCGACGACACGGCGGCCTGCGAGTGGATCGGCCAGGCGGTGCGGCTGGTCTGCCGCGCCGAGCCGAATCCGAAGGTCACCCGGCCCGAAGATGTGCCCATCGTGGAGATGTTGCTGCGGAACACGTTTTCACCGGATGCTTGACAAGCCGGGGCGCTTCGGGCGGCGTTCTTCCGCCCGCTTCCGCGGTTCCATGCCTGAGAATTGCGCGCTCCTGGCAGAATTTTCCGAACCGTCTTTCCAAATGACCAATGAGAAATTCCCGATGACAGATTTTCCATTCATGCTCAGCGCCCTGGTTGTGGCCCTGCCGCGCTACGCGGCCACGGGCCTTCGCTCGAAGTGGTTGAAGAAGGGGGAGCCGGTGTCTTCGATGTAAATGGGTTCCTGGATGCCGTAAAGGGAGGAGAAGTTGCGCAGACGATGCATCAGCATGGGTGTGATCTTGTTGCCCGCCGTCACCAGCAGCATGTTGCCCTTGGTTTCCAAATTTCTGCGCAGGACATGGCCCACCCGCAGATCGGCAAAGGCAATGGAGGCGGCGGAGAGGGCCGCGTCCGCCGGCGGGGCCGCGACGGCGACCGGGCTGGGCGCCACGGCTTCCAGCAGGCGCGGATCATACCAACCGGGGCGGGCGCGCAGTTGTGCCAGCGCGGCCGGGCGCGCCAAGCCGTCGGACTCCAGCCGCGCCAGGTCCACGAGGAGTTTCAACATGCGCGCGCCCAGGGGGATGGCTTCGCCGGCCACGGCGTCCTCGGGGAACCCGCTGCCGTCGAAGTTCTTGTTCTGGTAGAGGATGATGCGGGCCACGCCATCCAGGCGCGGAATGTGGGCGAGCAGGCTGCTGCCCACGGCCGGGACTTGGTTAAAAATCTCGTTTTCGCCGTCGCTCAAGGCATGGCCCAGGCGGGATTTGAGAATCAGTTCGGGCGGGATGGTCACCGAGCCGATTTGGGAGAGCAGCGCCGCGGCTTCCAAGTCCCACGCCGCGGTCACGTTCAGCGAAGCGGCCAGCAGGCGGACAGCGTTGCGCAGGGCCTCGGCCTGGCCGAAAATCTTTGGCTCGGCCAGGGCCAGGATTTCGGAGAGGACTTTCAGGCTGCCTCCGAGGGTGTTTTCGAGAAGATCGCGCTCGGCGATGATCAAATTGTGCTGGGCGACGGCGGCTTCCACGGCCTGGATCAGTTTTTCGGTGGAGCACGGTTTATTGAGGAAGCGGAAAATGTGCCCTTGATTGATGGCTTCGACCGCGGTGGATTGGTTGACGTAGCCGGTGAGCATGACGCGCACAACATCCGGGGCCATTTCGCGGGCTTTGGCCAGGAATTCGACGCCGTTCATTGCGGGCATGCCCATGTCGGCCACGACGACGGCATAGCCGCGCCCATTTTGCAGGGCCTCCAGGCCCGCGATGGGGCCGGAGGCGGTTTGGACTTCAAATTGTTGATGGAGCTGGCGCTGGATGGCGAAGAGGACGTTCGGTTCGTCGTCCACAAATAGAATCTTTTTCACGCGGCTTTCTCCTCCGGTTGGCCGGCCTGGGCGGGATGAATCGGCAGCCGAATGGTGAAGACCGTGCCGGCCCCGTCCTGGGTTTGAAAGGTCAGCGTGCCATTGTGGCGTCCCACGATCACGTTGCGGGCAATGGCCAGACCCTGGCCGGTTCCTTCGCCCACGGACCGTGTGGTGAAAAATGGATCAAAGACTTTGTCCCGAATCGCCTCCGGAATGCCGGTGCCGGTGTCGGCCACTTGAATCTCAACCCAGTCGCCGTGCTGCCGGGTGGAAATGGTGATGGTGCCTTTTGGGCCGGCGTCTCCGCCGGCCTTCTCCGCGATGGCGTGGGCGGCGTTGACCACCAGGTTGAGAATGACCTGGTTGAGTTCGCCGGGCAGACAGAGGACGCGCGGCAGGCCGGGCTGGAAGTCCTTGACCATGTTGGCGACGTATTTCCATTCGTGGGCGGCGACGACCAGGGTGCTCTCCACGGTCTGGTTGAGGTCAATCGGGACTTTTTCCTCGCTGCCAGGATGGGCAAAATCCCTCATGGAGTGGACAATGCGCGTGACGCTGTTGACCCCTTCGAGCGATTGTTCGATGGCCCGGGGCGTTTCCGCCAGGAGAAAATCCAGATCGCACTGGCGCGCGGCTTGTTCCAGACCGGCCACCAGTTCCGGCGTGGGGGCGTTTTGCTTGACGGCGCCCAGGAGGCGCTCGTACTGGCGGAGCAGGGAAGTGAGTTGGGCGAAGGATTGCCGCAAAAATCGGATGTTGTCGCCGATGTACTGCGCGGGGGTGTTGACCTCGTGGGCGATGCCGGCGGCAAGCTGGCCGACGGATTCCAGTTTTTGGGCGTGGCGAAGCTGGATTTCCATCATGCGCCGTTCCTGCTCGGCCTGCTTTTGTTCCAGAATCTTGCGCTGGAGGGACTCGTTGCTTTCCTGCAATTTGGCGGTGCGCTCGGCGACGAGCTTTTGCAGGCGCTCCAGGTGGCTCCTGGCCTGGTTGAAAAGGTTCCATTTTTCGGCCAGGGCGTAGGCCATCTGGCGCACGTCCATGACATTGAGCGGCTTCTTGAGCATGAGCAGACGGTCGGTGTGGCCGAAGCGCTTGATGATGTCGTGCCAGGTGAGATCGGCATGGCCGGTGCAGATGATGATCTGCAAATCGGAGCATTCGCGCCAGATGTGGGTGATGGTTTCGATGCCGTTCCAGCCCGTTTTCATCCGCATGTCCACGAAGGCCATGGTATAGGGCCTTTTCTCGGCCAGGGCCTTGCGCACGCATTCCAGTCCCTCCTCCCCGCCAAAGGCGGAATCCACCTCAAAGACGGGAAAGTCGGCGGCGGCAAAGGCCTCGGCGGGCATGGCCGGAGCGGCGGGCTGGGAGTGGGGGGAGCGGATAAGCCCCCGCGACAGCATGTTGGCGAACAACTCATGAACGCACGCATCGTCGTCAATGATCAGCGTCCGGTAAGGTTCAGTGGCGCTCACAATCGGCACCTCGCGGTTCGTGCCTACAAAAGGCATTCCAGGATGGCGGGAATCCGGGCCAGACTGCGGCCCAGACTGGCCACGGCAATGGTTTGTTCGCCGTCGGTTTGCCCGGCAAACAGGATTTCCCATCCCGCCGACGCCATCCAGCTATCCTTGGGCACTTGGGCATAGTTGCCGCTGTCGCCAATCTTGGTGTGGCGCACCATCAGGTCCGCCACTTCCACCGCCGCCACCGTTCTGGACGGGACGGGCGCCGCGTCGGGATGATGATGAAATTGCGCGACTTCCACAAAAATGTCCGGCAGACGCTGCTTTTTCAGATAGAGCGCGCCCAGTTCGGCGTGGTCCATGCCGAGGACTTCTCTTTCGATTTCCACCAGTTCGCCGCCGCGGTCCGGTTGCGCATAATAAATCGCCCGGAAATGCTCGGGAAAAACCGAGGACATGACGATTTTGCCCACGTCATGGATCAGGCCGGAAACGTAATCGCTCTCCCCTTCGGGCGTTTCGACCAGGTCCACCAGTTCCCTGGTCAGCAGGGCCGTGCCGATGCAATGACGCCAGAATTGACGCCAGGGAAAGCGCCGGTCCGTGGTCAGTTTCTGGAAATCCTCAATGATGGGAGTGACCATGGACAGTTGGCGGATTTGGCGAACCCCCAGGAAGAAAACAGCCTCCTCGATGTTTTTGATCGGATTGGCCAAGCCGTAATAGACCGAATTGACCAGGTGCAACAGGCGGGAAGTCAGGCTCGGGTCGCGCCGGATGATTTCCGCGATCTGCGTGGTGTAGCGCTGGTCGGCGCTCAACAGTTCCTTTAAGGCGCTTTCAATGCTGCTCAACGAGGGCAGGCACGGGGCGCTGCCGAGCCGGGACTCAATCTGCTTGTATTCCAAAGGGCGGCAGGCGCCCTTGGGGCGATATGACAACGAAATCATCATTTCCTTATCGGAAGAATGCGCCCAAAGTTTAGCGCGGATTTTGGCCGGAAACCGGGTCCACGCGTCTGAATGGACGGCTGGTTCAGGCACGATTGGAGACATCAGAATATCTTGATTAGGGTTGATTAGGCTTGATTGGGTTTGATGGGAAAGACCCGATCTTGTCGTGTAAACTGTTTATGGAAAGGCACTTGCGATGATTTTCTGCAAAAATGCCCAATAGGCGGCGCGGCCAGCCGCAACAAAGGGAATCGAACCATCCCGATTCCGAATCGGGAGAGTCCGCGGATAGAAGGCATTCAACGCAAAGGCGCCAGGCCGCCCAGACGCCAGCCAATGAAAAATTGAAAATTTGCAATTGTAGATTTTCAATTTGTCACCGCCCTTGCGCCTTCGCCTTTTAAGAAAACCTGTGCTCCCGATCCGAATCGGGATGGCAAAAACTCCATAGAAACCGCCCTCATCCTTGTTGAAGATTAGCATTTAAGCGGCGCTTGTCAATGGGAAAACGCGAATTTTTTGCTGATGTTTGCAAAATCCTCATCATTAGCCACTTGCGCAGTTTGAGCGTCGCATAGTCCAAAGCCGGGGCGCGACACTTTCCTAATGGGAGACCGGTTAGACCGGAATATGCGGAAATCCCCGTGCTCCGTGCCAGAAGCGAACAATTTCCAAACTCCGATCTGTCTGGTTTATCCGGTAAATGATCCGGTAGGAACGGAAGATGATTTCGCGCACCTCCGGCCTCCCAAACTCCGGCACCATGCGGCCGCGTTCCGGGAAGCTATGAAGAGATAGTGCCGCGTCGAGCAAATGATTGCCCATCTGCGAGGCCGCGGCGGCGTTGTGAGGCGCAATGAAGGTGACGATGCGCTCCAAATCGCTCAACGCGTCGTCGGAGAGGAACACTTTGAAATCCATTGCGGGATGCGTTTGCGGGCTTCTTCCAACGGGACGCGCCCGCCGCGATCCAGCGAGGCCATGCCGTCCTCGACGGCCTGTCGGAATTCCAACTCGTAAATGGCGTCAACCAGCGTGGCATCCGGCGGCAGCTTTTCCGCGACCTCCAAAAGAATTTCTTTCGCACTCATGCTTGCAAGTTAATCAATTCCCATCCAAATGCCACATAAATCCTCCATCTCTGATGGAGGATCCCTAAATTTTACTGATGTTTGCAAGGCCCTCATCGTTAGCCGCTTGCGCGCATCGCTCCCTCCATAGTACATGATCCTGCGGCCTTGCGAAGAGGCCAAACCTGCATATTTCATGGCTGGGTGGCACCGGCGACTCGCCCGTCCCGCCGGGCCACTGGCCCGGCGGACTTGTCCGCCATAACTCGCAGAGCGAAGGCGGAAGATCGAAGGCGACTTCTGGCAACAGCGCTGCATCACAACCACAGACCGTCATTCCCGGTTCCGGTCGGCGAGCCGCCGACCGGCACAGGCGGGTCGCCTGTTCCACCCAAGCAAAGCGGGTGCCGGCTATGAAATGTCAGTGTCAAGGGCACATGTCCCGCAGCCCTCCTCACTCCCCAATCCGCGCTGTCATTGCGAACTGATGCGGTAGTAGCGACTGGGAAAATTCGTCCATTGTGGATCGCTGAAGGAGCAGGAACCGTTGGCGAGCGCGTTGGTCTGGAGCGGAACCCAAACGGGGCTGGCCAGATTGGTGCAGGCTTCCACCACGACGGAAATGTTGGTCGCCCACGAGATGGTGAAACCAAAGGCGTTGTTCTGCACGCCCAAGCTGGTGCCGTTGTTTAGGACCATCGGGTTCGGAAGGAACCACGGCGCGGTTGGAAGACCGGCAAAAGTGTTGCTCCAGCCGGTGGTGCCAGGCAAATAATACACGGTCGCGTTGTTGTCATAAAAAAACACAGTTGAATCAGCGGTGGGAGCGTTGCCCGTGAAACAGACGCTGGTGAGGTTCCCGGAGGCCATGAAGGCGTAACTTGCGATATTGGTGACGCGGCCGGGAATGGTGACGCTTTTCAGGCTGAGGCAGCAGCAGAACGCATCCTCCCCAATGGTGGTGACGCCGTTGGAGATAGTGGCGTTGGTCATCCCGGTGCAGTCACAAAAGGCATAAGCCCCGATGCTGGTGACACTGCCGGGAATCGTGACGCTGGTCAGGCCGGAGCAGTTCTCGAACGCATCCGCCCCGATGCTGGTGACGAAGTTGGAAATGACGACAGCTCCCCCGGTGCCGCTGCATTCGGTGAGGGTGATCGCGCCGTTATTGGTCGCGTATGTGAATTGGGCCTGCACCGCCGCCGGCGCGGCCAGGAGCAGCAAACCCAAAAGGACGGGCCATATTGTTCTCATATCGCAATAGCAGCAAATGGCTGAAGGAGGCTCCGCGCGCCATTTTGAGCCTTCGCCAGCATAGAAGACGTGCTTATTGATTGTATCATATCTGGCTAATTGTTAGGAATTGTAACCGGGGGCCATTCCTGCGTCAAACTCAAAAATGACCGCTTCGCGCTCCTCCCAGGGCTGCTCTCAGGTTGCGTCTAAACCACCAGGGGCATGGAAATTCAGCGGCTTTCTGCCGAAAGCCGCTACTCTGCGCCAGTGTAGCGGCGGATGGCAATCCGCCGCCGACTTTTTATGCCGCCGGTGTGCGACGGTGGCGGCACAGCTTTCCAGACTTTTGCAACGTAAGCGCCAACCAGCCGAATAGCGTCCGGACTGGTCGCTTCCCTGACGCACAACTTGACGATGATGGCGGGGTCAAAGTAAGCGTCCATCAGCGGTCACCGCGCCCTTCATCAATCTTGTTCGGAGAAGGCGGGGCAGGATTAGGATTAAGATTAAGATTACGAGGGGAAACCCCAAAAAGTGAAACGCACCGCCCCCCCTCAAGTTTTTGCCGGGGGTGCCGATAGCCTCTGTAACAGAACAGGAACCAGTGTTGATGTTTGCACATCTGCGCCATTGGGCCGGTGCGGGGGCCGTTTTCGCGGGCCTCGCCCTCGGCGTCTTGGCCGCCCCCGGCTATTTGCCGGCGGTTGGCCCGGTCCCCTTGCGCTTCCGCCCCGACGCCCAGCCCGCCACCAATCTGATCCGTATGCCCCTCCCGCCGCCGGATCCGCCTTCGACCAATCTGCCCGATTTTTCTGCTCCATCCGTGCCGTCCGCTGCGTCCGCGAAGCCCGCTCCGGCGCTTCCCGCCGCCGCTTTGCCGGCCACCAACACCCCGGCCGGGGCGGATGCAACTCCCTCCGCATCCGAGCCGAGGATTTCCCCGCAAATGCTCCTCCGCTACTTCAACCGGTCCACCAACGGCGCCGCCGGCGGGATTCTCGCTCCGGTGGACTTCGCGCCGCCGGCGGCGGCAGCCCCTCCTTCCAGCACGGCGACTTATTCCACCGAACCTAAATAAAGCCGCCACCGCATGAAACGCCGGACCTGTCATTTCCTGTTATGCTGCGCCCTGGCCGGCCTGGCGCCGGCGGGCCTGGCGGACGTGTCCAACACAAATTCAAGCGTTTCGCCGGCGGGCCTGGCCGGCGTGTCCAACACAAATTCAAGCGGCCCCGCCGCGGCGGGCGCGCCCCAGGCGGCCGCCAGCCAGCCCGCGCCCGCGGACGCCGGCGCGGCTCCGGCCGCCGCCGCCGGCCCGCCGGCGCCGGCGGAAACCAACTCCAACCCGGCGGCCTGGGCCGAAGAGCCCGCCACCAACACGGATTTTGCAGCCGCTCTGGAATCGGGCCGGCAGGAACGGCACGATAAAATCCTGGTTGGGGCGGCGCAGATTCTGGAAGGCATCCTCACCAGCAACGCCCCGCCCGGCCTGCAGCGCCAGGCCTTGTTCGAGTTGGCGCTGGTCATGCAGGACGACGAGCAACTGGCCAAAGCCCAGCAGATTTGGTCGCAGTATCTTCACCTGTACCCCGACGACCCGGCCATCCCGGAAGTGCTGCTGCGCCAGGGGCTTCTTTACCGCAGGATCGGCGTGGATGCGTTCGCCGTCTCCAAGTTCTATGCCGTGATGTCCAGCGCCCTGAAATTGAAACAGGACAACTTGGCGTATTACAAGAAACTGGTCGTGCAGGCGCAGACGGAGATCGCGGACACTTATTTTCTGGACGCCAAGTTCGAGGAAGCGGCGGACTTTTTCAACCGCATCCTCAAGAGCGGCGACGGGGAGGCCGGCCGGGAGCAATTGGAATGGAAACTGATCCGCTCCCTCTCTTATCTCACCAACCACAGCGAAACCATCGCCAGGGCCCAGTCCTTCCTGACCCGCTTTCCCAAATCATCCAACGTGCCGGAAGTCCGCTTCCTTTTGGCTTCCGCCCTCCAGAAAATGGAGCGCAATGCGGATGCCATGCAGCAGGTTCTCCTGCTCCTCCAGTCCCAGGAGGAAAATGCGGGCAAAGACCCCGAAACCTGGGCCTATTGGCAGCGGCGCGCCGGCAACGAAATCGCCAACCAACTCTACAAGGAAGGGAACTTCGCGGACGCCCTGGAAATCTATCTCAGCCTGGCGGAACTGGATAAATCGCCGGTCTGGCAGATGCCCGTTTGCTACCAGGTGGGCATGGTTTATGAGCAGTTGCAGCAGTGGCAAAAGGCCACCGACACTTACACGGGCATTCTGGACCGCCAAAAGGAACTAACCAATCCCGCGCCCGCGCTCGCCTCCCTGCTGGAAATGGCCCGGTGGCGCAAGGACTACATCGCCTGGATGCAGAAAGCCAAATGGAACGATCTGGCCTTGCGTCCGCAGTCATCCCCCAACCCGGCCCCCTCCGGCCCGCATTGAAATGGAAGTCATCAATTCCCAGTACTGCCTCATTGACGGAGGGGCAAAAGGTAGGGCGGGCAGTCCACTGCCCGCCGCGGCGCGCACGGAGTGCGCGCCCTACCAGCCAAGACGGAGGCATTCCAAATCCCAATCCCCCCACTCGCCATGACAATGAACCAGGACCTGATCGAAGAACTCAACATCCATCTGGCCGTGTGCCGGGAACTGCTCGCCATCGCCGAAGGGGAGGCGCAGGCCTTGCGCCGCGCCGACCAGCCGTCCCTGTTTGAGTTCTGCCAGCTAAAAAAGAACTTGCTTCCCCGCCTCAATGGGACGCTAGATAGCCTGCGAAAGCAGCGCGTGAAATGGCAGAGCTTAAGTTGCGACGAACGCGCGCGGCAGCCGGAGATCGGCCCGCTCCTGCGCAGAAACCAGGACGTGGCCATGAAGTTTATTCTTCTGGACCGCGAAAACGAGCAGGGCCTGTTGCGCCGCGGGCTGGTCCCGCCGCGCCAACTGCCCTCGGTCAACCGGCAGCGCCCGCACTTCGTCGCCGAACTCTACCGCCGCCAAGGCGCGCTATGAGCTTTCTGCGACATGCCGATTGACAAGATTATTGTGGTGGAGGACGATCCGATTGTCCGCCGCAACCTGGAACAACAACTGCGCCAGCAGCGTTACGAAGTGGCCGCCAGCGGCACCCTCGCCGGCGTGCGCGAGCTGATGGAGCGCGACACCTTCGACCTGATTTTCCTGGATGTCCGCCTGCCCGACGGCCAGGGCACGGAGCTGTTGCTCGAACTGCAATCCCATCCCCAAAAGCCGCTGGTCGTCATCGTCACCGGTTTCGGCTCGGTGGAATCGGCGGTGGAGTGCATGCGCAACGGGGCCTTTGACTACATGCTCAAGCCCTATTCCTCCGACCAATTGCAGGTCATCCTCAAAAAGGCGGAGAATTTCAATCAACTCCTCAAAGTCAACCAGTACTTCAACTACGCGACGGAGAATGAAGCCGGGTTCGAGCTGCTCGGCAAAAGCCAGGCCATGGAACAATTGCGGCAGTTGATCCGCAAGGTCGCCCGCACCCAGGCCACCGTCCTGATTGCCGGGGAGAGCGGGACCGGCAAGGAACTGGTGGCGCGGGCGCTTTACCGGCAAAGCCCCAGGGCCGCCGCCCCTTTCATCCGGGTCAATTGCGCCGCCGTGCCGGAGAATCTGATGGAAAGCGAGTTCTTCGGCCACGAGAAGGGCGCGTTCACCGGCGCGGTTTCCAAGCGCGAAGGCCGCTTCGAACTGGCCCACAACGGCACGATCCTGCTCGACGAAATCAGCGAAATTCCACCCCAGCTCCAGGCCAAGCTGCTGCGCGTCCTCCAGGAGCGCGAACTGGAGCGGGTCGGCGGCAACCGCACCATCAAAGTGGACGTGCGCGTCATCGCCACCACCAACCGGCGCCTGGAAGAAAGCGTCGAGCGCAAGGAATTCCGCCAGGACCTTTTTTTCCGCCTCAATGTCGTCCCCATCCATGTCTCCCCTTTGCGCGAGCACAAGGAAGACGTCGCTTTCCTGGCCCATGAGTTCATGCCCCGCTTTGCCCGCAAACACGGCGCGCGCGTGCATGGCATTGCTGACGCCACCCTCGCCGCCCTGGAAGCCCACCACTGGCCCGGCAACGTGCGCGAATTGCAGAACGTCATCGAGCGCGCCGTCATCCTCTGCGGCGACGCCGGCCTGCTGGAACCCGAACACCTCGGTTTCTCCGGCTCCGGCGGCGGAGCGCCGCCCGCCCCGGCGGCCGCCCCTGTTTCCTCCGCGCCGGCCTCCCCGCCGGAGGAAGGCGGCGGGATGGTTTCCCTGGCGGAGGTGGAGAAGCGCCACATCCTGGCCGCGCTGGAAAAGACCCGCCAGAACCGCACCCACGCCGCCAGGATCCTGGGCATCAGCATCCGCACCCTCCGCAACAAACTCAACGAATACGGCGTCAAGGGCAAAGACAGCGAGGACGGGACTAACGGACTTCAATGAGTTTTTCGCCCTGGCGCAGCCGGGCTTCGATGTCGGGCAGGCGCGGACCGAGCCAGACCCGGTAGCGCTGCATTAGATTGTTTCCGCCGATGGCTCGCAGTATCGTAATCCCCGCTCCCTCATTTTTTGATTGATCATGGCGTTTTTGGAGGTATATTTCCCGCGAAATCAACCAATTGTGGAAGCGATAAAATCACAGCAAGAGTTTGAATATAAGGTGGATGAGAGAGATTGGAGCGCCGTCAGACTGCTCGTTGAGGAATTGGAGCAGGAATTGGCGGAACGCCGCAATCACCTCTTGTTCAGGATTACCGCTTGGTATTTCGCTTTGAAGGTTTTCAAAAGGGTTGAAAGTGAGAAAGTTGTATTGCGGGAGCCAAATGAAAGGGACAGCAAATATCACCGGGCCATTCTTGCATTTCTTAGGGGGTGCGGGGAGGTCTTGCTTGTTGAGTTAAGTTCACAGCAGGACATTGACACGAAATCAGTTGGAATCAGTTTTGCGGACATGGCCGCGATGGTCGAGGAATTGCGAATGGCCGAACGGGAATTATATGGCGATATGACACATTCACGCCGGGAAGAGATTTTAACCGATGTCTTCGGACAGACATGAGCTTCTTTCAAAGATTTTAGAAGCCAAGTACGAATTGGAAATCTGCGAAGAGAGCCACAAGGCGAGACTGCTGGCCAACTTGAATTCACTGTTAGATAAAGCCATCGGCAGCCGCAACCTCTCCCGTTACGAATTGATCGAAGCACTTCGAGGCCGGATGGCGGCATATCGTTCCCAGCGCCACAAACAGGAAAGACCCTGGGGTTCAGTTTAATCGGTTATCCGCAGCCAGACGATGCAAGGGGCGGAACGGCTGGCGGAAGCGCCGATGGGGAAGTCCTCATCCTTGGTGATAAGGACTGATGGTGATGCGGTCGAGGTAGTTCATAACAATATTATTGGTCAGGGTAGCGCAGCGAACCGCGATTGCAAAGGCGGGAATTGTCTGCTCCCACCGCTGGGGTGCATTTCACATTTTTGGGTTCCCCTCTTAATCTTGCTCCTAATCTTAATCTTAATCTCATCTCCCTCCTGCGTATAGATTGGGAGCAAGATTAAGATTAAGAAAGAAAACCTAAAAAAGTGAAATGCACCCCCCCGCTGCTGTCCCCGGCCATCTTCCCCGAAGGAACCTGGCGGCACAACCACAACTGGCTGCAATTTTGGCCATGTCCGGTTGGCTTTCGCAATTTAAGGCAAGGAATTGGCAAGCGATGGCGAGCGGCATTTTCGCCATCCGATCATTACTTTTAACCTTATGAATACACCCATGCGTTTGCTTGTGCCGGTTTTCTGCGCCGCCCTCGGGATCACTCCCTTGCGCGCGCAAGCTCCGCAAAATCAGTACCCGTATCAGAACCCGAACCTGCCTTTGGAAGAGCGGGTCAACAACCTCGTCTCCCTGATGACGCTGCCGGAGAAAATTGCGTATCTCACCCAGTCGCCCGCCGCGCTGCCGCGCCTGGGCCTGCCCCGGGTGAACTGGGTCGAGGGCCTGCATGGAGTGGCCCAGGGCGAGCCGGGAGGCTGGGGCCGCATGGGCGGGGGCGGAGGGCCAATGCACACGACCACCTTTTCTCAATCCATCGGCCTGGGCGAAACCTGGGACCCCGAGGTGCTGCGGCAGGCGGGCGGGGTGGAGGGCTACGAGGCCCGCTTCCTTGTCCAGAGCGCAAAATATCATCGCGGCGGACTGGTGATACGCGCCCCCAACGCCGACCTGGGCCGGGACCCCCGCTGGGGCCGGACGGAGGAGTGCTACGGCGAAGACCCGTTCCTGAATGGCAGCATGGCCAGCGGTTACGTCAAGGGGCTGCAAGGCGACAACCCGCGGTACTGGCTCACCGCCTCGCTCCTCAAGCATTTCCTGGCCAACAGCAACGAGGACGGCCGCATGAGCAGTTCCTCGGATTTCGACGAGCAGTTGTTCCATGAATACTATGGCGTGCCGTTCCGCATGGCCATTGAGGATGGCGGGGCGCGCTGCTTCATGGCGTCCTACAACGCCGTGAACAAGGTGCCCGACACCGTCCAGCCGGCGATCAAGAACTACGCCATCAAGATGTGGGGCCTGGACGGGATCGTTTCCACGGACGCGGGATCGCTGCCCGCGCTGGTGAGGGCGCATCGCTTCTTCCCGGACGAAGTCCAGGCGGCGGCGGCGGCGGTGAAGGCGGGGATCAATCAATTCATTGACGGCAGTTATCGCAACGACCTGCCGCTGGCTTTGAGCAGCAACCTCCTGACGGAAGCGGACATTGACCAGAACATCAAGGGTGAATTGCGGGTCTTCATCCGCCTGGGCTTGCTCGACCCGCCGGAGATGGTCCCTTATTCCAAAGTCGGCGCCGCCGATGAGCCGGATCCGTGGACGACGGACAAAACCAAGGCCATCGTCAAGCTCGCCACGCAGGAATCCATTGTTCTGCTCAAGAACTCCGCCGGGCTGCTGCCGCTGGACAAAACGAAGGTCAAGACCATCGCCGTGATCGGCCCGCGCGCGACGGAGGTTCAGTTTGACTGGTACAGCTCCGGGCCGCCTTACGCCATCGCGCCGCTGCAAGGCATCACCAACAAGGCGGGGCCGGGCGTGACGGTGACCTGCGCCACCAACAACACCGATGGCCAGGCCGTCAAGCTGGCCCAGGCGGCGGACGTGGCCATCGTTGTCGTGGGCAACAACCCCGGAGGAGGCTTTGGGAGGGTTTCAGGGCCGAGCGAAGGCAAGGAAGGCACAGATCGCAAAGCCATCACTCTGGACCAGAGCCAGGAAGACTTGATCGAGCAGGTGTTCGCGGCGAACCCCAAGACCATCGTGGTGCTGATCTCCAGCTACCCGTTCGCCATTAACTGGACCCAGGAGCATGTGCCGGCCATCGTCCACATGTCGCAGAACAGCCAGGAGTTGGGCAGCGCGCTGGCCGACGTGTTGTTCGGGGACTACAACCCGGCGGGCCGCCTGGTGCAGACCTGGCCCAAGTCGCTCGATCAACTGCCGCCGATGATGGATTACAACATCCGCAACGGGCGGACGTATATGTATTTCAAAGGCGAGCCGCTCTACCCGTTTGGATACGGGCTGAGTTACACGACGTTCCAGTATTCAAACATCAAAACCACGACCGAGACGCTGGCCAAAGACGGCACGATCATGGTCTCGGCTGACGTGGAAAACAGCGGCCGGGCCGCCGGGGAAGAAGTCGTGCAACTCTACGTCAAAGACGTGCAGCCGGACACCGACCTGCGCATCAGGATGCTCTCGGCGTTTGCCTCGGAGCAATTGAGGGGATTCCAACGCGTTGAACTCAAGCCCGGCCAGAGGAAGACCGTCCAAATACCGTTGCCGGCGAAGTGGTTGGAGCATTGGGACATGACCCGGCATGCCTTCGTTTTGGAGCCGGGGCGGATTGAGCTTCGGGTCGGGGCCTCCTCCGCCGACATTCGCCTGACGAAAACCATCGCCGTAGGCAACTAATTGTAATGTTAAAACTTGCGTTTGGGGCCATTTTTTGGTTGCCAAAGGACGGGGTTTTGCCTAATCTCGCCCCATTCAGCTTGCAGCCCAAAGCCGAACGTCCGGTTTAATAAAGCCCTGTACGGGGAACCGCGCGACACACAGATGGGTAAACGTTAAAGTTATATGTCAGCCAAATTATTCGTCGGTAATCTAACCTTCACCGCGACAGAAAACGACTTGCAAGATCATTTCGCGCAAGCCGGCGTGGTGGTGTCGGTTAACATCATGCAAGACCGGATGACGGGGCGTTCCCGCGGTTTTGCCTTCATTGAAATGTCTTCCAAGGAAGACGCGGAAAAGGCGATCCAAATGTTCCACTCCAAAGACTTTCAAGGTCGCCCCTTGACCGTCAATGAAGCGCGGCCTCGTGAAGAACGTCCGCCGGGCGGCGGCGGGGGCGGCGGGGGCGGCGGCTATCGGGGCGGCGGGGGCGGCGGCTATCGGGGCGGCGGGGGCGGCGGCGGGTATCGCGGCGGGGGCGACCGGCGCGGCGGGGGCGGCGGCGGGGGCGGCGGCTATCGCTGATTTTCCGTCAAACCCGCGGGCCTCCGCGCAGACGCAGGCCCGCGTCTGTTCCTTTAGACGAACTTGCCTGGATTCAAAACACACTTTGGATCCAGGCTTTTCTTGAGTTGCCGGTGCAAGGACCGCAGCGCGGGGGACGCGGCCAGGGGCCACCAGGGCTTCTTGGCCAGCCCAATGCCGTGCTCGCCGGTAATGACCCCGCGCCACGCCACCACCTGCCGGAACAATTCGTCCACCACAGCCCGGCCGCGGGACCGGGCGCCGGGACAATTCTTGTCAAACATTACGTTGACATGGAGGTTGCCGTCGCCCGCGTGGCCGAAGCAGGCCAGGGGCAGGCCGGATTTTTCCTGCAGGCGGGCGGTGAGGGCAAAAAGATCTTCCAGCCGGCCGCGCGGGACCACGATGTCCTCGTTGAGCTTGGTCAGCCCGGTGTCGCGCAGGGCGAAGGAGAATTCCCGGCGCAACTGCCAAAGCTCCTCGCATTTCTCCCGCCCATAAGCGCGCCGCAGAAGCCGGGGGCGGCGGGCGCGGAGAAGGTTCTCCAGGGCGGGGGTTTCGCCGCGGACCGACTCTTCCCGGCCATCCAATTCCACCATGATCATGGCGCCCAGGCCGTCCAGTTGTTTGCCGCCGGTCCGCCGGCGGGCCGCGGCCACCGTGAATTGATCGGCGACTTCCAGGGCGGAAGGCAAAAAGCCGGCCGCGAAAATCGCGCGGATGGCGCGGGCCGCCGCCCCCATGGAATCAAACCCCGCCACCAGCAGCGATTGGAACGGAGGCAGCGGAATGAGTTTCAACGTCGCTTCCGTCACCACGCCGAGCAGGCCCTCCGAACCGACAAACAAGCCGGTCAAATCGAACCCGGATTTGTTCTTGTGGGTGCGCCCGCCCAGCCGGACCCTGGCGCCGCCGGCCAGGACGACTTCCAAACCGAGCACAAAATCGCGGGTGACGCCGTATTTGAGGCAGCGCGGCCCGCCGGCGTTGGTGGCGATGTTGCCGCCGAGGGTGCAATCGGCGCGGCTGGCCGGATCGGGCGGATAGCAGAGGCCCTTCTTTTCCACCGCCTCCTGCAGGGTTTGCAGGATGACGCCGGGCTGGACGACCGCCACAAAATCCCCGGTGTGGATCTCCAGGATGCGGTTCATGCGGGCCAGCGAAAGCACAATGCCGCCGCGCGCCGGGACGCATCCGCCAACGTAGCCGAAGCCCGCCCCGCGCGCGGTCACAGGGATGCGGTGGCGGCTGGCAAATCGCAGGAGGAGCGCGACCGAATCCGCGCGGCGCGGCAGGGCCACCGCGTCCGGCAGGCGGGCGGCGAACCATTTGTCGCCGGAATGGGCATGGCGCGTCGCGCGGTCCAGGCGCAGATCGCCCGCCGGCAGGAGTTTTTCGAGCTGTCGCAGCGGGCCTGTCCAGGGCGCCTTCACCGGGCGGAGGGGTCCTGGTATTTGAGCAAGGCCCGCGCCTCTTCCGCCTGGTCCTCGGGCACCTGCAGCAAAACGCCGCCGGAAGTCTCGACGCCCAGGACGACATCCTCGTTCTTCACATTGACAGTTAAGTTGGCGGATTCGAGCCGGCCGCGGATGAGTTCCGCGTCGGCGGGATTCAAGGTGGTATAGACGGTGACAAATTCCATGGAAGGAACATGGCCCCGGAAGGCGGAAAACTCAAGGAAAACGGTGTGCTGAAACCGGGCGGAGGCGCATTTGACTTTTGGGGGTATTCTCTCCCAGTCTTAATCTGAATCATAATCCTAGCCAAAGACATTTGAAATTTTCGGTAGGGCGGCGCTGCCGCGCCGCCCAAAACCTGAGAGACATTTTTACGAGATTTTCAAAGTCAGAATCTAATCTCTTTCGTGCAGCCGCGATCCGATTGGGCTTTGACCAAAACGACCAGCATCCAGATTGGGATTAAGATTATGAGCAAGATTAAGATTAAGACCCGGAAACTGCCACCCAAAAAATCGCATGCGTCCACGGGCGGCGCGCCGCGGTTCAGAGCCATTCCAGCGTTCGCCTCAATTCGTCGTCCGTGTTGTAAAAATGCGCCGATATCCGCAAGTACTGGCGCCCGGCGCGATCCCCGCGCAACGACATCTCGATCCCCGCCGCGCGCAGTTTCTGGAGCAAGCCGGCCAGGTCCGCCGGCTCCGCGCCCTCCCGGCAAAAGGTGATGATCCCGCTGGCGTGGAGCGGCGGAGCGTCCGCCTGGAGGACGATCCAGCCCTTTTGCTGGAGGGCCGGAACGAGCCAGGCGCGTTTGCGCAGCAACTCGGCGGCGATGTTTTCCACCCCCACCTCCAGCAACAATTCCAGCGCGGCCTGCATCCCCACCAGCCCCAGCAAGTTGGCGGTGCCGGCCTCGTAACGCCGGCCGTCGGGCGGAAAAACCAGTTTTTCCTGCGCCACAAACCCGGCCGAGCGGACATTATGCCAGCCGTAAATCCTGGGAACCAGTTTCTCCTGCAATGCCTTGCGCACATAAAAAATGCCCGCGCCGCAGGGACTCAGCAGCCATTTGTGCGCGCCCGCCGCCAGGAAATCCAGATGCCGGCAGGAGATGGGGAAGGCGCCGAGCGTTTGGATGGCGTCCACACCAAAGAGGATGTTCCGGTCGCGCAGGTATTGGCCGATGGCTTCCAGGTCGGGGCGGAATCCGGCCAGGAAATGGTTGCTGGACAGCGCGACGAGGCGGGTTTGTTCGTCCACCTGGCCCATGACATCCACCGGCCGGATTTTCCCCAATTCGCGGACATTCATCAGGCGGACCTGGACGCCCTTTTCCGCCAGCGCCAGCCAGGGATAGACATTGGAGGGATAGTCGTCGAAGTAGATCAGGATATTGTCGCCCTTGCGCAACGGCAGCCCGGCGGCCGCCACGCTCAACGCCAGCGAAGTCGGCCCGATCAGCGCGATCTCCTCCGCTTGCGCCCCGATCAGGCGCGCCGCCAGTTCGCGCGTCTGCTGGAAGCGGGAGGGCGGGACGGGCGAATCCTGGGCGGCCTGCGAGCCTTGCAGGGCGTAATCGCGCACCGCCTCGGCCACCCGGCGCGGGAGCGGGCTGGCCGCGGAATGGGCCAGGAAAATTTTCGCGCGCGCCACCGGAAACTCGTGCCGGCGCAATTCCTCGTTCTTTTGCAGTTCGTCAATCGTCATGTTCCGCCATGCAGTCAGTACTATTTCCCGCTCAGCGCGTTGTCCAGGTCGCTCCCCGGTCCGTAGAGATGCAAGTAAAAAGAAACAATGTGCCAGGCAATCACCAACATCACGATGTAATAAACCAGCTTGGGCGACCATTCGGCGATGAGGCGCATCTTGCGGCTGCCCTCCTCCTGGTAATGCCGGTGCAGCCGCCCCAGCGTCTCATCCAGTTGCCCGCTGATTTCGCCGGTCGCGTAAAGGCTGGCGAACATTTCGGGAAACTGGGGCGATTGCTTGACCAATTCCGCCGGCGTGGCCCCGGACTCCACCGCCTCCCTCCAGCCGCGCACGGCCCGGCCCAGGGCGGGCGAACCGCTCGCCGCCGCCGCCAGTTCCCAGGCGCTGGTGATGAGGACGCCCGCATTGAGCAGCGCCTCCAACGCCGCCGCCAGCCGCGCCAGGGCCAGACAGCGCCGCGCCGCGCCCAGCATCGGAACGGGCCGGAGAATGTTTTCCACCGCACCGCGCCATTTTTCCCCGTGCCGCCCCTGGCCGGCAAAAACCAGGAAGCCGGCGGCCGCGTAGATGGGAACGAGTATCCCCAGGACCAGGAACGAAAACCGCATCCAACCATGTCCCGGCTTGAGAAAATCAATGAACGCAAATACGACCACCGCGAAATGAAGCAGAAAAGCCGGATACATTAAATCCGAAATCACCTTCCGCGCCAGTTGCGACCGTTCCTCGTAGTAACCGGCGAGCAATTTGAAGCAGGCGTCCAGGCGCCCGCTGCGGTCGCCGGCGTTGACCAGGGCGGCATCGAAGGCCGGCATCCAGCCGCCCATTCGCGCCACGGCGTCGCCGACGGACGCCCCCTCGGTCAGAAACTGCCGCCATTGGGCGATGGGCGCGCGCAGGGAACGGGAGGGGGGATTGCCCTGAACGTGTTCCAGGGCCTTGGGCATGGCCAGCCCGGCTGAGAGCATGGCGCCGAGAGTATGATACAATTCGGCGCGCTGCTTCAGTTGCCCGGGCGTAAGGATCAATGTCACCCAATCAGTTTGTCCAACTGCGCCTTCAGATCGCGCTTGGAGACCATGCCGACAATCTGCCCGGCCACTTCGCCGCCTTTGAAAAGGAGAAAAGTGGGAATGGCGCGCACTCCGTAATCCGCAGCCAGTTCCTGGTCTTCTTCAATGTTGACTTTGCCGATGCGAACGCGGTTGTCGTACTCGCCGGCCAGTTCGTCGAGCACGGGGGCGACCTGCTTGCAAGGCCCGCACCACTCCGCCCAGAAATCCACCACCACCGGCAGCGGGGACTTGAGCACCTCCTGCTCAAAGTTTGCCTTGTTCAGCTTGACGATATTAAGCGCCATCATAATTCAAAGGTCAGTTGGGCGTGAGATTGGAAATGCCGCCAAGAACCAGAAACAAGCAGGACCCAACCGCCGCCAGCACAAACACCACGGCGACAATGGCCAGGACCTTGTCCAGCGCGCCAATGCCGGCGCCCGGCCCCATATAAGCAGCGGGACGGGGAGCGGCCCCGGCCGAAGACGGTTGCCGGGCCGCCGCGGCAGGCGCGGCCGCGCGGGAAGGCGGAGGCGCCGCAGGCGGAGGAGGCCCTGCCGCCCGGGGAGCGGCCGGCGCGGCGGCCGGCGCGGCCGGCGCGGCCGCCGGCGCGGCGGTTCCGGCCGCGGTTGGCGGGCCGCCTGGACTGAGCGTCGGCAACTTGATGGTCGGGGCCGACGTGGGCTTGGGAGGCAAATTGATGCGGACGGTTTCCTTCTTGGGCTGAACCTTGGTGACTTCAGCCGGTTTGGGCGGCATCGCGCCCCCGGGCAGATTCGGAATATTCTCTGACATAGTTTCCTTTTGTGCCGACAAGCTAAAGTTGCCGCCGCCCGCTGTCAAACCCCAAGTTCCGGCAATCTCCCGGAAGAGATCGCGGGCGTCTCCTGTTTCAGTTTCGCCACTGAAGACGGACTATCGTTGGCCGTATCCGCCCGGCTCCCGGCCGCCGCCGGACTCCCGCTCCCGGCCGCGAGATTCCCGGCCGCCTTGTCCGGGGGGGCGCTCCTCGCGCGGGCGGGCGATGTTGACCGTCAGGGCGCGGTCCTGCAATGGTTTGCCGTGGAACATTTCGATGGCCTTGGCGGCCTCGGCGGACGAGGCCATTTCCACGAAGGCAAACCCGCGCGATTTGCCCGTGAATTTGTCCATCATCAAGTTGACGGAGCTGACGGCGCCCGCCTGGGCGAAGCAATCCCGCAGATCGTCTTCCGTGGTGTTGTAAGACAGGTTTCCGATGAATAATCTTGTGTCGTTCATGTGTGTAGTAGCAGTTGAGAAGCCCGAAGACTACCGCGTTTAGCCTGTGGCTGAAACATCCAACGCGCTTGATTTCTTGGATTTAGGTCGTCAATTCACTTTTCAGTCGCTTTTGTTCTTTCTTGCGCGATGTTGGGTTTTTACCGGGCCAGCCCCCGGGTGTCAATGAAAACTGGCGTTTTCCGCGCATTTTTTACTCTCCGGCGTAACGCAACCCCCAGGACGCCCGCATGGCGTCCAGCGTTTTCATAATGGAAAGGGTCTCATCCAGCGGCATCAGGGCGCTCTCCAGCCGCCCCTGCCGCAGGCAATTCATGAACTCCGCCGCCTCGAATTGAAAGCCGTTCCCCGGGTAAGGCATGTCAAAATGCTCGCTTTGGCCCCGGCTCCGCGTCACTGTCATCCGGCTCGGTTTCCACCAGACGCCATGGACCTGGATGGAGCCGCTTTCGCCAAGGATCTCCGCCTCGCCGGGGCTGTCGGCCCGCAAGCCCGCATACAGCGCCGCCGCCGCGCCGTCTTGGTAATGGAAAATCATGGCCGCCTGATAATCCACGCCTGTCGCGCCCATCTCCGCGGCGCTGCAAATTTGCGCCGGCGGCCCCAGGATCATGGAGGCGAGGGACACCGGATAAACTCCCACATCCAGCAACGCGCCGCCGCCCAGCGCGCGGTTGAAATGCCGCCCTTCCGGGGAAAACGGGCGCCGAAAACTAAAATCCGCGGCCAGCAATCGCACGCGGCCGACCGCCCCTTCCGCCAGCAACTGGCGCAAGCGCGCCATCACCGGGAAGGCCCGCGTCCACATCCCCTCCATCACCAGCAACTTCCTGGCCCGCGCGCGCCGGATGACCTCCGCCGCCTGGGCGGCGCTGAGGGCGAACGGTTTCTCGCACAGCACCGCCTTGCCCGCCTCCAGGCAGAGCAGGCAATTCTCCGCGTGAAAAGGGTGAGGCACCGCGACATACACCGCCTCCACCTCCGGGTCCTGCGCCAGCGCGGCGTAACTTGCGTGGCGGCGCGCCGCTCCCCAGCGCGCGCCGAAACTTTCCGCGGCCGCCGCGGAGCGGGACCCCGCCGCGACCAGCCGGGCCTCCGGCATGGAGGTCAAGGCCTCCGCGAATTTGTTGGCGATATGGCCGGTTCCAATAATTCCCCAGCGAACAGGTTGCATGTTTATTGGTTATATCGGGCATCGTGCCCGGAAAGCAAACCCCAATCGGACTGATCGGACTGATCCGACCGATCCGGCCGATTCACCCTATTTCTTTCCCGCCTCCCGGATCACCATTTCCTCCCCCGCCTTCCAGGCGTGCTCCTGTTGGTCCACCACCAGCGTCCGCGGCAGCACCTCCACCAGGTGCCCGAAAAGCCGCATCGTAATTGTCCCCGGCAAATAGAGCGGGTCCTGCAACAGCATTTCCCCAAAAGGCAGATTCGTCGCGGCTTCGCCGAATTTTACCAGCTCGGCCAGATTGGGCCGCGCCACTTGATCGTCCGGAAAACTCAATCCCTCCGAAATCTTCAGCGCCGGCTGCGAAATCCGCAACGAGGGCCGCCCCGCCGCGTCGGACATAAACACAATCTCCCACGGCCCCTTGGCCACGCGCCGGTGCTCAATCCACCAAAAGGCGGCGCAGTAAAACACCGCGGCCAGAACAGCCGCCGCGGCCAGATGCCGCAACAAGCCGTCGCGGCGCGCCGGAATGACGGGAGGCTGGCTCAAATTTTCACTTTAAACTCTTCCCCGGCCCGGAGCGAGAGCGCGAAGGCGCACAGCAGCCGGGGAATCTGTTCCAGATCGCGCAAACTGATCATCTCCACCGGCGAATGCATGTAGCGGTTGGGCAAACTGATCAGCCCGCTCGGAATCCCGCCGCGCGTCCAGAAAATCACGTCCGTGTCCGTCCCGCTGGTCGCCGAGGTCGCCTCGTGCTGCAACTTGATCTTCTGCGCGCGCGCCACCGCTTCCAGCCGCGCGATCACTTCGGGGTGATTGCAAACCCCGTGGGTAATCGTCGGCCCGCGCCCCACCTTCACCTCTCCGTGCTGCTGCTGGTTGACGGTCGGATAATCCGTGGCGTGCGTCACATCCACCACCAGCGCCACATCCGGCTTGAGCGTGTAGGCAATCTGCCGCGCCCCCAGCAGGCCGACTTCCTCCATGATGTTGGAGACGGCCAGGATTTCCGCCTTCAACTTCCCCTTGCTTTCCCGCGCCAGCCGCAAGGCCTCGGCCACCGCGAAAGTCCCGACCCGGTTGTCGAACGCGCGGGCCACGGCCAGGTCCTTGCGCAGCAATTCAAAGCAATCCGCCACCGTGATGGGATCGCCCACCCGCACCAGCCGTTCCGCCTCCCGCCGGCTGGGCGCGCCGATGTCAATAAACAATTCGTGGATTTTGGGCGCCTTCCCCTCCGCCTCCCCTTTCATCAAGTGCGGGGCCACGTTGCCCACCACCCCGCGCACCGGCCCGCCCCGGGCGTGGATGACAATGCGCTGCGCCTTGCTGATGGCCGGGTCCACCCCGCCGAGCTTGCGGACATAAATAAAGCCCTCCTCGTTAATATAATTGACCACCATCGAGATTTCATCCGCGTGCGCCGCCAGCATGAGCCGGGGCGACCCGCCCTTGTTCAGGACCGCCACGGCGTTGCCGTAGGCGTCGGTGAAGGTTTCGTCGGCAAACGGCCGCGCATAATCCAGCCAAACCCGCTGTCCGCGCGCCTCATGGCCCGAGGGGCTGGGCGTGTTGACCAGCCGTTCCAAAAACTGCAAGGATTCAGTTCGCATGATCGAATTCTAAGCCTTGAGCCGGCACAAGCAATGCGGAACCGCGCCGCGCGCCATAGCCGTGGCGACGGCCCATGCCCTGCGCGGCGGGCGCGGTGTGCGCGCCCGGCCACCCAAGACCGCCGCATGACAAGCCATGTCCGGCAGCACGCTGGCGGGCAGTTTGTCACCGGCGGCAACGGGCCGAAGGGGACGCAGCGGAAGGGGTGGACGACATCCCCGGCTTGGCCGCGCCAAACCAAAACCAGCAAAGCCCGCAGACCATCAAACCCAGGACGGACAGGCACGCTCCCCATCGAAAAGCCATGTCCCGGTAAACCAGGGTGATCTCGTGCCGGCCCGCCGGGGTTTCCACAGCTTGGAAGGCCTGGTTGGCGCGCCATAACGGCGCGGCGCGGCCGTCCATGCTGGCTTTCCAATTGTGATACCAGGCCTGTGAAATGGACACCATCGCCGGACCGGGCGTTTCGATTTCCAAAACGATCCGGGCGGCCCCGAATTGTTTGATGAGCACCCGCGCCGCTTCCTGCCGCCGGGCGGTGATGGAAGATTGCGCTTCCAGCGGCAGGAAAATGGTTTTGTGGAAGTCACTTTTGGGGTCGGCCAGCGCCTGCAGGGTTGTTTGCTCGCCGGCAAAGACGGGCGCCTGTCCGGCGGTGATCCACGGAATATAGGAAGGGCGCGGCACCCAATCGAAAACTTTTCCCGGCGCAATGGTGTAGGAGACCGCCATGACATCCTCCAATCCGGCGAGCCGGGCGACGGAGTTGGTGTCGAAAAGGGAAAGCACTTTGTCAATATCGCGCAAGTAGAGCGAGAAAAAGCCGTCCGCCTTGGGCACGCCGTCCAGCAA
>Ga0326728_10008587_pt1 | contig 25259 bp, 23 predicted proteins | sample MB3enrmetagenome_FD_207602 | JGI IMG/M metagenome (GOLD analysis project Ga0326728, IMG submission 207602) | Lab enriched peat soil microbial communities from McLean, Ithaca, NY, United States - MB31MN | ecosystem: Environmental > Terrestrial > Soil > Wetlands > Peat | place: USA: New York... | reverse complement strand
CCATCAACCTCAACGCCACCCCGGGCCGGCTCGCTCATGCCCTGGGCATGGCCCCGGCTGAGCTGGGCGGCCGGCTGGGCCGGCTGATGGAGGCGCTGCAGCCGCCCAGCCTGAAGGCATTGTGGAAGGAGAAGAGCAGCCTGGGCCGCGCCCTGAGCATGCGCGTGCGCCGCTTGAGGAGCTCCCCCGTGCAGCAGGTGGTGAGCCGGCCCGGGGACCTGGCCTCGCTGCCTGCGCTCAAATGCTGGCCCAAGGATGGCGGCCGCTTCATCACCCTGCCCTTGGTGGGCACTGTGGACGCCGCCACTGGCCGCCAGAACCTGGGCATGTACAGGATGCAGGTCTTCGGCCCCGGCCAGGCTGGCCTGCACTGGCAGATCGGGCGCGGCGCCGAGGCCCATGCCGCTGCCAGCAGGACAGGCAAGCTGAGCGTGGCCGTGGCCCTGGGCGGCGACCCGGCGCTCACCCTGGCCGCCATCTTCCCCCTGCCCGAGGGCATGGAAGAGCTGCCCTTTGCCGGCCTGCTGCGCGGCAGGGCCCAGCCCCTGGTGCGGGCCCTCACCCAGCCCCTGTGGGTGCCGGCCAATGCCGAATTCATCCTGGAGGGCGAGGTGGACCTGGCCGAGCGGCGGATGGAGGGCCCCTTCGGCGACCACATGGGCCACTACAGCCAGGCCGCGCCCTACCCGGTCTTCCGCATGACCGCGCTCACCCGCCGCAAGAACGCCATCTACCCCGCCACCCTGGTGGGCAAGCCGCCCCAGGAGGACCGCGTGTGGGGCGAGGCCGTCAACGAGATCGCCGGGCCGCTCATCAAGCTGCTGCACCCTGAGATCGCCGGCTTCTGGACCTACTATGAGGCCGGCTTCCACAACCTGCTGGTGGCCGCGGTGCGCCAGCGCCATGCCAAGCAGGGCATCAGCACGGCCCTGGGCCTGATGGGCACCGGCCAGCTGGCGCTCACCAAGGTGGCGGTGCTGGTGGACGCGGATGTGGACCCGCGCGACCTGGGCGCTGTGCTGCGCGCCGCGCGCCTCAACTTCGACGCATCCGAGGACGCGCTTCTGCTGCCCGGCACGCCCCAGGACACGCTGGACTTCACCGGCCCAGCCATGAACCTGGGCAGCAAGCTCATCCTGGACTGCACTTCTGGCCATGGCCATCGGCCAGAAGTGCCACGCCGAAGCTCGAAGAGCGGAGTCGGGCCTCTCAACCCTGACAAGCTCAGGTCTCTGCTCGGCCCCTGCCTGCTCATGGCCAAGAGCCTGGACGGCGGCCTGCTGGCCCTGCAGGTGCGCCCGCCCAAGGGTGGCTCAGCCGCGCTGCTCGAGAAAGCGCTGGGCCCGGGCCAGCCCCATCTGGGCGGGCACCCCTGGGTGGCGCTGGTGAGCGAGGATGTGGACCTGGAGGACCGGGTCGACCTCATCTGGGGCATCTTCACCCGCTTTGACGCGGCCCGCGACCTGCGCTTCAGCAAGAGCCGGCTTGCTGGCGCCTGGCCCCAGCACCAGGGGGCCATGGGCATGGATGCCACGCTCAAGCCCGGCTACCCTGAACCCTTGGCCATGCCGCAGCGTATCATCAGGATGGTGGATTCCCGCTGGAAAGAGTACGGCTTCTGACCCTTTCGCAAGGATCGCCGTGAGCGACATGCCTTTCTTTGACTTTCGCGACAAGGCCCTGGCCCCCATCTGGGGCAAGGTCTCAGGCGGCCTGAGGCTGGATGCTGAGGACGGCCTGGCCATGCTCAAGACCCCGGATGTGCTGAACCTGGGCCGCATGGCGGCCTGGGCCGCCAGCCAGCGCCATGGCAACCAGGCCTTTTGGGTGCTCAACCGCCAGTGCAACCCCACCAATGTCTGCGTGCTCTCCTGCCGATTCTGCGAGTATGCCCGCAAGAAGGGCGAGCCCGGCGCCTGGGCCATGGGCATGGAGGAGATCCTGGCCCACTGCGAGGGCGGCATCCGCGAGATCCACATCGTGGGCGGCCTGCACCCGGACTGGAAATTCGCCGACTACCTCAACATCGTGGCTGAGATCCGCCGCAGGCACCCCCGGCTCGGCATCAAGGCCTGGACCGCGGTGGAGATAGAGTGGTTCTCGCGCATCAGCAAGGCCAGCATCCCTGAGGTGCTCAAGGAGCTGAAGGCCGCGGGCCTGGATGCCCTGCCCGGCGGCGGGGCCGAGGTCTTCAGCGAGCGCGTGCGCCATGAGCTCTTCGCGCAGAAGATCGGCTGGGACAAATGGCGCGAGGTGCACCGCGCGGCCCACGAGCTGGGCATCCCCACCAACTCGACCCTGCTCTACGGCCACATAGAGACCTATGAGGAGCGCATCGACCACCTGCTCAAGCTGCGCGGCCTGCAGGACGAGGCCCCCGGCTTCATGGCCTTCATCCCGCTCACCTTCCAGCCTGGAAACACAGGCATCCCTGTGCAGAGGGCCTCGGCCCTGGAGGACGCGCGCCTGGTGGCCGCCAGCCGCCTGATGCTGGACAACTTCCCCCACATCAAGGCCTACTGGGTGATGATGGGCGCCGAGATGGCCAGCCTGGCCCTGGGCTTTGGCGCCTCGGACATGGATGGCACCATCGGCCAGGAGAAGATCGCCCACATGGCCCAGGCCAGCTCGCCCGAGGGCCTGGCCAGCGAGGCCATGGCCAAGCTCATCCGCGAGGCCGGCAAGCAGCCGGTGGAGCGCGACATCTTCTACCATCCCGTGGCAGAGCCCCAGCCTGCCTGAGGAGCATCCGCGATAGGGCGGGAGCGCGTGGACAAGGACCTCAAGCACAACTTCACCTGGGCCATCACCCATGAGGCCCTGTGGGGCTTCGCCTTCGGGCTGGTCAGCCCCTGGGTGCTGCTGCCCCTGGCCCTCAAGGCCCTGGGAGGCTCGGCGCGCCTGGGCGGCCTGGCCGCGGCCCTGGTCTTCACCGGGCAGGGCCTGCTGCAGGCCTGGTCCGCCATCCGCCTGCGGCCGCGCTGGAGCGACCCGCGCCGCGCGGCCTGGCTGCATGCCCCAGCCGTGGCCAGCACCTGCCTGGCCGGCCTGTGGCTGCTCTTGAGCGGCGGGCTCAGCCCGGCCTGGCGCCTGGCCGGCCTGCTGGCCTTCGCCACCGGCCACTACTTCCTGCTGGGCATGCTCATCCCGCAATGGCTGGCCTGCGTCTCGCGCTGCGTGCCGGCCAGCCACCGGGGCCGCTACTTCGGCGCCATCTACTTCACCGGCGCGGTGGGCGGGGTGCTGGGCGGCCTGCTGGGCCCGCGCCTGGCCGAGCTGGGCGGCCTTCGCTGGGGCTTTGGCCTGGCCTTCTGCCTGGCCGGCCTGGCCCAGGCCATCAGCGCCTCGCTGGTGGCCCTCTACCGGCCGCTGGCCCCGCGGCCCAAGCCGCACCAGGGCCGGGTGCTGCCAGCCCTGGCCGGCCTGCTCCGCCAGGCCCGGCGCGAGCCGGCCCTGGGGCGCAGCCTGCTGCTCTTGGTGGTGCTGACCCTGGCCGCGGCGGGCTACAGCCTCTTCACCCTGGCGCTCAAGGAGCGCGGGGTGGGCGAGGGCTGGTTCTCCGGCTATGCCGCGCTCTTCAACTTGGGCGGCATGGCGGGCAGCCTTGCCCTGGGCTGGCTCACCGACCACAAGGGAGCGCGCGCCGCCGGGCGGGCGGCCTTTGGGGTGCTGCTGGCCACGATGGCGCTGATGCTGCATCCCCTGCCCGCGGTGGTGGGCCTGGCCGTCTTCCTGGGCGCCGGCTTCTTCCAATCCGCCTTCAACGTGCTCAGCAACCTGATGCTGCTGGCCCTGGGCCGGCGCGAAGCCCCGGCGCGGGCCGCGGGCCTGGTCAACACCCTGCTGGCGCCGGTGACGGCCCTGGCCCCCTTCTTGGCCGGCCAGCTGGCCGGGGCCTGGGGCTATGCCGCGGCCTTTGCCGCGGCCATGGCCCTGTGCCTGGCGGGCCTGGGCCTCATCAGCCTCTCGCCCCAGCTCGACAAGGAGCCCGCATGAGACTGGCCTTCATCCCCTACGTGAACACCGCGCCCTTCCATGCGGGCATGGACCCGGCCTGGCTCAAGCGCCAGGAGCTGATGAGCGACGTGCCGCGCAGCCTGGGCGACCTGGGCCGCCGGGGCGCCGTGGACGCCGGGGTCTTCTCGCTGGTGGACCTCTGGGAGCTGCAGGAGGCCGGCCTCTACGAGCCGCTGGACGTGCTGGGCATCAGCGGCTATGGCAGCATCAAGAGCATCTACCTCTTTGGCGTGGAGCACCCCCAGGACCTGGAGGGCCTGGCCGTGGCGGTGACCCCGCACACCCGCACCACCGTGCGCCTGCTGGAAGCCTGGCTGCGCCTGCAGGTGCGCATCAGCCGCTTCCACCTGGTGGGCATGGACGAGGGCGTCAAGCCCTGCCTTCTCATCGGCGACCCGGCCATGGCCCGCCTGCTCAAGCATGCCAGCGGCGAGCCGCGGCCCTGGGACCTGTGCGAGGAATGGACGCGCTGGACCGGCAAGGGATTCGTCTTCGCCCGCTGGGCCGTGCGCAAAGGGCTGCCCAGCGCGGACAAGGCCGAGCTGCTCTCCCAGCTTCGGCGCAGCCTGGATCTGAGCCTCAGCAGCGAGGGCTTGAAGGAGATGGCCCGCAGCGAGGCGGCGCGCACCGGCTTCCCGCCGGAATTCATCAGAGCCTACCTCTCCGGCATCCGCTACCGGCTGGGCGATTGCGAGCTCGCAGGCGCGGCGCTCTTCCGCCAGATGCTGGCCATGCTCCCAGGAGCCAACCATTGAGCAGCCTCGCTGACATCTATTCCCAGGCCCGCCAGGGCGGCCGCTTGAGCCTGGAGCAGGGCCTGCGCCTCTGGCGCGAGGCTCCCCTGCTGGACCTGGGCGACCTGGCCCACGCCGCGCGCCTGCGCGCCGTGCCGGCCCAAGAGGTCAGCTTTGTGCTCGACACCAACCTCAACTACACCAATGTCTGCGACGCGGGCTGCACCTTCTGCGCCTTCTGGCGCGGGCCCAAGGCCAGCGGCGCCTACACCCATTCCATCGCTGAGATGATCGCCAAGATCAAGCGCTCGGTGGAGCAGTTCGGCGTCACCACGGTTCTCATCCAGGGCGGGCTGAACCCAGAGCTGCCCTTTGAGTACTACACCGATTTCGTGTCCGCCATCCGGCGCGAGGTGCCCCAGGTGCACCCCCACCTCTATTCCGCGCCCGAGATCCACAAGATGGCCGAGGTCACGGGCAAGGATTACGCCTGGGTGCTCAAAGAGCTCTACAAGGCCGGGCTCGACACCCTGCCCGGCGGCGGGGCCGAGATCCTCACCGACCGCGTGCGCCTGCGGCTCTCCAAGACCAAGGTCAACACCGCCGACTGGCTCAAGATCCACGAGACCGCCCATGGCATCGGCTACTTGAGCACCGCCACCATGATGTTCGGGCATTTGGACACCGAGCAGGACATCCTGGAGCACCTGGAGGCCATCCGCGCCCTGCAGGACCGCACCCATGGCTTCACGGCCTTCATCCCCTGGAGCTACAAGCCCGACAACACCGTTCTGGGCCGCAGCATCAAGTCCATGGCCGGGCCCTCCATCTACCTCAAGGTGCTGGCGCTCTCCAGGCTCTATCTGGACAACTTCCGCCACATCCAGGCCAGCTGGTTCTCCGAGGGCAAGAAGACCGGCCAGATGGCCCTGCATTTTGGCGGCGACGACTTCGGCGGCACCATCTTCGAGGAGGAGGTGCATGCCAGGGCCAATTACGTCAACAAGACCACCCTGGAGGGCATCACCAGCATGATCCGCGATGCCGGCTTCACGCCCGTGCAGCGCGACACCAAGTACCAGGCGATCAAGCGCTACCCCGGCCCCGAACCCCTGGGAGCCTGAAAATAAAAGCCCCCGGCATCTGCCGGGGGCTTTTATGTCCCGCTCCCTGCCTGGCTAAAAGTCCCAGCCCAGCTTCGCGTCTCCCAGCCAGCCGCTGAAATCCATGTTGACCAAGTTTCCGCTCATGTTCTCCACCAGCGCCCGGCGGTAGCCGGCCTCCAGCTGCCCATGGAAGCGCCGTCCGGCGCGCAGGCCGATCCGCGCATCCACCACCGGGCAGGTGCCGCTCTCACTGTCGCTTGTGCCGTAGTAAGTGTCCTTGTAGTCAAAGCTGGCCCAGCCCTCGCCCGCATCCAGGCTGGCCATCACGGCGAAGGTGCCATGGGATTTGTAGCGGATGCCGAAGGTCACCGGCACCAGAGCGGCCTCATAGGTCTGGGAATCGGAGTATTCATAGTAGCCGCCGTAAGCCGGGCTGTTGCTGGTGCTGGTGGCATAGATGTACTCGATGCGCGGGCCTATCTCCAGCATGTCATTGAAGAGGGTGAGGCCCATGTCCGCGCCCAGCTGCAGCGCGCCATGCAAGGGCGTGGCGCCCGCCAGGCTCAAGGCCTTGTTCATGTCATCCATCTGAAGGTAGGTGTAGCCAGCCTCCACCTCAAAGCCAAAGCCCAGCAGCTTGTCCTGCTCTGCGGCCTGGCGCTTCCTGCGGTATTTGGCCAGCACAGCCCTCTCCCCCGCATCCTGCGCCACGCTGCTCTCATCCTGGCCCTGGCTGTCATCGCCCTGCACCGTGACCGTGGCCTCGCCATCCGGGTCCGGGGCCAAGCCAGCGGCCGGCCTGGCCATTGCCGCTCCTGGCAGCAGCAAAACAAAGGCCAGCAGGCCCATCAATGTCAGCATCGGGTGTCTGAGCTTCATGGCAACCCTCAGAGCAAAGCGCCCTATCGCGCCCATCAAAACTCTACCCACTGCCCATGCCTAGGTCAAGAAAAATGCCTGAAACAAAAGGCCCTGGATTGCTCCAGGGCCTTGTTGATTGCGCGGATTTTCAATCCTATCTCTTGGCCTTGCTCTTGGCCGGGCTCTTTCGGCTCGGCTTGGCGGCCTGCGCCTTGGCCTTGCTGGCCGCGGGCTTCTTGCCTTGCTCGCGCAGAAAGGTGATGAGGATGGGCATGAGCGAGAGCGCCACCACGGCAATGGCCACCTTGTCGATGTGCTTCTGCAGGGGGAAGCCATGGCTCTCGGCGAAGCTGCCCAGGCAATAGCCCAAGAGCACGGTGCCGTAGATCCAGGTGCTGGCGCCGATGACGATGAAGAGCGTGAAGGTGGCGTAGGCCATGCCGCCGATGCCGGACACGATGGGCACAAAGGTGCGCACGATGGGCACCCAGCGGCCGGCCACCAGTGCGAAGCGGCCCCAGCGCTCAGTGAACTCATGGGTGCGCTTGAGCCAGGCCTGCTTGAAGACCGGGAAGCCGGCCAGCTTGCGGTCAGGCCAGCTGTACATCTTGCGGCCGAACCAGGTGCCTATCCAGTAGCCGCTCTGGTCGCCGGCCATGGCGCAGAAGGGCAGGATGCAGAGCAGCTGCCAGAGCTGGATGGGCGGGTTGGGGCCCGCGGCCAGGATGCCGGAGAGCACCAGCAGGGAGTCGCCGGGCAAAAAGGCGAAGAAGCCGGTCTCGGCGAAGATGATGACGCAGACCGTGGCAAAGCCGCCCACCCGGATGAGATGGTCGATGCCCTCGGGCGTGAACAGGCTCAAGAACTGGTGGATGTATTCCAAAACCACCTCTAAAAGAGGGTCAGGTCCGGCACCTTGTCCAGCAGGCCCTTGGCCACGGCCATCTCGTAGAGCAGCTGGAGCGCGGCCACGCCATCGCCATGCAGGTCCTGGGTGTCGCGGTTCACGTACATGCGCACGAAGCGCCGGCCCACCTCGGTGGTGATGCCGCGGCCGAACTGCAGGGCGTAGGGCAGGGCCTCGTCCTCGTGGGCGATGGCATAGTCGATGCTGTCGCGCATCACCTTGCTGACCGCGGGGATCAGGCCGCCTAAGTCGCGGCGGATGACATCCAGGCCCAGCGGCAGGGGAAGCGGCGTCTTGGCCTTCCACCATTCGCCCAGGTCCAGCACCTTTCGAAAGCCCTGCTCCTGGTAGGTGACCTGGCCCTCGTGGATGATGAGGCCCGCGTCCACCTCGCCCTTGCTGACCATGCCCAGGATGGCCGCGAAATCAGCCTGCACCGGGACATAGCCCTCCGCCGCCAGGTTCAGCAGCAGGAAGGCCGTGGTCCACTCGCCGGGCACGGCCACCCGCAGGCCCTTGAGGGCCGCGGGGCCGCTGCCGATGGCCTGGGCGCTCACCACCACCGGCCCGTAGCTGCGGCCCATGCTGGCCCCGCTGGAGAGCAGGCCGTAGCGGTGGGCCACCTTGGGGAAGGCGTGGGCCGAGATGGCGGTCATCTCCAGGTCGCCGATGAAGGCGCGCCGGTTGAGGGACTGGATGTCCTCCATCACGTGCTCGATGCGGTAGCCGGGGATGCTGCAGACCCCCTTGGCCATGGCGTAGAACATGAAGGCGTCATCCGGGTCGGGCGAATGCCCTATGCGGAAGGGTTTCAGCTCGCTCACGGGGCTCCTCTCAGGCAAGGGTTCAGTAGCGGTAATGCTCGCTCTTGTAGGGGCCTTCCACCGGCACGCCGATGTAATCCGCCTGCTCCTGGGTGAGGGTGGTCAGCTTGGCGCCCAGCTTGGCCAGGTGCAGGCGCGCCACCTCCTCGTCCAGCTTCTTGGGCAGCGTCTTCACCCCCACCGCGTGCCTGTCATTCCACAGCGAGATCTGCGCCAGGGTCTGGTTGGTGAAGCTGCTGCTCATCACAAAGCTGGGGTGGCCCGTGGCGCAGCCCAAGTTCACCAGCCGGCCCTCGGCCAGCAGATAGATGCTGTGGCCGTCGGGGAAGGTGAACTTGTCCACCTGGGGCTTGATGTTGGTGCGCCGGATGCCCGGGTAGCCCTGCAGCTTCTCCACCTGGATCTCGTTGTCAAAGTGGCCGATGTTGCAGACGATGGCCTGGTCCTTCATCTTGGCCATGTGCTCAATGGTGATGATGTTGCAGTTGCCGGTGGTGGTCACATAGATGTCGGCGAAGGGCAGGGCGTCCTCCACCGTGGCCACCTTGTAGCCGGCCATGCAGGCCTGCAGGGCGTTGATGGGGTCCACCTCGCTGACCCAGACCTGGGCGCGGTGGCTCTTGAGGATCTCGGAGCAGCCCTTGCCCACGTCGCCGTAGCCGCAAACGAAGGCGGTCTTGCCGGCGATCATCACATCGGTGGCGCGCTTGATGCCGTCCACCAGCGACTCGCGGCAGCCGTAGACGTTGTCAAACTTGCTCTTGGTGACGCTGTCGTTGACATTGATGGCCGGGATGAGCAGCTCGCCCTTCTTCTGCATCTCATACAGGCGGTGCACGCCGGTGGTGGTCTCCTCGCTGACGCCCTTCAACTGGGCCGCGGTGCGGGTCCAGAAGGTGGGGTCTTCCTTGAGGCGGCGCTTGAGGGTGTTGAGCACGATCTGGAATTCCCTGCTGCCGGCCTTCTGCTCCAGCACCTTGGCGTCCTTCTCGGCCTTGAAGCCCAGGTGCAGGGCCAGGGTGGCGTCGCCGCCATCGTCCAGGATGAGGTTGGGGCCGATGATGCCGCCCTTGCCGTCATCCCAGGTGAGGCATTCCAGGGTCAGGTCCCAGTACTCCTCCAGGCTCTCGCCCTTCCAGGCGAAGACCGGGGTGCCGCCCTTGGCGATGGCGGCCGCGGCATGGTCCTGGGTGCTGAAGATGTTGCAGCTGGCCCAGCGCACATCGGCGCCCAGGGCCTTCAGGGTCTCGATGAGCACCGCGGTCTGGATAGTCATGTGCAGGCTGCCCGAGATGCGGGCGCCCTTGAGGGGCTGGGCCTTGGCGTACTTGGCGCGGGTGGCCATCAGGCCGGGCATCTCCTGCTCGGCGATGTCGATCTCTTTGCGGCCGAATTCGGCCAGGCTCAGGTCCTTGACCTTGGCTTGCTGGGTGGCGGGCATGGTCCCTCCTTGGGGCTTTGATTGGGAGCGGACCGGGGCTCCGGGGCTCGTGGCGGGTAAGATGAAATGGAAAAGGGGCTGCCCGGCGATGCGCAGCCCCTTTGAGCTTGGCTCAGCCTTTGATGCCGGCTTCCCGGCGCAGGAGGGCGGCCTTGTCGGTCTTCTCCCAGGTGAAGGTGCCCAGCTTGGCGTCCGGCTTGCGGCCAAAGTGGCCGTAGCTGGCCGTGGGCCGGTAGATGGGCCGGCGCAGCTTGAGGGTCTCGATGATGCCCTTGGGGGTGAGGGCGAAGTGCTTGACCACCAGCTTGCTGATGAGCTCCTCGTCCACCTTGCCGGTGCCGAAGGTGTCCACCAGCACCGAGGTGGGCTGGGCCACGCCGATGGCGTAGGAGAGCTGCACCTCGCACTTGTCGGCCAGGCCGGCGGCCACCACGTTCTTGGCGATGTAGCGGGCCATGTAGGCGGCCGAGCGGTCCACCTTGGAGGGGTCCTTGCCCGAGAAGGCGCCGCCGCCGTGGCGGCCCATGCCGCCGTAGGTGTCGACGATGATCTTGCGGCCGGTCAGGCCGCTGTCGCCATGCGGGCCGCCGATGACGAAGTTGCCGGTGGGGTTGACGAAGACCTTGGTCTTGGCATCGATCAGCTTGGCCGGGATGACCTTCTTGATGACATGCTTGATGATGTCGGCCTTGATCTTGGCCTGCGAGACGCCGGGATCGTGCTGGTTGCTCAGCACCACCGCGTCCACGCGCTTGGGGATGCCGTACTCGTACTCCACGGTCACCTGGCTCTTGGCGTCCGGCCGCAGGTACTTGAGGATGCCCTTGCGGCGCGCCAGCGAGGCCTGCTCCACCAGGCGGTGGGCCAGGGTGATGGGCAGCGGCATCAGCTCGGGGGTCTCGTTGATGGCGAAGCCGAACATCATGCCCTGGTCGCCGGCGCCGTCGCGGTTCACGCCCAGCGCGATGTCGGCCGACTGCTGCTGCACGGCCACCAGCACCGAGCAGGTGGCGGCGTCAAAGCCCATGGCCGCGTCGGTGAAGCCGGTCTCGCGCACCACCTGGCGGGCGATGTCGGGGATGTTGAGCTTGACCTTGGGGCCGTAGGTGATCTCGCCGGCCACGAAGACCACGCCAGTGGTGACGGCGGTCTCGCAGGCCACGCGGGCGTAAGGGTCCTGGGCATAGATGGCGTCCAGGATGGCGTCTGAGATGTTGTCGCACATCTTGTCGGGATGGCCTTCGCTGACCGATTCAGAAGTGAAGAACTGCTGGCGCTGCATGCAGTGCCTCCAAAAAGTGATGATGGGCGGCCAGCCGACCGCCGGGTGGGAGACCTCGGTAAAGTTGGAATCTTATCAGCAGCCGCGCGGCCCTGTCAACAAAGGCGCGGTTCAGGCCCGCGGCACATATTCGTCGCAGGCCTTGGCATTGGGCCGCTGCGGCTGCCGGCAGTCGCGGGGGTCGTTGTAGCGGCAGCTGTCGCAGAGGAAGCCGCTGGCCTTGGCCTGCTTGATGAAGGGAGCGGCAGCCTCATCCCGCCGCAGGCAGCACTGCTTGTACTTCTTTCCGCTGCCGCAGGGGCAGGGGTCGTTGCGTCCGGTCTTCATCATCCCCCCTCCGACCTCACCCCGCCTCTGCCGTGAAAGCCGATAGGCGCATGCTCCGCCCGACCTCACCCCAACCCCTCCGCGCAAACCGGAGCTCTCACGCCCCCTTCCCCTCTCCACAGTGGAGAGGGGAAGGGGGATTCTATTCTTAGGCTTGCACGACAGGGGTAGAGGTGAGGTCAGAGGGTGAGGTGCGTCACGCTCTCCACATGGTAGGTCTGCGGGAACATGTCCACCGGGGTGATGCTCCGCACCTGATAGCCGGCCTCGCGGGCCAGGGCGCCCAGGTCGCGGGCCAGGCTGGCCGGGTCGCAGCTCACGTACAGGATCTCCGCCGGCTTGTGCTTGAGCACGGCCTCCAGCAGGGCGGCTTCCATGCCCTTGCGCGGCGGGTCCAGCACCAGCACATCCGGCTTGATGCCCGCCTGCTCCAGCACCGGGAAGCCTTGCACCGCCGAGCGGGCGTGGAAGGTGAGGTTCTCGAGCCGGTTCAGCTGCTGGTTGTGGCGGGCGTCCTCCACGGCCTGGTTGCTGCTCTCAAAGCCGTGCACATGGCCGCAGGCGCGGGCCAGGGGCAGGGACAGGGTGCCCGCCCCGCAATAGAGCTCCAGCACCTGCTCACGGCCAGACCAAGCTCGGGCCTGCACCAGGGCCTGCACCAGGCGCGCGGTCTGCGAGGGGTTCACCTGGAAGAAGGTGTCGGCTGAGATGCGGTAGCTGAAGCCTCCCAGCTCCTCGATCAGGTGGTCCTGGCCGGCCAGCACGCGGGTCTGGCTGCCCAGCACCACATTGCCCGCGCCGGGCTGGTGGTTGTGCATCACCGAGAGCAGGCCCGGGCAGGCCTTGAGCGCCGCCTGGCCCCACTCCACATAGGCGTCGCGGCAGGGGTCGGTGGTCACCAGCAGCAGCAGGGCTTGGCTGCCGCCGCGCACGGTGCGCACCAGCAGGTTGCGGGCCTGGCCCTCCTTGTTGCGCTCATCCCAGCAGCGGATGCCCTGGGCCTTGAGCCCAGAGAGCGCCACCCGCAGGGCCTGGTTGGCCAGCGGCGCCTGGATGGCGCAGCCCTGCTCGGGCAGCGGCACCACGCGATGGCTGCCGCTGGCGAAGAAGCCCATGCGCGGCTCGCCGCCCGGCCCGGGGGCCAGGGCCAGCAGGGCCTTGTTGCGGTAGCCCAGGGGCTGGGGGCTGGGCAGGATGGCCGAGGGCTCGGGCACGGCCTCGCCAAAGCCGCCCAGGCGGGCCAGCGACTCGCGCACAAAGCCGCGCTTGGCCTCCAGCTGGGCGGGGTAATCCAGCTGCTGCCAAGAGCAGCCGCCGCACTCCCCGGCCACCGGGCAGGGCGGCTGGATGCGGGAGGGCCCGGGCGCGAGCACCTTCACCAGCCGGGCGCGGCCATAGGTCTTGTGCACCTCGCGCACCTCGGCGCGCACCTTGTCGCCCGGCACGGCAAAGGGGATGAAGAGCGTGTAGCCCTGCAGGCTGGCCACGCCATCGCCGCCATAAGCCAGGCCCGTGATGTCCAGCTCCGCCACCTGTCCCAGGCTGGCGGGCTTGCTGATGCTATGGGGGGCTTTTGCCACGGCCACCCTCGAGTGTGGGTTTCGCCAGCCAAGCGGGCCGGAAAGCGCTACTTGAGCTTCTCTTTGAGGATCTGGTTCACCAAGCCGGGATTGGCCTTGCCAGCCGAGGCCTTCATGACCTGGCCCACGAACCAGCCCAGGGTGGCGACCTTGCCGCTCCTCACTTCTTCCGCTTGCTTGGGATTCTCGGCGATGACCTTGTCGATGATGGCGGCCACGGCATTGGGGTCGGCGATCTGCACCAGGCCCTTCTCTTTGACCACGGCCTCTGCGCTCTTGCCGCTTGCGGCCATGTCCTCGAAGACCGCTTTGGCGATCTTGCCGCTGATGGTGCCGTCCTTGATCAGCTTGACCAGGCCGGCCAGGGCCTGGGCGCTGACAGGTGAGCCTTGAATGCCCTTGTCCAGCTTCTTGAGCAGAGCGGCCAGGTCGCCCATCACCCAGTTGCTGGCGGCCTTGGGGTCGCCGCTGGCCGCGGCGCAGGCCTCATAGTAGGCGGCCATGGCTTGGTCGGCGCAGAGCACGCCGGCGTCATAGGCCGGCAGGCCGTACTGGGCCGCGAAGCGGGCGCGCTTGGCCTCGGGCAGCTCAGGCAGGCCCTGGCGGATGGCCTGGATGGCCTCCGGGCTCATGACCACGGGCGGCAGGTCAGGCTCGGGGAAGTAGCGGTAGTCGGCCGCGCCCTCCTTGCCGCGCATGCTGCGGCTGATGCCCTTCTCCGCGTCCCAGCTGCGGGTCTCCAGCACCACCTTATCGCCGCGCTCGATCAGCTCCACCTGGCGCTCGATCTCGCTCTCCATGGCCAGCGCCACGTTCTTGAAGCTGTTCATGTTCTTGATCTCGGCGCGGGTGCCGAACTCGCTGGCGCCCTTGCGCATGACCGAGACATTGGCGTCGCAGCGCAGGCTGCCCTCTTCCATGTTGCAGTCCGAGACCTGGATGTAGCGCAGGATCTCCTTGATGCCGTCCAGGTAGGCCACCGCCTCCTCAGGCGAGCGGATGTCCGGCTCGCTGACGATCTCGATCAAGGGCACCCCGCCGCGGTTGTAGTCCACCAGGCTGCTCTCGGCCGCGCTGATCTGGCCGCCGGCCGCGGAATGCAGCAGCTTGCCCGCGTCCTCCTCGATATGGATGCGGGTGATGCCAATCCGCTTGGCGCTGCCGTCGGCCAGGCGGATGTCCAGGTGGCCGTGCTTGCAGATGGGCAGGTCGAACTGGCTGATCTGGTAGGCCTTGTCCAGGTCGGGGTAGAAGTACTGCTTGCGGTCGAACTTGCTGAAGGGGGCGATCTCGCAGTTGAGGGCCAGGCCGGCCTTGACCGCGTACTCCAGCACCTTGGCGTTCAGCACGGGCAGCGCGCCCGGGAAGCCCAGGCAGACCGGGCAGGTCTGCGTGTTGGGGTCAGCCCCAAAGCGGGTGCTGCAGCCGCAGAAGACCTTGGTGGCCGTGGAGAGCTCCACATGCACCTCCAGGCCCGACACCATCTGGAAATCTTGAACCCCCATCACAGCCTCCCCGTCTCAGCCGTTGATCTTGGCGTCCCACTCTTCGTCGCTCAGGGTCTTGATGGGGGCTTCGGCATAGCCCTCGACCTTGAAGCCCTGGAAGTCGATGTTGAGGCTGTCGCACTTGAGGCAGGTGACCTTGATCTCCAGGTCCGAGGCGTCCTCCTGGTTGAAGCGCTCCAGCTTGCCGGCGGCTATCTCCCAGATCTCCGGGGCGCGGAAGTCGGTGATCACGGCCTGGAATTTGCTGCTGTTCCCGCAGTTGCGGCACTCCATGGTGGGCTCCTTGTGGTGGGTTGAAGAACGGGTTAGAGCTTTGGGGTCCTTGAATGCCATTCCGTGGCCTGCTCGTAGGCATGGCCAGCCCTGAACAGGGCCGGCTCGCCAAAGGGCTTGCCGATGAGCTGGAGGCCTATGGGCAGGCCCGCCTTGCTGAAGCCGCAGGGCAGGGCCAGGCCCGGCAGGCCGGCCAGGTTGACGCTGATGGTGAAGATGTCGCTCAGGTACATGGTCAGGGGGTCGCTGGTCTTCTCGCCGGCCTTGAAGGCCGGGGTGGGCGCGGTGGGCGTGGCGATGATGTCCACCTTCTCAAAGGCCTGGTCAAAGTCGCGCTTGATCAGCGTGCGCACCTTGAGGGCCTTCAGGTAGTAGGCGTCGTAGTAGCCGGCCGAGAGCGCGTAGGTGCCCAGCATGATGCGGCGCTTCACCTCGGGCCCGAAGCCCTGGGCGCGGGTCTTCATGATCATGGGCACATAGCTGGCCTCGGGCACCCGCAGGCCGTACTGCACGCCGTCGAAGCGGGCCAGGTTGCTGCTGGCCTCGGCCGTGGCCAGCAGGTAGTAGACCGAGAGGCAGTGCGGGCTGTGGGGCAGCGAGATGGGCAGCACCTGGGCGCCCAGCGCCTCCAGCCTGGCCACCGCGGCCCTGACCGCGGCTTCCACCTCGGGGTCCATGCCGGGCACGAAGTATTCCTTGGGCAGGCCCACCTTGAGGCCCTTCACCCCGCCTTCCAGGCCCTGCAGGCAGTCGCCAGCGGCCTGGGGCGCGCTGGTGGCATCCTTGGGGTCGTGGCCGGCGATGGCCGCGTCCAGCAGGGCCGCGTCGCGCACCGTGCGGGCAAAGGGCCCTATCTGGTCCAGCGAGCTGGCAAAGGCGATGAGCCCATAGCGCGAGACCCGGCCATAGGTGGGCTTGAGCCCCACCACGCCGCAGCAGGAGGCCGGCTGGCGGATGCTGCCGCCGGTGTCCGAGCCCAGGGCGCCCAGCGCGCTCAAGCTGGCCACGGCCGCGGCTGAGCCGCCGCTGGAGCCGCCCGGCACGCAGGCCAGATCCCATGGGTTGCAGGTGGCGCCAAAGGCCGAGTTCTCGGTGCTGGAGCCCATGGCGAACTCGTCCAGGTTGGTCTTGCCCAGCATCACCGCCCCGGCGGCGCGCAGGCGCTGCACCACGGTGGCGTCCCACACCGGCACGTAATTCTCGAGCATGCGGCTGGAGCAGGTGGTGCGCACGCCCGTGGTGCTCATGTTGTCCTTGATGGCCAGCGGGATGCCGGTCAGCGGCTGGGCTGTGCCAGCCTTCAAGCGCGCGTCCGCGGCCTCGGCCTGCTTGAGCGCGGCCTCGGCCGTCACCGTGACATAGGCCTTGACCCTGGGCTCCACGGCCTCCAGGCGCTTGAGCACGGCGCGGGTGAGCTCCACGGCGCTGAACTTGCCGGCCTTGAGGCCCGCGCCGGCCTCTGTGATGGTGAGCGTCTCCAGTCCCATGTCCCCTCCTCAGCCTTCCAGGATCTTCGGCACGCGGAAGCAGCCCTTGGCCGCGTCCGGCGCGTTGGCCAGCGCCTGCTCGCGAGGCAGAGAAGCCTCCGGCACATCGGGCCGCAGCACGTTCTTGAGCGGCAGCACATGGGCGGTGGGCTCCACGCCCTTCACGTCCAGCGCGTTGAGGCTCTCGGCATAGCCCAGGATGGCGCCCAGCTGCCGGGTCATGGCCTCTTTCTCCCCCTCGCTCAGCTCCAGGCGCGCCAGGCGCGCCACGTGCTCCACATCCTTGATGGTCAGCATGCCCAACCTCCTAGTAGCCGGAGAGCCGCTCCAGGCCCGCCTTGCTGGCCAGCAGCTTCTTCTGGCCAAAGTTCAGAAAGCTCACGGTCAGGCGCTGGTCCGGGCCCTCCTGCCGCGCCTGCACCACCATGCCGCTGCCGAACACCCCGTGCCGCACCCTGTCGCCCAGCTGGAAGCGCGTGAGCGCGGGCAGGTCCTCGGCCGACAGGTCATCGTAGACCGCCACCCGGGAGCCGCCCGAGCCATCCTCCTGGCCCTCCAGCGTGGGCTTCCAGCCCTCCAAGAGCTCAGCCGGGATCTCGGAGAGGAAGCGGCTGTGCGGGTTGTAGGTGCTGGCGCCGAAGCTGCGCCGGGTGATGGCGCAGGTGAGGTGCAGCTTCTCGCGGGCCCGGGTGATGCCCACGTAGGCCAGGCGCCGCTCCTCCTCCACCCCGCGCTCCTCCTGCAGGCTGTTCTTGTGGGGGAAGAGGTTCTCCTCCAGCCCGGTCAAGAAGACCACCGGGAACTCCAGGCCCTTGGCGTTGTGCAGGGTCATCAGGGTCACCTGCTCGCGGCTGTCGTCCTTCTCGTCCATGCTGGTGGCCAGGCTCACCATGGCCAGATAGGCGCGCAGGCCCTTGTCGCTGCTGCGGTCCTCGAACTCGCGGGCCGCCGAGACCAGCTCCTGGATGTTCTCCACACGCATCTCGCCCTCGCGGGTGCGCTCCTTCTGCCAGAAGGCCAGGTAGCCGGTGTCGAGCAGGGCCTGGTAGAGCAGCTCGCTGACCCCGGCGCTGGCGGCCAGCTCGCGCAGGCGCTCGATGACGTCCACGAAGCCGCGCACCTGCCGCTTGGCGCGGTCATTGAGCGCCTCAATGGCCTCCACCTCGCGCATGGCGCCGTAGAGCGTCAGGCTGCGGGCCCAGGCGTGCTGCTGCACCTTCTCCAGCGTCATCTCGCCGATGCCGCGCGGCGGCTGGTTGAGCACGCGCTTCAGGCTGACCCCGTCGGCCTCGTTGTCGATCAGCTTGAGGTAGGCCAGGCAGTCCTTGATCTCAAGCCGGTCATAGAAGCGCATGCCCCCCACCAGCTTGTAGGGGATCAGCTCGCGCCGCAGGCCCTCCTCGAGCACGCGGCTCTGGGCGTTGGTGCGGTAGAGGATGACGAAGTCCGAGAGCTTGCGGCCGGCCATCTTGTTGCCGCGCAGGATCTCGTCCACCACGTAGCGGGCCTCGTCCGCCTCGTCCGGCGCCTGGTAGCAGGTGATCAGCTCGCCGGGCGGGTTCTCCGTCCACAGCTGCTTCTCCTTGCGGCCGGCGTTGTTGTTGACCACCGACCAGGCCGCCTGCAGGATGCGCTGCGTGCTGCGGTAGTTCTGCTCCAGCTTGATGGCCTTGGCGTCCGGGTGCTCGCGCTCGAACTCCAGGATGTTGCGGATGTCGGCGCCCCGGAATGCGTAGATGCTCTGGTCGTCGTCTCCCACCACGCACAGGTTGCGGTATTTGCGCGCCAGCATGCTCACCAGCTGGTACTGGGCCGGGTTGATGTCCTGGTACTCGTCGATGAGGATGAAGGGGAAGCGCTCCTGCCAGGCCGCCAGCCGCTCGGGCTTGGCCTTGAAGAGGCCCACCGTCAGCCCGATCAGGTCGTCAAAGTCCATGGCGTTGTTGGCCAGGAGCTTGCGCTGGTAGAGCTCGAAGATGCGGCTGATGAGCGCGTCATCCTCGCGGGCGGCCGCCTCGGCCATGGACTCGGGGCCCAAGAGCTTGTTCTTGGCGTCGCTGATGCGCCACACCACCACCTGGGCCTTGAGCAGCTTCTCATCCACCTGCAGCTCGTGCATGGCCTCCTTCACCAGGCGCAGGCGGTCATCCTCGTCATAGATGCTGAAGCCGGGCTGGTAGCCCACCTCGCGGGCCTCCAGCCTGAGCAGGCGCGCGCAGAAGCTGTGGAAGGTGCTCACCCACATGGGCTCCACCAGCTTCTTGCCGAGCAAAGCGCCCACCCGGGCCTTCATCTCGCTGGCGGCCTTGTTGGTGAAGGTGACGGCCAGCACCTGGTCGGGCGCCACCTTGTGCCGGGTGATGAGGTTGGCGATGCGGTAGGTGATGACCCGGGTCTTGCCGGACCCGGCGCCCGCCAGCACCAGCAGGGGGCCTTCCACATGCTCCACGGCCTCCCGCTGCCGGGGGTTCAAGGTGTTCAGATCGAATTTCTCCGCCATGCATTCCGTCCGCTGGGGCCCAAACAACGCGAAAAGGCAGCCGGCAAGGCCCTGCGCGGGCCCAGCCACCTGCCTTTTAAAGGGGATTCTTGGGCCAGGCCGGGAAAAAAAATAAACATTTTCCCGGGAGCCCATCAACGCAGAGGTTTTACCACAGAGCAGGCAAGCCTGCAAGCGCTCAGGCTGGCTGCCAGGCCTGGGCCGCCCTCAGGCGGGCCTGCACCTCGGCAGGGCCCAGCAGCTCCATGATCTTGTCGAAGCCGATCAGGGTGACGGTGCGGCCGCTCAAGGCCACCCGCAGCACGCCAGCCAGGTCGCCGAACTTGAGGCCCTGCGCCGCGCCCCAGGCCTTGGCCGCGGCCTCCACCTGGGCCGGCTGGTCCAGGTCCCACCCCGCCGCGGCCTCAGCGAAGGCGGCCAGCCAGGCAGGCTTGCCGGCCTTGAAGAAGCGGCTCAAAGCCTCGGCCGGGGGCGCCAGCTTGAGCCCGGGGGCCAGGTACTCCGCCTCAGCCGGTATCTCGGCCAGGGTGCGGGCCTTCTCCGCGCAGTAGCCGGCCAGCTTCTCCAGCTTGTCCGGCCGCGCCAGGGGCGCCTTGAGCCGGCCCTGCGCCAGCGCCGCCAGCCGGGCCGCGCCGGCCTGCTTCAGGTACTGGCCGTTCATCCATTCCAGCTTCACGTTGTCAAAGACCGCCGCGTGCTTGGTGCAGCGCTCAAGGCCGAAGGCGGCCTTGAGCTCGGGGATGCTGATGAGGGTGGTCTTGTCGTCCAGGCTCCAGCCCAGCAGGGCCAGGTAGTTCATCAGGGCCTCGGGCAGGAAGCCCAGCTCCTGGTACTGGCCCACGGCCGTGGCGCCGTGGCGCTTGCTCAGGCGCTGCTTGTCCGGGCCCAGGATCATGGGGATGTGGGCGAAGGCCGGCTCCGCGAAGCCCAGCGCCCGGTAGAGGCAGACCTGGCGGGGGCTGTTGCTCAGATGGTCGTCCCCGCGGATGACATGGGTCATGCCCATCAGGGCGTCATCCACCGTGGCCGCGAAGTTGTAGGTGGGCAGCCCGTCGCTGCGCACCAGCACAAAGTCGGCCATCAGCTTGTTCTCAAAGCGCATCTTGCCGTGCACCAGGTCCTGGAACTCGGTGACCCCGTCCTGGGGCATGGCGAAGCGCCAGGCCGGCTTGATGCCCTGGCTGGCCTTGGCCGCCACCTCCTCCGGCGTGGCGGCGCTGCCCGACTGCACGGGCGCGCGGCCCTCGGCGATGGCCGCCTCGCGCTCAGCCTCCACCTCTTCCTTGCTGTCAAAGCTGGGGTAGGCCAGGCCCTTGGCCTTCAGCTGCTCAAGGTATCTGGCATAGATGTCGAGGCGCTGGCTCTGGTAATAGGGGCCATGGGGGCCCATGCCGCCGCCCTTGCCATCCGGGCCCTCGTCCCAGTCCATGCCCAGCCACTTCAGGTCGCGGATGAGGGCCTCAGCCGAGGCCTGGGTGCTGCGCGCCTGGTCGGTGTCCTCGATGCGCAGGATGAACTTGCCCCCGTGGCGGCGGGCAAAGAGCCAGCTGAAGAGGGCGGTGCGGGCGCCGCCGATGTGCAGGTGGCCGGTGGGGGAGGGGGCAAAGCGCGTGCGGACTTCTGTCATGGCTCCTTCGGGGGGATGCGGGCGCTCAGGCGCCCTTCTTCTGCTTGGATTCCGGCTTGGGCTCGCCGGGCTCGGTCGGCGGCTGGGTCATGACCACGGCGCCCTCAAAATAGGCGCCCTCGCCGATGACCATGCGGGCGGACTTGAGGTCGCCCTTGACGCTGGCGGTGTTCAAGAGCTCGAGCCGCTCCTCGGCCACGCAGTCGCCGGCCACGCGGCCGCCCACCACCACGGTGCGGGCGCGCAGGTCGCCCTTCACCTGGCCGCTGGCGCCCATCATGATGCCCTCATCGGCCTGCACATCGCCTTCCACCTTGCCGTCGATGAACACCGTGCCGCGCACCCTGAGCTGGCCCTTGACCTCGGCGCCCGGCCCTATCATGGTGTCCACGCTGCCGGCCATCGCGCCGCGCTTGAAGCCGAACATGGCTACTCCTGCAGGTATTTGACCGGGTTGACGGGCGTGCCGTGCAGGCGCACCTCGTAGTGGCAATGGGGGCCGGTGCTCTCGCCCGTGCTGCCCATCAGCGAGATGATGGTGCCGCGCCGTATCTTCTGGCCCACCGAGACCTTGAGGGCGCTGTTGTGGCCATAGAGGGTGCGCAAGCCGTTGCCGTGGTCCAGCACCACCAGCTTGCCGTAGCCGCCCTCCCAGCCCGAGAAGGCCACCACGCCGTCGGCCGTGGCGCGCACCGGCGAGCCGAAGTCATTGGCGATGTCGATGCCGGCATGGAAGGTCTCGCTGCCCGAGAAGGGCGAGCTGCGCGGCCCAAAGCCGCTGCTGATCCAGCCGCGCACCGGCCAGCCCATGGGCGTGCGCGAGAGCAGGTTGCGCTGCTGCTCCACATACTTGCGCACCTCATCAAAGCTCTGCTGCTCCAGGCCGGCCTGGCGCTGGAGGCTGTCCACCTGGCTCTTGAGCGAATCCAGGGCCTGGCCATCGCCCTGCTCCAGCAGGGCCGCCAGATGGCGCTGGTCCTCGGGCGAGGGCCCGCCCATGCTGCCAGCGCCCTTGATGAGGGCCTTCTTGGACTTGTACTTGAGCATCTCGCGCAGCTGCGAATCCATGGAAGCCACGGCCATCAGGGCCTGGCGGCCGCGGCCCAGCTCCTCCGCCACCTTGAGGTTGCTGGCCTGCAATTGCTGCAGCCGCGCCACCTCAGACTGATAGGCGATGTGCCGGCCGATGACCCACCAGGCGGCGCCCAGGCTGCCCGCCAGCACCAGCACAGCCAGGGCCAGGAACCAGCGCGGCACGCGCCATTGATGGATGCTGCCCCCGTCATGGGGCATCACCAGCACGGTCAAGTCCTTGCTCTCAGGGTCATTGTTGGCGTGCTTCGAGATCATGCGCCCTCACAAAGGCCGACGCGGCCAAGGCCTGGATTATAGCCGCAGAGCATCAAAGATAAAAGCGGGAAAGGGCTTGGAACAGGTATAAAGTCGACCAAAGGGAACAAAAAAAGCCCCCATTTGGGGGCTTTTTGTCGCTGGCGCTTATTGCTCAGGCCGCCGGAGCGCCCTGGCCCTGGGCCGCGAAGTAAGCCTTGGCCTTCTCAGTCATGGTCTCGATGTTGTCCACCAACACGCGGATCTTGTCCGGCTCCTGGCGGGTGCCCTTGAGGGCGTTCAGCTTGGCCACCTTGAGCTTGTCGCGCAGCATGTCAGCGTACTTGCGGGGAGCGTACACATAGATGTCAGCCCCATAATCGCCGAATGCCTCGTTGGAGACGCGCACCAGAGCCGGCGGGCAGAGCCGCTTGGCTTCTGCCACGACCTTCTCAGCGACCTGTTCGGCAGCAGTCTTTGGCATTTCACGTACTCCTTTCAAGCAAGCAAGCAAGGATATGGAGCCCTGCTCCCTTCCCTGCGTAGCATCGGATGACCTGCATCATCGCTGAACGAGTTAAACTCGCCAGTGCTCTGTGATAACGATGGAATATTATTACCAGGAAACGAGATTGTCAATTCTTTTTAAGCCGCCAAATAGAACGGTGTTTTATGAACATTGGGCGTTCCTATACCGCATTGCGATAAGGCCAATAATGAAACGCTACTTCCGCTTACCTTTAAGCATGTCCACCAGGCGCTCCAGCTCCTCCAGGGAATAGTACTCGATCTCAATACTGCCGCCGCGCTTGGCGCTCTTGATGCGCACGCGGGTGCTCAAGGCCCGGCACAGGTCCTCCTCGGTCTTGACCACGTCCGCGTCCTTGCGCACCGCATGCATGGCGCGGGGCTTGGCCTTGGATCCCGGGGCCTTGCCCACCTCCTGCTCCACTTGCCGCACAGACCAGCCCTCGCGCACCGCCTTCTGGGCCAGGGCCTTCTGGGCCTCGGGCCGGTCGATGGCCAGCAAAGCGCGGGCGTGGCCCATGTCCAGCTTGCCGCCGTTGATAAGGCCCTGCACTTCCTCGGGCAGCCTGAGCAGGCGCATCAGGTTGGCGATGGTGGCGCGGTCCTTGCCCACCTTCTTGGCGATCTCCTCCTGGCTCAGCTTGAACTCCTCGTTCAGGCGCTTGTAGGCCTTGGCCTCCTCCAGGGGGTTGATGTCATCGCGCTGGGTGTTCTCGATGATGGCCCACTCGGCCGCCTCCTCATCGCGCACCCGGTCCTTGATGATGGCCGGCACGTTGCGCCAGCCCAGCGACTGCACCGCGCGCAGGCGGCGCTCGCCTGCGATGAGCTGAAAGCCCGCGCCCACGCGGCGCACCAGCAGGGGCTGCAGCATGCCCTGCTGCTGGATGCTGTCGGCCAGCTCCTTGAGCTTGGCGGGGTTGAACACCTGCCGGGGCTGGTGCGGGTTGGGGGAGATGTCCTTGACCGGGATCTCGCTGCTGCCCACGCCGCTGGTCGGCGCGGCGCCGTCTAAGTGGTCCAGCTTGCTGGTGGGGATGAGGCCCGAAAGGCCCTTGCCCAATGCTTGGCGCGCCATTCCTGTCTCCTTTGCCCTGAGGGCCTAATTCCTTATCTTCTCCATGATCTCGAGCGAGAGGGCCATGTAGGCCTCGGCGCCGGTGCTGCGCTTGTCGTACAAGGTGATGGGCTGGCCATGGCTGGGCGCCTCGGCCAGCCGCACGTTGCGGGGGATGATGGTGCGGTAGACCTTGTTGCCGAACATCTTGCGCACCTCCTCCACCACCTGCTGGGAGAGGCTGGCGCGCGAATCAACCATGGTGATGAGGGCGCCCTCCATCTTCAGCTGGGGGTTGAGCGCCTTCTGCACCCGGCCGATGGTCTCGATGAGCAGCTCGAGCCCGCGCAGGGCGTAGTATTCGGCCTGGATGGGGATGAGCACCGAGCCGGCCGCCACCAGGGCATTGAGGGTGATGAAGCCCAGCGAGGGAGGGCAGTCCATCAGGATGTACTCGTAGCGGCCGCCCAAGAGCTCCACGGCCTTCTGCAGCACGAACTCGCGGTCCTTCACGTCCACCAGCTCGTGCTCGGCGGCGCTCAGGTCCACCACCGAGGGCACCAGGTCCAGGTCGGGCACCTGGGTGGCCATGATGGCCTCGGCCAGCGGCACGCCGTCCAGCATGACATGGTAGAGGTGGTTGTTGATGGACTCCTTCTCAACGCCCAGGCCCACCGAGGCGTTGCTCTGCGGGTCCATGTCGATGAGCAGGGTCTTGTGCCCGGCCAGGGCCAGGCAGGCGGCCAGGTTGACCGCGGTGGTGGTCTTGCCCACCCCGCCCTTCTGGTTGGCGATGGCGATGACCTTAGTCTTTGCCATTGTCCCCTTCCCCCGTGGCCTGCATGCGCTCCAGGCTCAGATCGGCCTTTTGAAGGTTGAAGCGCGCCCGGGTGTAATTGGGGTCGAGCTTCACGGCTTGGGCGAACTCGCGCTGGGCCTCGTCGAGCCTGTCCAGCCTCTGGTAGCTGACGCCCAGGTTGTTGTGGAAGGTGGCGTTCTTGGGGCTCAAGAACACGGCGCGCAGGAACTCGGCATGGGCCTTCTCCGGCTCGCCGCTCTCAAGGTACGCCAGCCCCAGGTTGTTGCGCACCCAGGCCTTCTCGCCCTTCTCCAGCACCTTGGTGTAGGCGCGGATGGCCTCCTGGTACTTGCCGGCATCCAGCCCGGCGCGGCCCAGCATGCGGCCCAGGGTGGCGCTGTCGGGCGCTATCTGCTGGGCCTTCATGGCGCAGGCCAGGGCCGTGTCGTAGTTGCCCTGCTTGCGGTAGAGCCTGGCCAGGCGGGCCCAGACCTCGGGGTCCTTGCTGTCCAGGTTGGCCGGCACCTCCAGGTGCGCCACGGCCTCCTTGTCGCGGCCGGCATCCATCAGGCAGAAGCCGTACATGCGGTGGGCCTCGGCGTCATCCGGCTTTTGCGCCACGGCCTGTGCAAAGGCCTCTTCGGCCTCTTCGCAGCGGCCCGCGTCGCGCAGCTCTTTGCCCAGCTGGAACCAGGTCTGGCCCGCGCCGGGCGTGAGCGCGGGCTTCAGGTCGCTTGGCGCGGGCAAGGGCAGGCCCGCGCCCGGCTCAGCTGCCGGGGCCGCGGGCTTGTTGCTGCACGCAGCCGCCAGCATCGCGACCGCCAAGAGCATGCAGAGCCTGAAGCGCATGCGCGCCTTTCAAGGGACGGGAGTTTAAACCGCGGGGGAGCCAAAATCAAGCCGTGCTGACAACTTGTTGTTTGCTTCGCTTGGGGCAGGGTGATGTTGAAGTGGTGTAATTGCTTCGCCCTGTAGGCAGGCAGGCCCTTCCGGGCCGGGATACCCCAGGAGTGGGGCCCCTCCCGCTCCCTTCAGGGCCTGCCTACCACGGGCTGTGATGCAGTTCGAGCCA
>Ga0326728_10008585_pt1 | contig 25261 bp, 16 predicted proteins | sample MB3enrmetagenome_FD_207602 | JGI IMG/M metagenome (GOLD analysis project Ga0326728, IMG submission 207602) | Lab enriched peat soil microbial communities from McLean, Ithaca, NY, United States - MB31MN | ecosystem: Environmental > Terrestrial > Soil > Wetlands > Peat | place: USA: New York... | reverse complement strand
TAACGCAAACATGATTGCTCCTGCAATTTGGCCAAAACCTTTTTATTATAGAAGAGATGCGCCAATTGCGGCAAGGGCAAGGCGATTAGGAAATCGGGTCATCGGGCCATCGGATCATCGGGTCATTTGTAATTGCTGATTGCCGATTTGAGATTGTCGGGTGCGGCCCCGACAGTCTTCCCGCCTCGGACTTCGACACCGGACTCTTTTCCTGCGCTAAGTTCCGAATTGGAGGGCTTACGTGCTCTGGTAGGCGGAGAGGATTGCGCGTCTCGTAGGGGCTGGGCTTGCCCTGCCCCCGTTTCACACCACGGTCAAAAGACAAGGGCAGGGCAAGCCCAGCCCCTACGAGACGCGCAATCCATGATTCTCTAGTTTCCAGTTTCGAGCGCGGTGGGCGGCGCCTTTTCTCGTCACTCGTCACTCTTCTTCGCCGGGGCAGCCGTGGCCGCCGGTGCTTTGCGCCCCGCATCCAAATGGTCATAGTTGAGCACGGCATTCAGCAGAAGCATGAAGCTGCCCTGGGTTTCCTGCCGCCACATGGGGTTGTTGGCAAAGAGCACCACGTGGCCACGGCCGAGGGGCACGTCGATGATGGCCGGCGCCCCCGCCAGCGCCGAGCCTCCTGCCAGCATGCCGCTGATCCACAAATCCTTCTCGTCGGCGAAGCGCAGAACGACCCGAGGATAAAGCGCCGGCGGCGGAACCTCGTTGCTGGCGAACGCGCGGTATTGGGGATCGAGGTAAAGCTCCTTTTCTGCGCGAGTCCGCTGCGGGGGCGGCTCCGGAGGCGTCCAACTGCGCCCTTGCGGTATGTCCGGATCGGTTTTGGAACCGCGCCCGCTGGGGCGTGCCGCGTCCTGGTTCTCGTTCCCAAAGAAGCCACCCCCCGGCAGGGAAACTTTGAACACCGGCGCTTGATTGAAGTACACGCCCACAGATTCGTCATACCCGTAGGCAATGGGGCTCTTGGCGTCCTCCACGTTGGCGCGGAAGATGGCTCCACGCGCCTGAAGCTGCGGCGTGGGCGTGATGGCGACGGTATCGGTCAAGCCCAGTTCCACGGGCAAGTGCGTGCTCGAACCCACCGGGATGAACACCCCGCCGGCTTCGACGAATTGTTTCAAGTGCGCCACGCCTTCAAAGCCCAGCCCACCGCGGATGTCGGGAGACTCGTCGATGCCTCCCCAGTTCGGCGTGATCTCGGATTTCTGCCACGGTATGGGACCGGCATCCGTGCCGTCGGGCAGGATACGTTTGGGGAAGCCCGCCAGGAGTTCGCGCACATCGGCAAAAGTGGGTGGGAAGAGAATCACGTCGAATTTTTCGCGTAGGTTCGGAGTGGTGCGCACCACCGTGTCCGAAATGTACGTATAAGGCACACCGGTTTCTTCCAACCCCAGTCGAAACCACCCCTCATTTTGCGTGCTGGTCCAAGTGTGCAGGAGCGCGATGCGCGGCACGGCCAGTTCGTGGCGCGCCACGGTGGGCATTTGCCCGGCGCTGGCGACCTCAATGCCCAGCTCGCGCGCGGCATCTTGCAGCCGCATTTCCAAGTCGGACGAGTTGGCGTCCACCGGCAGAAGGAAGGAGCCCGCGGCAAACTTCTTTCCCGCAACCTCAAACGCTTCCTCGGCGGCGAAAATCTTCGCGTCTTTCAGGCGATACCGCAAAGCCGCAAGATTCGGCTCGGCATTCGCTTGAATGATGTAGCAGTTCACCTCGGGGGATTTGCCCTTCGCCGCGGGCGGAGCCACCACACCGGAGTTGGTGTTACGCGCCGGTCCGTCGATGAGCGTCATGGGCGCCTTCAAGACGGCCGCGTCAGTGATGCGCAGAGTCTTGACGTTGCGCAGCGGCCCCAGCGTCCATCCGGTGTCATCATAAGGGCGCGGGTCGGAGGTGGAGTAGTACTGCGTGTCCAAAAGCATGTCGGCAATGCGGCTGTAAGGCTGATCCATGCGGATGATGTAGCTGCCGCGGGGAATCTTCGTGGTTTTGGGTCCGTCCTTCTTGGCGTTGGCGTGGTCCTTGGATTTGTCGGCGGTTGGGGCGGCCATTTCCGGGTTGTCCGCGGCGCTCGCCTCAGTCTTGGATTCGCTCTCGGCGGTCTTGGGTGGCGTAGTGGCAACTTCCTTCACCTCAAAGTCCTGGTCGAGCTTGTGTACTTCCGCGCCCTGTCTTTGGATCAGATGGGCAAGCTGCGCGGCGAGTGCCGGGCGGCGCCCGTCATTCAATATGGCCCAGGCAGCAGGACCCTCCGTGGTGGCCTTGGCAACGGAACGCTTGCTCATGATGTAGAAATTGTGGAGAAACTCCTGCGGGTGTTGGGCCATGTAGTCGAGACCAAAGAGCAGACCGCTCTCCTGCAGGTTCGTGTTGTTGCGCAGTGACCACTTCACCTTGGGAAGCGGGGGATTCGGCCGGAACCACGCCCGGGAGGTTTGCGCCGGGGGCAACGTGCGCTCCTCGGTGACCGGGTACAAGTTGCCGAAGGTTTCGTAGAAGCGCCCGATGGAATTGTGACCGTTGGCCACGTAGAACATGTAGTTCGGCGCCCAACCATCATAGAAGCCGTGCGTCCACACGCCGACGACGCCGCGCTCCGTAAGCTGCTCGATCTCGTAGTACGCCATCCTCTGCCACTCGCTGACCACAATGGGGTCCAGCCAGGCGTTGTAGGGGCCTGTGCCGGTGGAGATGTACAGGTAAGGGATGGACTCGTGCAGATCGTGCAGCACCTGCGGATGCCAGTCGAGGAAATTCTTCATGGTGACCTGCGACAGCTTGAGGCCCATGGCGATAGAATCGCGATTGTTGTCGTGCTGAACGTAGTGCCCCCAATAGACCAGGTCGGGCTGCGGCTTGTCAGGATAAGCCTTCCGGTAGTTCGCCCAATCCACGGTGCGGTCGTGCCCGTCCACTTCCAGGACGGGAGTGATGAGGAACACCACGTTCTTCCGAACGTTCTGAATCAGCGGGGAATCCTCCACGGCGAGGCGGTAGGCCAACTCCATCAGCATTTCCGGCGACCCCGTTTCCGGCGAGTGAATCGAGCCGGAGGCCCAGTAAATCGGCTTGCCCGAGGCAATGAGCTGCTGCGCTTCGGCGTCCGAAATCTTGCGGGGGTCGGCGAGCTTGGCGGTGATTTCTTTGAGGCGGTCGAGTTGCGCGATGTTGGCCTCGTCGCTCACGGCGACCAGCAGGAAGTCGCGCCCTTCTTCGGTTTTGCCCACGCGAAAGACTTTTACGCGCGGAGAGGCTTTGGCGAGCGCGTCGTAGTAACGGTAAATGTCCTTCGAGTAGGTGAGCACGTCCGGGGCCCCGATGATGTGCCCAAGAATTTTCTCCGGCGTCGGAACCGTCGCGGAGGCGGGAAGATGATCCACGAGATCGGTGAGAAAGAACGGCTCGGTCGTGTATTCGCGAATCTTCTTCGTATAGCCCTCGTCATTTGGCGAGCCACTCTGGGCATTCACAAATATCCCGGAGAAACTCCAAAGCAACGCCGCCGCGGCCACCCATACCAGCCCCCGCGACAAACTCTGAACCTTCGCGACAAATCCCCACTGCAAATTCCGCCCATTCATCATAATTCCCTCACTGTTTTTTGTTCGCCCGCCGAGACTCCTCAAGCTGCGGGAGGCCGCCACGGCGACGTGCGTTTAGGTTTGGTTGTCCCTTTTGACTTCGAAAACAGCAGCCATTGTACGCCCACTCCGCCTTTTCGCGGCGGTATGATAACGATATTTTTCTGGATCTGTGCCTGCTAAGAACAGCGTGCGTGCTGCCTGCTCCTTCCTGACTGCCCTTCCCTGTCTACTGTCTACCGTATACCGTCTACTGCCCGCCCCCCACCTGGGTTACAATGAACCCCACATGGCGACATTCACTCAATCCACGGGCGGAGGCATGTGGCGCGAGCTTCGGTCCATGGCCCGCTACCAGATGACACACCTTGACCGCGCTGCCTGGCGGCGCTTCTTCTTTGCGCTTTTTGGCCTGGGGTTGGCCTTCTTTCTCGCCTTGTATTCCACCGCTCTGCGCGAGGAAGGCCATGTGGAGGGGGCCATGGCGGCCGCCTCCCTGTCGTTGCTCATCGCCGCCATCGTAGCCGTCAAAGTGGTGCCGTACCTCGCCAAGCGCACCGCGCTCGAGCGCTGGATGATGAAGGTGGAATACGAGTTCACGCGCGAGGGCGCGGTCTACTTCATGATCATCATGACCATCGCCATCGCCGCCCTCAACACCGGCAACAATCTCCTCTTCATCATTCTGGCCAACCTCCTGTCCGGCATTTTGCTATCGGGAATTCTTTCCGCCATCGTGCTATCGCAATTGGAATTGGATTTCGCCCTGCCGGAGCACGTTTTTGCTGAGGTGCCTCTGATTTCGCGCCTGACCGTTCAGAACCTCAAGTGGGTCTTCCCCTCTTTTTCCCTCACCCTGACGGCCCGCGATCCACTGAAAGGCAAGCGCAAGCGGACCGGCCTGGCCCCGCCGCGCCAGATTCTGGACGCTCCCGTTTACGTGCCGTACATCCCCCACCGGTCCTCAGTAACCCAGCACGTGGAGCTCACCTTTCCTCGCCGCGGGCGCTATACGCAGGAAGGATTTCGCGTCAGCACCAAGTTCCCCTTCGGCCTCCTGCTGAAAGCGCATGAAGTGGCGAGCAAGCAGGAAATCCTGGTGCTGCCCAACGTGCAGCCCACGGAAGAGTTCTACGAAATTCTGCCGCTGATCGGCGGCGACATCGAAAGCCTGCTCAAGGGCCGCGGGCATGACCTCTACGCCATCCGCGACTACCAGGAATCCGACAGCGCCCGTCACGTGGATTGGAAAGCCACGGCCAAGGCCCAGCAACTCAAGGTGCGGGAGTACACGCGCGAGGATGAGCGGCGGCTGGTTCTGGTTTTTGACGGCTGCCTGCCCTCGTCCGACGAAAAAACGCTGGCGCAGTTCGAGAAGGGAGTCAACTTCTGCGCCTGCCTCGCGTGGCACTTCTATGAAATTGACGCGCAGATGCAATTTATTGCCGATGGATTCGAGACCCCCATGGCGCCCGCCGGAGACATCATCTACCCCGTGCTCGAAACGCTGGCGCTGGTCGAACCCAAGGCGGGCCCAGCCGCTTCCATGTCCGACCTGCAAGCGCGCATCGCCTCCGCCGCCTCCGGCTTCCACATCGTCATCACCAGCCGCCCGCACGGCTCGATTCCCACCAACCTCTGGGGATCTTCCTATTTGGTTTTTATGGATTCACTGTAAGCGGCAGCACCGCGAATTGTAGCGTCGATCTCCGATCGACGACGGCGGTCGGAGACCGCCGCTGCAACTGCCTACGGCCTTCCGCTTTCCGCCTTTCCGAAAGCCACGCCTTTCGCTTCCGGCCCCAGGCCGATTACCGGTATACCGATGAGCAGGACGAGGCCCGCGAGCATTCCCAGAGACTGCGCGTAAGTCATGTGCTTGGCCATTACGGCTTCAATCAAAGTGATGCTGGCGGCAAACAGCACGCCGAGTTGGTAGGCGAAGCCGGGGAAGAACCCGCGCAGTTCGCCGGGGGAAAGTTCATTCAGATGGACGGGAATGACGCCCCACGCCCCCTGCACCATAAACTGCATCAGAAACGCCGCGGGGATGATCAGAAGGACAGTTGACGACAGCACCCAGGCGGGTATGAGCAGAAGCGCGAAGATCACCGCGGTCACCATGGCGCGCCGGCGTCCGCGGCGATCCGAGTAAAGGCCGAACAGCAGGCCGCCGGCGATCGCTCCCACCATGGAAATCATGGTGATCATCGCCGTCGTCTCATGGCTGAAATGCCTTTGCACTTGAAGGAGCGTAGGATACAAATCCTGCGTCCCGTGAGAAATGCTATTCATGGTCGTCATCAGCAGAACCATGTAAAGGAATAATTTCCCGTTACGCCCGATGGCCGTGAGGTAAGCTCTCCAGTCGGTGCGCGACTCATGCCACGCTGCGGTCTCCTTCACCTTGGCAAAGATAAAAAGTGAAAGCAGGGCGGGCAATCCCCCCACAAAAAACATGGCGCGCCAGCCCCAGTGCGGGAATACCAGAGAATAGACCACCGCCGCCAGGAGATTTCCAAACGCATAACCTTCCTGAAGCAGTCCCGACAGGATGCCGCGCCACTTGGGGGAAACCGATTCCATGGCGAGCGACGCACCCACGCCCCACTCCCCGCCCATACCGATTCCGTAGAGCAGACGAAGAGCGAAAAACACTTTGTAATTGGGGGCGAGGCCGGAGAGAACCTCGACGATCGAATAGAAAACGATGTCCAGCATCAACGGCCAACGGCGCCCGTAGCGGTCGGCCATCAATCCGAAGATGAAGGCGCCCACCGGACGCATGGCCAGGCTGGCCGTGATCGTGGCGGCGATTTGCACCACGGAAACGCCAAAATCGCGCGCCACCGGGACCAGCACAAAAGTGAGCACAAAGAAGTCGAAAGCATCCAGCGTCCACCCCAGAAAGCCCGCCGCCAGAGCATTACGCTGGTTGGCGCGGTCGTAGGTCGGCGCGTTGGGTGTTGCGGGATTGGTGCCCATAACGATCGAGAATGCTTCGCTGGTTACTTTGTTACCGAGGCTTCTTTTACCACCTCCCCACCCTTCATCACCACTTTCACATTCTGGAGAATCGTAACGTCCTGAAGCGGATCACCCTCCACGGCGATCAGGTCGGCAAAGTGGCCCGGCTCAAGCGAGCCCACGCGGTCGGACCAGCCCAGCAAATCCGCGCCATTGAGCGTTGCCGCTTGAACAGTGGCCAGCGGCGTCATCCCCAACTTCACCATCACCGCGAATTCGTGCGCGTTGAGGCCGTGCGGATAAACCGCGGCATCCGTCCCGAAGGCCACCTTCACACCCTCCTGGAAGGCGCGCGCCACGTGCTTGCGGGCTTCCGGCAGGACGTACCGGGCCTTGGCCAACATGTTGTCCGTTATTCCCATCTTCTGATAATTCTCCAAAAGCCAGTCGCCCAGATACAGGGTGGGAACCAGGTACGTTCCCCGCTCCTTCATCAGTTGGATACCTTCTTCGTCGATGAAACTTCCGTGCTCAATGGAATCGACCCCGGCCAGGACGGCGTCCCGGATTCCCACCGTTCCATGCGCGTGGGCAGCAACCTTGCGGCCCAGGCGGTGCGCTTCCTGGACGATGGCACGCATTTCCTCGGGGCTATACTGCTCGGACTCGGGATTGTCGCCCTGCGAGAGCACTCCGCCCGTGGCGCAGATTTTGATGAGGTCGGCGCCGTACTTGATGTCCTCGCGAACCTTCGCCATCACGGCGGGGACCCCATCCGCGGCGCCGAGCGAGAAGGCATGATATTGCGGCGCCAGCAGGTCTTCGTCGCAATGGCCTCCGGTGATGCCCAGCGCCGGCCCGGAAGCCAATATGCGCGGGCCGGGAACGTCGCCGGCGTTGATGGCGTCGCGCAAAGCGATGTCAGTGTAGCCGCCGGCATTGACGTTCCGCACCGTGGTGAAACCCGCCTCGAGCGTCACGCGCGCGTTGTGCGCCCCGATCAGCGCTTCGCGGGGAATCGAGATGCCCAAGCCCCGATAACCGAGAGAATCCGGGTTATAGGTCAGGTGCGTGTGCGCGTCAATCAACCCCGGCAGAACCGTGTAGCGGGAAAGGTCGATCACCTTGGCGCCGGCGGGAACATGCGGCTGCACGTTGCGGGAACTGCCCACCTCGCGCACTTTGCCGGCCTCAATCAGGATGAGTTGGTCGTTAAGATAATTTCCCGACCGCACATCCAGCAGGCGTCCGGCCTTCACGGCCACAACTCCGGCGCCGGGAGGTCCTTGTGCCCACGCCGGGAGCGCGGTGGCAGCGAGCGCCATCAAAAAAACAAGGGGCAACAGCTTAAGAGGTTTCACGAGTCTTCTCCTCAAATCGGGATGGATTTCTGTTCTCAGGAAGTCTGCAACGCTAACTCACTTACCCGCCGACAGCTTCTGGGCCAGCAGCCACGTGAACAACTCTGGTTCGTTGTAAGCCTTATCGAAGGTCTGCTCCTCACTTGTGCAATCGCTTCCGCGCCAGGACCACCGCGCCCAGCGGGCCGGCATTATCGCCCAGCGTGCCGGGAAGGATTTTCACCCGCTCGGCGTCGTGCCGCCGCAGGAAGTTTTCGTAGGCCGTCTTGCGAATGGGCGCCACGAAAGACTCGCCCAGGCGTTCGGCGATTCCCCCGCCAATGATCACGCACTCGGGGTCGAGCAAATTCACCACGCTCGCCACGGCCATCCCCAGAAAATATTGGGCGCGCTTCACGACCTTGCGCATCACGGGGTCGTTCCTCTTCAGTGCACGCTGGAGGATGCTGCTGGTCATGCGGTCCTTGCCGCGCTCCTCCATGAGTTTGAGCACGCAGCTTTTTTCCCCGGCACGGATGGCCGCGCGCACGTCGCGCTCCATGGCGGTGCGGCTGGCTAGGGCCTCAATGCACCCGCGATTCCCGCAACCGCACCGGGGACCATCCACCTGCACGATCATGTGGCCCACCTCCGCCGCCGCGCCGCGCATCCCCAGATAAAGCTCGCCGCGGGAGATGATGCCGCCGCCGATTCCCGTGCCCACAAAGATGCCCACCAGTTCCTGCGCCCCCTGCCCTGCCCCCAAAGCGTGTTCGCCGGCCACGCCCACGTTGACGTCATTCTCCACGAAGACGGGGACGCGCAGCAACTTCTTCAGGTCCGCGCCCAGTGGCACCGCGTCCCATCCCAGGTTGGGCGCGTGATACACCACACCGTGCTCTGGGTCGACCGCGCCCGGCGCTCCGATGCTGACGGCGCGCAATTGCGATTTGCGCAGGCCCGCCGCACGCACCACGTCCTCCACCATCGCCGCCAGGTCGCGAATCAATCCCTCCGGCTTCTGCGCGACGTTGGTCGGCTCCTTTTCGATTGCCAGGATTTCGTTCTGAGCATTCACCACGAGCGCGCGCAGGCTCGTGCCCCCCATGTCGATGCCTACTATTACTTCCTTCGCTGGAACCATCGGGACACCTCCGCCGTGTGTAAGATGCTGGGTTGGTGAGTCTATCGCAATCTGGCGTTTCAGAAAATGGCTGTTTGGGCCATTGCGAAAAACTGGCAAACCGCGCGGAGCCCGATTACAATCGGCGTCGTTCCGTTTCAGGGATGATGGGGAGATAAACTTTGGTCTTAACTATACGCAGTGGATTGAGAACCCTGATGGCAATTCAATGCGCATGCGTTTTGGCATCGGTGGGAAGCTGGGGAGCTTCGAGCGCGAAGGCAAGTCCGCCCATTCACACGGCGCCTTCCCCGGCAGCGCCGCCCGTCGAAAACGACTTGGCGTTGATCCTTCGGCGGCTGAAAGCGCATTATGCCGAGGGCGGCTACGCACATGCGGGAAATTGGCTTTCAACCCTGCAAGCGGATGGACACTGGGCGGATATCGAATACCAGGACCCCGCCATGGCGCGCTGGCATCCTGTCGAGCACTTGAGCAGGCTGGGTGAGATGGCCAGTGCCTTCACGAATCCTTCCAGCCCCACGTACCACTCCGCGGCGATGCTGGAAGGCGTGGAGCGCGGGCTCCGCTATTGGTACCGAGGGCATTTCCTGTCGAACAATTGGTGGATTAACACCATCGGCCAGCCCTTGACCCTCACGCGCACCCTGGTGCCGCTCGAAGACGTATTGCCGGCCGACCTTTTCCGCACGGGCTTGAGCTATTACTACTGCCCCACCGAAGTCGATCCCCGGCGCACCACCGGTCAAAACCTGGTTTGGTACTCACAACAACAACTGATTCGAGGAGCGCTGACGCGGTCCGCCGAGGACGTTGCCGCGGCCAGTGTGGCGATGCAAAGGGAAATCCGCACGACCGCCGGTGAGGGCATCCAGCCCGATTTCAGTTTTCACCAGCACGGCCCGCAGCTTTACAACGGCGGATATGGCCTGGAGTTTATTGTTGACACCAGCCGATACGCGACGCTGCTTGAGGGGACACGCTTTGCTTTTTCCCCGGAAAAGCTCTCGCTACTTGCCGACTACTTCCTGCAAGGAGCCCAGTACATGGTGCGAGGCAAGCTGCTGGATTACAGCGCCAACGGCCGCGCCCTGACTCGCAAGAACGCCGGGGAAGGCGCGGCGCTTTTAATGGCCGCGTGCGATCAGCTTGCCGCTCTGTTACCGCAGCGCGCCGCCGATTTAATTGCCCTGAAAAAGCACATTGAGGGATCCGGCACACCTTACAGTTATCTCGGCAACCGGTATTTCTGGTCCTCCGACTTCATGACGCACGAGCGTGAGGGGTTTTACATTTCCGTCAAGATGGTTTCAAACCGCACCGTGGGCACAGAAACCAGCAATGGGGAGAATCTGAAAGCCTGCTGGCTCCCTTTCGGCCTCACCTGGATTGTCCGGCGTGGGGATGAATACAAAAATATCTTTCCCGTTTTGGACTGGGGACGCTTACCCGGCGTGACTTCCGCACACATGGCCACGGCCAATGTCAAAAGACTGACGCAACGGGAATCTTTCGTGGGGGGAGTCTCCGACGGCACCTTTGGCGCCGCCGCAATGGCTTTCGACCAGATGTCCACGCAGGGGCGCAAGGCGTGGTTCTTCTTCGACCACGAGATGGTGGCACTGGGCGCCGGCATCAGGTCCTCGCGCGACGAGCCGGTGAATACCACCCTGAACCAGACCCTGCTGCACGGACCGGTGCTGCTTGACGGGCATCCCTTTTTGGAAGGCGAATCGAATGTGCCGCAAGCATCCTGGGTGTTGCACGACGGCGTCGGCTACGCACTCCTGGAGCCGACCGCCATCAACATCAAAGCGGGCCCGCAAACCGGCGATTGGAAATCAATCAACCTCCAGTATTCGAATGAGCCGGTAACCGAGCCGGTGTTTTCTTTGTGGATTGACCATGGCGTCCACCCGCGAGGCGCATCGTATGCCTATGTAGTTCTGCCGAGCACGGACCCACAACAACTCACGGAGTGGGTGGCGCACCAACCCGTGCGGATTATTGCGAACACCACGGCGCAGCAGGCCGTCATCAATGACCCACTGGGCGTTGCGGAAATCGTCTTCCATTCGCCCGGGACAGCAACCCTCGGAGAAGGCTTCGCAGTCAAGACCGATCGCCCTTGCTTGGTGATGTTGGTCAGGCAGGGGAAGGCAACACGCATCGCCTTATCCAGTCCGGGTGGGGAGGATGCGACCGTGCACGTCACCATTACAACTCCTCAAACCGAGCAGCGCTTGACCTTTGAATTGCCGGGCGGCGAATTGGCGGGAAAGAGCCGAGTGATGGCGGTCCCCATCCGCTGGTGAATTGAAGGGTGGGATGGAACTCGGGCCTACGAACCGGGCTTGTCCCCCCGCCGCTGCGCGAGCAGGTAGGCTTTGATGAACGGATCCAGGCCACCATCGAGCACGCGGTCCGCGTCGCCGACTTCGAACTTGGTCCGATGGTCTTTTACCATCCGGTACGGGTGCAGGACGTAGGAGCGGATCTGGCTGCCAAAGTCAATGTCCGCCTTGGAAGCCTCCAACCTGTCTGAAACCTGCCTCCGCCGGCGCAATTCCATTTCGTAGAGGCGCGAGCGCAGCATCTTCATCGCCATTTCGCGATTGCGGTGCTGCGAGCGCTCATTCTGGCACTGCGCCACGGCGCCGGTGGGAATGTGTGTGACGCGCACGGCCGAGTCCGTGGTGTTGACGTGCTGGCCGCCTTTGCCGGAGGAGCGGTAGGTGTCCACCCGGAGGTCCTCCGGTTTGATCTCGATGGTGATGGAGTCGTCGATTTCAGGGCTGACGAAGACCGACGCGAAAGAAGTGTGCCGTCGCTGGGCAGCGTCAAAAGGTGAAATGCGAACCAGGCGGTGCACGCCGCTTTCGCCGTGCAGCAGGCCGTAGGCATAGTCTCCCGCCACCGTGAAAGTGGCGGATTTCAACCCCGCTTCGTCACCGGGCTGGTAATCATTCATCGTGAATTTGAAGCCGCGCGCTTCCGCCCAGCGCTGGTACATGCGCAACAGCATGTCGCCCCAGTCCTGCGATTCCGTACCGCCGGCGCCGGGATGAATGGTCACGAGGGCATTCAGGTGATCCGTGTCGCCTCCGAGTAAGGTCTCGGTTTCCAGCAGGTCCACTTCGTGATGGAGCTTGTCCAGTTCAGTACGCAGTTCGGAATCGATATTCTCCCCTTCGCGCGAGAGCTCGAAATACGCTTCCATGTCGGCAAGATGGCGGCTCAGCTTATCGTCCGTCTCCAGAGTTTCCATCAGCCGCTTCCGGGCGGTCATGATTTTCTGTGAGGCTTCCTGATCCTGCCAGATCTGGGGTTGGGCGATTTGTTCTTCGAGGGATTCAAGTTCCTTGCGGCGTTGGGGGGCGTCAAAGAAAACTCCGGATGTCAGCGGCCTGCTTCTTGAGCTCATCAAATTCACGCTGTAGTTCTTCAGTCACGATTGCTCCTTAAGAAAGGCAGTCAGTTGTCAGTCGTCAGTTGTCAGTGGCTATCAGCTTTCAGTATTCAGCCCTCAGCATTTCAGATTCGAGACTTTGTCTGGCTAAAGAGAAAGCCCTTTACTGCTGTTTTCATACTTCATACTTCATCCTTCATCCTTTACCATTTACATTTTACCTTTAGCTTTTTGCCTATCGTCTCTGCCAAGTCCAAACGATGCCCCGAGAAGCATAAGCCCTGCGAACACAGCACAAAGCCAGGCAAATACATCTCCATGCGCCGAGTAGAACGTCTGCCGCGTCTCAAAGTTGAAATACACGGGCATGACCATTCGTCGATAGCGCGGGATTTGTTCCAGCACACGGCCGTAAGGATCGATAAGGGTGGTCAGGCCGTTGTTGGTGGCCCGCAGCAAGTAACGGTGATTCTCAATCGCGCGCAGCCGGGCCATCTCCAGGTGCTGGTAGGCGGCTGCCGAGTCACCATACCAGGCGTCATTCGAAATATTCACCAGCACGTTCGCGCCGCCCCCCACCAGCTTGCGCGCGAGCTGGGGAATGATCGCCTCATAGCAGATGAACACGCCGATGCCCCCGCCCGGCGACTTGGCCACCGGGTAGGTCGAGCCGGGGACGAAGTTGCCCACCTCGTCCGTGATCTTGTGCACCAATCCCGGTAACGCCCAGCCCGGCACATACTCGCCGAAAGGCACCAAATGAATTTTATCATAGCGAGACACTTCCCGGCCCTCGGGATCCAGGGTGAAGGCGCTATTGGTGATGGTCTCGCCCTTCACATCCACGGGGATAATCGTATTGCCAATCACGAATGCGTGGGTCTGGCGCGCCATGTTTTCCATGGCATTGCGAAAAATCGGGTCGCGCGTGAAGAAGAAGGGCGCAGGATTTTCCGCCCAGATCAGCAGAGGAGGATTTTCGATTGCCGATGGCCGATTGCCGATTGGCGGAACGGCGTCCGGATTTTGGATTTTCGATTTTCGATTTTCGATTACAACCGCGTCGACGCTGAACTGCACGAGTTTCTGTAGTTGGGTGGGGTCGCGCCAAGGAGCCCAGGATGCCATTTCTGCGTCATCGAGTGGCACGTTTGGCTGTACGAGGATCGCCAACTCCTTGCCCATGACTTCGGGAGGTGGGGCGAGCCTCCACTGGGCAAGAAGCAGCAGCACAACCCAGCCTGCCAACGCCAGGCCGGCGCGCGCGCGCCGTGGGGACAGCAGTACCCATGCCAGCAAGGCGCTGGTGGTCACGGCCAGGAACGAAAGGCCGTACACACCGGTGGTTGAAGCAATCTGCCGCACGCCGGAAGCCTGCACGGCGTACCCCAAAAGGTTCCACGGAAATCCCGTGAGCAGATACGTCCGAGCCAATTCCATCGCCACCCAGAGAAACGGGCTGAGGGCCAACGCCCAACCCGGGGAGCGGCGCGCCGCCCATCCCATGGCGAGCCCGAATCCGCCAAAAAAAGTCGAATCAACGATGACAAAAAGAATCAAGACCACCACGGCTAGCGCCGGCGCCAAGTGCCCGTAAAGTTCCATGACGGTCAAAAACCAATAGCAGCTCCCGGCGAAGAAAAACGCGCCACAAACATACCCCAGCAGGAATGCACGTTTCAGCCGTTTTTCCCCCGCCAATGCCGCGAGCAACGGCAGGCAAGCCACCCACACCAGACCGCGCAAATGGATTTTGGGAAAGCAAGCCACCAGCAGGAGCCCGCTCAGCGCACTGGCCGCAAAACGCGTGGAAGTCTTCTCGAATAGATTGACCATCGATTTCTGAGGAGGCAAGTGTGATTCGCGCGGCGGCATTAGGCTGTCATTAGTCCCTGAAGTGAAGGCTGATCGTACAGGCCCCCACCGATCGCGGGGGTCTTTCCGCCAAGTCCCCTAATCTCGCCCTACATCATGAGCGCGGTGGGGATCCGGGGATTCCTGAGCTTGACTTTAACTTTCGCTCGTCGATCTTAGCCACCCAGTACCATACCAATGCATTTGTGCAAACTACAAGAACTCCGCCAACCAGGTAGCTCGCCCATTGCGGCAAGCTTTCCAAGCCTAACATCAAAACGAAAAAAATGAGCCACCCGGGGAATAAGAGAAGCAATCCCGGCAATAAGAACAATCCAGCGCAGGGGCCATGATCCATATAGATCAACGCGAATCCCGCGGATTGAACTACCCCGAAGATTACCCAACCCTTCCAACGCATACCGCCGCCCTGACCACTAGTGCGGAAAACTGGGGGTCGATGCGTTAATGACCCGATGATCCGATGGCTCGATGACCCAATCCTTCCCCTCAGTGCCGGATGAAGGGTTTGAATCCTTTCTTGGCAAGTTCGGCGCGCACCTTTTCAGCGTCGTCGCGAGTCTTGAAGGGGCCCACCAGCACGCGGAAAAGGTTGTCGTCCGCCTGGGCATATTCCGGCGTCACCAGGAAAACCGGATACCCCCCGGTCTTCAGAACATTAACCATGGTCTCGGCATCTTGTTTAGTGCGCATGGCCGCCACCTGAAGAGTGATCCCCTCTCCCACGGCTCCGGCAGCAGGGGCGGGTGGGGAGGAAGGATTCGAGGCTGGCTTGGCCGCTCCCGGAGTTTGCTCTCCGGGAGGCACAACGTCCGCAGGCTTCGCCCCCGCGGAAGGAGGATTAACTCCTGGCTCCGCGGGCGGAACCACTTCGGTTTCCGCCGCCGGGTTAGGGGTTGCGTGGCCGGCGGCGGATTCCTGGGGCGTGCCGGGCGCGCTTTCCGGCGGCGGGTTTATCGTGGGCGGAATGACAGGCGGAGGGGTAACCACCTCGGTGGAGGGTGCCGCGCGGGAAGCGCGCTCGTTGTACCCCACCAGGAATCCCAGCGCGAAGAAAACTCCGCAGGTGGCGGAGCACACGAGAAAAATGAGGATCAAATACCGCGCGGAATGGCTTCTTTCCTCATGTTCCCTCACCTCCGTGGCCACGATGGTCCTCCTTGGGTCCCCGGCGTCAAGGCAAGTCTGCGCCCCAGACCCCTGGTTATTCTTACGGCTTCGCTGTGGGGGCGAATTTCCCCATTAAAGCCGACAGCAACTCGACGGGTACTGGGAAGACCACAGTGGTGTTCTTTTCGGTCCCGATCTCCACAAGCGTTTGGAGATACCGCAGGGTGATGGCGGTGGGTTCCTTGGCGATGACCGCGGCGGCTTCGGCGAGTTTCGCAGAGGCCTGGTATTCGGCGTCGGCGTGGATGATCTTCGCCCGGCGCTCGCGCTCGGCTTCCGCCTGGGCGGCGATGGCGCGCTGCATTTCCTGCGGCAAGTCCACCTGCCGCACTTCCACCTTGGTCACCTTGATGCCCCAGGGTTCGGTGTGCTCGTCGAGGATGGATTGCAGCCGGCTGTTCAGCTTCTCACGCTGGGAGAGCAGATCGTCCAGCTCCACCTCGCCCAATACCGAGCGCAAGGTGGTCTGCGCCAACTGCTCGACGGCGTAACGGTAATTCTCCAGCTCCACGAACGCCTGCTGCGCGCTGATCACGCGGAAATAAACCACGGCGTTCACCTTCAATGAAACGTTATCCCTGGTGATGATGTCTTGTGGGGGCATATCCCACGCCACTACGCGGAGGGAAACTCGCACCAGCTTGTCAATCGGCCAGAGGATGAAAATCAATCCAGGCCCCTTATCCGGTTTCTGGAGTCGTCCCAGGCGGAAGACCACCGCCCGCTCGTACTCCCTCATCACGTTCAAGCATGCTGAAACCCAGAAGAAAACAATAACCACCACGAAGATCCATCCCATTTCCATAACGCACCCCTTCCCGCATTCCTGCGGCCACAACAACTCACTTATCAGTTCAAGAACTTTAGCGGTCACTTGGGCCGTCGTACTCCCGCTACATCCATCCCTTCATCAGAAGACTGCCCGAAAGGATCCGACGTTGCGTTCTACCCTAATCCCAAAACGTTAGGGAGTCTAGCGGGTTTCCGGCACCGACTCCACAACCAAGGTCAGGCCCTCGATTTCCCGCACGCGAACTCGTGCGCCTTGAGGGATCCGCTCGGCCGTACGCGCATTCCACAATTCGCCGCGCACCAGCACTTTTCCCACCAGGTCGAGATCGGTATCTGCCACGCCCAGCAAACCGATCATTCCCGCCTCGCCGGTAACCGCCTTGCGCCGCTTGGCGGCAATGGCAAGACTCATTAGAAAGACCGTGATGCACGCCAGCGGAAGTGCCACGCTCAGCGCCGTGGGAAGGTGGATGCGCGCTGCCGGCCAGGGCGACTTAATCAGGATCATGGCGCCCAACACCATTGCCAAAACCCCGCCTGCCGCCAGCGCGCCGTGCGAAGTCACCTTGGCCTCCAGCGCAAACAGCGCCAGCGCCGTCAAAATCAGCAGGACCCCGGCGTAATTGATGGGCATGAAGTTAAGGCCATAGAGGGCCAGGACAATTGCGATCACACCTATCATCCCCGGCACCACCATGCCGGGGTGAGTGAATTCAAGGTACAGGCAAACCAACCCGATCGCACCCAGGAGAAAGGCGATATTGGGATCCGCCACCCAGATGAGCACGGATTCGATTCGTCCCACCGGGTAAGTCTCGACGTCGGCATCGGCCAGACGCAGCGTGGTGGTGCCCCCGTTGAACCGACTGACCGATTTGCCATCGTACTGCGCGAAAATCTCGCGGGGCGAACTCTCGACGGCGTCAATTAGCTTGCTGTCCAGCGCTTCCTTGTCCGTGAAGGATGCGCTCTTGCGCACCGCATCGTCCGCCAGCGTCACATTGCGCCCACGTTTCTGGGCGATCGACCGGATGTAGGACGCCAGGTCATTCTCGATCTTCTCGCTCATCGTCTTGTCGGATGATGGTACCAAGAGGTCCACCGGATGGGAGGCGCCGGTGTTGGTGCCGGGGGCCATCACCGCCAGATCGCCTGCGAGCAAAACGAAAAAGCCCCCGGACGCCGCGCTGGCGCCGCTCGGGGCGACATAAGTAATCACGGGAACATGTGACGCGTAGATCGCCTGGACAAGATCCTGCGTGGCCGTCACCAGTCCGCCCGGCGTGTTCAACTCCAGCAGGATGGCGTCGGCATTCTGCTCATTGGCGTAGCGGATTCCCCGCTCCACGTATTCCGCACTGACCTGATGGATCATCATGTCGAGCTTGATCTCCACCACCCGCGGCCGGGGCCGGGCGGCACGCAGGGGTTGGGTGGGTAATGCAGCGGCGAGAATGGCCGTCACCAAGAGTAGCGGGCGCAGAATTTTGGCGCTCAAGGTGTCTTCCTTGCCGCCGGAGCTCCGGCATGGATTTGTTGCAGGAATTCTTCCGCCTGCGGGTTGCCCGGATCGAGTTTGAGCGCGGCCTGTCCCTGCAAGCGAGCCAGGTCCGGCTGATTCATGGAAAGATAAATGTGCGCCAGCGAGAGGTGTGCTTCCGCGGTATCTTTCAACTTCAGTGAGGTTTGAAGTTCCCCCACGGCCTCGTGATGCTTGCCTTCGGCCTCCAGCGCCTGGGCGAGGAGGATGTGCGGCTGGGGATCAGCGGGAGACAAGGAGACAACCTCGGCAAGCTCACGCTCCGCTTCCCCATAGCGGTTCTCCGCAAGAAACTTCTTCCCTTCGGCAAGGTGCGCGTCAATGTGCTGCTGGGGAGAAGCATTCGCCAAGTGCTGTTCCATGGCGTTGTGCAAGGTCAGCTCGAGCAACCGGAAAGCGCGGCCATCGTAATTCTTCTTAAGGCGTGGGAGCGGGAGGACGTCCGCTGACTTGTCGGCTGCCGCCCCCACCTCATGTTCCGCCAGCCAATCCGTTTCCATACGCTGCGCCGCGGTATCGCCCAGCTTGCCGAACACCACCGCCAGCAAGGTATGGGCTTCAGAATCATCGGGGTTGGCATGGACTGCGCCCTGGAGAGATTCCGCTGCCTCCGGATAGCGCTTTTCGTACCAAAGGGCCACGCCCCGGTTAAAGCAGAAGTCCTCATCAGAGGGATTGATCTGGTAGGCGCGCTCGAAATTGGCCAAGGCCTCCGTATAGAGGCCGCGGCGCGCCTGCAACACTCCCAGGTTATTGGAGACTTCGTCCAACGGCAGCACCTTGGCCAGCGTTTCAAATTCCTTTTCTGCCACCTGTTCGTGCCCCAGGAAAAACTCATCCACCGCGCGAAGGAACAGCGACTCATTGTAATCGGAATCGGACTCCTCAATCTTTCCCAACCACTGGGCAGACTGCGCATAGTCCTTCTGCTCGAAATAAAAGCGTCCCAGGGCAAAGGCCGCCCGGTGGTCGGAAGGGTCAAGGCGCTCTGATTCCGTAAAGAAATGCAGGCGGCTGGCGTCGTCGGTTGCCACCAGGCCGCGAATATAATTCTCGAAGGCGTCGAGGCGGATATCGTGAAAACTCCGCCGGAAATCCTCTTCATTCCCCACGGTGAACCCGGGATCGTGTGTCGCCAGCAGACGCCACGCCAGCCGTGTCTGAAGATCCACCAGCTCCGTCAAGTCTCCGGAAACTTCCAGGGGTTGCGAAAGCTTCAACAGTTTGACGTTAAGCAGTTGCGCGTGGGCGACCAGGCGATTGTCCGTCACATTGAAGTTTCCCAGAATGGCCCAATCCACCCCCAGGGTTTCCGCCACCTTGAACTCGCTCGCCAGCGTCAGGGGCGTATCCATGGGCATTCCAAGTTGAACACATGCGGCGTTGCGCTCGTCGCGGTCAAGGATATAGTTGTCCGGCTGCGGCAGCCGGGAAGAAAGAACCTGCGCGAAGCTTTCCGAGATCCAATTCAGATCGGCGCGGGGGCTCAAGTTCTCAAAGGGGAAAACCATGAGGGATCGCACCTCTGAGGAGCCACGAAGCTGCCAGGGGCAAAGCAATAAAAGCAGAAGAAGTCCAACGGTTCTGCGCATGAGAACTCAACTCGACCGACCCATTATAGCACTGCCGACGATGGGGGCCGCCCAAGTCACGCGTTCAATTCTTAATGGCGACCGGGGGGTTCCGCATGAGCTCGACAAAGGCCGGGTGTTGGCTGATCTTTTTGAAGGCGGGGTCCTCGCCAATCTTCTTCGGGTCGCTGAAACCGTCCTCGAGAGCGCGCCGGAGGAAGCGCACGGCCTCCTCCGCGTTCCCCACGGATGCGAAGGCTTTGGCCATGTAAAAGTAGTATCCCGCATCTGCTCCGCTGGCATGGATCACCGTCCCCACGCCGGCATCCTGATTCACCACGTTAGGATCAATACCCAGAGCGATGCGATACTCCTCCACGGTCTGTTCGAATTTTTTGAGATGAGAATAGGATGCGCCCAGGTTCATGTGGAAAGCGGCAACGTCGCCCTTTAACTCAACCGCCCGCTGGTAATACTTCACGGATCCTGCGTACTTCTTCTCCATGAAGAGAACGGTCCCCAGGTTGTTCCAAGCCTCTGCGAAATTCTTGTCGACGCGCGTGGCGTTGGTGTAAGCCTTGCGGGCGCTATGGAACTTGTTCACCTGCTGGAAAGCGATCCCCAGCTTGTTCCACACCACCGGATCCTTGAATTTTGACTGCTTGAGCGCCCGGTAATAATAATCCGCCGCGTCGGCATAATTCTTTCTCGCCATGAAGATGTCCGCCCGCTGTTCCAAGGTGAGCGTCTTGGACGGGGTGGAGGGAGCCGGCGGTGATCCTTCCGCCGGGGCAGATTGTTCCTGGCCGTAACCCGCCAAGACGATCGGTGCCGCCCCCCACAAGGCGGCATTTACCATCATCAGAGTGGCAGCAAATAGGCCCGCGCATCGCAATTGGAGTTTCATCGGTGGACCTCCGACTTTCGGGACCCCGCATCCCGAACCTCATCCCTCCGGCGTTGTTTTCTTCGGGGCGTCCGCAGGGTTTGCCGGCTTGGGATTCTTCCCCTTGAAGATCGAAAGGAACTTCTTCAGCACACCGCCTTTCTTCTGGTCGGGTTGGGAAGAGCCCTCGGCGTTGGGGGCTGCGGCAACCGCATTTTCGTTCCCGGGCGCGGGAGTGGCCGCCGCCACCGGAACGGTTGTCCCGTTGCCGGAGTGGAACAATCGGCTCAAGATCCCATGGCCGCCCTGCCGCGGTATTTCCCCCTGCGGTTCCGTTCCCTCTATAAAGAACTCGTTGCGGACCACCACCGCGTCTCCGCCGCTGGGAAGGGTGGAGGTCATCTGGATGGGAACCGCCACGATGCCGGGCGGAGCATCGAAGGGCTTGGCGTCAGCATAGGCGGGATACAGGGTGGCCCGCTTCATAAACTCGGTCCAGATGGGCAGGGCGGAATCCGCGCCGGGGAGTTTCAATTCACGATCATCGTCATATCCCACCCAGGCAATCGCCAGCAGGTTGGAAGTGAAACCGGCAAACCAGCCGTCGTGGGAAGTTCCGGTCTTGCCGGCGGCCGGCAGGGTGAACCCGCGCATGCGAGCACCCGCACCTGTGCCATTGTTGATGACACTCTCGAGCAGGTTGACCATGAGATACGCAACCCGCGGGTCGAGCACCTGGCGGGTGACTTCCGAACTTCGCCACAGCAGGCGGCCGGAGGAATCATTGACCGCTAAAATGAACCGCGGCTCCACGTAAGTTCCGCCATTCGAAAAGATCGTATAGGCGCCTGCGATTTCCAGCGGCGTCGCCACATACGATCCCAGGGCAATGGCGGGCGTGGCCAGCAAATCCTTGTTAAACCCCGCCGTCACTGCCAGATTGCGCACTTTTTCATATCCCACCATCTCGGCCAGGCGCACCGTGGCCACGTTCAACGAATACATCAGGGCCTGTCGCAGCGTCACTTCCCCGAAGTACTCTTGTTTATAGTTTTCAGGTTCATAAACCTGGTCGCCAAACTGGAAAGTGGTGGGTTCATCATTGAGCACGGTGGCGGGAGTAATGAGCGGTTGGGCTCCGTCCACGCCGGAGTTCAGCGCCGCCGCGTACACGAACGGCTTGAACGATGACCCTGGCTGGCGTTTGGCCAGCACATGGTTAAGCTGGCTGCGGCCATAATCGCGCCCCCCCACCAGGGCCTTCAGCCATCCGGTGTGAGGATCCAGCACCACCAGCGCCATTTGCGGTTGCAGGGGATCCACCGGCGGGGCGCCCGGGGCAGGCTTGGGCTTTTTCAATCGCTTGTCAACTTCCCCGCTGCCCGCATTGATGGCCGCCGAAGCCGCTTCCTGCACATCCAGGTCGAGGGTGGTGTAAATCCGGTAGCTCTCGGAAAGCAGATCGTGCTCGGAAAATTGCGAGAGCAGTTGGTCTTTCACCATGTCCACGAAGTAAGGGGCCTGCGTGCCCTCCACGTTGCGCATCACCACGCCCAGCGGCGCCCCGGAAGCCTTTTCGGTCTCCTGGGGAGTGAGCATGCCCTGTTCCATCATGCTTCTCAGCACAAAATTGCGCCGTTCCAAGGCTCGCGAAGGATATTTGTATGGTGAATAGATGTTCGGCCCGCGAATGACTCCGGCCAGCAGAGCGGCCTCCGCCGCGGTCAGACTGCCCACATCCTTGTTGAAGTAGGCGCTGGCAGCCTCTCCGAATCCATAGATGGAAAAACTTCCGCGCTGGCCCAGGTAGATCTGATTCGCATACAGTTCAAAAATCTGTTCCTTATTCAGGCGCTGCTCCAGCAGCAGGGCGAGGAAAATCTCGGTTATTTTGCGGCCATATTTGCGCTGCGTGGTGAGCCCGAAGATGTTCCGGGCCAACTGCATGGTCAAGGTGCTCCCGCCCTGCATGATTTCTTCTTTGCGAAAGAGATCGTGCAGGCCGGAGGCCACAATGCGGTAGAGATTCACCCCGTGGTGGGAAAAAAAACTATGATCTTCCGTCGCCACCACGGCATTGACAACGGTTTTGGGAAGATCCTGGTAGCGCACCAGCCGCCGTTTGCTGCGCGAAGTGTCAAACAGCGTGGTGATGACTTCCGGTTCGAGCCTGTAGCTGTCAAGCGGCACGGTGCCGGAAAGCGCGACAATGGAAACGATGTGCCCCTTGGCGAACCCCAGCGCCGCCGGTCCCTCCTTGAAGAATTCGCTCTGAAAGAAGGATGCGGAGCCGGGCCGGATTTCCAGGCGGTTGCCGACAAGCCGGTAGGTGCCGACTTGTGACCCGCCGTCGTACTCAGCATAAAGCCCCTTGCGCAGGCGGGCGGCAACCTCCTCCGGGGTGATCGCCTCACCAACGAACACCGGTGTGGGCGCGGCAAATACCAGGGAAGCGTTGTTGAAGACGTCGCCGCTCAGCCGGGCGTCGATGACCCGCGAGAAGCGCACATAGAAATAGACGAAGGCCCCCAGGGCCGACAGAAACAACACGAGGCCGGCGCCGAGCAAAAACTTCTTCCCCTTACCCCAGGCGGATTTCCCCGGCCTCGCAACCCTTCCACGGCCCCTCAACACGTACGGGCCCCGCGATGCCGAAGATGGACGGACTGCCACGTTTTATATCGACCGGTTTTCCGATGAGTCGGTAAAGTGGAGTTGCAGCGTATACACTTTCAAATCCACGGGGACGTGGACATCTATGCTGACGCTCACCTTGTTCTGGCCGGCCTCCACCGTCACATCTTCCGGGGCGACGGGGAGACCCAGGTCCTGAGCCTTGGCCAGAATGTTTTTTCGAACCGCGTCCGCCGTCACATGCTGCGCCAGCCAGAAGGGTGTTTGGGTTTGAATGTAGTCTTGGATTTCGTAATTGTTGACGTAAACAGGAATGACTTTAATGGCGAGATAGACCAACGCCGCGAGAAAGGCGAGAGAAAGGATAGCCTTAAATGTCATCCTTCCGGAATCAGACAGGCGCATGGTGTCCCCCGTGGCGGGCAGATCCCCTTTCCATTATCCCGACTGCATTGCCAGCAAACTCGAGATAACATTTTCCAGCTTAACATCCTGAATTTGCTTTGTCGAGCGCTGGAAGATCTCCGCCAGCCCTTGCTCAAATTTGCGTTTGCCGATGGTGACGCGGTAAGGTACCCCGATCAGATCCGCATCCTTGAACTTGACCCCCGGCCGTTCGGCGCGATCGTCAAACAGCACGTCCAGGGATTGCGCGCGCATCTCCTCATAGAGCTTTTCCGCAGCGGCACGCAGGCCCGCGTCATCCATGTTGGCCGCCGTCAGGATGACGTCAAAGGGCGCGATGGACGCGGGCAGGAACATTCCATCGCGGTCGTGGTTCTGTTCCACGGCCGCGCTCAGAATCCGCTCCACCCCGATGCCGTAGGATCCCATCACCAGCGGAACCTCCCTGCCATTTTCGTCAAGCACGCTGGCGTGCATCGCCTGGGAATAGCGGCGCCCCAGTTTGAAGATGTGGCCCAGCTCCACCGATACGCTGACGCGCAGCGGCTTGCCGCACTTCGGGCAGTGATCGCCGGCGGAAACCACCCGCAAATCGCAGTACTCGGCGGTGAAATCGCGCCCCGGCGAAACGTTACGCAGGTGGGTATCATCCTGGTTGGCGCCTGTGATCATGCCCCGGCGGCCTTCCAGCGCCTTGTCGGCGAGAATCCTGACCCCTTTCAAACCCACCGGGCCCAACGAACCCAGGCTCGCCCCCAGCAGCGCCCGCGCCTCTTCCGGCGTGGAGGGACGGAACTTGTCGGTGCCCAGCGTCGTGGTCAGCTTGGTTTCGCTCAGCGAGTGATCGCCGCGCAGCAAGATCAGGATCGCCTGGCCCTCCACCACGTACACCAGCGTCTTGATCATCCGGTCGCCGCTCTGCCCCGTGAATTTCACCAGATCGTCGATGGTCTTCTGCCCCGGCGTGGCGAAAGGCTCCGGCGCAGCATCGCCCTCTGGGTCCACCACCGGCGGCGCATTCCCTTCCGCCTTTTCCAGATTCGCCGCGTAGCCGCAATCGCACAACGCAATCAAATCCTCGCCCGCATCCGTGGGTGCGGTGAACTCATGCGAGTGCGTGCCGCCCATCGTCCCCGAGAAAGCTTCCACAATCACGTACTTCAGCCCGCAGCGGTCAAAGATGCGGCTGTAAGCGTCATAGTGTTTGCGGTAGCTCACGTCCAGGCCGGCATCGTCGAGGTCGAATGAATACGAATCTTTCATCCAGAATTCCCGCAGGCGCAGCAATCCCGACTTGGGGCGCGGCTCATCGCGGAACTTCTCCTGAATCTGATACCAGATTTGCGGAAGTTGCTTGTACGAGCGCAACTCCCCGCGCGCGATGTTGGTCATCTCCTCTTCGTGGGTTACGCCCAGCACCATCTCATGATCGCTCCGGTCATTGAGCTTGAAGATCGTCGGCCCATAGGCGGCGTAGCGTCCCGACTCCTTCCAAAGCTCTGCCGGGTTCAGCGCCGGCAGGTAGAATTCCTGCGCGCCGATGGCGTTCATCTCCTCGCGAATAATCTGCATGATCTTCAGCAGCGATCTCTGCCCCAACAGGAGATGCGCATAAACGCCCGCCGCCACTTGGCGCATGTACCCTGCCCGCAACAACAGGCGGTGGCTGGGAACTTCTGCTTCCGCGGGATCTTCCCGCAAAGTGGGAATGAAGACTTGGCTCCAACGCATGAGTTCGACCTTTCGTGATTCCTAATTAGAATCCGTCATTGTTGAAGATGTCGCCCTGGATTGTCAAGGAACGCGAGGGTACCCAAGAATCGCGGTTGAGTGCCCGGATGGGTCTGCGGAGAGTTGAAATGATCGGTCAGCGCGCCCGCAGGCGCTTCCGTGGGGGGCCGCGATTGTTTTCCGCGCTGATTACCACGCTCATGCGCA
>Ga0326728_10008584_pt1 | contig 25262 bp, 21 predicted proteins | sample MB3enrmetagenome_FD_207602 | JGI IMG/M metagenome (GOLD analysis project Ga0326728, IMG submission 207602) | Lab enriched peat soil microbial communities from McLean, Ithaca, NY, United States - MB31MN | ecosystem: Environmental > Terrestrial > Soil > Wetlands > Peat | place: USA: New York... | reverse complement strand
GTATATTGCCCCGGAGCCATATCTCCATTAAATCACTACGTAGGGCTTCTGCGCTCAGCACATCTAGCGATGAAAATGGCTCATCCATACAGAGCAATTCAGGTTCGGTGGCCATAGCGCGGGCAAACCCGACCTTTTGGCGCATATCACCTGATAACTCACGTGGATACGCATTCTCAAAAACACCCAGACCCACTAAACCCAGCAGTTCTATTGCACGTGCCATTCGCGGTTTGGGTGGAATACCACGAGTTTTAAGCACAACTTCGATGTTCTGTTGTGCAGTTAGCCAGGGAAACAGAGCAAATGTTTGAAAAACAATAGCATTATGGGGATTAACTCCCAGCAGAGGTTTATCTCGGTAGAGTACCATACCTCCACTTGGTTGCTGCAAACCGGCTACGATACGAAGCAGAGTGCTCTTACCACATCCAGATGGGCCTAATAGAGTAACAAATTCACCCTCATCAATAATCAAATTTAGATCTTCTATAGCTACAAAGCGCTGATTTACGCTGCCATATGCTTGGCTGATATTCTTAAGTTCCAAGATATGATCATTCGTTGGCATATATCTGATAACCCCGTATCCTAATCAATCAAAATGATATTTTTCTTCAGCTATGTGATACATTCGACGCCATCCTGCGACATTGATAATAACAACCGTTAGAATCATGGTAAGTGTTGCAGCCAGTAACAAAGGATAATCTCCCTTTGCTGTAGCCTCAGAAATAAGAGCACCTAAACCATTAATTGAGAAAGTTTTTCCCCCAAATTCTATATATTCTGCTATAATACTAGCGTTCCAGGCTCCGCCTACTGAAGTAATGGCTCCAGTGACTATATATGGAAATATAGAGGGCAAGATCATAGTACGCCAGCGAGTCCATCGATCGAACTGTAACGATGTGGCGGCATCCTTCAAATCTTGTGGAATTGCAATAGCACCAGCAATAACATTGAAGAGACGATACCATTGAGTGCCCAGCAGCATTAACAAAACAGCGGCCATATTAAGACCTCCCGGTAAGCCAATGAAAATAATTGCAATAATTGGAAATAGAGCTGTAGCTGGCACAGAGGCTACAATCTGCATCAATGGCTGTAACTTAGAGGTTAATCGTGCATTACTGCCAATAGCTACACCCACTGGCACAGTCCAGAGAAGAGAAAGAATCAGAGCTGCCACCTGGAGCAGGTATATAACATCATTATTACAAATGAGAATGCAGCTGATAGTGCTAGCAGTGGTACCTGTTTGGACTTGAGCTCCGTGGTCAACTTCTGTCCTGCATAATACCATATTGGGATCATGATAATCCAAAACGCAATATATGTATACGGTCCTAAATATCCATCTGGAATGTGCATTTTTTCTCCTTCCCTAACTAATTTTCTATGGTTCTAAGCTGAAATCTTTATTCTGACCGGTATTAGTTTAACTCCGTAAGTGATAGAATGTCCTTATAAATCCAGATTGTCAAGTATTACATACATATAAATTTATATTACTTTTTCGGACAAAATTTAATTTTATTCATAAGTAAAACTTTATTCCCATCTATATTTTCCCCCGATGATAAATAATATAATTATTAATTTTAATATCATAAAATGTTATTAAATTAAAGAAAAATATTAAATATGAGTTTATCATACAGCCGTATGAGAGTTAAAACAAACCTCAGATCCCAACAAATCATCTTGTATCCAGATTAAGCTTGTATCAAACCTAATAACAAAGGAATGAATTAAATGTTGAAACAAAAAGTTGATCGACTAAAAAGATACTGACCATTTTTCTGGCAGTACTTTTGGTATGATCGATGACAACAATGGTAGCTAGTGCACATGGAGGCGGTCGCTGGGGCTGGGGAAGTTATCCCATTGGGGCTATGGTACTGGTTGTGTATGGGTGAACGGTAATTGGACTTGCCCTTCATACGGAGGAATGCCATACACGATACAAGCTTCAGCACCTGCAGCTCCAGCCAAAGATCCAGATCCAAGTCCAAATCTTGCAGGAGTAGCTATATTTTCAGAAACGGCATCAAAATAGTCATCATTGGCTTGAGGAGATACATTACAGCCCTGAAATTCTTAAGCTGTAATTTATAATCGTAATTTGACAAGAGCTTACATTTTACAATGTACAGACGAGCTTTTCCTAATTTATAAAAGGGGCATGTAGGTAATTTTTGCAGAAAGTACACAATGATACACCTTTTGCGGTTATTTTTTACATTACTCAATAGAAATCCATGTGCTGAGGTTTAAAATGAAAAAAATAATGTGGACTAAAATATACAAAGGGTATCCCTTCCTAAAAATTTTAGGAATAACCGTGCTGGCATTTTTAATGTTGATGAATACCTCAGGCGCAGTGCAATTTGTATATATTACAAACGCTGGTAGCAACACTGTCTCTATAATTTAATACTTCAACAAATAAAGTTACAGCCACGGTAAATTTAGAATCCCCCCACTTTCCTCTTGAAGTTGCAGTCACTCCAGATGGAAAAAAGGTATATGTGACAAACTTATGGAGCAGTGATGTCTCCTTAATTGATACTGGTACTAATACTGTTACAGCCACGGTGCCTGTAGGAAAGAGGCCGGTAGGAGTTGCAGTCATGCCACAATAGAAAAATGTATACATGGAGAACTAAGATAGCGACAAGGTTTCTGTAATTGACACAGGCACAAACAACGTTATAGTCAATATGAATGTAGGAAATAGTCTACGTGGAGCTTCAAACATTCCTCATGGAACAAAGGTATACGTGGAGGACTGAAGCAGCAAAAATGTAAATTATAGCAAAATCTAGAGCGCTTGATTTTGTACTCCAAGTGTGTAAATTGCAGAAAATTAAAAATTTACTGCGAAGTAGGCGACCAAGGAAGTCTTATTTATAAGAAAAAGGAAAATAATTATAGAGAATTTTGATAACTTCTTATTTCAGCAAATTGCTTATATCGGCTTTATAAGCAACCATCCCAAAATTGGCGTTTATCGAAATCCTATATAATTAATGGATACTTGGAGGCCAAAGCTTGTGTGTGTCAGCAACACGAACAAATAAATAATCAGGCAACAAAAGAACAGGAGGAAAAGAACTTGATGCAATCCTTTATAGTGGAACATTATCTCAATAAGGCTGTAGATGTTTACTGTGGCGGTCCCGATGTTTTCAGGGGAACAGTTGAAGCTTGCGCAGATAATGTTCTTACTCTCAATAATGAAGGGAAATTTACCCATGTAGCCATTGATAAAATAATCGCCATATGGGCTCAATGAGCTCATAAATTTATGAGGATTCCGATGAACCTCTGATTTTCACAATTCATTTATATACAATTTAGAAGCATATGATGAAATTAAGGAGTTTATTGAAATTATCTATAATTTTTCTGACTCAAGAATACTACTCTTGGCATCCAAAAATCTCATCTGTGATATTTTGAAAATACTTTATAATATGAAAATTATAAAAATATAATCTTATAATTCGTCTAAGGCATAATTTTCAATAAGTTGAGGTATAACCTATTAACTCTATGATTTAAGTCCCACTGTGAGCTCCTAATGACCTCACACATTTATCTAGATACTTCCTATTCCTCAGTCTAAATACTTTACAACATACCATTAATGACTTTTCGGATAGAATCTAATCTATAAGCATATTCACTTTTGAAGCAAGCTGAATCTCTTTCAAATGCATGGACTAGTTGAAGGATGGTGAAACTTTAATCTAGCATGGCTGATATTAGGTAAAAGATAAGATTCCTTTGAGTTTTCGCTCACCTGGAGATAAAAATGAAACATATCCAAGTTTTGTCATCATAAATCATAAACAGACTTAACCTATTACATACTGTCAAACAGAAATTCATAATTCAGCGAGATATAGAATGGATATATTCTACTTGCTGTCTTGCAAAGTCACACAATAATTACATGTATATTATATTACTAAAGAAATATTATTTTCGTTTTAAGCAATAATAAACAAAAATTGTAAACAATATTTGTATTTATGGTAGTTTATGGAAGACGATATCATATATGTAGATAGCCTTGAGTATTTTTTTGGCGAGGTAAAGGCTGTCGATAATATCAGTTTTACAGTTAGGAAAGGGGAGACATTTTCTTTTCTTGGGCCAAATGGAGCAGGGAAAAGTACTGTGATCAATGTCCTTACTACCCTTCTGCCTATGCAGAAGGGACGCGTAAGTATTGCAGGGTATGATCTGAAAACAGAGCCTGAAAAAGTAAGAGAGTCCATAGGAATTGTTTTTCAGGAGCTGACCCTTGACAGAAATATGACTGTGAGGGAGATTCTAGAATATCATGGAAAACTTTATTCCATGCCAAAAACTGCAAGGCAGGCACGAGTTGATGAACTGCTTGAATTGGTTGAGCTCGAAGGAAAACGGGATACTCTAACAAGACATCTGAGCGGTGGAATGAAACGCAGGCTTGAGATTGCAAGAGGGCTTATGACCCAACCGAAAGTGCTTTTTATGGATGAGCCTACACTCGGGCTCGATCTACAGACAAGGATAAGAATATGGGATTATGTAAAGGATATAAACCAACAGGGCACAACCATTTTCCTAACAACCCATTATATGGATGAAGCTGACCAGCTCAGCGATAGGATCAGCATCATAGATCATGGGAAGATAATTGTCTCAGGCAAGCCCTGGGAGTTAAAAAACGCACTTGGGGAGGATCTCATATACTTGGAAACTAGCGACAACTCGGAAGCTGGCGAGATACTAAAACAGCTAAACAGTGTAAAAGGGATTAAAGAAAAAACGAAAGGAATAGTTGTTATGGTCAATGTGGATGGTACATATTTGCTGCCTGAGATCATGGATAAGCTTCGAACTGGTGGGATTATAATAAAGGCCGTAAATCTCAAAAAACCATCAATGGATGATGTCTTTGTCCATTATACTGGTAGAGAGTTAAGAGATGCAGAAGCAGAAAAGGGTTATGAGGTATCTGAGAGAGCAAGAGGCCATTAAAATATGCATACGGGATTTCTTACAATTTATTGGCGGGACATGCTAAGATTTGTCCGATTTCGAGCCCTCTTATTCGCCACACTTATCCAGCCTGCCCTCTGGCTAGCCTTTTTTGGAATTGCAATGTCAAATAACTTTGATAGGCTGACAGCAACCTTGCCAGCGACCCCAGGCGTCAGGACTGTAGGCTACCTGACCTTCATAGGTGCAGGCGTTATTGCCATGACCACGCTTTTTACGAGCCTCTTAGGGGGAACTGTATTGCTCTTCGATAAAAACTGGGGGCTTATGAGAGAGACTCTTGCAAGCCCTCTGCCAAGGATTCATATCATTCTAGGAATAGGGCTTTCAGGCATGGTCAAGTCTTTTGTTCAGTCAGCTGTTATCATGATTTTTGGACTTCTGCTGGGAGTCCAATTTTTTGAAGGTTATACTCAGATACAGGTTATTGTTTCATTATTTGGAATTATGCTTTTTATAGGGATATTTTCTCTCGGATTTCTTTTCCTTTCAGTTGCGATCGCAATAACTATGGAAAGTCCGGAAGGTATGCAGGCGGTAATAACTCTGCTGACCATGCCCTTCTTTTTCGCGAGCAATGCACTTTACCCTGTGAACTCTTTCCCCCCGTTACTCAGAGCTCTTTCCGCAGTCAATCCACTCAATCATCTCATCAGCGTGATTAGGTATTTTACAATAGGAAGCGATTTTTCATCAATAGGAATCCATTACACTTATACTCAGGGAGATGTTTTTGTTTCGTTTCTAGCTCTGGTGGCTTTTACGGGGATAATGTTTCTTATTGCACGGTGGAGATTGAGCAAAGTTACTGTCACATAATTCAAGTACTGAAAATAAAAGAGAATGCACTATGAAGGAGGGAGACTGCTCGCATTAAAGGAAGAATTTGAAGGTATGTGCCCAAATAGTATGGTAAAAATAAAAGATATAAAAACGGGCTCAAAGGAATAAAATAGTATAAAAAATTTAGATAGCGTGAATAATTTTCTGTAGAGTCTACTCTGTATCCCGATTTCCGTTTTTAAACACTATTCCATTACTATATGCTTGTTTTCTGTGATCAGAGGGAGCTTTTATTTGACCTAAGATTAATCTGCATTTCTTTTTAAGGGAAAAAAATCCCATGTTAAATTTTTGAAGATCTCCAAAAATAATAAAAACGTGATTAGTATAAATTTATTTTTTGGTTTTAAAACATTTTATGGTAAAGTAAATTTTATTCAGAAAATATTTTTTGTATAATTAATTTAAAATAATTTGGTAGGGTAGATAACTGTACTTTGTAGCTTAAAGCGAACAGATAAAGATTGACAAGTGAAGAGTAAGGAATGACCGGTAGGATATGTGAGTATAGATAATTGTAGAGAATTTCGATAAATTCCTGGCTTAGATGCATTTTAAAGACAACCAGCCAAAGATATGGATTTATCGGAATCCTCTAACCCTATAGGTAATAAAACGATAATAAAAGATACGATACAATTCTTTTACAAAAGTTCAGAAAATGATGAAATAAGGCAAATAAGTTCAACAAAATAACAATATTGGAATTTGTATGTATCCAGATTTTTACCTTGATATTTAAAATTTTGATATTTAAAATTATTTCAATGATTGATTATATCTTGAATTTACTACTCACTTTTTGTATCTACCACAGAGTAAATGTAAGCAGAGGTAAGAACAGGCTGAAGTAGCAAATTTAACGTTAATTAATTCCTTAATCAAATATGACTATTTTGGGGTAATACGATGGCAGACACTTTGAGATTATCACCGGTTATATGTGCATACCCTGACGACAATTACGAAAACTTTCTAATTGAGGTAGTTCTTCCAGGAGTCGAAAAGAAAGATATTTCTTTTAAGCTTACTGAAGACAGTTTTTATGTAGCTGCTAGGAAAGAGGGAGTTCAGTATCTGGACAGTTATTCGATCCCATGCCCGGTAAACCCGGAAAAAGCAGTTGCTAAATACTCAAATGGTGTACTTAAGGTCACAGTGCCGTATCAACAGCCTTTAGAAAAATTAGTAGATGTGAAAATCGAATAATGTGGTGATTGAAGAAAAAGCTTCTTTACAAAAGAAATGCAGTAAACTGAAACACATAGCATGGAATCTCTATAGATTAATTTAATTCAGAGGATTTCGAGAAGTCCTTAAATTTCGTCATATGCCTAGATAATGGTATATTAATAACTCGTGAAATTTAGTTTCTCAATATGGTAGTCGCTCAAAAATTAATCTAACTTTCAATGAATAATAGTGAGCAAACAAGCAAATAAATTTTAAATCTGTGTGCATCTGCAGAATTTCGGTTTAAGTGATTTTATATATTTTTTAAGTACCTTTATATTTACTAAAAAGCAAGCTGGAAGGAATCAGCCATGAATCGAACCATTGACTTACTCGAGCCAACAACAAAAGCATTTGTAGAAAAGATAAACAAGCAGAGTGGAACGCCAATCTACAAACTCACTCCGATAGATGCACGCAAGGTTCTTGATGATTTACAAGCTACTACTGAGATGACAAAACTCCCCGCAGATATCGAAGATCTTAATATTCCAGTTGGCCTAAAAGGGCAAATTTCAATTAGAATTATCAGGCCAAAAGGAAATAAGGGTATTTTACCAGTCATTATGTACTTTCATGGCGGTGGCTGGGTGCTTGGGGATAAAAATACGCATGATCGATTAGTTCGGGAAATCTCTAATGGAGCCAATGCTGCGGTTGTATTTGTTAATTTTACTCCGTCTCCCGAAGCGAAGTACCCGGAACCGATAGAAGAGGCATATGCAGCTACAAAATATTTTGCAGAGAATGGAAAAAAAATTAATATGGATACTTCAAAGCTAGTTGTAGCTGGTGATAGCGTAGGCGGAAATATGGCTGCAGCTGTTTTACTACTGGCAAAGGAGCGGAGCGGACCGAAAATTAGCTATCAGGTACTCTTTTATCCTGTGACAGATGCTAATTTTGATACCCAGTCTTACCAGCAATTTGCAACCGATATCTGGCTTACCCGTGAAGCGATGAAGTGGTTTTGGGAGAGTTATTTACCCGATGAAGGAGCACGCAAGCAGCCAACAGCATCCCCGCTACAAGCCTCGATTGACCAGCTCAAGGGGCAGCCACCAGCTCTGGTAATCACTGATGAAAATGATGTCCTCCGCGACGAGGGTGAAGCGTATGCTCATAAGCTGATTCAAGCCGGGGTCAATGTCACAGCCGTTCGATATCTGGGAACAATACATGATTTCGTTATGTTAAACGCACTTGCGAGCACACCTGCAGCTTGTAGCGCAATCGGACTTGTGAATGATAACCTTAGGAATATTTTTGCCAATAAGTAATTAAGTGATGGATTCTTCAATAAATTAGAGAGCATCTACAGCTCTTCAAATATACTTCTGCTTCCTCTTAGTGACTGTTTATAACTTTGGGAGAGCAGAGGGTCACAAATTCCTTCAGAAAAACGTAGTTAACAAAATTAAAAATCAGTTTTTGATTCGTTGCAGAAAGGTCTGAATTTTTCAAAGAATCTAAAAGTTTCTTGGTATTTAGTTTATAAAGCGCTACTACCATTTTCTCACAGTTCCTTAAAGTAGGCTGTGAACCTTTTAAGAAAATAAGCCTCGGGCGGGATTTGAACCCGCGACCTCGTCCTTACCAAGGACGCGCTATACCCCTAAGCCACCAAGGCACTGTTGATCAAAGAGTATCTCCAGAATATCACGGTAGAGATATAAATGTTTCGAGTGGGGTGAAAATCAAGGAAATATCTAACTACTATCCGTGATCTATGAATATGATTCAAAAGAATATAAATAATGGTGTTTCAATAGATTCCAAATCTTTCCTAATCTCATCAGTTCCAAAATCAGTTCCATAAATCATAAATCAAAGTTAAGGTTGCGTACCAAGCTGCAAGGGATATGTTCTCACAACAGCTATGGCTATATAGGAATTACTCAAAATCAAATATCTTCACTTGCTTAAAGGCTTCTTTTTTTACCTGGTTTCCCTGATTTTTAACAACTTTATTAATTACATCGGAAGTTATAGTATCATCCCACAGTTCACCATCCAATAACTGCTTTTTTAATGTCATAGCATTCTTTAAAGAGTTTTGAGAATTTAGATAAATCTCCGATTTCAACAAATTGATTATATAAGGCTCATAAGCAACCAGCCAAAAATTTGGGTTTATAGAAATCCTCATTTTTTGATTTGATACTTTTCACAATCTGCATCAATCTTGAAGGAGAATATTTTGGTGCAAAAAAAACGAAAAGATATATATGATCACCATTGTATCGATTGCATCAAAATCAAAACATTACCGATTCCAATTTTAAAGTAGATATATTTCAAATAGTTAATAATATAATTATTTGGAAGAAATTTTAATATACTAATACAAAAGACAGTGTAATATCTTAGAAAATTTTGATAAATTCCTATGCATTTGATTATTGGGATTTTTAAATAACTTAATAATAATTTTTACTTATGAAAACTCTTATTGATTTTGCTCTTAATGAAGAATAAAAACGTCCTCAGTAAGTTGGAGACAAACAGGCTTGAGCTGATTCCTTCGATTGACTGGAAACATTTTCGCATCATTTTTGAGTCCATATATCTGAATAAAACCGTTTTTTAGGCAAACCTGAGGATAACACTAGAAGAAATATTATCACTCGATTTCTAAGAAAGCCAAAATATTTTTAGTGTAAAGATTGTGAAAACTCAAAAGTTGCCGACAAAGCAGACAACTGTGTGAGCTTAATTTGTAAAACTCCATGATTCTCTGAAATTGCAAATTAAATGTGAAAACAAAAAAGTGTAGCATGAATAATTTTTTGTAAAATCATTAATTTCAATAAAAATATAGAGTTAAATATATTATATCAGAAGAAACAATTCATGAAGCACACAAAAATTTGACTTTGAATTACATTTTTCATTATTAGTAACATATATTTGTGAAACCAATACATTTTTATCGTGAGGCTTGAAAGTATCGTATCGAACAAAATACTTTTGTTGATCAACTTGATTTGCTCATGGTGACAGAAAAGAATACTAAAGTTCAACAGAAGTTGAAGAGAATTTTGATCAGTCCCTAATTTTCGTCATATGCTTATAATTGGTACATATGTTATTCGTGAAAATTAGAGGTTTATCGAAATCCTCTATACTTAATGTAGTTTATATATTCATGAGATTCTATTAGAAAGCAACTTCCAGAGAGAGAGTCACTAAAAAATAAGTTACTATTGGTAAAATAGGTTAATAAGGAAGGTTGCGGCGGGTTACTTCATAAACTTGGTTCAGATAGGTCCGATATTATTGATTGAGAAATAAAAGCTTGAACTAAAAACAATCTTTGAAAGTAAAAATTTTTAGACAGTTTATACAGTTAAAGGCATAGCTAGAGATAAGTTTGATATTAGAAAGGATCCTTTAGCAATTGATCAAATAGGAAAAAATGAGTAGGCTTCTTATCTTGGAGAAAAAAGTGGATATTGACTTATGATTACGATTTTCAACAACTCATGAACACAACCAAAGTTTCCAATTACGAAAAATAGTTCTAAAACTTCTACTGATCGGGAATAAGACTAATTTTGGAATAAGCTCATAGTTTGCTATAACTTTCCCATTTGCCTGCATGGATGTGATTTTTACATAACTGGGTTTTAATTCAATACTATAAATTATGTTTGTGCCTTTAACACTCATTAAGTGCAGTATGTTTTGATAATCTACCTGTGCAACTGTATTATTCCAGTATTTATCGCTGGAATCTGATTTATCACCTTTCAAATACAAATTTTGCCCTTTGCCGTTAATTACTCGCTGTGTAGGTGGTGCATTGGCTCCTGCAAGAACAAACGAACTCAACACAACCGACAGAGTAAATAGACAAATTAGATATTTAATCTTCTTCATGATTGTTTTCTTCACAATCCTCATTGTATATTTCTAAACTTTTGCTCAATTAATGCTGTTTTTTAATCTGGTTTAATTATAATACAACCCTATTGGTTTTTTCCAACCGAATGTGAATTTGGTCCAAATATACATCTTTTATTCGCTAAATTGAACACAAAAACCAATTTTTCCCAAAATATTTTAGTCAGCGGCCTCAACATTTAAATTTTATAGTCGTATTTAAATATATATATATATATATATATATATATACATATATATATTAGTATAGTTTACTAGATATTCTATCATTATAAAACTTCGAAAAACATTCATTATATTAAATAACCACCAAATATATAATTTTGATAGCAATATTTCTCCTAAAGTTTGTTCCTCCATATGTTAGGTAGTCTATCAAGTAGTAGTTGATATTTTCACCAAGATGTTCACATACTCGCACCCTGCCCATTTTCTATTCTCCTCACATTTTGGTCAAAAGAGGAATAAATGGTAAAATATCAACATGATTTTTGATATCCGTAGTGAGTTTTGAAAGCAAAAATAGTAGTAAGACACACAAATGTGAACATAGAAACCTTGTTTGTATGTGATCAATGGCTGTGTTGTGCAATTAGAGGTTAAAAATAAATCGTTGAAATAGTTTTGCTTCCACAGTTCAAAGAGGGATGAGTACCTAATTGCAAAAGAGAATTATAAAATTAACTCAATTTGGCAGTTATCCAAAAAATCGATTGATTTTTTTAGTTGTAAAAAATATAGAACTCAAACACATTCAAAAATGGAAAAACACAATCATTAGCCAACAATTTGAGAAACTAAGCTCAACTATACTTAATGAATAAATAACATATGTGAATTCTTAATGATGTTTTTTATCGCATAGTCTAGTTAAAAATTTTTTTATAAGGATGCGTTTTTAATCTGCAGCGCGGTTATGACCCTCATCTTCTTAAGGGGGAATGTTAACCTCCAAACAAACATCATAGCATCAATCCGTTTTTGGGAAAGATATAAGTTACTCATCAATCCACATTTGAGTCCTTTTTTCTGACTAATCAGGCCGGGAAAAATAATATATGTCCACCTTTACTAGGATTCATTAACAAATTTAAATGACCCTATTTTATTCAACTTTCTGATATTGAGCATATCTTTTATTTATCCATCAGTTCGTAATCAGAAGTCTCTATTGCATTAAAAGAGAAATCTCGAGCTGTTTTTTTAGAGGGTTAATAGTTACGATACTTATTCATTGTCCCACTCCTTTCAGAATTCTTTTATATCAATTTATTATTCATATTATAGACAATCTTGATAAACCTCCGATTTCAACAAATTGTTTACATATACTTTATAAGAAATCAGCCAAAAATTGGATTCATCTAAATTTTCTAAGTTTATTGTTGATAAAAACTATACCAGATTTCATGAAAAAAAATAATTTTCTTTTATTGATTTTGAATATAAATGTTTGCAAATAAGTATAATAGGTTAAGTAGACAGGGATATATCGTCATCTTTAGATAAATTTCTCTGAGATTTTTACGTAAATTTATATATCAAGACCGGTAAATTTAATCATCTTAATTATATAGGAGGTTGGTTGATTGGCAAAATTCCTAGATAAGATCAGCGAAAGAGCAAAAAAACTTAATAAGGTAATCGCTTTACCTGAAACTAATGATATAAGAACTCTCCAAGCAACTGCTAAGATCCTTGAAAGAGGTATTGCAAAGATTGTCCTTATAGGGAATGAGAGCGAGATAAAAGCGTTTGCAGGAGATCTGGACATTTCAGGAGCAAGATTTGTAGATCCTAAAACTTATGAGAGAAGAGAAGAATACATTAAAGCTTTCTATGAACTGAGAAAACATAAAGGTGTAACACTCGAAAGTGCAGCTGAAATTATGAGTGATTATGTTTACTTCTCTGTTATGATGGCCAAACTCGGTGAAGTCGATGGTGTAGTATCAGGTGCTATCCACTCTTCTTCAGACACCCTTAGACCTGCTGTCCAGATCGTGAAAACAGCGCCTGGCGCAGCTCTTGCATCCGCTTTCTTCATAATCTCTGTGCCTGACTGTGAATATGGATCCAATGGCACATTCCTTTTCTGTGACTCTGGAATGGTCGAAATGCCAAGCGTGGAAGATCTTGCACACATGGCAATCGATTCCGCAGCTACATTTGAACTTCTGGTTGAGGACGTGCCAAGAGTTGCAATGCTTTCCTATTCCACTAAGGGAAGCGCAAAAAGCCCTCTAACCGAAGCAACGATTGCCGCTACAAAGCGCGCAAAGGAACTAGCTCCTAACATCGCAATCGATGGAGAGCTTCAGGTTGATGCAGCGATTGTTCCTAGCGTTGCAGCTTCAAAGGCGCCCGGAAGCCCTGTTGCAGGCAAAGCCAACGTATTTATGTTCCCTGACCTAAATAGTGGAAACATCGCATACAAGATTGCACAGAGACTTGCCAAAGCCGAAGCCTATGGCCCAATTACTCAGGGACTTGCAAAGCCGATTAACGACCTGTCCAGAGGCTGCAGCGATGAGGATATTGTTGGAGCCGTTGCTATTACCTGTGTCCAGGCCGCAGCACAGGACAAATAATTAAAAATGCACAAAGAAAGTGTTTTACAAATTTTATAAATTATATTTTAACCGAAAACGGTGAACGTGACTTAGAAGCAATGAAATGAACTGGTGTGTATACATGAAGGTACTTGTAATAAATGCTGGGAGCTCGTCTCTCAAATATCAACTAATTGATATGACTAATGAATCCGCCCTTGCAGTAGGTCTCTGCGAGAGGATAGGTATCAATAATGGAATTATTACCCAGAAAAGATTAGATGGCAAGAAGCTGGAAATACAAACTGATCTACCCACTCACAAGACAGCACTCACGGAAGTCGTAAAAGCTCTCACCGACTCAGAATTCGGTGTAATCAAAGATATGACCGAAATAAACGCAGTCGGGCACAGAGTTGTGCACGGTGGCGAGCAATTCACGACATCTGCTTTAATCGATGCTAGTGTGGAACAGGCGATCAAAGATTGCTTTGAACTAGCTCCTCTCCACAACCCTCCAAACATGATGGGGATAACTGCCTGTGCTGAAATCATGCCCGGCACACCAATGGTAGCTGTATTTGATACTGCATTCCATATGACACTACCTGCATATGCCTATATGTATGCTCTACCATATGATTTGTACGAGAAACATGGAATTCGGAAATATGGTTTCCATGGTACCTCTCACATGTACGTTGCCAGAAGAGCTGCTGCTATGCTTGGGAAACCAGAAAAAGATGTTAAAGTTATAACTTGCCATCTCGGGAATGGTTCAAGCATTACCGCTGTAAAGGGTGGGAAATCCATTGAGACTAGCATGGGCTTTACCCCGCTAGAGGGGGTCGCAATGGGGACCAGATGCGGTTCCATCGACCCAGCTGTCGTTCCATTCATTATGGAGAAAGAAGGGCTTTCAACCAGGGAAGTTGACAACCTTATGAATAAAAAATCCGGGGTACTCGGAATCTCTGGAATAAGCAACGATTTCAGAGACCTTGATGAAGCAGCTTCCAATGGTAACCAGAGAGCAGAACTTGCCCTTGAAGTCTTTGCATATAAGATTAAAAAATTCATAGGTGAGTATTCAGCCGTGCTCAACGGCATAGACGCAGTGGTCTTTACCGCAGGTATCGGAGAAAACAGCGCAACTATAAGAAAAAGAATTCTTTCCGGTCTTGAAGGCGTAGGTATAAAGATTGATGATGAAAAGAACAAAATAAGAGGGCAGGAAATCGACATTAGCACCCCAGATTCAAAAGTAAGAGTTCTTGTTATCCCAACCAATGAAGAACTTACCATTGCAAGGGATACCAAAGAAGTATGTGAGACAGAATACAAGCTACATAGTTCTATAACTGTCTGATGGTAAAGATAATTATTTCCTTACCATTCTTTTCTATTTTACTTCTGAATTTTAACTGCAACATATTAAGATATTTTAACGTAAACTCCAGTTTGAACTTTATCCATATTTTAATCTAATCTTTACAAAACCATATTTATTTGGGTCTATGTATAATTTAAGCCACATTTTTGCTTAAGAACTTCTATTTTTCGATTTTGTTTAGGCATCTGCACAAAAGTAAATATTCATCCTCAAAACTGAACTTAAAATTATAATAAAATTAATATCTTTAAATGATAATTGTCCTGAATATACACTATAAGATCAGAGACTCTTAATATCCCCCTTGAATCACTAAAATGTACATCATTTCCTCTGAAAACTAACTCCAATCAATGAAAGACAAACTAGGAAAAACTTTTTCCTTGTTGGTCTTTTTTCCATGCTTTGCCCCACTTTCCGACTTGCTATAGTCTTGAATACGATCCCTAGCTTCGAATGACTACTCTTATTTGTTTTACTCCTTATTAGTTTACCATTTATCCTCAATAATTCACACGAAAAAACTTAATTCATACACCTTAATTCCATTTTTTTTAACTGCCTATAAAAATTCAGTATTATAAAAGTAGAGATATTCCTTAATTTATAAGGGAATTAAAACCGAAGAGCATATTTGATAAACCTCTGATTTTCACAAGTAATTTATATCCCATTTATAAGCATATAAATAGATTTAAGGGTTTATCGAGATCCTTCAGATCTTATATACTTCCAAACAAAATAGAAGACTGTCTCCAAAAGAATTACAAAACAAAAATACCCAAAAAGTTAATTTAGAACTTCCTCAAAGGAAATTTTTATTTAGTCATAGAAATTATATTCTTATTCTGTTTCCATTTAGAACGTCACTTTCGTTTATATAAATTGCTTTCCTGGTGATGTTTTCTCCTACACTCAATTTATAAGCCGATATAGCATTGATTCCACTGTCAGTTTTTTCTGTAGAATAGGGTACAGTTATTTCAAATGAACCGTTCATATCTGCCATTGCTTTATTTTCATACTTGAATTCTCTGCCTGCATTTGATTTGAGATAAAGTGCTACATTGACAGGTTTGTTAGGGCTTGAAGTACCTGTAATCTTGGCCCCTTGTACATATTCAAATATTTTTACAACATTACTTTTGTTATGGGCTACATTAAAGACATTGCTTTCGTGGACAAGTCGCAGATTTCCAAGATTTGCTCCATTACGATCGTGAAGCTTAAATATCTCAGTATTCAAAAGTTTCTCTTTAGCACTCACTGAAGTACGGTTAACTTGCTTAAAATAATCCTTCGAATCCTTTCCTGCGAAATGAGCAATAGCCCCAAATTTATCATTTAACATTGGTGTATCAGTTATCACATATTTTACCTTGAGTTTGTCCATTACAGCCTTTGCTTCCTGTTCAGACTCAGACATAAAGAAATGTGCAGAATCTTCAACACCAGTTTGGAAATTGTTCGATATTGCAGGCCTCTTGGAGATATATACTATCCAGTTACCATAATCCCACCAGCTCAGGACTCCATATTCTGGAATTTTGGAAGGTTGAAGATAATAAGAAGTCTCCGGGCTGGAATTTTTGAGCCAAATGAGCGATTTTTGCCATTCTGGACCTGGACCAATCCAGTCTGAACTTTTTGCAAGACCAACTCCCATCCATATGCAGGGTATAAAAACGAGTCCTATCAACGCCAACGCCGAAAAAATTTTGAAGTAATCGGGTCTCTGCTTATTTTTTGGCCCTGAAAAATCCATTTTTTTAAGTCTTGGTGCTGTGTTCGCATTTACTTTTTTTCCAGTCTGAGAGTCAAATGAGATTTTTTTCCCATTTTTTAGTCCAGATATTACCATTTTTACTTCAGTTTCAAAGTTAAGGGATTCAAACAGAACCCATAGTATATATGAAGTAAGGATCGCAATATTTACTGCGAGCTGATATGAAAAACGTCTTTGTGAGAATGTGATATATGCGGAAAAGATTGTCCATAATAGGAAAAAAACTCTTTCTGGTTTTGATTTATCCCTTTTCCACTCAAGAACTAGCAGGAAAAAAGCTGCCAGAGCAACAAACAAGCAAAGTCCGAAATTTCCTAATGCATGCGTAACGTTGAAGGTTCCTGTTGAAGTTAAAAACAAAGGAATTGCTTCGGAAATAGTACCTAAGTATTCACCTTTTCCCGAGAAAAAACTTATTCCTTCTATCACAAAAGCGTAGGATCCAGCTGAAAAAAAGCGGAGAAGCAAAAAGCTTGTACACAAAACCAGTATTAAAGTGCCAGGATAATACTTCCAGTCCATTCCCTTTTTTGAGATATATATAGAAAGGCCCCAAAAAAAAGTAGTTGCTGCTATCATGCTAAATACATAGAGTACCTGAAACCAGGAAAGATACATCGCGCTCATTTCTAGACTCGAACGTACATATCCGGCTGATAGCGGAATAGTAAATAAAAGTGTTGCAAAAAGAGTTGCTATTAAGCAGATGAAAATATCATCAGATCGTTTTCCGGCTTTAAGGTCGATAATAGTCTGTAAAACTGCATACATTACTATCAAGCTTACAAAAAATAAGGCTCCCAACCATGTAAAAATAAACAGGGCTAAGAATATCCCCGATGCTCCTGCAAAAGCCAGTGATTTCATCAGTTTCTTTTCTGAATAAATATTTTTAAGAGAGCTCGGGGAAAAAGATCCTTCCCTTGCCCATTTTAAAGCAAGTATGAGTAATGCATATGCTGCAGTTGTGAGAAATGTTTCTGCTACATGATGGCTAACGTTCCCAAACTTGGATGCATATATATGAGCTGGCATAAATGCAAAAACCAAGGCTGCAAGAAATCCTGTTTTTCTGTCAAGAATCGTAGCAGCTACTATATAAAGTGGAATTATAGTCAATACCCCGAGAAGTACCGGTAATAATGCTCCTGCAAATTCGATAGTATGCAAATCTGGATGGCCTCCTCCCAGGATTTTTGCAAGCAGAGCACCTAACAGATCAAAAAAAGGCGGCCACCCTATTTCAAAACCGTAAGGATAATTGAGGTAAGAATCGAAATTAAGAGTATTTGGGAAATTGTATGCTGTATAAAGAATACGTCGCATATGATAAAATTGATCATATCCGCTGAAGGTTATGCCTCCGTTTGCAGTGACTGAGCCATAAGAGAGCATACGTATGAGAAAAGCAACTAAAGAAGCTGCTGTAAGAGTAATTATTGTAAGTTTTAAACCATCGTGATGTCCTTCTGCAACCGAATACTTTATGCCTTTAGTCATTGCAACCATCTCGTTTGATTTTATAATACTGTAATCTCAAATTTGTTTTAATACTTATAGTTATCCTATATACAGTATTTTCAATTTGTTATAGTTCCTAATGACTACTTTTATTCAGTTACGATTTTTCCTCAGGAGTTAATACTAAAAATTTTTATCCATATACCTTAATCCCAGAGACTTTTTAACATCTTCAGGATCGCAAAAATTCATCATTATTTACTGCGTCCTGGGACTGTAATATATAAAAAAACCCTGAAAGATAATAAAAAGTCTCTGATTCTGAATTTTTACGACGAAAAGTCATAATGCCTCTTCAAGATAATTTTTACTTACTTATTCGGACTTTTATAATTTTAAGATAAATTTGATTATACTTCTTTCTATTTTTCAAACTACAATAAGTCTCAAGCCTTCAATTATATCATGAAAGTACCTGAGGCTATCTTCTTCATGTACTTTCTCCGTCCTCTTTTCCCATAGTTGCTATTACTTAACCAATTATGACACATTTATCAACAAAATCGGTCTCAGTCTCAATAATTTTTCTTTCTTGAATTTCTCCTTTTTTATACCTGTTTCATCTTCGTACATCTATAATTTGTAATGATATGCCATGTTATTGTAGCAATTTTACTTACCAGATCAATACTTGACTTTATAGGTTCAATTGATTTCTTCTTCCGGTTAAAAAAATCTTTTAATTTGCTATTTTTTCTTCCTGCTACCTAAGCAATCTGCTTTAGGATCCAACTTACTACCTTTAATACTCTTTTTGTAATTTTCCAGTTGAGAATTTATCCGCAGATTGGTATGCATTCGGAACTAACCTGAGCCATGAAGCAAGCTTATATACTAAAAAACCATTGAAATTGCCTATTTCACCAATTAGAAGTGCTGCAACAATTTTTCCAATACATTGAACAGGTACTAAAATTTCCATCTAACTTTTATGTTTTCAATAAGCATAGTTGAAAATTTATCTCTCCAAATTTTTGATTTCATCGTTAAGATACTTTATAAAATTTAGACATGTCTGAAGCCTAAATATAGCGCTTGATATAATTCTCTGTCCAAAATTTCTCTTATCTGATAACTTTTTTACTAACAGTTGGAGAAAAATTTTCCTATGATTTGGTCAACGATCTCCCAGGAAGAGATTCCTGATTGAATCACTATACAGTTTCTGCAAAAAATATCAATCAATACATCACTTAAATGAGCATTTGAGACGAAGAGAATATAATGAGCTTCATTTTTGACATCCGTTCTTTTTGTAGGAATTTCAACTGAATTAGACATAAAAAACAAAGACATTAAGGTAAAAATTATCAAAACAGTTTCCATTTGAGTGAAAATGAATTGTTAAACCTGCAAAAATGAGTTTAATTTGGCAATAGAAAGTCACTTACCTTTCTCTATTTCATTTCCATTTTCTTTTCCCTTGTTTTTCAAATATATCTTCTTTTCGTAATAACTTAGAGGATGTTTGATTTTTTCACATAATCTATCTTTCCCAATGCAATTGCCATAGGTCCTCATGGTATCGCAGGCAGGTGGCTTATATTTATTTCCTGTAGAGCCTGAAATGTGCTTTATCTGGTAAAGAGTTTTTTCTGCGCCAAAATCAGGAGAGATGTTGAAAAGATTGAGAATTTCATCTACTGACATTCCAATGCTGAGCAGGAAAGATGTCATGGCAAAACGCATCGAATGTGCAAGGTTCACCCCGCCCTTTGCGTTTGCAAGAGCATGGAGAATACATGGGGGAAAAAACTCTGGCTCAACAATCCCAAAATCCGTTGCCCAAAAGTTTTTCTTTTGGATCTCGAACCGATCCTTTATCTCGGCAACATACGGAGCACAGAAATTAGAAACTTCTTCAGGGATCTCAGGAATAGGTAAGAAATGTTCGATCCGCTCTCTGATTGCTTCTTCAAGGAGCCTTGCAAATTCTTCTTTAGTAATACTTACTTTTCCAGCTCTGAAATTGCGGTTTGTAAGTCTCCAGGCGGGATCTTTAAGGGAGTTTGAAAAGCGAATATAATCCGCAAAATGCATGATGAAATAAGTACCTTCGAACTCTACTGAAATTCTAAAATCTTCTCCGAACTCAAGCAAAAAAGTTGGATTTTCATTTTTGAGGATATTGTAGGCAGCTTTAGCTTCTGCCAAAGCATAGCGACGGGTGAAAAGTTGATCATTCACGCATGCAACCAGCATCCTGGCAAAAGGGTATGAAAGGAGCTCAGAGAGAACCTGGGCTTCTCCGCATAAATGAGATTTCTTGATTTCCCCTTCAAGAGCCTCTTTTACTCTTTCAATCCCACGGACCCGTGCGGTCCGGAAAGCACGGGAATTCAGCAGACTATCCAAAGAAATACCTAGACTTTCAACATGAGTAGATGCTTCTGAAATAAAAGGATAATATGCAAATTTATCTGCCTGCATACTATTAATCCGATTCGATTCTTGGAGCCAGGAAGTAAGAAATTTTTCCTGCGCCATTTGCAATTTCAAAATCTATAAGTATAGGAAAATCTTTTCCAAGAGAGATGGAAACCTCATTGACTTTGTTTGTAGGTTTGACTATATCTGTCAGGTAGTCCAGGGAAAAGAGAGAACATACTTCACCTGACTTCAAATCAATTAATTGGTCTCTACCCATCTCTAGACGAACTTGGTCAGTATCACCTCTTGCTTCCATATAAAAAGTATCACCTGAAACTCCCATGAGCATATGATCGCTTATTTTTTCTGCGGCTTTCACCGCACGCCTGAGATCTGCACCGTTCAGAACAACTTTTACGGGTAACTCGAGCTGAGGAACTCTTGGTTCTGCACGAATTGTAGAGGGATCGAGAAGAGAAAGGGTATAAGACAGCCCTCCAACATTAATCAGGAGCTTATGATTTCCCTCTTCGAGTTCCATCCGAATTGTGTCGCTCTTATCCGTAATCCCTAGCAGATCCGTAATCTTGTTCAGGTCAATTCCGATTTCACACTCATCAGCACTATATTCGTCGAAAGCTGATGATCCAAGCTCAAAAATCCCCATTGCAACGTTGGCTGGATCAACAGCTTTTACAGAAATGCCTTCCGGTTTTATCTTAAATCTAACCTCATCTACAATTACAGCCAATGCGGCAATTGCGTCTTTCAGAAGCTCTGCATTAATTGCTGCCTTGAACATCATTCTTCTCCGCTAAATAAATTTAAATCTCAAACTCTTTATTACCCTTGCGATATATATTTCTTTACAGATTTGGAAGTTTTTGGTCTTTCCGAAGGGAAAACTTCCAAAAAAAGATTGATAGCTATTTGAAATCTGGAAAATCATTAATCCAAACTCTTGGTAACTATATAAATCTTGGTCAGAATATAAGAAGGCTTCAGGATTTACCTTAGGCAGAAAATAGCTCTTATATCGTATCTGAAAATTACTTTTCTAGAATATATTTTATAAAGATCGTGTAGAAAAACATCTGATTTTCAGTCGTATTCTCTCCATGTGAACTTGCATTTTGTACACTTGAAGAAACGGGTTTCCGACTCGTCTGCAGACCTAAGCTGCCTGAGCCACCAAGAAGCAGTATTATTCCCACACTCTGGGCATTTTGCACTTGTTGTTGGCAAACCTGAAATCTGCTCACCTTCAAGAACCACTACTTCACGATCTTCAATCTTGGCTTTTGAAACAAAATTCTGTGGATTATTCTCAATGGGTATTATGTTCCCGCATTTTTTACACAGGTAATTACCATCCTTAGGAAACATCATGCTTTTGCATTTGGTACAGAACTGCATTGATATCACTTTTTGCATCATTTATCATTTTATTGTGGTCAAAAGCCAGTTCAGGAATCGACTCAAGCTCAAAAAGTTTGGCAGAAGAGGCGTCAGAACCTGATTTTAGTTTTCCTGATCCCTTTGTAAGGTAACATACTGAAACTGTATGTCCTCTGGGATCACGTTGAGGATCGGAATAGACCCCAACCAGTTTTATAATCTCTACAAGAAGGTATGTTTCTTCAAAAGATTCTCTTATAACTGCTTTTTCAGTACTTTCCCCTATTGCGACGAAACCTCCAGGAAGAGCAAAGTTCCCCTTGTAAGGAGGATTTTTCCTCTTCACAAGGACAAGCCTGTTTTCTAAGATAATTATGGCATCAACGGTTAAACGAGGGGTTTGAGGTAGCATAAAATGCCTTCTAATTTACCTTTTGGGAATCCTTTTCGCAGACAATTACTTTCTGAATCAGCTTTTACCGGCAGAAATACCAGGTTAAATAATTAAGGATTTAGATAAGTCTCTGATTTTAACGAGTCATTTATATACCACTTATACGCTTATGAATAAATTCGGGACACATAGAAATCCTCAATTTATTATTATTATTGTGTATAACGTAGAAACTCGTCATCCTATTTCAATTATCCTTACAAATCTTTTTAAGCATGTTCTCAAAAGTTCCTTTTATTATATTTATATTCAACGCTATCGGAATAATTGTATCAATCTTTAACACTCTGAATATAATTTCTATCAAGCAGAATAGTCCTTTATGTAGTGAACTCCTTTAAATGATTCTCGTTCATTAAAATTTATACACAGCAATGAGCTGAAGATATGAATAAGCTTTTAGCAGAAATAGAAAAAAATACACTGATGAATGCAAAGAGCAAATTCAAGAGTTGAATTTAGAGCAAATTACAACATTGAAAGAAAGGTTCGATTCCATAGTCATTAAATGAAGTGAAGTAAATCAGCCTTCGTCAAACCTTCAAAAACAAGGAAAATTATGTTCAATTCCACAAATAAAGATATAAAATATACTTGATAAGTTTGTACGATACAAAGAAAGATCATGAGGGTCCTTACAGGACTGATAGTTCTGAGAATAATCAGGCAGAAAGGTGCATCAAAATAATGAAATTACAGCAAAAAATGTCAGGAATTTTAGAAGCATACAATGAACTACAGCTTGCTGCAGAAGTAGAGCCTACGTTTACGACATCCGAAAGAATAGTTTGCCGGTTATAGAAGTTAATTTCACAGGTGCTCAAGGTAGCAAAGATAAAAGATACTCTGAATAGTTACAATTTCTTTCGCTCTATTTCCATATTTTTTTCATCCCGCCAGTTTTATATAAATAAGCATACTTTTGTAACGCTATTTTTGTATAATAGAAATTTGTTATCTTATCTACAATGTTCGTTTGATCCTTTATATCCATGGAGGTAAAATTCCATTATGTGAAAAAGTAAAATCCAAAATCTTTGAATCACTTTATTATTATGTACATGAATATATTGGAAATTTGGAATATATTCTAGACCCCAAAAAATTACCATTAATTCCACTAGCAATTGACTGCAATCAATCAAAATCCACCAAATAGTATAAAAGTCTCATATATTGCAAACCATTAGAATATCTAATGGAAATCTATTAATTATTTTAGAGAATTTCATATGTTACTTTCCAGAAACTTCAATTGCCCGAGATTTTTCTCAGGAATCAAAAATAAGGAAAAAGAATATATAATTTGTCTTTAGCCTGGCCAAAAAGGTGCGTAAAAATGATAGAGAATATACTCTGGCTCGCAGTAGGGTTAATGGTCACTTCATCCACCGTCCCCAAAACATTGAGGATTCGTAAACTTGTCGGAGGGATAGGATGGTGTACATTTTCCATTTATTGGAGTTATCAGCCTTTCCATTACCTCAAGGTCTTAGACTATGTAAATGTGCTCCTTTCAATAGTTGTTACTTTATTTTGCATATTTGTGGCATTTATTATGTTTCACGAGTACAGGGAAGGCCACCTCCATCTACTAAATAATGGAGAGATCCTGCACTCGAAATTTTCAACTCTGGATAGAGTTGATTTCCTAAATGTGACTTCGATGCTTACCAGTGCCTGTGCACTCGGAGCTCTAGTTTACTTTCCATTTGCAAATTTCCCCTACCTAAATACCTGGATTATAGGAGGAGTTACCTCTCAAGTAGTCTGGATTCTCCAGTATTTCGATATTCCTGCTTACATGAAAGACTGGAATATGATAACCCTTAATGGACATACAGTAGAGATCATTCTTGCCTGTACAGCAATTGAGAGCATTGCTCTCTTTATGGGACTTATAGGTGCAGTTAGAGCTCCCCTTAGTCGCCTGGCTACAGCCTTTACCATATCCGTACCTGTGATTTATGTGCTTAATCTTATAAGGGATATTTTTGTGGTAGTGGCTTATGGGGAACAATGGTTCGGTGCTAATAGCTTTATAATCGCGCATAATTACATCGCAAAGGCGGGTTCAGTAATTGCTCTTTTTGTAATTTCATACGCAGTGCTCCGAATTTTGCCTGAACTGCTGGAAATGATTGATGGCCTTTGGGTCATACTTTCCGAAGAATTGAGATCCCTAGTGAAGCTACATGGAGAGGACTGAAGTCATGATTGCGAAGGGCTCAGAACCATGGATTTTTACGGCTGTATCTGTAACTTCACTGTTTGCAATCCTCTCCAGGGTGATGAACAGTTCTTCAATCAATCATGCTGTTCACATAGGAATAGCATTAACTTTCTTTGTGATTCTTTTTTTCAGAGATCCAGAAAGAAAAGTGGAAGTTTCGGACACTTATATGATTTCACCAGCAGATGGTACAGTTATAGACATCAGAGATCGAAAAATCTGTATTTTCATGTTTTTCCAGAATGTACATGTAAATAGAGCCCCAATTTCCGGAAAAATCAAGGAAATAACCTATAAAAAAGGTGGATATCTTCCTGCTTACCGTAAAGACTCTGAAAGAAACGAAAGAAACGAGTTCATTATCCATAGTAAATATGGAGATGTCAGCGTTATACAGATAGCCGGCGCAATTGCCCGCAGGATTGTCTCGTATTCAAGGGTGAACGATGTCATCGAGCAGGGACAACGCATAGGAATGATTCGTTTTGGATCAAGGGTCGACGTAACAATTC
>Ga0326728_10008583_pt1 | contig 25262 bp, 32 predicted proteins | sample MB3enrmetagenome_FD_207602 | JGI IMG/M metagenome (GOLD analysis project Ga0326728, IMG submission 207602) | Lab enriched peat soil microbial communities from McLean, Ithaca, NY, United States - MB31MN | ecosystem: Environmental > Terrestrial > Soil > Wetlands > Peat | place: USA: New York... | reverse complement strand
TCTTGGAACGTGGGTCCGCCCCTGGAGGCGGTAAATGAAGGCCAAAATCTCCGCCACGGCCGCATAGAGTTTGGCGGGAATGGTTTGGCCGACATCGACAGTGCGGTAAAGCGCTTGGGCAAGAGGGGGATTCTCAATGATTGGAATCTCATGCCAATTGGCTTCCCGCTTGATGCGCTGTGCCAGCAGATTGCGGCCCTTGGCCACCACCACCGGAGCCGCCATCTCCTCTGGCCGGTATTCGAGGGCTACGGCATACTCTGTAGGGTTGGTAACCACCACGCTGGCGCGCGCCACGTCCTTCAACATGCGCCGTTTGCGCATTTGGCGTTGCAGGCGGCGCACGCGGGAGCGGATGAGCGGCTGGCCTTCCGTTTCTTTGGCCTCTTCGCGGATCTCCTGGCGGCTCATGCGGAGTTGCCGTTCAAAGCTCAGTCGCTCCAGCAGGTAGTCGAACAGGAACCATACCGCGAACACCAATCCGGCTTTCCAGGCCATTCCGTATGCCAGCTCGAAAATCCAGCCCGACGCGGCACGAGGTGTCAGGAAACAAGAGCGCAAGATATTGTCCCATTGAGCTGTAATCAGTGTGACGCCGAGATACACCAGATAAGCCGCGGGCAGGAGGGACTTCAAAACCGTTCGCAGAGAGTTCAGTGAAAGAAGCTTGCCCAGGTTCGAGGCCGGGTTCAGCTTCTCCGGTTTTGGCCCCAGCGCTTCCGGCGCAAAGATTAAGCCCCCTTGCGCCACGATTCCGCCGGCAGCGATCAGCCAGCTCATCAGCAGCGGTGGCGCGCCCCAACGAATAACGAGCATGGCGGTACGCTGCAAGAGCGTTAAATAGGCTTTCAGGTCATCCGAAGGCAGAGGCAGATCGTGAGCGAGGAAGTCGCGCCACTGGAGCTTCCAGACTTCCGCCTGCCACCACACCATGAAAGTAACGGTCAGTAACGCCAAGGCGGAAGGCAACTCGCGGCTGCGCGCCACCTGGCCGCGCTCGCGAGCCTTCTCGCGTCGTCTCGGTGTTGCTTGTTCAGTTTTGTTCTCGTCTGCCACGGCAAACCGCTCTCATCGAACTAGAACTTAAGTCGGACCTCATGGTGACCCTTGGGCATCGCAGCAACTCCTGCGGATGCCTACCGCGCAAGGTGTAACAAATGCTCCGCGGTCTGGAGGGCGCGAAGGAAATACCTGTCCATCAGCACCGGCCAGTACCGGAGTGAGCCCATGAGTACCAGGAAGCCCACCAGAGCCTTGACGGAGAGCCCAATAAACAAAACCGGGAGCTGGGCCGAGGCCTTGCCGATCAGCCCCAAAATGATGTCGGCGAGCAGCGTGGCGCTAAGGGCAGGCGCGGCAATTTGAACTGCGATGACCAGCATGGCGCCGGCTGCGTGAATCAATCCCTCCGTCGCCGCAGGGGTGGCGGTCGCCACGCCGGGAGGCAAATACTCGAAGCTCTTCGCCAAACCCCGCAACAACCAGTGGTGGACTCCCAGCTGCAAAAACAGAAGCACGACGATGGACTGGTGAAATATGGAAAGAACCGGCGTGTCCACCTGGGTCTGGGGGTCGATCACGTTCACTAGGGAGTAGCCTAATTGGAATCCCAGGATCTGCCCGGCCAATTGCGCTCCCTCGATAACGAAAGTCAGCGTTAGGCCGAGCAGCAGGCCTACAATAACCTCGCCGCCGACGACTCTGCACCAGTCAAGATTGGAGAGATCGATCGAGCGAGGCGCATAGACGGGATAGAGCAGCGCGGTCAGAGCTATCGTCAGTCCGAGTTTGACGCGCGCTGGGATGCCCAAGCCCCCGAAGAACGGGGCGAAAACCATCAGCATGCCGACGCGCACGCCGACAAAGACCGCTTGGGCAATCACCTGTTCCAATCCTGCACCCACTCTCTCGCCTCCCTCACTGTTATTTCCGCTGGTCGTGCGCCTGATGCACGCCTTCGCACATTAAAACCACGGGCAGCGTCGCCCCCGCGAATGCGCGTATCGCGGATTCCCCCCGTGCGCGTGAATGATGTGACGCCCGGACTGATAGCTCTGCTTTAGCCACCCATTCGTTCCTTCCTCATCCCAAGAAACGGCGGAAATCGGTTAAGACTTCCAGCGCGAACTCCGTCACGATGCGAAGCGACCAAGGGAGAAGCAGAAACGTAGCGAGTGCCACAGCAAACAATCTGGGTGCGGTGGACAGGGTCATGTCCTGGACGGAAGTCAGAACTTGGAGCAGGCTGACGAGCAGCCCCACAGCCGTCGCCACCACCAGGATTGGTGCACTCAGCAGAAACGCGGTCTCCATGGTCCTACGTGCGAGTTCAACTGCCATCTCCGCAGACATCGGCACTCCTCAAGAGAAACTCTTCATCAAAGACCCCACTACCAGGTTCCAGCCGTCGACCATCACAAAAAGCAGGATTTTGAGCGGAGTCGAGATCATTACCGGAGGCAACTGGAGCATTCCAACTGAAGTAGTGACGGACGCCACGACCAGGTCGATGACCAGGAAGGGCAGGAACAACACCATTCCGATTTGAAACCCCGCCTTCAGCTCCGAGAGAATGTAAGCCGGAATGACCACGCGGATGGGAAGGTCTTCCGGTTGACGAGGGCGAGGTATCTTGCCCAGCTCGACAAACAACGCCAGATCTTTCTCGCGCGCGAACTTGAGCATGAATCGCCGCACCGGATTGGCGCCGAGTTCCACGGCCTGGAGTGCATTTATGGTTCCCTTTTGGAGCGGAACGGCGGCAACCTTGTAAACATCCAGGACCACGGGCTGGATGATGAAATACGTCAGGAAGAGGGAGAGACCAATGAGCGTCTGGTTTGTGGGTGTGGTCTGGGTGCCCAACGCCTGGCGAAGAAAGTGAAAGACCACCAGCAGCCTCACGAAGGGCGTCATCGCCAGCAGAATCGCGGGCAGCAGCGTCAGAAGGGTGAGCAGGATGAGGATCGTCCAGGGAGCGGAGTGCCCCACGCTTTCAAGGCCCGGTATGCCCAGACCCTTAGACTGTTGGGGAAGAGGAGCGCCCAACGCTTTGGCGCTCAACGTTCCCGTCACTAGCGCGGTCATGAGGCCTTTCCTTAACATCGACGTGGCTGTCAACTTCCCCCGAGATCCACAAACTTAAACGTCTGCTTGCTCTGCGGCGTCGTGACTGTCCGGCGCCTCTGGTCCGTTCAGTTTGGCCAGAAGCGCGATCGAGTTTCCCGTTCCGCCAACCAAGAATTCCTGCTGCTGGAATTGCACGACCGCCAGGAATCTCTTTTCGCCGAGCGAGAGAGTTTCCGACAATCGCAAGCGGCGCGCCGAGCGGCGTCGATCGAGGCTCTTCCGGACTCGCGTCGCGAGGACGGTGAGCATGCTGCCCACCGCGGACCAAAAACTCTCACCAACGGCTTTACTCATACTGCCCTCTCCCTATGCGGAGATCCTTCCATCCTGCGGCGGGGTGCGGCCGCTCTATCGCGGAGGGTCATCTGTTCCGCAACCGCGCCGCAGGGTCTGGCGCGGGCGAAGCAAAGGGATCGCGCTTGAAATCCCGCGGGACGCCTTCGCCACCTCAGCTTCAAGAGACAAGTTCCGTCAGCCGAATGGCCAAGGTCTCTTCCACCACGTCGAATTCTCCCCAAGCGATTAGTTCTCCATTCACGATTACCGGGACGTGAGACCCTTCCTCGTAGTGGGTATCCAGGATGGCGCCCGGCCCCAGGTCAAGGAGTTGCCTGAAAGTAAAATGCTGGATCGGAATCTCAACGCTGAGCCTGCACAAGAGTCCCTTCACGTGATTCCAGGCAGCCTCGGCACCGGGCGACTGGTCGGCAACAGCTTCGCTGCGGCTGAGTTCCATGGTCTTCACCGTTGAACGAGGAACTCAGTGAAGTAAATCTCACGAACACCGAGTTCCGAGGCCCGCTCGCGAAGGGCCGTGGCTAACCGCTCCTTGAGGATTGCCCTTCCGTTGGAAGACACGAGGGCCTCGGCATTGCAGGTGGTTAAAATCGACAAGATGGTGTCGCGGGTGCGCGCAAGCGACATGGCTGCTTGGGCTGGGTGTCCGTGCTCCTCCGCCTCCCGGTCGAGTCCAAGTTCAATTCCCACTCGAGGGAAGCGATCCCCTTCCGCGTCCGCCAGATTCACCACAAACGGATCGAGGTGCATTACGTATTTCGCTTTAGGCTCTGCCTTGGCCTTGTTTTCCGCCCCCGATGCCGAGCGATGAAACAAAAAGCACGCCGCGGCGGTTCCCAAAGCAATAAGCAATGCTGCCGATACCACTACCGTACGCCACTTGTTGCCGGGCCCTTGACCTGCCGTCACTTCCTGGTTAGGCGTCTCATCCATGGCGATATGCTAGGGAGCAAGTGGAGAGCCAAAAACTCTCAAGCTTCGGCGGAAGGTACGGCGCGTGCCGGCGGCGCCGGGAAGTGGTTGCCTATTCAGGGGGTTTCCTGAACGCCTGGGGACGAGTTTATCCGCGGCTGTTCAGCAGATTGTTTCGTTCTCATCCTGCTATTAGTAAAGGCTAATGGAATGATTCTTAGAACCAGCCTGGGGTTCACTCTTTGCGTTGGCGCTGCAAAGTGTGAACCCCAGCGAAGCACGCTACGAGCCCTTACAGTCCGTGTCGATAATCCGCTACAAGCGCTTACTACGGCTGCATCGTGAGCACATCGTTGAGCATCTGATCGGCGGCCGAGATGGCGCGTGCGTTGGATTGGTAATCCCGCTCCGCCACTATCAGGTCCGAAAGCTCTGTGGTCATGTCGACATTCGAGGCTTCGAGCGACTGACTGACAATCGTGCCGCGTCCGCCAGAATTGGGTGCCCCAATGCTGGGAATCCCGGCAGCGGGTGTTGCGAGGAACATATTGGATCCGCTGAGCTGCAACCCTTGCATGTTTTGGAAAGTGGCCAAAGCAATTTGCCCCAGCGTGAGGGTCTGGCCGTTCGAGAATACCCCTTGGATGGTTCCGTCAGCGTTGATTGTGAAAGATTGGAGAGCGCCGCTCGTGCACATCGTAACTTCATCAGGCGTCGAGGCGAGGTGAAATGCTGCTGTTTCGATGAGAGTAATAGTGGACGGGGTGTTGTCCTTTGGGCTGGTTGTTGTGGGGAGGGAGCCTGGCGGCGCAGTCACGTCCTGCAATCCTGCCGAGGGACCGGCAGCTTGGCGACTCTGGTCCCAGTCTTCAGACGGTTTCCCTATCCCCTGCGCACCTCCCCGCACGGTGGCCTGCTCCGGATCAGTCGGGCTGGGTTTGAAGACGAGCCTACCACGAAGTTCGGCTGCAAAACCCACGTTCGCTTGCGTGTTCGAAGCTGCTTGCGTGTTTGCGGTGGCCCCAGTCTGGCCTTCTACGCTGACCATATTAGCGGCGAGAACTCTCATTGTTTCTGCCGCTCGAGGGCACCTCTAATCGATCATCCGCTGGTCCAAACCTGACTCGAACCGGGAAGTGGCCCAAGGTAATGGCGATCTTCTGCCGCCTCAACGGGTTTCGGGACCGGGAAGGGAGAAAGGTTCTGTGTTAGGATGGTTCAGCCGGCAGTTCTTGGGTGGAAAGTTTTGCCGAGTCTCCAGGCAACTACTGACCTTCAGCAGGAGTTTGAGAACGAATGAGAAACATGTCGGTTGCCTGCTGATGTTCGCGGCGTGTCTGAGTGCGTCGATAGGCGGCAAGTTGGCGTTCGTAAAGGCGCGTAATCACCTCCAGGTTCTGTCGCGCTTCCCCGTATTCGGCCAGTTGCCCTTCGCGTTGCCGGCTCAGACTCTCGACCAGTTGGGCTAGCACCATTATTCGCTTGAGACGCACGGCGGAACAGACGACCTGAAATTGAACTTCGGCTCCCGGCATTCCCCGCTGTAGGCTTTTGGACAGAGTTCCGGCCTGTTCGATCTGTCCCTGCTTCAGAGCGGCGAGCTGCTTCTGAGCGGTGAATAGTTGGAGTGTGACGGCTGCGAGACGCTGCCCCTCGCGGCGTTCATAAATGGCGCGCAGATGTTGAAGGGCCTTCAGAGGAAAACGAAATGCCATAATGGAACCCCCTACGTTGGAATGGCCTGCAAGGCCGATACGGTCTGGTCGAACGGAGCTTTCTCGTCAGAGCGCTGCTGAAGAAACGAGGTCAACGCCGGCAGAATCGCCAGGGCTTGGTCCAGAATCGGGTCGAGACCTTTCTGGTAAGCGCCCACTCGAATCGTGTCTTCGGATGCAGCATAGGCGGCGGCCAGACGACGCAACCGGCTGGCCTTGTCCATGTGGGTGCGTGTGCTGACGGCGGGCATGAGACGGCTGAGGCTGTCGAGAATCCCGATGGGCGGAAAATGGGTTTGCGAGGCGAGTCGCCGGTCGAGCACGATGTGGCCGTCTACGAGCGCCCGGATGGAATCTACCAGCGGGTCAAGTTGGTCATCCCCTTCCATCAAAACGGTGTAAAAGGCGGTAATGCTGCCTCCATTGAAGCGTCCGGCGCGTTCAATCAACTGCGCGAGGAGACTGAAAACCGAAGGCGTATACCCCTTGGCGGTGGGCGGCTCACCGGCTGCCAATCCGATTTCGCGCTGCGCCATCGCGAAACGCGTCAGCGAATCAACCACCAACAGCACCTGCTTGCCGCGGGCGCAGAAGTACTCCGCCACCGCAGTCGCGGTCAGGGCCGCTCGTATGCGCAGCAACGGAGACTGATCGGAGGTCGAGACCACAACCACTGACCTTTTGCGCCCCTCCACTCCCAGCGTGCCCTCCAGAAACTCCCGCACCTCACGGCCGCGTTCGCCCACCAGGGCTAGCACGGCAAGATCGGCCGCATTGCCGCGAGTCATCATGCCCACCAAGGTGCTTTTGCCTACCCCGCTGCCACCAAAAATCCCCAGCCTTTGCCCTCGGCCGCAGGTGATGAAACCATCGATCGCCCGAATGCCCGTAGCCAGCGCCTCTTGGATGGGCAGTCGCTCGAGAGGGGCAGGTCCGGATGCATGGAGCAGTTGATGGTCGCGAGCGCGATAGTCCGGAAGTGAATCAAGTGGCTTTCCTGCAGCGTCGATCACTCGGCCTAGCAATTCCTCGCCTACGCGAACGGCAGGTTGGGCGCCCCAGGTCATGATCCGATCGCCGTATCGTATCCCGCCCAGCCTCTCCAACGGCATGGAAAGCACATTCGGTCCCCGGAATCCTATCACCTCGCCCGGGGCGAGATGCCCCTCGGAGTCCGCGATCTCGCAACACTCGCCGACCGAGCAGAATGGGCCTTCGGATTCAACCAGACAACCGATTGCTTTGGTGACGCGGCCGAACCAGCGCGCCGTAGAGCACAAATCGAGATACTGGAAATATGGGGCTAGTTGTTTCGCAGCGTCCATCAGGTTGCCGCCGGGCGTTGAGCCAATAGGTCAAAAAATCCTCGTTCAATCTCTGCCAGTTGAGCCTCCAAGGTAAGTTCCGTTGTCCCCAGGGCCGTCTCCAGAACACATTGTCCCATCCCGAGGGTCGCGTCGCCCAGCAGCTCCGGAACGACGCGATGCTCCTGCTGGTTCGAAAAGAAATCGTGCCACGCATAGACATGATCAGGGTGGACCCTCAAACGCACACTGGTGCCGGCAGTGATTTTATCGAGCGCCACACGCACCACCCCGGCCAGCAATAAGGGGTCGACTTGCACTTCCCGATGCAGGATTTTACGCGCGATCCCGATGGCGAGCTTAACCACTTCGGCCTCCACATGGCTAAAGTAATTCTCACGATCGCGCGCAAAACCCTGCACCGCCTTGGCCAAGACCTGGCGCTCGGCGGCAATCTCCCGCTCGAATCGGGATCGGGCTTGCGTTTCACCCTCCCCGATCCCAACCGCGCGGGCTTCCTCTTCCTTTGCTCGCACTTCGTCTTCGTTAAAGGTAGTTCTTTGGGACGACCTCGATTCACGAGCGGCTTGTGGGTCAGCATTGGGATTCGGGGCAGTCGGGTCTCCGTTTCTGCCTCCTTGCTCTGTTCCTTCACCCATCGCGTCCAGCACGGCACGATAGACATAAGGCCGAATTGTGGGCGGCACAACTTCGTCAACCGCAGCCTGGGGCCTAGACCACATAGGCATCTTCTCCACTACTCTTCAAGGCAATCTTGCCGTCTGCCTCGAGCTTGCGCGCCAAATTCACAATCTCCTGGTGCGCTTGCCGCACCTGACTGGAACGAACGGGGCCGAGAGCTTCGATGTCCTCTTTCAACATTTCCGCAGCGCGCCAAGACATGGATTTGTAGAAGTGATTTTTCAAATCCTCGGATGCGCCCTTCAGGGCCGTCGCTAATGTTCTTTTATCTGCCTGGCCCAGCACCTCACGAATGGCGGCCTCCGGAACCGTGCTCAGGTCTTCAAAAGCAAACATCAGGTCCCGGATGGCCAGCGACAGTTTGGGGTCTTGCTGCTCAATGCTGGAGAGGATCTGATCGCTGTATTTCCGGTCCACACTAATGAGCATCTCGGCCACTGCACTCACGCCTCCGTAGGCACGCCGGCTCTGTTCGCCCGCCAAGGCCAGCTTCTTATGCAACACCGCCGAAATTCTCTTCACCATTTCGGTGGAGAATTGTTGCATCACCGCCAGCCGTCGGATGGCTTCGGCGCGCAGTTTTTCCGGCAATAGGACCAGCAGGGAAGTCGAGGCGCGGGCCCCAAGATGAGCCAGTAACAGTGCGACGGTCTGAGGGTGCTCGCCTTCTACAAACTTCGCCAGTTGCACCGAATCCGCCTTGCGCAACGTGTCGAAACTCAGAGCGTTGGCCTCCTGCGCTTGCAAGACCTGTTCCAGCAGCGTATTCGCGCCTTCCTTTCCGAATGCCTTGACCAGTAATTGGGTGGCATACTCTTGCCCGCCTTGAGCGAGATAGTCTTGAGTCAGCGACAAGCGGTGATACTCCTGAAGGACGTGAGCTGCCATCTCGGACGAGATAGAAGAGAGTTGAGCAATCTCCGCCGTAAGCCGCTGGACCTCGGTAATATTGAGGTGCGGGAAAACCTCGCTAGCCACGTCATCACCCAAGAGGACCAGCAAGACTGCTGCCTTGCGGATTCCTGTCACGCCCGGACCGTCCAGGTGAGACCGGCTACTGTGACTTCCTTCCGGCGCTGCCACGGAAAGAGCATCGGTCATGCTTCTACCTCACCTTGCCGGACCCAGTTTTGGATCAAACGGCTTGCGGCTTCAGGATTCTTTTTGATTCGTTCAACCAACTGGTTCTTGAGCACTACGGTTCTCTTGACTTCGGTGTTGATTTCGGTCAACTCCCCTGCTCCCTCGCCTGCTCCCGTTTCCACGCCTAGCTCACTTTGCGGCGTCTCACCTTTACGTAAGGCCCTTTGCTGCCTGGTTCCAGGGGGAAGTTGCGGTTGCTGAACCGCCAAAGCGGACACGATCTGTCTCTTTACAGGCCGCAGGACCACGAGGTAAATCAACAGGAATAAAACCGCCAAGCCCGCGTAGCGGACTACTCCCATCCATTCCTGAATAAGCGGAGCAAGGCGCTCCGTCAGGTTGGGCGGCGGGCCGGGGGCAATCGCGGCGAACGAGATATTCTGGACAGAGAGGTGATCACCCCGGGCGGAATCAAAGCCAATTGCCGCCTTCGCGAGTTCTTCGATCTGCTTCATCTCCTCCGGTGATCTTTTGCGACGACTCTCCGTCTTCGCGCCGCCATCGGATTTGGTTTCTGCAGCGTCATCCACTAGGACTGCTGCGGCGATCTTTTTGATCGCTCCCGACGGCTGAACCACATGGCGGACCGCCTTGCTAACCGCGTATGTCTTGCTTTCACTCCTCTGGCCTGTTTCCTCGGGCGTGCTGTCCGCCGCTGCGGCGGCAGTTCCTTTGGAGCTCGAGTCAGGCGCGTTGCTGGGCGTGCCGGGGATTCCTTGCGGGTCCGACTCTGAAGATGGATCCTGGGAGACCTGTGACGTTAACACCACCGAACCGTTCGGATCGTAGGTTTCCTGTGTGCTATCGCTGCTCGCCAGATCATTTTCCACCGTGACACTGGCCCGTAGCCCCTCGCGTCCCACTAAGGGCGCCAGGGTTGAAACCAGCTTCTCGGTCAAGCGGTTCTCCATGGCCTCCACTTCGTCGTGGTCCATCCCTTGTGTGTGTCTTCCCGACAAGATTGGGATGTTGCCGTCGGCGTCAATCACTGTAACGTTCTCCGGCCGAAGGGTGTCCACAGCGCTGGCCACCAAGTAAGTTACGGAGCGGATGGCGCTGTCCGCCAGCCTGCCTTCACGCAACTTGATCACTACGGACCCCTTGGCCTCACGTTCACGCTCGCTGAAAAGCGAGTCGTGCGGCATAACCAGGTGGACGCGCGCGGACTGCACTTGCCGAATCGCCCGGATGGTTCGTTCCAGCTCTCCTTCAAGCGCCCTCTGGTAGTTCACCCTTTCCGCAAAGTCGCTTCCGGCCCAGTTGGGTTTGTCGAACAGTTCCAGGCCCAACCTTCCGGTTTGCGGCAATCCCTGCGAAGCCAATTCCAACCGCACCGAGTCAACCTTGCTGGCCGGAACCCGCAAGCTCGCTCCATCGCTCGAGATATCGTAGGGAATATTCTCAGCCGCCAGGGTTCGAACGATGAGGTGTGCCTCCTCAGGCTGAAGCCCCGAGTAGAGCGGTTTCATATCGGCCCTGCCGATCAGGAACACGAACCCCACAAGACTCGCGACGACCAGAGCCGTTCCGCCTGCCAGCGTGATCTGCTGCTTTCGACTTAGCCCCCACAGATACTTCTGAATCTGGTCGAAAGCCTCCTTAGAGCGCAATGCCATACCTCACCTATCAGAATACCGTTCCTGAGACGTCACGGTACGCCTGGACGATCTTGTTGCGGACTTGCATCATGAGTTGAAAGGAGAGATTTGCCTTCTCAACCGCAATCATTACCCGATGGATGTCCTCTCCCTGCCCGCTCAGAAGCCCCGCGATTTGTTGGTCGGCGTCGGCGTGGAGTTTTTCGATGTGGTCGAATGCCGTCTGGAGCTGGGATGCGAAACTCGATCTCCCATCGGTCGCCTTCTCAATCTCGACTCCGGCTGTAGCCTGGCCAAGCTGGGAAATCCCTGAGATCGGACTGCCCATCGCTCACCTCCGATTAGCTAAGGATCTCAAGCGACGTGCTGATCATATTCTTGGTCGCCTGCACGGCGGCGACATTGACCTCATACGATCGAGCCGCTCCCATCAGGGTCACCATTTCCTCAATGGGATTGACGGCGGGGTAAAACACGTACCCTTGGCTGTCTGCGTCCGGGTGCGCTGGCTCATAGCGCGGCACGGGAGGCGTCGGGTCAGCCACTACACGCGTCACCTCCACTCCCTGGGCAAATCGGTCGCTGAATCCCGATAGGACTCCGGCAAATCGACTGCGGCCGGCCTGGTGCGTTTTAAAGATGACCATTTGCCGCCGGTAGGGTCCGCCTTTCGCCGTTCGAGTCGTCTGCGCGTTAGCCAGATTACTGGCCAGCACTTCTGCCCGTTGCCACTCGGCTGTGAGTGCCGGCCGACTGATATCCAGAACTTCCAAGAGGTTCATGTTCCTAGCTCCCTTCTTTGACCGCAGCGGATATCCGCTGGAACTCCTGCCGCAGCAGCTCCACTGCGAGGCGAAACCGCAACTGCGTCCTCGCCAGCAGGAGGCCTTCGCGTTCCAGGTTCACGTTGTTCCTGTCCGGGCGCTCAATCAGGCCTGAAACCTCAAACACCCGCGGCTTCGTGGCCGTATCCCCGGCTTGGACCAGAGCGCGACGCATCTCGCCCTCAAAGTTAATGTCGCGAGTCCGGTAACCCGGCGTATCCACATTGGCCAGGTTGCAGGCAATCAGCCGTTGCCGAAATGCCGCCAGGTCCAAATACTGGCAGAGTTGTTCCATCCGGCTCATAAGGTCCTCTTGGGCGGAAGTCCGAATTCGCGGATTCTGTTGCGCACCGTCCGAAGGCTCACCCCAAGGATCTCTGCGGCGCGCGTCCGGTTGCCCCCGGTCGACTCGAGGGTCCTCTCCAGAAGTTGCCTACCCATATCTCGCAGAGTTGCACCCTGGGCGGGCAATCGGGCGGGTGAGGGGTTCTTCTCTGTTACGTCCTTGCCCTCCAGGACTTCGAGACCTGCCACCGGGTTGCGCGAAAGGACCAGAATTCGCCGAACCACATTCTCGAGTTCCCTCACATTCCCCGGCCAGTCGTATTCCCTCAGGCGCCGGAGAAGATCGTCGGTAAAACGCACAGCGCGCGGCGGCGCGTATTTTCGTATGAAATGCTCGACGAGCTCGGGAATATCCTCCCGGCGTTCGCGCAGCGGAGGTAAGGTGAGGGGCACAACGTCCAGCCGGTAGAAGAGGTCAGCGCGGAATCTGCCTTCCTCGACCAGGGAAGGCAGGTGTCGATTCGTGGTGGCGATGACACGCACATCCACGCGCCGTGGGCGCGTGTCGCCCAGCCGGTCGACTTCACGTTCTTGAAGTACCCGCAAAAGCTTGGGTTGCAGACTGACAGGCATCTCGCTGATTTCGTCGAGCAGCAAGGTCCCACCTGAAGCGAGTTCAAACTTGCCCGAGCGCGTAGCCACCGCCCCGGTAAACGCGCCGCGGACGTGTCCGAACAACTCACTTTCCAACAGGGTCTCCGGGAAAGCCGCGCAATTAACGGCCACGCAGGGATAATTCCGGCGCGGGCTGGCCCGGTGAATGAACTGAGCGAGCAGCTCCTTGCCCGTCCCACTTTCGGCCATAATCAGAACGTCCGCGTCGCTCTTGGCCACTTGGCAGGCGCGCTCGATCAGTTCGCGCAGGGATGCCGAATGGCCCACCATCCCTTCCGGATGCGTTGCGTTTGCGTTTGCCGCCGCATTTCCCAGCACACGCGTCACAGTCTGCCTTAATTGTTCGAACGATACCGGCTTGACCAGATAATCGCAGGCCCCCTGCTGCATGGCGAGGACTGCCTCAGGCACGTTCCCATAGGCGGTCAGAAAAATGACCGCGGTCTCGGGTGCTAAGGAGCGGACGTGCTGCATAACTCCCAGGCCGTCGCCGTCCGGCATGCGCATGTCCGTAATCACCAGTGGACAGGGAGCGGAACGAAACCGTTCCATTGCCTCGTGCGTTCCCGAAGCGGTCGTCACTTCCCACCCGTGCCGCGTGAAGTTCGCCTCCAGTGCGGCCCGCATTGATGGCTCGTCATCGACAACCAGAACTCGATTCATTTAGAGCTCCTGTCCAGGGGCGGCTGTGCGCCGCTGCCCGGCAATATGGCTTACGCCGCCAATAAGCGATCCCGCGGAGCGGGGGGCATCTCTACGACGCCAGGCTGGCTTACAACCTCTGACCGTGGAAAACTCAAAGTGAAAGCTGTCCCTTCTTCGGAGTCGCTCTCGACCGAGATCTTCCCCTGGTGTTGCTCGACAACCTTCTTTGCCAGCGCCAGGCCTAGGCCGGGGCTCCCGGCGATAGTGGTGAAGCCTGCTTCAAAGATCCTGGCCAGATGCCGTGACGGAATCCCCACCCCGTGGTCGCGGAAGACCACGTGAACCGGCAACTCTTCCGGCGTATCGCCGCACTGCAGCGAGACTCGCAGCACGCCGCCGCCCGACATGGCGCGAAATGCATTTAACGCCAGATTGATGAACACCTGCTGGAGGCGATGTGGATCGGCGCGCAGCAGAACCTCTGACCCCGGCGCACTGAAGTCCATGCGCATGCCACGCTGCCGGGCCAAGGGTTGGAGGAAATCCATCGTCTGGGCAAGCAGGCTCACAAGGTTGACGGGCGACAGCTCCGAGCGCGGCTCGCTGTGGAATTGCAAAACATTGTTGACGGTTGCTGACAATGTCCGTAACCCTGACTGCACCTGCTCCACCCATTTGTGGAGGACCGGCCGCTCCTCGGTGGCATCGGCCAGAAGGCCTGCGAAGAGTTCCAGGCTTCCGAGGGGGTTTCGGATCTCGTGGGCGAGCAACATTGCCATCTGCGCCAAGTCCTGAGTGCGCCGGGCAGCCTCCCTTTCCTTCTCCAGCCGCTTGCTCTCTGTGATGTCACGAAGGATGAGTATCCACTCGCCGGCGGATTCTTCGTTGCCGCTGAGTGGCGTGCGAGACACGGCAAGAAAATGCTGCCCATCTTGAGCATCCACAGGCCACTCCTGCTCGGCGCCTGCGGCCAGCAAACTGGAGGTCAGCTCGAGCTTCTCAATGACTTCCCTTGCTACGCCCATAGCCGTTTGCCTCGCAGCTTGATGTGTTCCCAACAGGCTAAGAGCGGCAGAGTTTGCCAGTTTTAATTTGTGCTCCCCATCAACGACCAGAACTCCGCACGGCAGGCATTCCAAAGTGCGGCTCAGGTGAGCTCTGATTCGCTTGTTTTCCTCAAGGCTCTGGTTCAAGTCTCGATTGGCCCGCTCCAGTTCCCGCCGCAACCGCGCAACCTCCGCCTGCAATTGGGTATAAAAGCTCTCCAGAGAACCTGCCACATTCGCGAAGGAGCGGAATGCATCCGCCAGCGATCGCTTGGTCGAGCGCTGGCGCACCGGACTACCGGGTTTCAGGACAGGCCTTTCTTGCCGGGTCTCAGGAAAAGTTTGCATAGCGTAAGTGGCAGTTGCAGGAGAAGTGCCATCTCACGGGCCGCAATCTAAGTTTCTTCTCAGCTTGGTAGGTCGATGTGCTCCGAACGAAGGACTGCCGAGGTCTCCGACAAAATGAAAGCGCGCTCAATGACGTGTTTCAGTTCGCGAACATTTCCCGGCCAGGCGTAGGCTTCCAGCACCTTGCCCACCTCGAGGGCGATCGACTTAATGGGGAGAGAGGCGTTACGACAAAGTGATTCGAGAAAATGAGTGGCCATAGTGAGGATATCGTCCCGTCGTTCCCGCAGCGGTGGGAGCTTGATGGGAAAGACGCACAGTCTGTAGTAGAGAGCGGCGTTGAACTGTCGTTCCGCCAGCGCACTCCCCAGATCCAGGTTTGTGGCCGCAATGACCCGCACATCCACCCGGAACACATCCGGGCTTCCCAAGCGTTGGACTTCTCCCTCCTGTAGGAAACGCAGTAACTTTCCCTGCATACCCAGAGGCAGGCTTCCGACTTCGTCCAGGAAAACCGTTCCACCGTGCGCCGCATGAATACGTCCTAGCCGGGACTGGAAGGCTCCGGTGAACGCCCCCCGGCTGTATCCAAACAACTCAGACTCCAGAAGAGATTCTGGAATTGCGGCGCAGTTTACGATGATAAAAGGTTGCCGCGCACGTGGGCCCAGCCTGTGAATGGCCCGCGCCATCAGTTCCTTGCCCGTCCCTGTCTCACCCATAATCAGGACCGTCGTGTCACGGGGGATTATCAGCCGGGCCAGATGGTAGACCCGCTGCATTGTTGCGCTCAACCCGATCATTCCCGGCAGTGGCTCTACCGTTTTGGCTGACGTCGACAACCCCTGCGCACTGTCACCGCCGCACCACTGGTTCCCCTCCTCGCTTGGTGAAGGAATCGAGAAGCCGGACCCGGGCTTCTCAGCCACCTCCTGTGCGTCGGGGAATCCCAGCGGCAAGGTTTCAGACTGCGCGAGTCTCTCCAGGAGAAAGCGTTCCTCAACTTCCGAGCCCAGCAGCAGCACTTGAACTTGTGGATGGCGCGCCTTCACAATCTCCACCAATTCCGACACTTCGAGGTCAGGCAACCACCGATCAAGCAAAAGCGCTCCAACTACGCCCTCCTCGACCAGCGATAGTGCTTCGGCCCCCCCCATCGCTTCCTCAACGGTCCATCTCTGGGCTCGCAGCCGTGTGAGAATCCGCTGCCGCAGTTCCTTGTCGGCGCTCGCCACAATCGCCGAACTCGGAGTGCGGCATGCCTCTCGATAATTCCCTTGGCTCATTTACCGCTCCACTCGCAGGCATTATAGGGGTGGGATAGTTAGAGGGACGTTAACTACTAATTAGACTTTTCTAGTGTTGAAGCCAGTATCTGGAGGTGTAGCTTTCTTCCCGGACCGCGGGAGATGATTCGGCGAGTTTTCGGACTACCGTTCCCGGCTCGCGCTGTTCAATCTCATTCGCCAGACCGGCCGTTCCCGCCTTGGGATTCCGCCCTGTATGACTTGAATAGCTGGACCAGACCCTCTGCTTGTACCAGTGACTGTTGGATCGCCCTGCGATAGTCTTGCGCATCGCAGTCAACGAGGAGGGCCAATTCAAGAGTCCCGCGCAGGGAAGTCAATATCTGGCTCAGTTGATGGAGAAAGGCGCCGGTCGGATCATTCTCCGGCTGCGAAGTATCCGCCGAGACATGACTGGCTGGGCAGGGAATAGATCCGCGGGCGGACGAGGCGGACAGTGTTTCGCAGTCCTGAGGGCTCCGCCATTTTTCTTGACCAGGTCTCGGCGGAGGTTTCACGCTGTTCATTGTCCTTTCTCCCCGGTCCCAAGCTCATAACCGACGTTTCGGACTGTGTGAATGAGTTTGTGTTCAAAGCCCTGATCAACCTTCTTGCGCAAGTAATTGATATAAACATCCACCACGTTCGTCATTGTGTCGAAGGAGAAATTCCAGACATGCTCGATGATCATGGCGCGTGTCACCGACCGTCCGGCATTGCGCATCAGGTACTCGAGCAAGGCGAATTCGCGGGGCGTAAGATCGATGCGCCGGCCGGCCCGTCTGACCACCCGCTCTGCGCGATCCAATTCCAGGTCCCCTACGCGTAGAATGACGTCAAGCGAATTCGGATTTCGCCTCAGTAAGGCTCGAACACGTGCGGCTAGCTCGCTGAAGGAAAATGGCTTCGTTAAGTAGTCGTCTGCCCCCAGGTCCAACCCCTTGACTCGATCTTCGACCCGCGCGCGACCGGAGAGAATCAGCACCGGAGGGGAAGGCTTTCGTTTGCGAATGTACTTCAACACGTCCAAACCATCGACTTTGGGAAGCACCAAATCTAAGATGATTAAATCAAAGCTGGCTGCTTCAACCAGCGCCTGAGCCTCCTCACCGTCTGCCGCGACATCCACCGCATACTGTTCCGATTCCAGGCCTTTCTTCACGAAGCTCGCTACAGCTTTGTCGTCTTCGACAACCAGAATTCGCACACTTTTTGCCTAGGGGGTCGTGTACAAATCGTTAATTCGACACTACTCTCCAACCCCTTCCTCATTAACCATTTGTTACATCGGCGGAAAGATTGGGGGAGATTAAGAAAAGATTGGATCGAGGCCTGTCTTGCCGGGCGGGCTATGGTAGAGATTAAAGCCGCGTGGTTGGGATTCCGATTCTCATCCTGAGAGGGGTACGGACCCCGTTGGCGCTAGATCGAAGATCATCTTTGGGATTCTGAGGAGGCGCTGGCATGGTACCGCACCTCGCTTGAAGCCAGCATCGAGCGACGCAGGCGCGATTTGATGCGGGCATTGCACGAAGGTGGAGGAAAACCACCAGACCAGTCTCGAGGCGCTGGTGCTGGCGCTGGACGCGCGCGAGCACGATACCTACGCGCATTCCCTGCGGGTGCGGGCCTACACACTGCATTTGGCCCGTTTGGTCAGTTACCCGATTCGATCCCCAGGTGGCTGAACTATTCCTCAAAATGCCGGAAACGGCGTGGCTGCAAATTCGGGACTCCGTCGAAAATCGGATTACGGAATGATTGGGAAGCGGGAAGTGGGTTTTGGATGGTGCTGAGTGCGTCCGGTTCCTATCAGGCCCACACACTTAGCGTGCCGGCCCCCTGGGCGCTAACCATGGGCCGCCCCTTATTCCTAACCACTCGGCACCGGCCGCGAATCGCATTCTTCCTGCAATTCTTTCCGCCTATGCTTGGGGGGTTTGTGTTTGCGGCTCTCATGACGTCGCGTTGGCGGCGGAGACCCGAGGTCTCGACGCGCCTGCCGCTTGACTTCCTTGCTGGCTTGGAACCGCTGTTGCTTTCTTCGACTCATCGAACGTCATCCGCCGGCTGCACGTCTAATCTTCGGATCCTTCACTTTTGAACCATCAATGGCACAAAAACGCCACAAGAAATCGGCTGCCCCGGACCGTTCACGTGAGCACCGCAACTACCAGGCAAGCCCACCTCGCTCCGGTCCGTTCTTTATGAACCTCAACGACGGCCTTGACCTCTCGTGCGTGCCTGGAAACGCCTTGCCCGGGACTCCCGCTGCTGAGATAGAAGTAAGCCGCTGTCCTCGCAAGCTGATGAGCCTTGTTCGCCCATTGTAGCATGCTCCCGCGTCGCCGTTCAGTTGCGTTCTGTGCCGTCATCCGCGTTTCCATCTCAAGGGCCACCTCGTACTCCGAACGTTCGTGCGGAAACGCGGCCGGGGTATAGGATTGCAGCGCGTTAGGATCTTGAATCAATCCCCGTGCGCACGCTTAGCTACGAACCACAACGGGGTGACGAAAAAGAAAGGCCTGGACCAGGCGGTCCAGGCCTTTTAGCTCTCTCGCGTTCGGTGGCAGGCGAACTGCCTTCGGCGGTCACTATATTGAGATGTTTAGAGTGATTGTCGCCGTATGGGTCTTGCCTCCGCCCGTGCCGGTTACAGTAAAGGTGTGTTAGCGGCGGCGAGAATGGGTCCATTACGGCGGGGCCAGATTGGACACCACCGCCAGGGGTGAATGGCGGCGAGCTAGCCCAGGCGTGTTGATTGAGTCAGGTTATCCGCCACGGTCAGGTCCTCACTTGTCCGATGGCAGCGACATAATGGAAATGGATTCTACCATAAGTTGTCAGCAGGATGGATGGTTGATGGGTTCCGGTTGCAGACTGTCATTGGGTCAGACAGGTCGTTTGGCACAACGGCGCTGCTATCGATGTCTTGTCGCAGGACGACAAGAAACTTACTCGCCTGATCTGCTCAATTGACAGAAGCACGTTTACCTGTAGCCCAGCCCTGGTGCATCGGGTTAAAACGCGCTGTCCGCAATCAAGGCATCTCATAAACCTTGTAAGCGTTGGCCTCCTGCGTGGCAGCTTTTGTCCACCGGCGACCCGAGACTTCCGGGTGTAGCGCTCGGATGCAGCCCCAATTGAACACTCGTGCACCAGACACTCTGGGATCGGCCTCATCTAGCTCCAGCATGTGCTGCGGGTTGTATGCCGGGCCATGCACGTAAAGCAGAAGCTTCTCTGCCCAGTTGATTTCGTTACGCCAGTCGTCTGATGATGGAGTTGACGTAAAACCCTTCAGGCGACCCACGTAGATTTCGATGTGCGCGCGGTCCTCTTGCGAGCCCCCGCCGAAGTTGTGTTCCTCGATTCGCTCCCCAAACGTCCGCCCGTACGTCTGGCCGATATAAAGGAGCACGTTGGAGCCGTAGACCGGGTGATGCCCATATATCTGATAGAGCCCATGGTCCTTACGCAAGTCCTTAAGGGCGTCAAGCTGGTTGAGTGAATAGGGACCTTCCCATTCGATATGGATGATCCTTTCCTCCATAGGTTGAAGTTCTCACCTCCAATGCTGGCCGCATCATTATTTTAGTCCAATCAGTCAAAAGCACAATACGATTCGAAGCGGCTTACAGAGGAATCTATAGGAGCAGGCACAATTCCACCTTGCTCAATGTTGACGGTATCACACGAGTTAGGGCAGTCGCCTAGCGCCGCTCTGTATCCACCTCGACCTGGCCGGTCAATTTCCGGCGCACGATGGCCCAACTCATCCCGATAGCTAGGAGCAGACTGAGCGCCACGAGTCCCAGGTGCGAAAAGGCCGCCGCGCTGTGCGGCTGGAAGGCGCCCCCCTTGGCGATGAGCAGCCAGACGAGAACGCCGAATATGGCCGCGATCAGGGCCGCGCCCCCAAGTCCGAGCGACCGCCTCGTCGCGTGAATCACCACAACCCAGCCCGCGAGCAGGAGCAGAGCCACAAGGACCTTCACCGGTCCGATCGCCGGCCTGCCCGAGAAAAAGGGCGCGATGACCCAGTGATAGAACGACCGGCCCCACGGGTTCCAGGTCCCGTAGACCAGAACGAAGGGGAGCACGATTCGGCCCATGAGGCCGAGGGGGTTGAAGTGTTCACGTTCCATGGGGCACCAGTGAATTCTCCCTAAGTATCCCAACAACCTAAAGTTTGAGTACAGCCAACATTGTTAAGACTTTTTGATTCGTATGCTCGCCTTGCGTACGGGGAAGCGCGTTCTGCAACCGGCGGGAGCCATAATTCTTCCATCCATCAACCCTTGCGCGCCGCACAGCTACATTGTCGCCAGATCCTTACAGCCAATAAGCCGACCGACCGTAGTGGTCATAAAGCCTTTTCTCATACTCGCGAGTGACAGGCATCGACTCGATATACTCCGGGCCGTTCTTGATGGTTTCTCGGGAGAGGCCTACGTAGACTTTGGAGTCCGGCCAACTCACATTGTCGACCCACTCGGGTGACACCAATACCTTTTTGCCAGGCCACCAATTCCGCGTATCCACCTCGAGGTATCGAATCGCCCAGGTTTCATCATCGACGATGAAGTCTGCCACGTGACCGATCTCCCCATCAGCCGCCTCGATGTGATAACCTGTCACCTCGTTGGTGCTGCGCAGATGTGAATCCGCCGACTCTTTTCCCGCCCTGGCTTGCGCGGCTTCCGCTTTCGTCACCGCTTCCCTTTGAACCGCCAAGCCTGCCGGGTAGGACGCAAGACCCCATAGATTGGGGCCACCCCAATAATAAGGATAACCGTAATACCCCATGTACACGGCCTCGTGCTGCCGTGAGACGGGCTTGTGCGTATCGATGGGGGGGCTGTCCTCGATCTGCTTTTTGGTCAGCGCCACATCGAGCCGCTTTGACTGCCATTCCGCCTGGTGGAGGGCAATGGGCGAGACCAGCACAAGCCGCCCGGCCAGCCAACCCGCGGTATTGACCACGAGGTAGCGGATGGCCCAGGTCTCATCGTCGAAATAAAACTGGTCCACCTTACCAATCTCCCCATCCGTGGCTCGGATTGCAAAACCCTTTAGATGGTTGACATTTCTTAACATCGTTTTACCCTCCTTGGCGTTTTGTCACTCAACGCAGCTTTGGTGGATGAACCTCACCGGGACAGATGGAATCCGCCGAACAGGTACAAGAGCACCAGAACGATCAGGACCACCCCCACGATCCCGATGCCTCCGCCCGAACCCCATCTCCGATATCCGTAATAGCCTCCGCCGCCGCCAAACAAGAGCAGCAGAACGACAATTAGCAAGATCAGTCCCATGGGAATCTCCTCTCAGTTCGTTAAATGCTTCCACGAGAAGTTTCGCTTTGACTTCGCAACCAACCGATAATGGCCGCCTTGCCGCTTAAACATCCGGCACTCCACGCGGGCTCCGAGCAAGCGGCTTCAGTGACAACAATCTCGGACGGCGATCCCCGGACTACCAATATTTATAGCCCGCCGTACTACCAGGAGCCATCCGAAAGACGTGGGGACAACCACCGCTATTTCGCCGGATCCTTTTGGCGGGTTGCTTTGACACCCGTCAGAATCCCTAGGCCCAACAGTACGATCGCACCCACGGCAATCCAGTGTGCCGGGACGTGCATCAAATAGGCGCCGTAAATCAGCCCGCCAATCACGAGCACGAATCCAATAGAGTAAATTCCAAATGACATGTCATCTCCTTCTCGAGCAAACAGAGTGCAAGGTCATGCGGCCCAGAGCGCGTTCCCGGTTCTTACGGCGTGGTGGTGGCCTTTTGACCTTTGACCTGAAGCTCGTTCACCACCTGCTGCACGTTGGGAACGGTTGACGCCACTTGCGCAACCTGTGCGCGCTTGGATTGAGAACTGACCTCGCCGGTCAATGTCACAACCCCACTCTTGACGTCGTATTTGACGCCCTTCTGCAACTTGTTCTGGATGAGGGCAGCATCCAAATTCTTCTCGATACCCGCGTCGAGATCAGAGTTCACCGCCTTCGCCTCGCCTTCGACGCCGGGAGGAGTCACGGCAATCTGATTCGCGATAACCTGCTCACCTGCGATTGACTTTGCAAGAGATTCGGCTTGTACCTTGTCGGCCTCCGCTGCGACGTGTCCGCCGAGGGTCACTACGCCCTTGTCGCGATCCTGACTTACAGTGACATCTTTGAGGCCAGCCTGATCGAGCGATTTACGGATGCTGTCAGAAACATCGGGTGACTTCGTCGACGTTGAACACCCTACCAGGAGCCCGACTACGAGCAGCGCGAGCAAGCTTAAGCTTAGTTTGTGCGTTTTCATATTTCTCCTTTGATCGGACATTGGATTGGACCTCCAGTCCCTGCTCTCGGTCATTTGTTGTAGAAGGAGGATTTGATGTTCTGCATCGCATGCGTCCTTCGATTCGTTCACAAAAAACCCCTTCAGCGGCTCAAAGCTAGTGAAGTTTCCTTTTGTTCCGTCAGCAAATTCGATTCTTACCCCCGACGGAGCGCTGTGCGGAAAAAACCGGAGCTGAACACATTCCTTCTGAACCCCCGGTCAGTGCCTGTCAGTCGGGGATTGCCTCGGGCCGGCGACACACAGTTGCGTCTCACGCGGCGCTTCGGCCCCGCACGAAATGCACGATCAAGCAAATGATGCCCACAATGAGTAGCAGGTGAATCAACCCGCCCGCAACGTGGAATGCGAGAAAGCCCAAAAGCCAAGCCACCAAGAGCACGATAAAGAGAGCGAGAAACATTCTGTTAATCTCCTTCCTGTATCCGAAGGCACGTTCGTCCTTACAGTTTCAGCAATCTGTCAAAAAAGGAACGATAGCGCTGCAGGGCAACCCGCAGGTCCTCAGTGGACACATCGTCGCCGCGGTCCCACTGCTTTTCCAGGCTCGATCGCTCGTTGGCGAAACCCTCGGCGAGTCGCTGCATCACCGAAGCTACCAGCTTGTCTGCCTCTTCGACCGTCCGGCGTGGCTCGTCCACGAAACCGGTCTGTACCGTGCTCCACTGCGATCGGAAATCTGCCATCTCCGATTCAGAAAACAAGGGCATGGGCTCTGAGACTGCAGCCGCTCTAGCCAGAGTGTTCGGTTCTTGACCTTTCCCGAGCTTGGGTCCCTCGGGCTGCTTTTGCGCAACGCCGTAGCTCGCCAAGTCGGCCGTCGTAAGCTCCCCTTCTTTTCCCTTTAGTTCAGCCATTACGCCGCCTCTCTTTTCTTATCAGTCGTTGGTACCTGCACCAGTTCCTCAAATAGAGAGCGGTAATGAATCATCGCCGTTCTCAGATCCTCCGTAGTTGCTTGGTCTTTCCCAACCCGCATCGCAATCTCATGCGCAGACCGATAGTTCTCCACCACTCGGGGATGGTCGACAGAAATGTCGGCGGCGCGTTGATCAAAATCGGATACGGGATAGCCACGAGTTTTCATTAAAGAGGACACCAAGTCATCGGCTTCTGTGACTGCCCCCTTTGGGGAATCGACAAAACGAGACTGTACGGACTCCCACCGTTTCGAAAAACGTTCACGTTCCATCGGATCGAGATCGCGAATGTTGAGCTTCTCAACCCGCTTCTCGCGATCCGTTAATTTCGCTTCTGCTTTTCGTTCCGATCCATGCTCGCGCACAGCCCGCTCGTACTCAGGCCCAAATCTATGCCGCAGGCCTGCCGTTGTACTCCTGCGTTTTCGCAGGTACAGCCAAGCAAGCACTGCGATGATCAGAATCACCGCGACGGCGATGACAATCAGCTTCGGATCCGCCAGACTTAGATTCATTGAAACCTCCCTGCATCAAGAATGTCCAGAAAACCAACTTTGCTCACGGAATTCCCTCTGCCGTGAGAACGTTATGCACTTAGATTCTGGCCGTCTTTCTTCCCACTGTCTGTAATGTCTTGCTCATTGCACTGGTCAAAATGAGTCACCGTGACCGCGACGATGCTCTCGTTCCCTCAGCCAATCCGGGGCATGCACAAGTGCTCTACCACGTGGTCACAATCGGGCAGACAGCCGCCGTCTTCGCGCTCATGATGATGTTGCTAGTGGAAAACAAGAGGGCTGCGGTTTGGATGAGTTCAGCAGCTTCCTCTTACAACGGAGGCGAGACATGGAAACTATATTGATTGTTCTCTTGGTGTTGCTCTTACCCGGAAGCTAGCACCGAGGTCATCGCTCAAAAACTCCGACAGTGTAACTTCCGCGTCAGTAAGCGCACCGTCGACCGCGTCATCGCTCAGTTTGGGCTGCAAAAGAAAACTCTATCAGTTCCACCCCCAACGTCCCCCCCCTGCGCCTGCAAACCTTTCGAACCGTCCGCCAAAATCGCCCGCAAAAGCTCGATCACCTCAGCGTCGAACCCGGCGTCCGCCAGCTTCTGGCCGATAAGGTTTCCGGTAATCTGGTCGGCATCTGGCTGCTCGTCCCCGAACACTTGCGCTTGGAAACCTGGGATCTCCTCACCGGCTGGGCCGGGCACTCCCCTTCCGACCTCTCGGCCCGCCTGCCCTGCAACTCACCCATGAGGCCGCCCTGGGTGTCGTGTACCTGCGTACCACCCGCATTCTCACCCAAAAGGGATTCGAACTTCTCAACGGCTTGCCTTTCGTCGCTTCTGATCAAGGTGTTCACGACCTGCTCGAGGCTCATACCGTTCAGCAGGCGGAAGAACTGCAATTCGACCTGGGCTGCCTGCGTCGTGCCCGCGGTCAGTTTCTGGGTTGAATGCTCGCCCTGGATCCGCACCGCTTTCTCAGCACCAGCCGACGCAAACTCCTCCATAGATCGAATCCTGTAAGGTGCTCCTTTCGAGAAAGGACTTTCAAAGGGGGAAGGTAAACTGAGATGAGCGCTATTGACCAAACAGGTGTTCCGAACGACACAGACAACGCGTCAACTTGATCGTATAAAAGGAGTGATTCATTACAGGTTAGCCAGTTCGGAATCAGAAAAGGAGATTTCAGATGAAAACAATCATGTCCTGCCTGGCGCTAGTCGCTCTGGCAGTGTTCACGTCAGCCGCGTTCGCCCAGGAGCCAACCCTCACTTCCGTGGAAGCGAAGTTTGACACGGCCACCGACAATAAGGATCAGCAAACCAAACTGGATATTTACGTCAAGGATAGTGACGGGCAGGAAGTCGCCAAGGCCGAAGGCAATGAAGGCCGTTGGAACAAGAATTCTACCCACACCGTCACGTTACAGGTCGAGGGCAGCCCAACGAAAGGACAAGTCGCGAACGGCAGCGTTACGTTGACTCTCCACCCGCAAAGAAGGAACAAATGGTCGTTCAACTACAAAGTTACTCTCAAGTTCTCTGATGATACTTTCAT
>Ga0326728_10008582_pt1 | contig 25264 bp, 17 predicted proteins | sample MB3enrmetagenome_FD_207602 | JGI IMG/M metagenome (GOLD analysis project Ga0326728, IMG submission 207602) | Lab enriched peat soil microbial communities from McLean, Ithaca, NY, United States - MB31MN | ecosystem: Environmental > Terrestrial > Soil > Wetlands > Peat | place: USA: New York... | reverse complement strand
TGGTGGTTCAAAAAATGTATTCCATCAGTTCCCTCGAAGAATTCTTGAAGGCAAAAGCCAACGTGAACGCACAGGATAATGAAGGATTGACGCCCTTGCACGTTCTCGCACAGGCGGACACTTCATTTCGCAAGGAAGCCACCCGGGCGCTGTTGGATGCCGGGGCCAATCCCAATTTGCGCGACAAACAGGGCCGCACGGCGGCACACCTTTTCCTTTCGGGCAAATGGCCTTGGAGCGAAGCCGGGACGTGCATTGACATGCTGGTCGCGGCGGGCGCCGACCTTTCCGCAAAGGATGACCAAGGCAAGACGCCGCTCCATTACCTGGCCGCGCTCGGCAGCGAACAGCCAATGTTTTTTATGCGGGGCATCGGTGACACTTTTACTCTGGCCAAGGTGGACATCAACGCCCGGGATAACGACGGCGACACGCCTTTGCAAATCGCCGCCAAGACGGGAACGAAAGATGTCTATGATTGGCTGGTCAAACTGGGAGCCAGCCAGGATGCCACAAACAATGCGGGCGAGACACCCCGCCAACAGGCCATGCGCTCGACCGAACCTTTCAGCCATTTTCATTTCAACGCGGACACCGACATTTTTCAAGCCATTCGTGAAGACAAGCTGGAATCCGTGGCGGCGATTTTGAAATCCACACCGGATTTGGTGAACCAGACCAACCAGTTTGGACAAACGCCGTTGCGGTTGGCCGCCCAAATGGGGCACACCAATATTGTTGATTATCTGGATTCGCATGGCGCTCACTGGGACCCGGCCTCGGCCATTCTCACCGGTCGCACCGAGGTTTTGCGTAAATTGATCGCACAGCAGCCTGAATTGGCCGCCGATGGCGGATTGCTTCAGATGGCCGCTGCGGCTGGCGAAGTTCCCGCCGCGGAAATCTTGCTGGCCGCCGGCGCAAATCTGAAGGCGACCAGCCGGGATGGACTTTCGCCTTTGGGCCTTGCCCTCCTCAGGCACCATGACGACATGGTGGAACTCCTTCTAAAAAAAGGCGCGATCAAAAATTTGTTTGACGCCGTCTTCACGGATGACGCCGAAGCCGCCGCAGCATTGATTCATAAGGACAAGTCATTGGTGTCAGCTACCAATACCGCTGGCGTCTCGGTGACGGAAATCGCTGCTGCTTGCGGCAGCGAAAAGACGTTGAAACTGCTGTTGGACAAGGGTGTCTCCCCCAATTTTCAAAATCCGGCCACCGGCAGGTCGCTGCTTCATGCGGCGGCCATCTACGACCAGACCAATACGGCACTGCTGCTTATTCATCGCCACGCCAAGTTGAATGTTGCCGATAATTCCGGATTCACACCGCTCCATGTATCCGCTCTCAGGGGTTCGGTTGAAGTTCTTGAGCTGCTCCTCAAACACAAGGCCGACTGCAATCAAGGCACCACTTCCGGGAAATTTGTTCCTCTGTTCGGCGATGCGTGGCCTGAAGGGGCTGAAGTCCGGCAACTGGCAGCAGGAGGCAATACAGCCTTGCATTTGGCCGCCATGACCGGCCAGACCAACGTCATCGCGGCTTTGTTGAAATGGGGCGCGTCGGTGAACGCCACCAATTCCCATGGCATGACCCCGCTCGATTTGACGGACCTGATTTCGCCACCCTTTTTACTGATGCGAAGCATGGACATGCGGTTGCCCATTATTCAGTCCTATTCCCCGCGCGTGAATTCAATGTTGCGCCGGGGACCCACTATCACTTTGCTGGAACAGGCAGGAGGAAAGCATGGAGAGCGACCAGGATCGGTCGGCAGGATGTTTTTTGGCTCGCCCATGATGACTCACTTCCCCTCGATGAGCTCGGCGCCCGCTCCCCAGCCGCCTGTTCTTGAATCTGGCGTGGACTACCACGTCCAAGGCTGCGCTGACTACAATTCACGCCAATTCACCAACGCCCTGGCGGATTTCCGCAAGTCCTGCGAACTTGGGTCCAACGTCCAGGACTACTCCTATTTCCGTATCTGGCTCATCCGGGCACGGCTGGGAGAAACCGAAGCTGCGACCCGGGAACTGGCGGCGTATCTTGAAAATCGAAAAACCGGAACACCGGACGATTGGCCTTCAAAGGTCGGGCGCTTTTTGGCCGGCCAATTGTCGGAAAGCGATTTCCTCAAAGCCGCTGATGATCCAAGCCTCCAGACTTCAAAGGAACAACATTGCGAAGCGTATTTCTACGTCGGGTCGAAACACCTGATTGAAAACGATAAAATGGCGGCGGTGGATTATTTCAAAAAATGTCTGACGACGAACCTGACAGATTTCGAGGAATATACCAGTGCCGCTTCCGAGCTGCTTGTTCTTCAACTGCCCGCGAAAAATCCTTGATTGGACCTTGTTCGGCCAAATTTATTAATGACTATCACACCAGGAATGATGGCTTCTGTTACCAGGTTGGGCCAGAACCTTCCTGCAAACGCGAAACCGATGCTTGGCCTGCCACCGGGCGGCAGTGAATTTTGGAAATAATGAAACCAAGACAGATGCCTGGCGGAATCATCAGTCTTGATTATTGAGCGGGTCTGGGAGTATTTTCCAAGCAAGCCGTGATGCAAAGCAGAATTCCGCAACGGCTTAATTCTCAGGAAAATGAAAAAGGCGTCAAAATGACTGGAGCAATACATGAACGAAATCTCGCCCAAAGAGGTCAGCGACCTGCATGATCGAATCACCCACGAACTTGGCAAAGTCGTCGTGGGTCAGGAACAAATCGTCCGGCTGTTGCTGGTCAGTCTGTTTGCCCGCGGCCATTGTCTGCTGGTGGGTGTGCCGGGGCTGGCCAAGACCCTGCTCGTCCGCGCCCTCTCGGAAGTCCTGTGCTTAAGCTTCAAACGCATCCAATTCACGCCCGATTTGATGCCGGGCGACATCATCGGCTCGGAGATTTTACAGGAACGGGACCGGCGTCTGGAAACGGAATACCGCCCCGGGCCGGTCTTCGCGAACCTCATTCTCGCCGACGAGATCAACCGCACCCCGCCGAAAACCCAGGCGGCCCTCCTCGAAGCCATGCAGGAACGCAAAGTTACGGTTGGCGGTCAGTCGCGCGCCCTGCCGGACCCGTTTCTGGTGGTTGCCACCCAAAACCCCATCGAACAGGAAGGCACTTACCCGCTGCCGGAGGCGCAGCTCGACCGCTTCATGTTTTCGCTGTACCTGAATTATCCGTCCAAAACCGAGGAGATTGAAATTGTCAAACGCACGACATTGCACGAATTGCCGACGCTCGCCCCGACCGTGTCGGCAGAGGACTTGTTGCGCGTCCAGCGACTGGTGCTGGCGGCACCGGTCTCGGATCATGTCATTGACTATGCAGTTTCGCTCGCGGCAGCCACCCGGCCGGCCAACCCGGAAGCACCGCAGCCGGCCCGGGACTTTGTCGAGTGGGGTGCGGGACCCCGCGCATCGCAATACCTCATTCTGGGAGCCAAGGCAGTCGCGTTGTTGCAGGGACGAATCAGCCCGGAAACCAGGGACGTGCGCGAGGTGGCCCCGCATGTGTTGCAACACCGCGTCATTACTAATTATCGCGCGACGGGCGCCGGCAAAAAGTCGAAAGAGATTGTGCAAAGCATTTTGACCCAGGTGAAAGAAAACACCTACTAGCCGCTGGCGCGCGGTTCAATTCCATGAGCGAACCGATTCCAAAGGCCGACGACGCCCGCCGCCGGGCGGCGAGCCTGTATGAGGGGATTCGCCAACCGCCGATCATTGGCCGCGCGCCGCCAATTATCAGGCCGCTGGGAAAAGCGTTCCCGCTTCCGTTGCCAGTGAGGGCTGGGCGAAAGACGCTGCTTTCGCCGGCGGAACTGGAACGGTTTGGCGATTTGCTGCTGTTCGCCCGCGCCACCGTCGAGGGTCATTTCGCCGGCAAGCACAAGTCGCCGTTTCGGGGCTCGTCCGTCGAATTCACGGACTACAAAGAATACGTGCCCGGCGATGAACCCAAGCTCATTGACTGGCGTTGCTACGGCCGCTCGCGCAGGCTGTTCGTCCGCCAATTCGAAGCCGAGACAGACATGGTCATCTACCTGCTCGTGGACGTGAGCGCCTCGATGAATTACGCCGGCACGGACCGCGAGACAAAATATGTGATCGCGGCGAAAATCGCCGCCGCGCTTTCCTATTTGATGATCCGCCAGGGAGACAAAGCGGCGCTGGGATTGTTCGCCGAAACCCTGAAACGTTTTCTGCCGGCGGGTGGAACACGAAATCATCTTTACAACCTCGTATCCGAATTGGAGGCGGTCGAACCGATGTCCACCACCGGCCTCGCCCAGGCCTTGAAGGAATGCAGTTCATTGTTTAAACGGCGCGGGCTGTTGGTGGTTATTTCCGATTTCTGGGACGATCCCGGCCGGACCTTCGACGCCTTGAGCCGTTTTCTGCACCGGAAATTTGAAATCCTCCTCCTCCAGATTACCCATCCGCACGAACTGGATTTGCCTGCCGTTCAAGCGGCCCGGTTTCACGACTTGGAAACGCACAACGAAGTGGAAGTTGAACCGGAAGAAATCCGCCACGCCTATCGCGCGCTGGCGCGCCGTCGCGCGGATGCGTTTGCGCGTGAAGCCAATCTCCGTCGCATCAGCCATGCGCTGGTGAACACGAACCGGCCTTATCTGGATGCCATCGAGGCTTATCTGGGTTTTCGCGGCAGAAACACGCTGTCCTCGCGCTGAGCCATGTCCTTTCTCAGTCCAGAATTGTTCGCCTTTTTGATCCCCCTGGCCGGGCTGCCGCTGCTGTTGCACCTGCTGAACCTGGGCTTTCCCCGGCAATTCAAATTTCCGTCCATCGAACTCATCAAGGAAACGATGGCGCAACGCTCGAAACTACACCGGTGGCGGCACTGGATTCTGCTGCTGCTGTTGCTCCTGGCGTTTCTACAGCCGGTTTTGAAGCGGTTCGGCTCCAACCCGGCCGACCGCACCGGACGCCAGGTTTTGATCGTGCTGGACCATTCCCTCAGCATGGAGGACAAAGGCGACGGACCGTCTTCCCGCGAGCGCGCCATCCATGAGGGACTCAAACTGATGGATTCGCTCGGCGCGGATGACACGGTGAACATTCTGCTGGCCGATCCCAGTTTGACGACCTGTTTCGTGTCCTTCTCCAGCGACGTGGCCGAGGCGAAACGATTTTTGAACGGGCTTAAACCTGGCTTCAGCCGCGCGGACCTCAACCTCGCCAGCTCAACGGCCGCGCGGCTCATCGGACAGACGGCCACGCGACCGGAAATTTATTACCTGTCCGATTTCACGCGGAAGAAGTGGGCCGATGCCAGTTTCAAAATGCTGCCGCCGGCGGCGAAATTATTCTTTGTGGATGTCGGCCCGGCGCGACGCGACAACCGGGCCATCCTGGACGCGCGGCCATCGCAGACCCAGATTCTCGCCGGGGACACGGTTTCGCTGGAGGTGTCCGTGGGCAATTTCAGCCAGGAACCGTTCACTGGACGGGTCACGGTGATGCTCGACAAGAAATACAGCTTCGACCAGGAAGTCTCCATCGCCGCGTGGTCCCAAGAAAAGGTCGCGGTGCCCGTGTCGGTCGGTGGACCGGGGGTTCACTTTTGCGAAGTGCGGCTGCCGCCGGATGCGCTGGAATACGACAACCAATTCTTCCTGACGCTTCCGGTCCTGGAAAAGGAGGAAGTGCTGATTGTCACCGACAATCCCGACCAGCGGAGAAGCGGCGCATATTTTCTAAAGACTGCTCTGAACCCGTTTGAAAACGAATCCGGTTCGTTGCTGCCCCGGGTCATCCCCTCCAGCGAACTCACACCGACGCGGCTGGCCGGGGTGCAAAAAATATTTTTCACCCAGGTCAGCCCTCTGAGTCCGGACGCCTGCGCCGCCGCCGCAAAATTTCTCTTTCAGGGCGGCGGGCTGGTTTATTTTCTCGACGGCCCGGCGGACGCGGAAAATCTGGCGGAGCTGGAGAAAATTACCGGCCCGGATACGATGCCGTTACGCCTGGCGCGGCGCAATGTGGCAACGAACGTGGTGGCGGGCGCGCAACAAATCGTGCGTGGCGATTTCAAATCGCCTTATCTGAAATTGTTCCAGGGCGACGCGCGGCAGGACCTCGCCTTGCTGGAATTTTACGATTATTACCAGGCCGGGGCCACCAGCGCGGGCGGCGTGCTGCTGGAATACGGCGACGGTTCGCCCGCCATGGCGGCGCTGCATCACGGACTGGGCACCCTGCTGCTGCTGAATTTTTCAGCGGGCGAGTTTTCGAGCAACCTCGCCCGGCAGCGGATTTTTCCGGCCTGGATGCAGGATTTGGTGAAATCCATTTCCACCACTGAACCGCCTCCCTCGGCTTATACTGTCGGCGAAACCCTGCAGGCGGAGGTCTGGCGCAGCGAAATGCGTGACGATCTGGTCGGTCCCGGCGGATCAGTCGTCAACACCCGCCGCGAACTGACGGGCGAACGTTGCAGCCTTGTGTTTACGCCCGACCAGCTTGGATTTTATACGCTCGGCTCGCCGCGCCCGGCGTGTGTCTTCGGCGTAAATCCGGCCACGGACCAGTCGGATTTGCGCCTGATGGACAAAACTTTGCTGCCGGCCGAATTTGCCGACGAACATGAGGCGCATCTCGTGGCCGGCGCGGAAGATTACGATGCCCTTGCCCATGGCCGGCCGGTGTTTCACTGGCTGGTTTTTGGCGCGCTGGCGTTTCTGGTGCTTGAAAGCGGATTTCAGTTTTTTAGCCGGAGGAAACCGGCATGAGTTTCGTCGGCGAAATCGTTTTTGATCCGGTTCTGCCGCTGCCAGTGGTGGCACTGGCGGGCGCGCTGTTGGTGGCGTTCACCGGCTGGATTTATTGGCGCGTGGGGACCTCGCTCCACTGGTTTCGCGGGCTGGCATTGCTGTTGTTTCGCCTTGCGGGCATTACGCTGGTGCTCGCGCTGGTCCTCCAGCCCTCGCGCAAGGAATACCTGCCGCCACCCACCAAAGACCGCGTGACGTTGATTGGCCTGGATTCTTCCTTGAGCATGAAACAGCGCGATGCCGGCGACAAAACCCGGTTTGATGCCGCCAAAAACCTGTTGCAGGATTCCGGCGCGCTCGCGCCGGACGGCACGGCTGCCGATCCGCACCTGCGGTTGTTTGAATTCAGCGACGACGCCCGGCCATTGGCACACTCCGTCTTTGATCTGGTTCCGGCGGGCAAAACCACGCGCTTTCACAAATCAATTGGCACCATGTTAAGCGCGCCGGCCGCGGGCGAGGCCGTAAACGCGGTCATACTGCTGACCGACGGCCATGACTTTGAAATGGTCAATCCGGTAAAGACCGGCACGGCGGCGCATTATCACCAGACGCCAATCTACGCGGTCGCCTTCGGCAAACAGGGCAAGGTTCGCGATGTCGCCGTGCGCATTACGGGTTATCAACCGTATTGTTATGTCAAACAGAAGGCCCGCCTCAGCGCCACGCTGCGGCTGGTCGGCTGCGAACTGGAAGACCTGACGGTGCAATTGCTCCGGCAGGGGCAGGTGGTTCAAACCAAGCGCGTCAATGCCCAGCAACTGCAGGAACTCCCGGTGGATTTTGAGGCCGCCGAGCCGGAAACCGGCCAGTACGAATACGAAGTCCGGGTCTTGCCGCTGGAAGACGAGGTGGACACCGCCAACAACAGCGCCATCACGTATCTCAACGTGATTGACCAGCAAATCCGCGTGCTCCTGCTGGAGGGGGAACCTTATTGGGACACCTCCTTTTTGCAACGGTCGCTGATGCGCAATGACAAATTTGACGTGGACGCGCTCATCCGTTACGCGCCGGACAAGGTGCGCGCCCTCCGCAAAACTCCGGGTACCGGTGAACTGCATCCGCCGCAAACGCTGGATGAACTTGCCGCCTACGATGTCATCATTTTGGGCCGGTCCGTGGATTCCCAGCTCCATTTGCCTCCTCCGTCCTCAGACCGCTCATCCGGGGGTTCCGCGAATTTGCTGGATCAATACGTTAACGAACGCGGCGGCACGGTGGTCTTCAGCCGTGGTCACGCTTTGGCCAATGGGGCGGCCAGCGAACTGGAACCGGTATTGTGGAGTGACCAATCGCGCGAACACGTCCGGCTCGAGGTCACGGCCGAAGGTCGCGGGATATCTCCGTTCCGGGTTTTGAGCGATGCCGAAGGCGGGCTGGATGCCTTGCCGGATTTGGTGGCCGGCAGCAGCCCCCGGGAAACCAAACCGCTCACCTCGACCTTTGCGGTGGCGGCGGGCCGCGATGACACGACCGCGGAAGCGGCGATTGTGCATCGGCGCTATGGACGCGGCCAGGTTGTGAGCATCGGCGTGGCTGGACTCTGGCGTTGGGCGCTCAACTCGAAAGTGGAGGGCGCAAACTCGGCCTTCGACCATTTCTGGGACCAGATGATGCTCTGGCTGCTCGCCGGCCGCGATTTCCTTCCCAACCGGCAGTTTTCGTTTCGTCCCAGTTCCGCCAACATTCTGCTCGGCGAAAAAGTTTACTTCCGGCTGGTGCTGCGGCAGCCAAACCCCGGGGTGAAAGCCGTGCCGGTGACGATCTATTTTGGCGACGCGGTGGCGGGCCGGGTGGATCTCGCGCCCGCTCCGACGAGCGTGGGGCGGCTGGCGGCGGAATTTCTGCCGGAACACGTGGGGCGCTACCGGGCCGTCGTGAACCTGCCCGATGGCACGACCCAGGAATCGCGCTTTATCGTGTTCACGGAAAACCTGGAGGAAACCGAGGTGGCCGCGGATACGCTGTATTTGCGCCGGCTATGCGAGAGCAGCGGCGGCCGGCTGATTGACCCGGGCGAGCTGCCCAAGTTGCTGAAGGAATTGAGGAATGAAAAGGCCGACGTGACGCCCAGGACCGTGCTGCATCCGGTCTGGAATGCCGCCTGGGTTTTCTATCTGGCGGGATTATTGTTCGGTCTGGACTGGTATCTGCGAAGGCGCTGGGGTTTATGCTGAAAGAAACGCAGACATTTTTGGAACGCCTGGCGGCCGCCGACCGTGAGCATCAAAAGGAGGCGGGCGGAAAACTGTTGCTGCGCAGCTTGAAATTCATCTGCGCCGCGATTCTTTGCCTGTTTGTCCTGGATGTGGTTTTTCATTTCACCGCGGGCTGGCGGCTGGGGCTCCTGCTCGCCCTGCTTGCCGGCATCTGCGCCCTGGCGATCTTTGGCTGGCGGCTTGCCTTTGTCCGGCGCAACCGTTTCGAGCACATTGCGCGGTTCCTGGAGACGCGCGATCCGGCGCTTGGCTCGCGCCTGATTAACCTGCTCCAATTGAGCGAACAAACAGGCGACGCCACGCTCGCGCCGTTGACGCGGGAACTTGCGCGGCAGGCCGTGGAGAAATACGCCGCTGAACTGGGTGCCGTGCCGGTGGAAACGCTGGCCCGCACCGATGAATTGTCCCGGCAGCTCAGGCGGGCAATGTGGGCGCTCCTGGCCTTCTCCGCAATTCTGGCGGCGGCGTTTCGGGTAACCGCCGTCGAGCTGGCGCGCTTTGCCGATCCGTTCGGCGATCACCCCCCGTATTCCTTCACGCGCCTGCAAATTGTGCAGCCCGGTCCGGCGGGCACAAACGTGCTGTATGACAAGGGATTTATCGTGCGGGTCAAGGCCACCGGCCATCAGCCCAGGGAAGTTTATCTTACCGCCTTCCCGCCGGGACACCGGGAGCAGGCGGTCACGCTGCCCATGTTTGATAAAGCCGGCGGGGGATACGACCAGTTGCTGGACAACATCCATCAAGCATTGATTGTCTTCGCGCATACCAAGGACCACGTCAGCGAATCCAAGCAGGTGCGCATCGGTGTGGTGTTGACGCCGCAGTTGGAACACGCGTTTGTACGCATTGCGCCGCCGGCTTACACCGGAATCCAACCGCGGGAAAACCCCTATGTGTTCAAGGACACGCAGGCCCTGGAAGGCAGTGAAGTGAAATTCCGGCTCCAATCCAACCGGCCTTTGCGCGAAGGAATGCTCGAACTCAACTTGGGTGATCAACCGCCGCGGCGCGTGGCGCTGAAAAAATCCGGGGACAAGGAGGTGTCCGGTTCCTTCGTGGCCGCAGATTCTGGGCGGATGCGTTTCTCCTTCACGGACGCGGACGGGCTGCCATCGCAGGCTGATTTTGAGGGCGCGCTCACCGTCACGCATGATTTGCCGCCGTCGGTGGCGCTGGCCAATCCCGAACACGATTCATTTGTGGCCATGGATTTCAAACTGCAGGCGCAGATTGAGGCAGGCGATGATTATGGCCTCCGCGAAGTTCGCCTGCATCGCGGTTTGAACGGCGTCTTTTCCGCGCCGAAAGTTTACGGCTACACCAATATAGTCCGCGACAGCCGCGAGACCTTCGACTTCGATTTTGCCAGGCTGGGCATCCAGCCGGGCGATGTCATTTCCCTGTTTGCCGAAGCCTTGGACAACGCGCCGCAGCCGCATATCTCGCGGAGCCAGATGGTCCGCCTCCAGGTCATCAGCGTGGAGGATTACAATAATTATCTTCGCGAGAAAACGGACATGGCCGACGCCGAGGCGAAATATGCCGGTCTTAACCAGGATTTGCAGGATCTTGTTGACCAGCAAAAACAGCTCGGCGCGGAAATTCAAGAGCTGGGCCGGCAGCTTGCCAGGACCGACCTCAAACAGGCGGGGGCATTGGCACAGCAACTGGATGCCTTGGTGGCAAAACAAAACGAGCTGAACGAAAAACTTAACCGCCAGGCCGAACGCATGGACAATTTTGTCCGCGAGAATCCCGTGTATGACGTGGAAACAGATCTGCGGGAGTTGTTGCGCCAGCAGGCGGCGGCTGTGCGCCAAAGCACCCAGGCCGATGACAGCGCCACCCGCGAGGTTGCGCAGCGCAGTTCCCCGCCGAACGGTCCGCGCCGTTTGTCGCCGGACATGCTGGAAGCATTCAAGAAAGCCTCCGATGACCAGGTCGCGCGGCTGGGCGGGGTCCATGATGAGACTGACCAGCAGGTCGTGCAACCGCTCGATGACCTGGACCAGATGCAGGAATTGGTCAAAGATTTCAACCAATTCGAGGCGCTTTATCATGCGCAGCAGGATTTGGCACAGGAGTCGCAGCCTTACAACCGGGCCGGTCAGTTGAGCCGCGAGGATCAATTGGCGTTGAAAGACCTGGCGGCGACGGAAAACCAGGTGGCGGATTTCCTCGGGCAGCTCCAGGCCAAATTGCGCGATGACGCGAAGGCCGCGGAAAAGCTTTTCCCAAAGGCCGCCAGGAGTGGAAATGACCTGGCGGACCAGATCGGCGAAAACCGCCTCCAGCCCCTCGCGGAACAGGCCACCGGCCAGATGCTCGCGGCCAACGGCGAACAGTCGTTTAATTTGGCCGAGCGGCTGCGCGTCGAAATGGAAAAAATGTTCGGGCAGTGCCAGGGCGGAAACTGTCCTTCCAGCGATGAACTGGATAATTACCTGAAACTACAGCGCATGAATCCCAAACAAAATTTCGCGCAGATGTCGCGGAGCCGGAAATTTGGGTTCGGTTTTGGGCGGGGAAGGGCCGCGGGACAGGGCGAAGGCACGACCGGCACGTCCGGCTACGTGATGACGGATGGTTCCACGGCGGAAGTGCTGGGCAACGAAATCAGTGCGCAAAGCGGCGGTCGGGCCTCCCGTCAGTCGGCCCGTTTTGGCAAGGGCGCCGGCGCGCTCGCCGGCCTTGGCAACGGAGAAATCAGCCCGCCTGACACATTGAAAAATCTCAATCCGGTCAATCGCCAGTCCGGCGCGGTGGCGTCCGAAACGGTCGTCGAGCAGTATAACGACGTCGTGGAAAATTATTTCAAGACCATCACCACCAAAAAGGAGAATCCCGCGGATGAAAAACAAAAATAATCCCGCAGTTCATTTTCGCGGTTTGCTTGCCGGGGCCGCGCTGTTCTTCCTGGCGCCCCCGGTCATGAGCCAGCCGGACCAGCCTTTGGCGCCGGGGCATTCCGACTTGAAACTCCTGCAATGCGGCAACCTGATTTATGCCGGCAACAAAAGCTCGGTTTGCTTTGCGGACAATTTTCTCAGCGATGTGGCTGCTCAAACCAGTTTGAAGGTGAACAAGAAATTCTGCCCGGTGCGGCTGGACGCGGAGGCGCTTTTTGACTACCCGTTTTGTGTGATGTCGGGCCACGAAAGTTTTTCGCTGACACCAAAAGAGCGCGAACGGCTTCGCAAATTTCTGAGCGACGGCGGATTTCTGCTCGCCAGCCCCGGTTGCTCCGACGAGCAATGGGACAAATCATTCCGCCAGGAAATCAAGGTGTGCTTCCCCGAATATCCGCTCCAAAAAATCCCGATGACCCACCCGATTTTTTCGGTCGTGAACCCGATTCCGCGGTTGACGGAAAAACACGGCAATACCGTTTCACTTGAAGGGCTGGAAATCAATGGCCGGCTGGCGCTGGTGTATTCAAAGGAAGGGTTGAACGATGTTGAACACGCCTCCGGCTGCTGCTGTTGCGGCGGCAACGAAATCCAGGATCCCGCGCGCGTCAATGTGAACATTTTCACGTATGCGGTGTTATATTAACGCGATCGCCAGGCCTGGCCGGCCGGGCGCGCAAATAAAACTTGCGCGCGCCGTTGCCGTTTTCATCCTGCTTTTGGCCTGCGTCGGCTGCCACAAATCGCCGCCGCCCACGCTTGAATTGCCGGTATATTTCACCTGTGACACGGAGGGCCGGCTGGAGCCTTGCGGCTGTTTTGCCGGCCAGTTCGGCGGGTTGACGCGGCTCAAGACGGTGTTGGATGCCGAGGCGCCGACGAATGCGTTGCGAGTGGATGTGGGCGACGCCGTCGGCGGCCACGCGGATTATGATTTGATGGAATATCGCTACGTGCTGCGGGCCTTCGCGGCGATGCATTACGATGCGTTGAACGTCGGCGGACGCGAGGCTCAATTCACCGCCGCCCAGCTCCGCGAGCTCAAGCAGGTTTCGCCGGTGCCAATCCTGAGCGCCAATTTGGTGGACAAAACCACCCGTCAGCCAATCTTTGATGACTGCCGCATTGTCCGGCGCGGCGCGTTTCGGATCGCCATCCTCATGGCCTGCCGGCGAATCCCGGCGACGGCCTGGCGGTGGACGACATGGAACCCGCCATTGAACGATGCCTTGCCAAATTACGCGGCCAGGCGGACCTGACAATCTTGCTGGCTTTCACTGACGAAGACACCTTGGCGCGGCTGGCGCGGGAATTTTTCGAATGCCAGGTGATTCTCGGCGGCAGAGTCAGCCAGCCGGCGCAGGAACTTGGAAAGGAAAATCGCAGCCTGATCTATTTTGTGACCAACGAATCCCGGGCGCTGGGAATGTTGCTTTTGCAGCTTGAGGCCGGCGCTCCGCCGCGGGCAATCACCAATGAAATTCGCCTGTTGCACGACAAGATTCCGCAGGACGCCTCGTTCCAGAAACTGATGCGGGACTATCGTGAAGAAGTCCGGCACACCCGGCTGACCCTCGATGACTCCAATGATTTGACTGCCGACATGGTTCCAGGCGTCCATACCGTGGCAACCTACGTTGGCACGGAAAAATGCCTTTCCTGCCACGCCACCGCGGCGAACATCTGGCTGGCTTCCGCCCATGCGCACAGTTTTGCCACCTTGATTGACCGCAAAGCCGACGCCGACCCGCGATGTATTGGTTGTCATACTACGGGCTTTGGCAGCCCTTCCGGTTATCGCCGTGAGTTCGGCGGGGCCAAACTGGTGAACGTCGGGTGCGAAAGCTGCCACGGCCCGGGCAGCCTGCACGTCCGCGAAAGGAACGGCGACACCTCGGTGAACTTTGTCTTTCGCCCGCTCGACGCCGGTGATTGCCGGAAATGTCATCAGGGTGAGTTCAGCCGCCCTTTCAACTGGAAACAATTCTGGCCGGTGATCCAGCATGGAAACGAACCAAGCAGCGCACGCGCGGGCCGCATCTTGTCCCCATGAAACTACCATCAATCATTCTTTCGATTATGTTGGCGGGAGGCCCGGCTGTTCGCGCGGAATTACCCGCGGATTGGAGCACCAACTGCGCCACCCTGTTGTCAGCCGTCGGAACGGAACAACCGTCCACTTTGGTCTTTTTTACGGCAAGCTGGTGCGGGCCTTGCAAGCTCATGACCCGGATCGTTCTGCCCGATCCGGCCGTGATGCAGTCTCTTTCCAACCTCGATCATGTGGCGGTGGATATTGACGAGCATTCCGACCTGGCGTCGAAGTACGGCATCGAGGCTGTGCCGACATTTATCCTGCTTTCCGCCGGCCAGGAGGTGGATCGCTCCACCGGTTTTCGACCCGTTGATGAATTTCTTAACTGGCTTACCAACGGGGTGACGGAGGCGCACGCGGCCTCCGTCCGGATGGCACGCGCCCAAAGTGAATTGACGGAGGCGGATCATCTGCTGGCTTCCACCAGCACCAATTCGACCCGGCTCGCCGCCGCCAAATTGTTTGACCTTTGTGCGGAGCATGATGAGGCGCTGGTTCAAACGGCTGTCGGGCGGTTGAAAATCCTGGCGGCACGCGATCCCATTGCGGTGCTGGATGGCCTTGATGACTCGCGCCTGGCAACACGGATCCAGGCAGCCAACGCGCTCCGATATGCCCTCGGTGACACCTTCGACGTGGACCCATGGTGCGATATGGACACTCTGCAGAAGCAAGTCAATGTCTGGCGCGAGAAACTGGCCAAATCAAATAGTTCACAACAGGTTCATTAGCGGTTCAAGAAAGCCGTTTCCTTATCTGTCTACAGGAGACTGGCTTCGATTCATTTCCATGATTATCGAAACATGCTGACGGTTACTCCACCGTCACGCATTTTGCCAGGTTGCGCGGCTGGTGTAATGCAGGTTTAAGGCTTATGACTCCCAAGTAGTTTCCTGGCATTTTCGATATGATCAAAGAACCAGGCGCAAGGCTCCGGGTGAGACAATCGAGATTTTGAGACCGTCCTGAACCCGCTCATAGGAGGGACTCGTTAACGGACTAACGATGAAATTTCTACCTTTGGGATATTGTTCGCGAAACGCCGCCAGCCCACGGGTTTCAAATGCTTGTGGATTCCATTTACATTCAATGGCGTCCACCGTATCGCGTGCGCGCGGCGCAACGAAGTCCACTTCCCGCTGCTGTTTGTCGCGCCAAAAATGAATCTTTTGCAATCCGGCGGCAATGAGGGTGTCCAGCACCAGATGCTCCCATAACACGCCGCAGTCCTCCGTGCGCAACTGGTCCCAACCGCGGGCGTAGCAGACCATTCCTGTATCGAACCCAAACACCTTCGGTTGTGACACAATCTCGCGTCGTCCCCCGCCGGAAAACGGTCGCACCAAGTGCGCCACATGAGTGATTTGATAGACATCCAACCAGTTGACAACCGTGGGCCGGCTAATTTGGCTTTCGGCGGCCAGTTTGGACACGTCCAGCATCCCGCCGCTCTGCCGCATCAGCAATTCCAGCACGCGCAGAAATCCGGCCCGCTTCTCCAGCCGGAACAACTCCTGCACGTCCCGGGCGAAGTAAGAGTCCTGCCACTCGGCGTAAAATTCAGGATTATACTTTTCAGACAGCAGGGCCGGCGGCAATCCCCCGCGCAACAAACGCTCCCGCAAATCCGCCACCCCGAAGGACGCCAGTTCCTCATGCAACACAGGGACAAGTTCGACAACGCGCTTGCGTCCCGTCAGGCTGTCCCGGAATTTTTGCGTGGCTGCCAGCGTAGAAGAACCGGTCGCCAGTATCTTCAATCCCGGAAATCCATCCGCGCCAATCTTTAACAGCCGGCTTGGATCGGGAAGCTGATGAATTTCGTCGAACACCACCAACGGTTGCTTAAGCGATTGGTAAAAGCTTTCCGGATCGCGCAACCGTTCAGCGACGCTGGGAAGATCGCAGTTCAGAAATGCCGCGTCGGGCAGTCGCTGCGCCAACACCGTCTTGCCCGCGCGCCTGGCCCCCGTTAGCCAGACAATCGGCGCCTGCTTCCACGCGGCCACCAAACGTTGGGTCCAGAAGGGTCTGTCAATCATTGAAACCACACTTTACATATAGACGGCTAAATGTAAAGTGTGATAATTCATAAAATCTGTCGCTTCTTCTGAAGCTGGATGCGGATAAAAAAGGGTGCAACTAGCTTGGAAGCAGGCCGTGAAAAGTTGCGACTATTTTATCGGGTACCGAAGCCCGATTTCACGAGTTCAGATAGTCATTCCACCGTCACGCTTTTTGCCAGGTTGCGCGGCTTGTCCACGTCGCAGCCGCGCAGGACGGCTATATGATAGGCGAATAGTTGCAGCGGCACGCTGGCCAGTATGGGATTCAGCAGGTCGAGCGTCTTGGGAATGTAAACCACCGAGTCGGCGGCCTTCTGGATGGCTTGGTCGCCCTCGGTGGCCACCGCGATGACCGGCCCCTTGCGCGCGCGGATCATGGCGAGGTTGGCCATCGTCTTGTCGTACAGGGAGTCCTGCGGCACGACGAACACCGTGGGCGTCTTCCGGTCAATCAGGGCGATGGGGCCGTGCTTCATTTCGGCGGCTGAGTAGCCTTCGGCGTGAATATATGAAATTTCCTTCAACTTGAGCGCGCCCTCCAGGGCCACCGGGTAGGTGCAGCCGCGCCCGAGAAAGAAGAAGTCCTCCGCCTTGGCGTGTTTTCGTGCGAGCTTCTTAAAGCCGGCGTTGCCCGCCAGAATGGTTTCAATCTGTTTGGGCAGCGCTTCCAGCCCGTGCAAAATCTCGCGGGCGCGGTTCGCGGACAACTGCCGGAGCCGGCCCAGGTGAATCGCCAGCAAGGTCAGCACGGTGAGCGTGGAAACAAAGGCCTTGGTCGAGGCCACGCCAATTTCCGGGCCGGCATGCATGTAAATGCCGCCATCGGCTTCGCGCGCAATGGTGCTGCCCACCACGTTGACGATGGCCAGGGCGCGATGGCCGCGGCGCTTGGCCTCGCGCAACGCGGCGAGCGTGTCCGCCGTCTCGCCGGACTGTGAGAGGACCAGCAGCACGGTGTTCTTCTCCAGCGGACAGTTGCGGTAGCAGAACTCGTGCGCAAACTCGACCTCGACCGGAATCTGCGCCAGTTCCTCGATAAGGTATTCGCCGACGAGCGCCGCGTGCCAGCTTGTGCCGCTGGCCGCAATGACAATGCGGTCTATGCCGCGCAATTCGGCGGCCGTCATGTTCAGGCCCCCGAACTTCGCGGTGGCCGCTTCCATGTCCACGCGCCCGCGCAAGGCGTTCAGCACGGTTTGCGGCTGCTCAAAAATCTCCTTGAGCATGAAGTGGGCGTGCCTCCCCCGGGCGGCATCCTCCAGTGAAAATTCCAGGTTGCTGATTTGAACCTTCGCCGTGTCCGCGCCCAGGTTCACCACGTCAAACCGGTCCGGCGTGATGGTGGCCACGTCGTAATCGTTCAGATAAACCACCTTCTTGGTGTGGCCGACAATCGCGTTGGCGTCGCTGGCCACAAAATTTTCGTCCTTCCCGATGCCGATGATAATGGGCGAGCCGCGCCGGGCCGCAATGATCGTGTCGGGAAGGTCCCGGCAGATGACGGCGATTCCGTAAGTGCCGATGACTTCGCGCAAAGCGTCGCAGACGGCCCCGGTGAGGGCGTCGCCATTTTGAGAAAGCCGTTTTTGGTAATGCTCCCCGATCAAATGGGCCAGGACTTCCGTGTCTGTGTTTGAGCGGAACGTATGCCCGGACTTCAACAGGCGCTGCTTCAAAAGGTCGTAGTTCTCGATCACGCCGTTGTGAACCACGGCGATGGTGCCGGAACCGTCGAGGTGCGGATGCGAGTTTTCGTCCGAGGGCGGGCCGTGAGTGGCCCAGCGGGTGTGGCCGATGCCGAGGCTTCCGCGCGCGGGGCTGGCCTGGAGAACGCGCGCCAGGCCCGCGTCAATCCGGCCCTTTTTCTTGCGCACGAGGAGATCGTCCCCGTTTGCGCCGGCATCCAAGATGGCCACGCCGGCACTGTCATAGCCGCGATATTCCAGCCGCCGCAATCCTTCCAGGAGGATGGGCGTGGCCGATTTCCTGCCTACATAGCCGATGATGCCACACATATTCTTGTTCGTTGAAACGTTAACGGTTTGGAGCGTGAAAGGAAACCACGAAACTATCCCAAAGGGATTGAATCATCCAGCCCGGCGTTGGCGCGACGCAGGAGCGGCTACGCCGGGGAAACGGGCGCGTATTTTTCAACCCCGAAGGTGGTTGCATCAATGGGTCCTTGATTCAACGCTTGCAGCGTAGAATCAATCGTTGTGGCCGTTACCCGGCGTAGCTCGTTCCTCGCAACGCCGGGCTGAATGATTGCCTCCCTTCAGGAGGCCCGGCCAAATGGGATGGTTCGTTCGGACTTGAATTTGCGTCCTCGCCAACGTCGAAAAGCCGGCGCTCCAGCGCTTTTTTTACCAATAAATAGTTTCAATTGCGGTCAATTTCCCGGAAAATTTCCCGATGGAAGACAAATCGTTTTTATCCACAAAAGCCATTCCGGTCCGCGAAAGGCTGATCTTCGCGCTGGACGTTCCGACGGTGGCCGAGGCCAAGGCCCTGGTCGAGCGGCTCGGCGATTCTGTCATCTTTTACAAGCTGGGCCTGGAGATATTCATGGCCGGGGAGTATTACGAACTGATTGAATGGCTGCGCGCCCGGGGCAAGGAAATTTTCGTGGACCTCAAATTTTTTGACGTGCCGCAAACCGTGCAGTCGGCGATCAGCCAGTTGAAGCACCGCCAGGTGCGGTTTGCGACGGTTCATGGCAACGATGCGATTTTGGCCGCCGCCGTGAAAGCCAAGCATGAATTGAAAGTCCTGGCCGTAACGGTTTTGACGAGCCTCGACAATGGAGACCTGAAAGACCTGGGATTCCAATGCGATGCTGAGGCCTTGGTGTTGTCACGGGCGCGGCGGGCCTTGGAATTAGGCTGCGACGGCGTCGTCTCCTCCGGGCTTGAAGCCCAAAAGTTGAGGTCCCATCTCGGGCCGAATTTCCTGGTGGTGATACCGGGAATACGTCCGGTGGAAAACAAATCCGACGACCAAAAACGGACCGTGGATGTGGAAGACGCCTTTTTGCAGGGCGCGGATTATATTGTGGTGGGACGGCCCATAAAAAACGCCGCCGACCCCAAAGCCAAAGCCGAAGAGATTCAGGGACGGATTGCTGCTTTGTTTAGGTGATGCAGTTCAACCACGTTTCGCCGTGGTAGGGCGCGTCACTCCGTGCGCGCCGTACTTCTGCCACGGACGACGGCGCGCACGGAGTGACGCGCCCTACCATGCATGGTTTCAGCCAGCGCGGCATACAATCTGGCCCGGTCGGGGATATGAACGGAACCCTCCGCCGTAACCAGCGCGAATCCCCTGCCGTACGCGGGGCCGTTGGCCACGCAGGCATCGGTGGCGCGGTCCGCAATCTGCTTTCGCGCGGCGCGCAACGCGTCGGCCCGCCCGCCTTCGGCCTCAAACTTCCAGCCGATGATGCGAGCCTGCGGAAACCATTCGCGCAGATGGGAAATGATTTTGGGCGCGGGCACGAGTTCCACCAGGAGACTGCCCCGGCGCGTGGGAATTTTTTTTGAAGGCGCCAGCGGCCTGAGATGTCCGGCAGGCGTCCGCGCGAACATTTTTCCAAAGGCAAAGTCGCTCACCGCGGCCGCGTGAAAAATGGCGTCCGTTTTTTTGCGGGACAGCGACTTGAGGCGGTCGTGCAGGTCCTTGGCCGAGGAAAAAACCGTGACGACGCGGGCCTGCCGCGCACCGGGCCAGGTCGAGCCTTCGCCGATCAAAAGCGTGACCGTGTGCCCCCTTGCCGTGAGAAAATTGGCCAGCTCCGTGCCGAGCCGTCCGGTGGAAAAGTTTGTGAGCCGGCGCACCTCATCCAGAGGCTCGAAAGCCGGGCCGGCAGTCACGATGCAGTTCATGCCGCCAGCCTACAAAAATGCCGGTTGATTGGCGACACCAGAAGAAAATGGGGAGCATACGCCTCTGGCGTGTCGTTTGCGGCGTCGCGCCGCAAATGATTCTTTCCATTCCAATTCCCTATCTGTCCCATTCATGCGTCGGGTGACAAACCAAATTTGCCCGGTCTTCGTGTCATTAGTGTGAGGGCTGACACGTTTCCGTGTAGAGTTCAATTCGTGGTTTGAGGCGGAGTATTTGTCGGTGTGGTTCTGCTGGATTGCACAGCTTTGCGTAATTCTTCTTGTTGTTTGAGGAACCCAGCCCAAACGGCTGCCGGGACATTCGTAATGTCACCATTAATGAGCAGGACAGCATGACCACCAAAATCGTTTCGTCTTCCGTCGTAATACAAGCCCGCTTTTGACTCCCACAAAATAGCAATATTGCTTGGATCACCCATTCTGAACCCTGGCTCGTAAACCCAGCTCGTCAGAGACGCATCAAGCGATTTTCCTTTTCGCAATGCGTCCGTTACCGCATCAACGTTTCCTGATACCCCAGCCAACTCTATGCCGCTTGGACAATATGAATCGTAAAGTTGTTGAAGGGCATCATACGAGCCTTTGGCACTGATGGGAAACCAGCCATTATGCTCACCAGCATATGCCAGCAAAGAACCGTAAAGGCCTGGCAAACTAACACCACCCGGATGCCTTCCGAACGGATACCTCTGCCGCTGAAAGGCTGTAACAACCAAAAGAAAGACGAGCATGATGCCGAGAGCTAAAATGCCAACCTTCACAAATTTGCTCGGTTTTTTCATCGAAAAGGGTTCGGTTCCTAGTTTTGTAGTATTCCGTCATTTCATTTTGTTGTCTCACGGCGGTGCCAGTATAATAGATGGTTCAGATGTGTCCAAGTCCCCATCCGCAACCGTTGCGCCCGTTTTTCGACCCGTTTTTGACGCCAGCCTACAAAAAGGCCGGTTGATTGGCGACACCAGAAGAAAATGCGCCGGCAATTCTTTTTAGTTGTTTGCGCGCGGGCATGTGCGACGTTGGCTTTCCAAGGTAAATAGCTGACACATTAAAATTATGAGCACTGAAACTGACAATTGTCCCAAAACCGGCGAATTCAGTTGGAATGAACTAATTTCCACAGACGTCGCCGCCTCCAAGAAATTTTACAGCAGCCTTTTTGGATGGCAGGCGGAGGCGTTTGCCGGGGGCGGCGACTATACGATTTTCAAGCAGGGCGAGACCATGGTGGGCGGGCTGATGGCCTGCCCCAAATCTGGCATGCCGGCGCATTGGCTCCCGTATGTGACGGTGGAGGACGTGGACGCCTCGGCAGCCAAGGCGAAATCGCTCGGCGCGCAAGTGGTCATGGAGCCTTTCGAGGTGCCCACGGTGGGGCGCATCGCCGTGCTGCTGGACCCGCACGGCGCGGCCATCGGTTTGTTCAAACCGAAGATGTAAGCGCACTCGCGCTTCCTGTTCTCTTCAGCACAACCGCAGGGTGGAATCCACCGGCTGCAGGTCCGGCAGTTCCTTGGCGGAATTGCCCCCGCCCAGTTCGGCGAGCCGTTCGCCGGCGGGCCGCACCCGCGTTTGAAAGCTGGCCGCCGCGTCGTTAAACGCCGAGTTGGCGCGCTCAAGACCGGCGCGAATTTTTTCCAGATGCTCGGTGAACTTCACCACGCGCGCATAAAATTCCTGCGCGGCGGCGGCAATTTTCTGCGCGTTCTCGGTTTGCGCATGTTGCTGCCAGCTCACGGAGACGGACCGCAGGAGCGCGATGAGCGAGGCCGGCGTGGCCAGCAAAATCCGCCTCTCCGCCGCCCAAACAATGAGGTCGTGATCGCTTTCGAGCGCCGCGCTGAACAGCGATTCCGCCGGCAAAAACAGGACGACATAATCCAGCGCGTTGGCAAATTCGCGCGGGTAATCGCGGTCGGCCAGCGCCTTGATGGTGGACCGGAGCCGCGCGGCGTGCGCGGCCAGGGCGTCGGCCCGCCGCGCCACGTCCGCCGCATCGAGCGCGTTGAGAAAATCGAAGTCGGGGACCTTGGCGTCCACAATGATGACGCGGTCGCCGGGCAGGCGCACCACCAGGTCGGGGCGGTTGTCGCCGGCGGCGGTTTGTTCCGTGAAATCGCAATGCGCGCTCATGCCGGCGGCTTCGACGACGCGGCGCAGGGTTTCCTCGCCCCACTTGCCGCGGGCCTGGTTGGATTTCAACACCATGCGGAACTGCTGGGTTTCGCTCGCCAAAGAAGCGCTTTGCTGGGACAGAAGCTCAAGCTGTTTCCTGACTTCGCCCAAGGTGGAAGCCTGCGAAACGGCGCTCTGCTGCAGGTTTTTCTGGTAGGTTTCCAACTGCTGCTTGAGCGGTTCGACCAGTACCTTGATGGATTCCTGTCGCTTTTCCAAATCGCCCCGGGCGCCTTCCTGAAACCGGGCAAAGGACTGTTCCGCCAGCCGCAGAAACTCGGGCGCGGTTTGTTTGAGGGCGTCCGCGCTCAGGGCTTTGAAAGCTTCGCGCAAGTCCGCGACGGCTTTGTCCTGCGCGGCGCGGGCCTCGCGGAGATTTTGCTCATGCCATTGCCTTTGATCCGCGAGCGCTTTTTCGGCGGCGGCCTGGTTGGCCAGCGCGGTGGCCAGCGCGGTCTGGCTCTGCGCGAGTTGCCCGGCGGTTTGTTTTGATTCCGACTCGCGCTGGGCAAGCTGCTGGCGCAACTCGTTTTCCAGGCGTGAATCGGCAGGCGCGATGCGACGACCGCCCAGCAACCAGCCCAATAGCAGCCCCAGTCCGCCACCGATGGCAAACCCGATTGCAATTTGAATGCCTACCGGCATGGCTGTGCTTTCGTTATCACGCGATCAGAAATGGGCCACGACCTCGATTTCCACGCTGGCGCCTTTGGGCAGCGCGCTGACTTGCACGGTGGAACGCGCCGGGAAATTTTCGGTGAAGTACCGGGCATAGACGTCGTTCATGGGCACGAAGTCCGCCAGGCTGGTCATGAAAACCGTGCTCTTGACGACATGGCCAAAGGTCAGGCCCTGGTCCTCCAGGATGGACTTGATATTTTCCAGCACCCGTTCGGTCTGGACCTTGATGTCGCCACCGACCAAATTTCCGTCTTTGGGGTCTATGGGAATCTGGCCGGCGCAGAACAAAAGGTCGCCGACCCGCACGGCATGGCTGTAGGGGCCCACGACGGCGGGTGATTTGAGAGGTTTGACGATGGACTTGGTCAGCATAATCTGCGGCGAGGTTAGACCCGCCCAATGCCTATCGTCAAGTTGCGTCGCGCCAACTGCGTCCCGCCAACGCGAAGCCCCGGCTGCCGGGCGGGCCGCTCACGGCGCATACGCCCGCCAGAATTGACGGCTGGCAGTGCCGGCCACCGAATTCGAAATATTGGTCGTGGCCGACACCAATGTGTTCGTCGAAACAGGCGTCCAAGCGGTGAGATTCGTGGAAGTTTCAATTTGATAGGACTGGCCGGAAAAGCCGGCCAATTGGAGGACGAATGAGCCTGATCTCGGGTTTGCCGACACAGCGGTCAGGGACGGCGCCGTGGCCGTGTTCAACTGAATGGAATCCACATAAAATGTCGTGGTCCCGGAAAGGGTGGGCCAGAACCAAAATCCCTGGCAGTCGGAAATGCCGGCCACGCCAAGGGCGGAGAGCGGAATATTGAATTGTGTCCAAACATTCGGGGCCAGAGGCGGCAGGTTATAGATGCCTGAATAATTCTGATTGGTAACCCCCATCACTTGCAGCCCCTGCGCGCCGGCCGCCCCGCCGTTGATCCAAAAGCTCAAGCTGGCATAGGGGGTCGTATCGAAGTTGGTGTGATACAGCGACAGCGCCGTGTAGGCCGCCGCCGTGACGCTGATGGAATCGCTGCCGGCATAAACCGGCGACGTGTTGAAATCATTGACGCTGGTGGCCCAACTCCAGTCCTGAAACCCGTTGAGCAGGCTGTCAACATAGATCAACAGATTCGGGCCGGCTCCCGGCACGGTGAAGCTGGCCGCGCTTTGGACTGTCCCGCCCGGTGTGGTCACGGAGATTGAGCCGGACGCGGCCGAGGCTGGCACGCTGGCCGTGATTTGCGTGTTCGAATTGACCACAAAACCCGCAGCCACGCCGTTGAAAGACACAGCGACGGCGCCGGTGAAATTCGTGCCGGTAATGACCACTGACGTCCCGGTCGAACCGGTTGTCGGTGAAAATGAGAAAATGGCCGGCGCAGGGGCCGCGCTCCAATTCTGGATGGTGTAGCAGACCTGCCGCCAGCTTCCGTTGGTGTTGAGCATGGCGTACATGACATATTGCGGAGTCTGCCAGCCGGGCATTTGATAAGACCAGATGCTCACCCCCGCGTAACCCCCGCTGCTGCCATTGTTGAGGGCTTCAAGTTCGCAGTTGCTTTGAAGGGTGTCGCTCCAGGTGGTGTCGCTGCCGTCCTGGCCGCATTCGCCAATATAGACGGGCTTGTCCAGCCCCAGGCTGGCCACTGTGGGAGGCGCCAGGGTGTCTGCGTAATAATGATAGTCGTAGAAATCCAGCCCCAGCCCTTTGAAATAGTTCAAGTTGTTCCAGGCGTGCCAGCCGGTCGAGCAGCTCACCAAACGGCTGGCATCGGCGCTGTGGACGGCCGTCGCAAAGCTTGTGATATAAGCCTGCGCCTGCGCCCAGGTGGCGCCAGTGTCCGACCAATTGCCGTCATCACCGGCCACCTGGCCGTCAATCTCATTCATGAGGTCCAGGGCAAAAATTCCCGGATTGCCTTTGTAACGCTGGACCAGCGGGATCAGGCAGTTGGTCTTGTAAGCATTGGCCAGGGCGCTGTTGATCAGCCAGTCCGCCCGCCCTTCGTTCAAGGTCAGATACAAACTCAGGTGGTTGCTGGAGGCGAGCGAAATGAGATTGTCCAAGTTCGTCCAGAACAGGGAGGTCACGCCCGTGACGTAACCGTTGGCGTCCAGCGTACACCCCTGGTCGTCGGTGTTTATCCAGAAGCGCACCACCGTGACCCCCATGCTGTGCAGCGCCACCAAATAGGTGTTCATGGTGGCCGCGCTATATTCGCATCCCCAGTCCGGGTCGTGCGGATTGACGGCCAGATCATTATAGTAATAGCCGTCCCCGTCATTCACGTCGCCCGTCCAAGGCAGGTTGACGCCCTTGATAAATCCGAGACCATCCAGGAAAGGGCCGGCGGCCCGGGCTGCGGGGCGCGGCCCGGCCAGCGCGATAAATAAGAGAATTGGAAATAAACAGTT
>Ga0326728_10008581_pt1 | contig 25266 bp, 31 predicted proteins | sample MB3enrmetagenome_FD_207602 | JGI IMG/M metagenome (GOLD analysis project Ga0326728, IMG submission 207602) | Lab enriched peat soil microbial communities from McLean, Ithaca, NY, United States - MB31MN | ecosystem: Environmental > Terrestrial > Soil > Wetlands > Peat | place: USA: New York... | reverse complement strand
ATGTATCCCAAGTTTCCAAAACAGAGTGACAACGCAGCCCAGCAAAAGTTGATGTAACTCTCGCTAACAGAAATCCAAAATCCAAGCAAACGCGGACAAAATCAACCAAAGCCAAACGCGGAACTACCGGCAAAATATGCCCAGGACGGTCAAATTGAGGCCTTGCTATGAACACCATTTCCCCACACTTGGCCGCTCGCACGGCGGGCTGAAATAGCTATCTAAACTTACTAGATAAAGCGTTTCACACTGGTTCACGCAGTTTGCGGAGGCAGCTTACGAGTGGGGGTTGAGTTCCACAACCTCTCAAATAGTTCGCCGTGTAATTCCACGACAAGTCTATTTGTAGTCCAAATCCCCTTATCGGCCCCCTGGTCGGTTCGCAGATCCTCTGGCAGGGTCTCCATCACAATGAGTTCTCGGGAATCTACCGTGACGAAGTTCTGCCCGAACGGTTTGTCAAGGGACTTAAACTCAAGTACTTCCGCAATTTCGCGGGCTACCACAGCATTCGCCGAGTTGACTGGGGAGATTATACGGACCGCCACGCCCCGGTCACTAGCCTTCTCTAAGATGTCGCAGTGAGCTTTGTAGGCTCGGACTAACCCTGTCGCGCTCGTGCAGTAGTTTATGCTTTTCGAGGCATCGCTGAATATTTGATTCAGCTTGTTGATTATGCCCGGCCTTCCCTGAATCTCCCAGAAACCATCAGCCTCCTTTGGGCCATCACGTTTCACGAACCTGTTGGATTCAAATGTCAACATCAGGTCCTCGACGACCGTTTCCGCCTCAGTTAATTGACGGCTGAGTTTGTTGACGATTGGCATAAGAACCTCGCCGGGAGAGGCTGGGGAATAAACTTCGGGCTTTCCTGGGATTATTTGGAGCAACCCCTTCCGTTCGAGCTCGTTAATTGCTCCGTAGGCTTTTGTTCTAGGTATCTGGGCGCGGAAGCTTAACTCGCTTGCTTTGATCGGGCCCATCTTGACTAGCACCAGGTATAATCTAGACTCGTACTCAGTCAGCCCTATGTGGCGTAAGGCGTTCAGTTGTGACTCTTCGAGCGACAAGGGCCCGTTTCTCCGAATCTACGATTATTACGAGGGAGATCCACTTTCCCTGCCGCCTAAATACACGCGCCCCAGAAAAGAGACTAATAACAATCTTCAACTAAATACAATTCTCGGACGGGCATGGATTTGTCACCTATGTGTGCAGGCCAGGCCGAAGGAATCTAGGCAGGTAGATTAGAGGCTTGGTTGGGTTCATCCCTCAAAAGGAATAGCTGTGGGGACGTGTTGGACCCTTATCAAATATCGGAGTATGTTTCAGTTTCTATCACTCTGATAGCCCTCACCGTCGCTGCGATATTTGACCTCAGAACCCGTGAAGTGTCGGATAAGGTCTGGTTAGTGTACGGGCCGATCGGCCTCATACTCACTATCTATAGGATATGGGTTGAACCGGCACTTTTGTTATTTACCGCAGCATCAGTTTCCCTCTCGATTTTGGTTGCGTTTGGACTCGTATTCTTCGGCTTGTCTGGAGGCGCCGACGCAAAGGCCCTGATCTGCCTTGGCATCACACTTCCCCTTCCCCCAGGAATCGTGAAGCCAATGCTCGGCTTTGCTTACCCCTTCTTCCCGATTGTCGTTTTAGTTACAGGCTACGTCGCTTCGCTCTCGGTCGCTGTGTGGATGTTGGGTAGAAACTTACTCGTCCTGACACGGAAGGGATCAGGAATGTTCGAGGGTTTGGAACGGGAGCCGACCTGGAAGAAGGTTTTGGCGTTCATCACAGGTTTTCCAACCGGAGTTTCACACTTGCAATCGACTTTCTACCTCTACCCAATGGAGGAAGTTGTAGAGGACGAGAACGGCGCTCATCGAACATTCCAAGTCTACTCTAATGCGGACGTTGATCGGGAACAGGTTCTTTCTCAGTTCAGCGAATCCATGAAAAAGGTCGGGTCGCCGAACACAGTATGGGTAACACCGGGGGTACCGCTACTAGTCTTCATACTGGCCGCTGTAGTGATCGCGTTGACGGTTGGTGACCCGGTGTTCGCTGGAATTCTCTCGATAGTACGGTGAAGTTATTTTTGCTATTTCTGGAGAAGGGTGGGCCGAGAGTGGGCGGGCGCCGCTAAGCCAAGCCGTCTTATTACTGCTACTGGATCATTCTTCTTGACGCCGACTAAAAGCACGCTGTTGAACAAGAGGAGGAACATTATTCTCCCTTCATAAGCCAAGAAGGTCGCCACTGAACCTAAATTCCCAAGCGCTAGGACGAACCCTACCTGTGCGACAAGGAGAAAGGCAAAGCTGATCGTAACGATACCTTGTGATGCCTTCTGAGTTAGCTTCCAGTTCCGGAGAGTTTCGTAAATAAGGTAAATCGTAGCGGCCATGATGACCGCTCTAAGGAAGAACTCCCCATTTGTCGAGGCGGCATCAACTGCCCCAAAAGCCCGAGTTACGAATATGACCACGAGGAAAAGGAGTGTAACTAGGCCGGCTACTAGCAAGTCGGCTGACGTCGATTCACCGAGCAGGAGGAGCCTCGTCCGACGCGCGTAAGCGAATGCGAGGAACAATACGCTATAAGTCTCAATTAGTAACCACACAGCTTCTACGGGGGATCCAAGTAATGGTGAACTCGAAACTAGGAATGGCTGTAGGGCTTGAACGGCGAAAGCAACCGTCATAAGACCGAAGCCCGCTGGGATCGTGAGCAGATAGGGTACGCCTGAGGCGCGGCATGGCTTGATTGTTAGGATTACGAGAGCGGCGGTAGCTAGGACTGAAAGCACGTTGACCGATTCGAGAAGTACATCGAACACCATCCTATCTCACTCCCGCATCGAATAACGCAGAATCTAATTGGTTGGCCATGAAATTCATCGATATAGCATTTGGAGCCACCCTTGTGGCTTTCGGTCTGGGTTCCGTAGCTGGGGCATTGGTAACCGCCCTCTCGTCGACTTTTCGAGAATTCCTGCTGCTCCTGATCAAATCGCGGGTCACTACCCCGGTACGGGCTGCGTATTCACTAGGCGCAGTAACGTTAATGTTGCTTATCTTTTTCAATAATTGCATTCCCGTCGCCCTCTCTTTCGTGTACCCTCTGATATTAGGTAAGGTACGTTGGACACCGTCCATCCGGAAGGTCACCCTGATCCGCTTTCTTACCGCATTTTCATTATTGACGGGAGGCTTGCTAGGTTTCTTCAACCTCGGGGCCACTTTGACGCTTGTGGCGGAGCTGAGAGGCCCAAGCATGGTAAATGGTTTACTGGCGACGTCGTGGGTGCATGCCCCTCTGGAATTCCTATTCGTTCTGGCGTGCGTCTCAGAACCGTTAAGATTGGCTGCTCGACGAGTAGGCGGGGAAGAAATTGTCAGGTTCTTACGAGCGGATGTCAACCTGTTTTTCATATCCCTAGTCGGCCTCCTGGCTTCGGCTGCGATCGAGGTTTTTGCACGTCTGTAGTAGGTGGACATTCTCTAGATCAAAGCCCTTACCACAGAAACTTCCGATGAATCACATTCCATGATTACTTTCCCATCCCGTCTTCACCGCATTTATTCCCATTCCGTGTCAACATACTTCGATATCTCATCGTCTCGAGTTATCACGGTTGCATGCATTTCCTTGGCGGTCGCGGTTATGAGTGAGTCGAAGTAGGTTAGTCCCTTCGCTCGCATTCCTGAAGCGATAGCGTGGGCAGAGATTGTTGTTGCAGTGAGCTTTTGTTCTATGAAAGAGGCAAGAGCGTTCCAAGTGTCAATTATTTCGCTTTCTGTGTACCCGTTGTTGCGCATTACAAGGTCGAATTCGATCATGGTTGAGGTTGGGACGCGGATTGATTCGGATGCTCGAAGTTCTTTCAGGTACATCATTCCCGTCTTGTGATGCTTGTTGGTGGGGTTCATCGCGCTAATTAGAACCATCGTGTCAAGCAGTTTCAATGGTTGTCTTCCTCTCGAGCAAGGTTATGAGCCAACTTGTCTTCATCATGTCTACTCTCGTTCCATGTTCGCAGCTTCTTCTGCCCGATCTGGTGCGCCTTCTTCAAACTGATTTCGCTGGACAGGAGAGTGATCTTGCCTGTTCCCTCGACGCTGACCACCAATTCGCCGGGAACCGATATTCCGCTCTGCTCTCTAACAGCTTTCGGGATTACAACACGGCCCTTAGGATCAATTTCAACCGTCTTCATGCTCAGGCACTAGCCCGATTCAGCCTGGCCCACCTAATCAGATTTACGCCCCCAAAATATAGAAAAGTGGGATTTTGGCGCGGAGGAGGGGATTTCTATCCCAATTTCCCCCTACACGTAGAGTGAAAAACAAACGCAATAGGAAGTGTCAGCAGTTCTTGAGCGACTCGGGTCGCCGAGCGTCACAGCAACACAGGTGGACACAATAGTTGTTAGAAAAACTTAGAGCCTGTTCAGTTCCAGTAGAACGTTGTAGACGTCCCATTTCCATCCTTCGACGTCGTCGAATAGTTCACAGGATATGGTCTGCTGCAACCTGCTATTCATGTTCAGTCTAACGGCCGAGTAAGACGTGAGGACCTCGACATTAACCAGTTCAGAGAAGAACGCGAACATATTCTCGACCTGCGAGTTAATCATTCGCGTCCTTACGATAAGAGTGGTCTTACGCAGTGCCTTTGAAAGGTGATCTACGAAGAACAATTTCTTCGCCAACGAGAAAAATCGATTCATTGCTGTCCTATCGGCGAATTCGAGCATGAATTCGTGGTAGGCGGAAAACTCGACAGGGTACGGCGCCACATCGAAGTGGAACTGTCCCACCGCCCCGCTGGGAACTAGTCTGTTGTCGTAATGGTACTTCACGGCCTGCGGTGAAGCGTTAATTTTCTTGGCGATGTCGGCAAAGTTCATGCGCCCGTTTTCCTCGAGGTACGAAATTATTTCGAGATCGAGCTTTGCGACACTCATTGGTTCGCCTTGCTGGTCCTGAATTGTCTTCGTTGGCGTTCTCATTGCGAGATCGTTCAACCACTCGTCCCAATGAAATGTCCATTCGCCTGAAGCTGAATTGTAGCTAGAGAAGTCAGCAAAGATCGAGTATGAATCGGAGGTTGGGATGATTCTGAAGCTCTTGATTAGGTTCATGGCATACATAGTTGAAATGTAATCCTTGAATGCTTTCAGGAATTTCACGGGTACGGTTTGAATTGAATGATGCGTGAACGCTCCTTCGCACCGTTCAATAATTCTCCAATAGTTGGGAATCCTCAGTGCCTGGGTTACAGTGTCCTCCAAACCCGGTTTCGAGGCAACTAGAACCACCAACCTAACCATACCCAGTTTAGCAACATTGGGTATGAGAGTTACTACTGTTCCTGACTTTGATTCGATTTTGGAAATCCGGTGATAGACGGTTGTGAACGGAATCCCTGTAAGCCTCGAAACCTCGAGTAGGTTTCTTGGTCCAACCTCAGCCATTGTTGATAGGATCATTATGTTGGTGGGGTCAAGCTGTTTGGAGACTTCGCGGATTATCCTATTGTTCCATGCAAATTCATCGAAGACTCGAACCGTTTCAGCCATCAAAAGCCAGACCCCCGGCATAAGGAGGGACAGATTCGCCTACGCTGTGACTACGAGAAAGTTATGTGAAACTTGTTCGCTACCGCGCCCATGGAGTCTGGCCTCGGTACGCCTCATGATTACGGCGGCAACCTTTTCGCCTGCAAGTTCGGTCAAAACTTCCATCAGCACATCGCAGTGTTCGCACATATTCAGATTCTACCTCTTTCCTCACCAACTATATGCACAAATCTTGTAAATAAAGCGGCCAGGTAATATTAAGCTACACCAGAGCAATTGACATCTTTACGCGTATCGATGCAATCCTTGCATAACGCAAAAATATGCCTGCGGTTCATGCTTGAAAGTTACATGCCTGCAAGGCTTTTGCTTGCGTGATGAAAAGCTTAGGACGGTGACAAGCGAATGGGTAGAGGTTGTGGCGGCCACACCGGCGATTAAGAACGGTTAATGCGGCTCAGATCAAATAGCTGGCGTGTTTTCGTACTGTAAGGTTTGTCTGATGGTTTCGGTTGCGATAAGTGATTTTGTCGCAATGACTCCTTGTATCGCGTAGAGGTCTTGCAACACCTTGTCTAGGTTTCGCTGGTCTACGACGAGGGCGAAGTCTGCGTCTCCTGCCACTCGGAATGTTTCAAAGGCACGGATTTTCTTAATCTTCTCATAGGCCTCCAGCTGGTTCTGTGGAGCAACGCGCACGATCAGTATTGCTGGGTTATGGTGGTACCCTGTCGCTTTCAATCCGTTCTCGGTGACATTGATGAAGCCTCGTCCTGCCTGGATCAATCCGGCATCCGTAAGCCTGGTTATGTGTACGCTGAGTGCTTGTCGAGTTACATGTAGCTTTCGAGCCAGGTCACGTTGAGTAATACTGGAGGCGAGGACCGTCGTCGGGTTGCCGCTTTCGCACAGGAGCCGAAGTACTTTCACGGTCTTCTTGGTGAGCCGGTCCAATGCTACGGTGAACTGGTCTGCACTTTCGACATCCTGCTTAACGGTCTGCTCTACCGCGTCAAGCATCGTTTTGACCTCTGTCAAGGGTATTCACGCATTATGTAATACTCAGCCTAGCATAGACATACTGTAACCGTGTTGCAGTTAGCGCGGTGACAAACAGATTATCTCTCAAGACCTCGAAAGACTCACAATTTGTCGACATTAAACCCAGATTCCTGATAGCCTAGGTTGTTTGGGGGATTAAGGGTTTGATTCAACCTGCAGTGCAACCCTGCGTGCGGAATAGGAGCTTTCTGGTAGAATAACAGCCTTATCAGACTGTGTGGGTCAACTTTTCAAGATTGACCTTTAGAATGTCGTGCAACTACGCTTTACTGGAAACTGTGACGTTAGCCTAAGTCCGCGTACCAGTTCTATCATCTTATCTCCTGATACTGACACATCTAGAGTCGATGAGAAGAATCTCTGGTAAGGGGGAAGGGGTGTGGGGGAGTTATGGAGGCATAGGGATTTCGTTCGATTATGGGGGGGAGAGACGGTTGAGTGGGTTAGTGGCTCAATAACAAGTCTGGCTGTGCCGACAATAGCCATACTGATCTTCAACGCTGGCCCCCTCGAGATGGGGCTCTTGAACGCTCTCGGTAATGTTGGGTACCCGGTGCTGGGGCTCTTCGCCGGAGTCATGGTGGACAGGTGGCGGCGGAGGCCTGTGTTGATCTGGACAAACATAGTCCAAGTCGCGGCACTCGGGTCCATTCCCGCAGCCTTCTTTCTTGGGATGCTAAGCCTTTACCAACTTTTCATCGTAACACTGGTCATGAGCGTGACTATAGTGTTCTTCAATGTCGCTTACACGGCTTACCTACCGACCCTGATCGCCAGAGAGGACCTCGTAGAAGGAAACTCGAAGCTGGAGACCAGCTCATCGGCGGCGGCCGTTGTAGGTCCACCGATTGCCGGAGGGCTAATTCAGAGCGTCGGCGCGGCACCCTCGATCGCTCTGGACGCACTGGGCACTTTACTCGCGGCGATCGCGATACTTTCGATAAAAAAGCCCGAACCGCCTCCATCCCCCCCCGCGAAACCCCGCTTCTGGAGCGAAATCAAGGACGGAGTGAGGGTAGTCACGGAAACCCCGACACTGCGCAACCTTGCAGCGTCCACCTCAATCCTCAACATCGGTAACAGTATGTTCTTCGCGGTCTTCTACCTCTTCATATATGATCAGCTGAAGATGTCTCCTCTAGTGGCCGGTATCACGCTCGGCATAGGAGGCGTAGGCGTCGTAGTCGGGGCAGTGACTGCTCCAAAACTCCTCAAATTTATAGGCCTCGGATCAGCGCTCACCGCGGCTCTCGTGATTAATGGCCTCGGGTTACTCGCAGTTAGAGCGTCTATGTATGGCCCGGCGGTAGCTATTCTCGCTCCGATTTGGCTAATAGCAAACATCGGAATTCCGATCTACAACATTAATCAGGTGAGCTTCCGCCAGATTCTTGTTGCTGATAGGCTCCAAGGGCGGATGAATGCAACGATGCGGACCTTTAGCTACGGTGCTGTTACCCTCGGCGCGCTGATCGGAGGAATCATAGGAGCCCAATACGGAATCCTGACAACAATGACGGCGGGTGGACTGATCGCTACCCTGGCCGCGCTCATGATACGCCTCGGCCCAGTCGGTATGTTGCATGATATGCCACTAAATGTGGACATGGCTGAGAGCAGGCTTGACGCATTAAACCCGCCTGAAAAGAAAGAGGAGCGAACCGAGGTCGCCGCACCGCAGGTGTCGATGAAGAGCTCAGAGAAAGAGGCGGGTGGGGTAGGTGGAGGTGGTTTTCTGAGCCGGTTGAGGACTAGGCTTGAGTTCGCTCGACGAGGGATTCTGAGTAAGCCACAGGGCTACGCATCCTGTAGGCGTTGTGGTTTACAGATTGTGCGGGCTACAAGGTTCTGCCAGAGTTGTGGTGCTGATTTCGGGAAGGTGGTGTGTTCCTGTGGGCGCGAGTTGGGTTCTGGGAATAGGTTCTGTGACCGTTGCGGGCGTAAGGTGTGAGGGGCGTGGAGGCGTAGGTTTGTGGGGCAGACGTGTTACTTGGAAACTCGCTTGTCCGCCGCAAAATGTGGACTGAGCGAAAGCATCATCGCTGATCCAGATTGTTTGCAGGCGCCGAGATTCTTGACTGTAGCGATCTGCGAAACTTGCAGATTCAATGGCCACGGACCTCTGCCCCCGTGGATTCTTCAGGCATGAAAATGAAGGCTCAGTCGTTGGCTGGAAACAGATAAAAACCCTACAGCTCCTCCATTTCATACCACATTGCACCAAGAACACCACGGACCATATTCGGTGAGGTTAACCGACGAGATTCTTGTTCTACACCCTAGCATACTGAAAGTCTTCATGCTCGAAGAAAGAGACGGTAAACTGTTTGTGGTGGAAGAAGCTGCGAAACCGGGCGACGGAAAGCTCGCTTATGAGATCGATGAATCGCTTAGGAGCGGCGCACTGACACCACTACTAATCCTCGGCGCAGCAACCGAATTCAACAAGAACACGAGCACATTGAAGCTTGTCGGATTTCTCTATGCGAACGGAGGCGTGATTTTCGCCCATATCAGTGAAGACAGACTTCTCGCAATCTGCACCGACGCCTCACGCTTTCACGAAGCCATGCAGATATTGAACGGAGCACTCCCGAGCCTCATCAGGGAGTTGGCAACACCCCCAAGACCAGCTGGCTATGTGAAATCGGCTGAGGGAGCTGAAGAGATTACTCGAACCTATGTTGCGAGAGCGAGCAAATCATCGGAAGTATCGGTAGAAGAAGTTAGTCTCAACCAGACAAAGCGCATTTGGGAGATTCACGGTTCCCATCGTTCCTCTCCCCTAACTCGATCCAAGAAGTTTCAACTTCAACTTGACGCTGAGACAGGAGCAGTCATAGGCTTTACCTCCACACCGAGACCGTCTCTGGCGCCGCTACTTGCGGGGATTGGCATCGCTATCGGAACGCTGCTCTTTCTCATCTGGTTCATTTCAAGTTTGACTAGAGGATAGTATAGTTACTTTTCTCCTGCGCCCAGGATCTTCGACTTCTGGAAAAGTTCTCTTGCAATTCGAGCCCTCGCCATTTCGACATACTCCGAAAATCCGAGCCCTGGAACCTGTACGAATTCCCAGCCAAGGTTTTCGAAGACCCGTTTCGCGATGCACCTGGAGATGACCATGCTGCCCTTTTGTCCGAAAAGTTCTTTCACCACGTCAAAGAGCGTTTCCGTATTTTGTGGAATGTCGTCCCTTGCAATTGAGAAATGCCTTTCCAAATGGTCATACATGGCTTCGGTAGGTTTCTTTCCGATAAGTCCATTCAGGACCTCATCAACTGATTCCCAAATTAACTCATTCAGAGTTTTCGCATTGAACGTCAACGGTTCAGATTTCTGGGAACAACGCTCCACCATCTCATCTAACTCATTTGGGCGCAAGGTGAAATATCGGAATATCGCTGTCGAAGTGACTCTATAAAGTCCTAGAGTGAGATGACAAAAACAAATAAATTCCCGTTACCAACCGACTAAGGGATTCCTAAGCAGAAATCATGGAAAACCTTGGCATTTTCTAAGAACCCCCCACCTGCTCCCAGGCAGAAACTGCTGCTTTTGCAAGCAGTAGAACTGAAAAGGCGAAAAATGCAATATTGCACCTCAAATCTGAAATTCATCCTCCCGTGGGACGACAGAGCGGAAGCGAAGCACATTTGTTTGAGTCCGATCAACTCTGATGGATAGTCGAAGGAATAAAAGTAAGAAAGGTTTTATTTTCCGCATGGCGGATTCGTGTTGGAAGTCAGTGTGACGAAATTCGAGATTTCGGATTCCTGATACTCTTCTTCCTGTTGCGATGGATATTCTGGCCCTAGGGATGGGGCCATCGCGGGACGTACCGAGGGTACCGGGATGAGTACCACATACTACGTGTCAGGTACGCTAGAGGAGATCACGAAGGAGCAGTTCGACCAAATGACCCGCAACCTACAAGAAGCTAGCATGAAAACACAGAAACCCAGCTGACTATGCGTGTGTTTACTCAATCGTGGGGGTGGATGATGGGGTTTGGGGTTTGTTTTGTGTTGGTTGGCCAGAAAAATGTTGGGTGGGCTATGCGTGGAGTCGCCTGTGTCTCCGACACGGAAGACTTAGTCACGTTCACTTCTCGTCAATCCCCGTAGCGCAGTCGTGAAACGGCGACCGCAGGTCTCAGGACTTGGACGCCCACGCGCAAGAGTTCCCTCGATTTGAAATGTTTCTTGTTGTAGGTGATGATTGTTGACGGCGACTTTGCTAGGGCTAACGCTGCAAACGGTGCATCGGTTTCATCCCGCACTAACTTCAGCGCTCGTTTGAGGTCGCTAATGTAACCCGAAAGGGGTACGAGTTCAACGTTCTCCAAGAGCCGGTCTAGGGCTTCTTCAAACTGTTGTTGCGTAAGACCAGCCTTGCGAGATATCTCTGTGCTATGGGCTCTGAGCTCTTCGGATAATTCGGCTGGAGCTATGACTTCGCAATTGTCCGTATGGAGTAGAATCGCAAGACTGGTTCTGGTGATTCCTTCCGTGCTCACCAGAGAAGAAATCAAAACGTTGGTGTCTAAAATCAGTGTCTGTATGGGCTAAGCCTCTTCCAAGCCGCGATCTTAATTTCACGGGAGAGCTTGTCAGCGTCCTTCTTGCTTAGTTTGGATGAGGACGCTAGGACCTCCAGCACAGCGAAACTTCTCAGGATGGCGCTCATTTTCTCTCGAGAGATGCCGCTGCGCTCTGCAAGCTCAAGGATCTCGGCTGGGATTTCCACGGGGACGGTTTCCGCAACCATGGTTCCACACGACATTGCATATCTTAACCATTTGAAAAAGGTTCTCAGGCGCCCTGTTTTGCTCGACCTTAGTTGCATTGTGGGTGGGCATTGGATTACCCCAGCGAAGGATCCTGCGCATTAGGAGCTATGCGCCTGTAGTTCCTTTTCCTTTTCTTCAGGAACGTATCCTTCAGCCTGCGAATGCAAGGGAAGTAGGCACTTTCTCTCTGCTGCTGGTTATGCCCATGGTCACGGAATAGCGGTACAGAGTCGGTAACCTCAGTGTGTGACGTCCTCCCACGCTTAAATATGAAGGCTGTGGGTTTTCCCCCTCGCCTATGATAACCTATGCTAGACATCTCTCTTGTTCTAGAAGCAGAACCTAAGTTGCAAGTCTTATCAGAGGGACGCCAACTGATTTGTATTCCTCGTCTTTTCCCGTAACTAATTTTGCTCGTTTGATTTTCGCGGTCGCTGCGGCGAAAGAGTCTGCAAGCGAGAGGGGATGTGCCGCTTTGATGCTGCTTGCAACCCTCCACAGCTCGTCATCCGTGACAGGTACGATTTCGAGGCCGAAGGCTCTCAGGTTTTGCTCTTTCTCTTTCGCGAGTTCTGGGTCGCGTCGCTGGAGTATGTAGCTGAACTCGGTTAGGTTCACGATGTTGAGATATCCAGCGTTTTCGCCTTTCTGAATCCTCTCAACTAGTTGCTGAACCTTGTCGGCGCCTGGCTCCCCAAGGTAGAAGACGAGTAGGGCTTCAGTGTCGAGGACTATGCTCAATTGACACTCTCCGCGACTGAAGTCGGGAGATTCTCTAGCCGTTCGAGGCGTCTTCATGGCTCACACTTGGCTAGAGTTCTGGGCGGTGTCAATACCGCCCCTGTCTCATGGAGTAGTCCATGAGCCCGCTTGGCGATGTTCCATGCGCCATTCGCGTCCGCGTCGCAGACGAGACCACAGTTTTGGCATGTGAATCTTCCACCGACACGGTGTCCTCTCATGCCGCAGCGGCTGCAGGTTTGCGAGGTGTAGGCTTCTGGAACGGTTAGGACGCGTATGCCTTCCCAGGCGGCTTTGTATGTTAGGAACTGTTTGAAGAGGTAGAAGGGTTGCCCTGATAGTCGGCGGTTGAAGCTTCTGCCTTTATCTTGTTCACGGATGCCCTTCAAGTCGCCGACTGCTATGATCGCGTTCATCTGCCTCGCCTTCTCCACGATCTGCCGCGTTATGTGGTGGACTTCATGTCTGACCGTTTCCCGCTCTTTATGTTTCCACTTTTTAATGATCCTCGCCTTGCCTGCCGCCCGTCGGAGCCTGAAGTATGCTCCGCGTGTTCGCCTCACATTCTTACCGTAGAAGTGGGGTTTGCCGTTCTCGATTGTGGTTGCGAGTTTTCGTACGCCCATGTCTATTGGCAGTATGGTTGCGTATCGGCGCTTCAGCCGCGCTTCCTTCTGGACGGTTAGGTTCACGTACCAGTTGTCGCCGTCACGGATCATTTTTGACTCACGCAGTTCCAGTTTCAGGAGGTGTTCTTGATTTTCTGGGAGCTGGATTGGAACCCAGATGCTTCTTGGATGGACGGGAATTCGAATCCACCATTTGAACACCGAGACCTTCTGGCATTGTATTTTTACGCAGTCGCGTCGTAGAATCGTAGGATATTCGCGTTGGCGTAGGCCGTGGCCGACTCGCCGTTTGAATCGGTCCGCTTGCTGCTTCGTCGCAGAGTAGAGCTGCGCATCGTTACCTTGAAGTTGCCGTTGCCAGGCCCAATACTCGTGTTCGATGGCTTCCCGCTTGCCTTTCCTGTCCAGAACAAGTTTCGCATGGATTGTGCGTTGCAGTTTCAGGAGCGACACGCCCACCAAGAAAAACTCTAGGCTTCACTTAAGCCTGGGAGGTGGTTGAAACTGTTCCTTCAGCACAATTCATCTCCACGAATAAATTCGGTAGCTTTCTTGCGCCCGCTATGGTAATTCACTATCCCTGGGCAGATCCTCGGACCTAGCATCAGCCAAGATCTCACGTGCGCTCCTCTTCCCTAGAACTTGCTTCAACGAGCCCTTCTCCTTGGAGGGCGTTGGCAGCGCTTTCAAGAGTATTCCTTCGTCCACATCAACGGCCAAGACTTTCTCGTGAACACCATGTTTGTCCCTCATTTCCTTGGGGATGGTTGCTTGGCCCTTTCTAGTCACGGTAACCACGCGAGCTTTCATTACCGAAGGCTTCCGGTATTACTCATCCATGAAGTATTACTTTAATCTTCTGGCATTCATAAACAAAGAATTCAAAGCTCTAGAACTGAGAAGCAAAGTTGATTCCTAATCGTCAGGTGAGGTCTTGTTAATTGCTATGCCCCAGAGTCTTCTTCACTTGCGGAAACTGTTCTCTTGTGAGTTCGCCTTTCGCGTATTGGACCTTCATAGGAGCCATTAGCCAGAGTCGACTTGCCAACAAAACACATAGCAGCCTATTGCTCGTTCTAGGTGGCAGCTCCTAACCAGATATGTGGGCTCTTAGCTGATCGACTCGTTCCTGAGCGCACGTCCGAAAGCGGCGGACGTTTATATCTAAGAAATCATTAGATAGGCACTGATGGATATTGGCGTATGTCAGCAAGCTCACCTCCGCCGGCCAGTTGACGATTCCGAAGCAGATTAGGCGCAGGATGGGATTGGGAGCGTCGTCCCTCGTTGTCTTGGACGAGGTTGGAGACGTGGTTCTTCTTAGGCGGTTCGAAACCGACGAAGAAGCTTTGAGGATTTTGCGCAAGAAATTTAGGAAGACAGGTTTGACTAGGGCGCGGGTTGATGAAATCGTCGAGAGAGAACGAACAAGACTTTGGAAAGAAAAGGCTAAGCATTTTCGTTGACGCCAACACCATTGTCAGCGCCCTGATCTTCGAAGGGAACGAGGCCCTTCTCCTAAAGTTAGGTGCGATCGGCGCCTGCACACTAGTGACCAGTCGTTACGTGCTAGACGAGGTTGCCCGGGTTCTTCAGAGAAGAGAGTTCCGCATAAGGAGGGATGAACTGCCATTGTTGCTTCAGTTCGTAAATAGGACCCTACTAGTCCGGGAAGATGTTGGACAAAATGACTTAGAGAGATGTTACGCAAGGCTTGATGACAAAAAGGACGCCCATGTTCTCGCGGCCTTTGAGACATTCAAATGCGACGTACTGGTCACTGGCGACGGAGAGCTACTGAAGAAAGTGAAAGGGGCCAAGACGACAAGACAGGCACTCGGAAGAATCCTAGGCGCTCACGAAATGGGAGCTTAGACCAAAACCCACCATCGAAAGCACTTTGACGTCACGCCAAGATGAGATCGGGAGCCTACGCTGAGAGGGCAACCTCTTCAACCCTCTGGCCAGCGAACTTGCTGGTTCGATGCTCAAGTAGAAGCTCGATGGCTTCCTTGATATTGGCAAGGGCCTCCTCATGTGTACTTCCTTGACTCATCGCTCCGGGAATCCTTAGGCAAAATGATCCAACTCAGTACGGTGCTCACCAGCGACAGCCTTGGCCCCAGAAAGCCTCGAAGCAGACTCAAATCGGCAGGCTCGACGGCCCTAAGCAGACGCAGCAGTACTAGGTACACGATCGCACCAATGAGAACGTAGACGGGCAGCAGGAACTTGCTATATATCATAAGTTGAAATGCAACGAGAACAATCGCCATTATCGCACTCGCAACCAGATTTTTCGCAACTGCAAGAATGTCAACCTGTAACGTCATCTTCCTGCTGACTACGAGGATTGTTAGGACCGCACCAAGAATTATAGCGAAAGCCCGTGCCACTGATGCACCTACCATGCCCCATTCAGGCAAAAGAACGTACGCGACCACCAAACTCATCGCCACGCTAACAGCCGTTATCGCAGCAGCAATCTTAGTCTCCTCCAGTGCTAAGAGAACAGGACTCAATGCCGCGGTGAAGGCAGTGACGGCGAACGCTCCAGAGAAGATGATTAAGGGCAAAGAACCGCTTGCATATGCCCCGCCTACCAAAAGGGTGAGCGCGGGTTTAGCAACCGCAAGAAGACCAAAGGATAGTGGAATCAACGTGAAACTGGAATAACGCGTCGCCAAACGAACACCATCACGCATCCTGTCCTTAAACTGCGCTTCTCCCTTAATCGATGAATAGGCTGTGTAAAGCATACTGGCCACTGCGCTAGCAACTCCTGTCAAAACCCCAAATGCGGTCAACGCGGCATTGTAGATTCCAAGGGTAGCCAGTGGAACAAACGCGACTAGCAGAGCGCGGTCAAACCAGGTTTGCGCGTAGCCCGCAACACTACCTAAAGTTAGTGGGAAAGAGAAACGGAGCAGTTTGGTCAACGGAAAATCGAACCTCGGCACACCCAGAGCACTAATAGCATAAGCGAGGAGGACGAGCACGGTTGCCGCATCTGAAAACACCCAAGCTATTACGAGACCGACAAAATTCCTCAGAAGAACTATCAGTAAGATGATCATTGTCTGCCTGAGCAAGCTACCAAAAATCAAATCGATAGCGGCAAATTCCCGAAACATCTGAAGCCCGAGCAACCCGCTCATTATCACCGGTAGCGCGCCGGCAGAGAAGAGCACGTCAACTGCCAATACTTGAAACAGAACCGCATACGAGACGTCGCCTAAGAGATACACCGCCAGAGACGGTGCCCCATAGTAGATTAAAGCGACAACTGGAATAGCAATAGTTAGCGTCGTACGGAGTGCTTGGTAGAAGGCGCCTGCCGCCGCAGACACCGCGCCTCTTGAAAAATTCTCAGCTACGAACTTAGTGACAGCTTGGTCCACGGATAAAGTGGCGAACGTCTGACATGTGGCGTTGATCAGGAGAAGTATCGTATATATCCCCATTTCCTTCGTCGAAATGAGTCGAGCCAGTATTGCGAAGGACACGATGTTAATCGCGTTTATGCCGAGACTGTGCATTACGAGGTAGGACGCGCCACGAGTGAAGTGAACATGCCTATCTGTCAGAAAGCCCCCCTCATTTAGCCGTCTCCAAGCAGTTCACAGACACCTCATCGAGTCCCACAAATCTCCCCGCGTAGACAATTAAGGCTTCGAACCGACGACCATTGACCCGAATCCCCACACTAAGACTTTCAAGACATGGTAGACTATGGAATACTCGTCTGGCATATGCATCAAAGCGTGGGTTTCCGGAGCTGAAATGTTAGCCTGCCTCAGTTTATGTCGCTGCTCAGGGGCTGGTTACTCGTGTTTTATGTCGTTTAATGTCGCTGTTGCTTGGTTGTGTGGAGATGTATATGCTCGAATCCGGCTAGGGAGGTTGCGTTAACGCAACATCACGATGATCTGTAACCTGCCCACAAAGGTTTCGAGGGCTGCTAGAAGGTCTGGTTGATGTTTCGAGGGTTTGAAACCGTACAAAACTGAACGAAACGGAACAAAACGGTACAAAATTGAACCAAACGTGGATTCAGATATCCGCGTTTTGGAAATGAGGATGTTCCGGGAGGCGCTCAGCGGCGTTCCAAAATCGCCAATATGATGTTCCATTCTCGCAACTCCGAGCCAAACTAATCGAAGGGAACCTCAACGGTTTAGATGGCCCTTCCAGCAACAGAGAGAAGAACCACGTACAGCTACTAACCCACAGGCACTATCCAGTCCCGATTTCGACAAAATGGGAGAGAGAAGTCTCCTTTGAACGATTCAGCAGAGCAGAGAGGTAGAGAGTACATACCCCGAGGCGGTATGATGCGTCCTAAATTCAAAGAGCTTGGATAATTAGAAGTCGTGGGCGCAGTCCGATACCAAGTCATCGGGTTCATAGAGCAATTACGCGTTGGGTCTTAGGTAAACCGCATAGCAAGGTGCATAGAGCAATCGATTATCCTTACAAGCTCCTCGGGCCAAGACACAGGGTTCTCTTCCATGACCCCCGTAACATCGGTTCTGGTCGGGAGAGTGGCGTCAAAGGAGAAGGGTGCCTCCCTCGCAGCACTCTTGCACATCGCAACGGACGAGATCTTTTCCCTAATTGATTCTCAGATTCCAGGATTCTCGAAGAATTTCGACACAATGCTTCGCCTAACTAGCATTCCAAAAAGCCGTTCCAAGAAACACTCATAGTCAATGGTAACGCGACTTGGCCGATACGCTCGATGAGTACCTCTCTCGATACCGAAGTCGAGCCTGATTGGCTATCACAGAAGTTCAGATAAACCGAGTCGCGACTGTTTCTGCGTCAAATCCTGCGATATATCAACTCCGAGCCTTGTTGAACTAGCTAGCTAAGAAACTGCCATGAGAACAGATGGGTGAGCTGGAGACAGAGATTCATGGATGGTGTATGAGAAACTTGGGCAACCAGACCGTCATAGAATTTTAGATGTAAGCGACGACCTTGGGCAACGTACTCGAATTGATGAAGACAGCGTGATCACCCACAAGGCGAGTTAGACGGCGTTCTTGATCCTTCTAGCGTACGCCAGAAGATGCAAATGATCGAGCATTTTAACAACCATGTCTCTTGACGCCTTCTTTCCTTCTTTTCCTGCTTTCGTCAGCCGGTTATCGGCCCATAGGCATGTTCTGCACAACGCATAGGAGTCTGCAAAGCTGCTAGCAGACCTTAACACTTTCCGCATTTCCTCTGAATCGTAAAGGTCGTCGTATGTGGTTTCCAGCAAATTACTCATTCGATGTCTCAACCCATAATCCATACAGCAAAGAGTTACTGTGCAGTCAGGCAGCATAACATACTGAGTGTAATCCAATTTGTAGCAGAATAGCTTCCCATACTTCTTCTTCGGTTTAACATCCTGACAGTTTCCTGCCCGCTCGTTGCTCACGAAAGAATACTTGTAATCTGGTAACACTTCCCGAACTTCTCGCACAATGTCGCCCATTGACATGAAAGAGACGTTGGGTCTCCCCTTCAGGTCCTTCAAGACGGAGAGATAGTCTTGGGTAATCTTGACCTTGGTTATTCCATCGACATCTGGCAGATGGATGCAGATGATTTCGAAGGGAACATGCTTGATAGAATTCCATGTTTCCAGTGTTATGTTTGAGAGAGTACTGTAAAGAACAACCGTATGGCCTTCTTCGTAAGCGTGGAGAATCATATCTTTGCAACGCGGATTCAGGAATGGCTCGCCATACCCTGAGAAATCTATCTGAACATCCTTGGGTACGTTGGACAATGCTCTCTTGAAATTTTCGAGTGGAAGTAGAGAATGGCCCCTGTAAGCCAATCCTAGTTTGTCTTGTGGGCAGTATTTTGCACAGTTGACTGGACAGGTAGCTATCGTAGTGATTTCTAGAGTTCTCGGATGAATCACTGAAATGATCCTCCGCTACAGCCTCTCGTTTCGGTCATTAAAATCATTCAATCTGCCCTGTCCTCGACTGAAGGAAGGGTGGGAAAGAAGCCGTGGTCGTCCGCTCGCGATCGTTCAGCCCAAAGTCTATGTGTTGAGTTCTAACGCTAGGTCGGCCGATCTGCGAGCGCTACCGCTTAGGAAAACGTTGTCGGTTCTGCCTGCCTTGCTCGTGGATGCAGCTGTTTCCTAGCTACGCCCCGAGAGAAGAAGAAACAGGTAAGCCCTACGATAACGAACACAGCAACTGCTTGAAGGTTGTCGTGATTGGACATTGTTCAGCGACCTCGCCCGTAATTCCCAATGGGCGACCAGTCAGCCGATAGTATCGTCTCGCCAAGCGCCGGGCCAAACAAAGAGTCTCAGTTCTTCGATAATGTGTGCTTTTGGTGCAGGCGAACTGCTGACTGACTTCGACGGATTCCAAAATTTCACATCATGCGTAGTCTCTCTTCGGGGAGCTCTCTATCAAATCCAAGTTATAAGGCTCCGAATATGGTCGATTGCCTTGAGAATGTTTGGACTATTGCAAGAGGGCGATGATCGAATTCGGAGACATGTACGAAATTGATAGCGCGGCCACCCCAACTGCAATCTAGAGGAGACCTGCATGCCTCGAGTATCGGTAGTAATGACCGTGTACAACACCGCACAGTATCTTACATATGCGATTGACAGCGTATTGAACCAGAGTTTTGAGGATCTAGAGCTCATCGTCATAGATGACGGGTCGACTGATAGAACCCCAACGATTCTGAGGCAGTACCGGGGATCAGATGGACGGATCCGCCATGTCCGCCAGAACCGGTTGGGTTTCGTAGAGTCGCTGAACCTTGGCTGCCAACTGGCTGAGGGGGAATACATCGCAAGAATGGACGGTGATGACATCTCCTACTTGAATCGGATTGAAAAGCAAGTGAGCTTTCTTGACAAAACTCCTACAGTAGCTGTCGTTGGAGGAGCGATGAGCTGTATCGACGAAGACGGTGAACCAACTGGGCTTGTCTTGAGGCATGCGACACAAGACAGAGCCATCAAGAAAACCTTGCTCTCCGGCTCCTCCTGCATAGCACATCCTACCGTCATGATGCGGAGAGACGCAATTCGCGCAGTGAAAGGATACAGAAAGGCCTTCCTACATGCTGAGGACTACGATCTGTGGCTCAGAATGGCTGAGCGATACGACTTGGCCAACTTGCCAGACATACTATTATCCTATCGAATTCATCCGAATCAAGTTAGTTTTCGCCGAGTTGAACAACAAGTGCTTTCCACCGTCGCTGCGCAGGCTGCTGCCAAACTCCGGAGATCAACTGGACTCGATCCGCTCGACAAGATACAGAGGGTAACGCGTGCGATGCTAATCAAGCTGGGAGTGAGCGCGTTGGCAATTAGGGATGCCCTAGCAGCTGATTGGACCTTGCGCGCAACCTGGATGCTGCATTCGGCCAGGTACAAATTGGCCAATCAACTACTTGCTCGCGCATGTGAAATCGACCCGAACTGCATGGAACACTTTGCAGCAACCTATGGATATTATTTCGGATACGGGGGAGCTGAAGAGCTTAGCCTCTTGCTTGGGGCTCTTCATTCTCATGAAGAAAAAGCCAAGAAACTTGCGACTGGAAATTTCTATTGTGGTTACGCCAGCGCTTGCTTCAGGGACCGCTGGCTGTTGAAGGGCATGCGATCGGGGATAACTGCATGCATCTTACAACCCGCTTTATTGCCCAAGTCCATTTCGTGGGGTGTTCGCCAGTTGTTAAGAAGGGTCAGAGGAAGTTGGATATGACTCCTGGTGAGTTATCGCGCGCTTCGTCGAGAAAGATTCGCAGACCCAAGATCACCGTTATAGTTCCCACATACAGTAGACCATATACGCTCAGGAAAGCCATCGTGAGCGTTCTGAATCAGACCTACAAAGACTACGAGATTGTCGTTGTGAACGATGCTGGCCCAGACGTGGAAGCGGTACTGGCACCGCTGAGAGGGTCGCAGAACGAGATAGTCTATCTTCGTCATGATAGCAACCGAGGACTGGCGGCAGCAAGAAACACTGGACTTAGGGCTGCAAGTGGGAAATACGTTTCCTACTTGGACGATGATGATATCTTTTTTCCCGATCATCTCGAGAGGTTGGTAACGTTTCTAGAGGATGGCAAGCACAAGGTGGCATACTCTGACGCATACCGAGCAATTCAGAAGAATGTGAATGGAAGGTACGTCGTAACATCGAGAGATATACCCTATTCCTTCGATTTTGATCAGGACCGCATCTTGATTGACAATTTCGTTCCGATTCTCTGTCTGATGCATGAAAAATCATGCGTCGACGCAATAGGATTATTCGATGAATCACTCAGGGCACACGAGGATTGGGACTTCTTGATCCGCCTCTCGATGCACTACGAAATAGGACATGTGAGAAGAGTCACATGTGAATATCGCTGGAGAGACGATAAGACTACTATGACAAGCTCAAAGCGAAGCGATTTTCTTAACACGGCAGATGTCATTTACGAAAGGTATAGCAGATATTCCAACATGCCGCATCTGATCCACAAGTTTCGGGAAGGCAGATTGTCAACTCTGCTCAAAAACCTAACCCTTTTCCATCTATATTCGAGACGATTCGGATATCACATCGCGACGCTAAGGATACTCAAGCGTGCGGTCCGTCATTTTCGTGGATTGGAGACAGGCCCATCAGGCGAATTATCGTTCGATACATAGTCGGCAAATACCTGCTGGATCGCTTCATTGTAGGCTTTCGCGACCCAAGTTGCTTTCAAAACGCAGAATCCTGAATTGCGGGAAATGCGAACGGACGTACTCTACCGAGCCATAAGTCCTGGCGTTGTCAACCACGAAGATACCGACACCATGCGCTGACCAGGGAGGGCAGACATATTTTCAGCCAGCGTAAGCCATTATGGCTAAGTACGAGCACTGCAACGCGTAACTTTTCTGGTTCTGACCAGGCGTCACCAAAATGAAGTTGACCTGATATTTCTTTTTAGGTCTATGGGCGTGTGATACTATTGAAACGCGATATTAGATAGAGTAGATATGGCATTCAGGACGTAACTTGACTATGACTGCCGCGGTTCTCGTCCTAAATTGCAACGGACGATCGCTTCTGGAAGAGTGCTTGAGCTCGGTTTCGGCTTCGGTGGGAAGAAGAGCAAATGTCTACGTTATCGATAATGGTTCAATAGACGGCTCCCTTGAGTATGTGAAGAAGTGTTTTCCATCTGTTCGGCTGATTACTTTCAGTCGGAATCTCGGATTTGCGGCCGCGTACAACGAAGCAGTAAGGCAAGTTGATGAAGACATCGTCATCTTTCTCAACAATGATGTGGAGGTCGCCGGGAATTGGTTTGACCCCCTTGTCGAACCAATCGAGTCAGGCTCGGATCAGCAGGTAGCCATTTGCGGTAGCAAGATTCTACTGTATTACGATCGCTGTCGAGTGAATCACGCAGGCGGAGTTCTGCTTCCAGTAGGTGGAGGAATCGACATTGATTTTCTTAAACCTGACAAAGGCGAACCTACGAGACCTCAATTCGTGGGCAGCGCCTGTGGCGCCTCGATGGCAGTTAAGAGGGGCATATTCTTGGACCTGGGAGGCTTTGACGAAGATTTCTTTGCATATTTCGAGGACGTCGATTTCTGTTGGCGAGCTTGGCTCGCGGGTTACAAAGTGATGTTGGTTCCCGCGTCTATCCTCTACCATAAATTCGGTTCAACATCGGGACCGTATCTCAATCCCAAACGCGTTTATGTCGGGGAGCGAAATCGCGTGCAAAGCCTGTTGAAAAATCTAGAGACCAGGAACGTACTAGTAGGGATATTCGTTTCTGGAGTCTACTCCATCATCCGGATTCTCCGCTATTTGTGGTTCGGCGAAGCGCGGCCAGTATTTGCGACTGTAAAAGCGAACTGGTGGGTCTTGCGTAATATACGATTGATTCTCAAGAAACGGCATCTCGTCCAAAGCAGACGGGTCATTCCAGATAGGTTTCTCTTCAGCCACGGGTTAATGGCCTCGTATTATCAAGGTCTCCGTGAATTTGCACGACTCACGACCGCCCGTCAAAAGTACCTCAGTCGCGAATGACTCCATTGCTTATCACAAATATCGCGAGTAGCCCGTTGTGGTCCTTTTCTTGAAACGGCACGTCATTTTCGTAGAGCCGGAACTACGTGTTGTGTCTCGCTTCGACCAACCAAGCTAATCTTGCAACTGCTTTTGATGAGCTTGAGAGAACATGGCTTGAAAAGCAATCGGCTCGGAGATATCCTGATCCATAGGGTCACATGTCCGCGATGCTTCGCTTCAATACACATATGTCTATGGATTGCTGACTCATTGATTTCTCTATTAGCAAATCGTTTCGAACTCGTCTACCCTGGACCCATGACCTTTCTACAAGCGTATTATGCAACATCTTGAGATTCCAACCAAACGCTCTCAGACAGCATTCGACGTAGCGTACCCTCCGATTTCTTATGGCGAAAAAGAATGCCCCCCCAAGGATAAGGCAAACTACGACAAGGAGTCTGGTGAAAATCCTCTGCATCGAGTAGTTCTTGATGAAGACTCGAATTCGATTGCGTTGCGTAAGGTAGAACTTGATCTCGTGCGGCATAGCTGTTGAGGACTTTCCTCCAGAGTGGAAACAGAGAGTATTAGTTGTTGCTGAAACATTGAAACCAACTAGTCTAGCACGCCAGCTTAAGTCGACGTCGTCATAATAGAGGAAGAGTTTCTCATCGAACCCACCTAAGTAATCATAAGTGGTCTTACTGACTGCCAGACAGGCGCCTGATGCAAAGAATTCACCTGTCCCGCAATTTCCGTAGAACCCTAGGCCGGCCGCTCCGAATATGTCGCACGGATTTCCCGCTCTCGTCTGCCGTGCATATTCATGACGAATCATTGGTTGAAACAGGGTATTCTCAGATGAGCAAAGGGACTTGTAGATTTCCTCGGCGCAATCATCCTGCAGAAATGTATCATCATTCAAGAATAGCAGATAGGATGCATCAGTGGCATGAGCCCCCATGTTACACGCTGCCCCATAACCTCGATTCGATTCGCTCACAATCAATCGAGTCCTGTGCTTAAGGCCTGGATCAAGGTTGAAATCGTGTTCGACCATTCTCCTTCCATTACATACGATCACAATATCGAAATCGCTGAAGGTCTGTTCCGCAAGTGAGGAAAGACACCTTTCGAGCGCTGGGCCGCGGTCCAGGGTAGGGATTATGACTGTCATGACTGGCATTGCTTACCAACCCGTGGGTTTCTCAAACCCTATGGGTTTAACGACCTAGAAAATCATTGCATAATCACACAGACTGCGTCCGCGTCCAACCAAAGTCTATGTCCACAAAAACGACATAAAACGACATATCTACACAGGGAAAAACCGAACACAGTGTCATAAAACCGGAGGAACCTGACGTCGGCGCCTAACTCAAATGGTCCCCTCAAATTTGGTTCTTATGTCCTGATGTGAGGTAAGATGAAGTTAACGTGGTTGTAGGCGAAGATGACGGCTGCGGAACATATCCAACCGCGTGATCACTAGCATCACGCCCGAGTGGTATCTAGACAAAAAATAGAGCCCAAAACTCCACCGCCGGGCCGTTCATCCAGACAATGACAGGTGCCCCCTTGATTCGAAGTGTCTTACATCGACTGCCAAGAGAATGCCGCTCGTCAGTAAAGGCCTGACTTAACACTCTCCGCTACTATGCCAGGAATAACGTCGTAACCAATTTATCGAGTTTTTGATTCACGATTGTGAAAGCGCAGTCGCTAGTTAGCTAATTGACGAGGGCTAGGTGCCAGCTGGAGACAGCGACATCGTGCCGTGCCGTTTGGTCACGATCAAAACAGAGAGTGAAGGGTTTGCGTCGCGTCGCTTCTGAGGAAGGATAGACAGTTCATTGTCCAAGTCTTGGAATTATGAAAGTGACATGGTAGTAAGCGAATAGTATCGCAACTACCCCAAAAAGAATCTGCAGAGCTAAGCAACGGTTAACCATTCGTTGCTCATTTGTCGAAGAGCCATAAATGAAAACCGCCCAGAGCGCAGTTAGCCCGCTCTTCCTCAAGCTTCCATCAGGCATCGTTTCCACATCTGCCACGGACGACGTAAATCGGTCTCGAGCACGCAATATGAAATTGAGAATATATGGGAAGAGAGCAATTATGCCCACAACCTTGATCGAGCCAGCAATGATGCTGCTCGCAAGAACTGCGCCTACGAGGAATGTTCCCGATCCACCTATGAATACTTTAGCGGGAAATGAATTCCATTTCAAAAAAGCCAGCAAAGCCCCCGCCAGAGCAAATAGAGATACCGCAGACTCCAAAGAACCATAAATGACTGCACAGGTTGCGAGTGAGAAAGAGGAGACGAGTCCCAATCCCGCCTCAAGTCCATTGAATCCTGCATAAACATTGACGCCGTTCATCAAG